>Ga0118677_10003839_pt1 | contig 27951 bp, 17 predicted proteins | sample AliMusrvi5mmetaG_FD_86154 | JGI IMG/M metagenome (GOLD analysis project Ga0118677, IMG submission 86154) | reverse complement strand
TTTCATAAACATGTTCTTTTTAAAGAGCGTCATGTTGGCAATTATTATGTTGTTTAAATTTATGGCTTTTGGTGAACCTTTGGAGCGGACTTCGCAGGAAGTTGATCGCTCTGTTTTCGAAAAGGATTTTTACAATGGATCAAACATCCGCCTGAAATTTCTCAAAGAAAATATCCTAAGAATCCGCATTGCTCCTAAGGGTGGAAAATTCAATGAAACCGGACTTAACCGTTACGGTTTTATTCAGGATCTTAATACCGATAATTTAAAGGTCAATATTTCCAGTTCAAAAAATGGGTTCTTAGCCGAAACTTCCCAACTCAGGATAAATGGCAATGACCTGACAGGCGAAATTGTGGTTACTGATGCTCTGGGGAAGAAAATTCTTTTAAAACAAATTGCGGCAAATATCACAGAAAATTCGTGTAAAGTGGTATTCAATGCCGATAAATCTGAAAACTGGATTGGATTTGGCGACCAGTCGCGCGACAGGCTTTATCATAGAGGCTATATTGCTGATTGCTATGTCCGCAATGTGAAGTCATATATTCCTGTACCCTTTTTCATGTCCACACTTGGGGTTGGCATTTTGGTAAATACCTCAAAAAGAGTGGTGTTTGATATGTGTAAAAGTGATCCGGACAACTACTCATGGACAGATGAAAGTGGAAGTGTCGATTACTATGTGATGGTTGGAGAAGGGTATAGCGAACTCATTAATTTGTACACAGAATTGACGGGCAAGCCAAAGCTTCCCCCGCTCTGGGCTTTTGGTCTCTGGTATATCTGCCGGACCCAGGCCAATGATTATGAGGCAGTAAATGATGCTTCAAACTTTAGAAGGGAAGGAATTCCATGTGATGTAATCGGGCTTGAACCCGGATGGATGGAAAAGGATTATGACTATTCAACGAAAAAGATGTGGAGTAGTCAACGGTTTCCCATCCCTGATTATGCTTTCAAAGGGCCTCATAACTTTATAAACTCAATCAGAAGAATGGGTTTCAAATTTGAATTGTGGCTTTGCAACGATTACGATCTTTCATACGAGGAGGATCGGCGAATTAGCCGGAACAATCAGGCCGGATCAATACAGCCTCTCTATTCAGGAAACGATCACGCTGAAGTGGAAATTGACAAACACCTGACACTTCCAATCTATTCAGATCCGATTACCATTAAAGAGGAACCATGGTTCGATCATTTAAAAAAATTTGTAGATCAGGGCGTTGATTTTTTTAAACAGGATGGATCGCGCCAGGTTAATGATCATCCTGACCGGTTATGGGGAAATGGTATGTTGGACAATGAGATGCATAACCTTTATCCGCTTTTTTATGCTCGTCAGATGTATGAAGGGTTTAAAGCATATACCAACCGACGACCCGTAGTTTTTACCCCTTGCGGATGGACTGGCTTTCAATCCTATACCGGCACATGGACCGGCGACACGGGCGGAACATTAACAACACTTGGCGCGATGCTTAATACTTCAATCATTGGGCATGCCTGGTCAACAAACGACATGGAAGTGGCGCAAAAAGAGGGCATCCATTTTGGATACCTTCAACCTTGGAGCCAGATAAACAGTTGGAATTATTTCAGGATGCCCTGGATTCAGGGAACAGAGTTGTTAGCAATGCATAAATACTATGGACAATTAAGGGCTAAGCTTATACCTTATTTATATTCATGGGCAAATCATTCAACAAAAACGGGATGGCCGATGTTAGTGCCGCTCACGCTGGAATTTTCCAATGATAAATACTGCCGCGAAAACCTTCATCAATATCTGCTGGGTCGCGATTTGATGGTCGGTATCTACAATAAAAACATCTACTTCCCGGCAGGAAAATGGAAAGATTACTGGACAGGCGAGGTTGTTAACGGATCTCAGGAAAAGGCTGTTACCTGGCCTGCTGACAGAGGAGGGGCACTTTATGTCCGTTCGGGAGCAATTATCCCGTTTGGTCCGCTCATGCAATACCGGGGAGAAAAACCAATGGATGAAATTACCTTCTATATCTTCCCTGATCAAAAGGAATCGACTTTTGATCTTTATGAAGATGATGGCTTAAGTTTTGAACATCTTAATGGAAAATACGCTATAACGCATGTCTCGGCAAAAACAGGAAATAGTGAATCTACTGTTGAGATAGGAGCGACTAAAGGAGACTTTGAAGGGATAGTTAAAGATCGCAAATGGAACATCATCATGCATAACGATATGAAACCTGGTTCTGTTTGGTGCAATGAAAAATTATGCCCTGAAGAAAACTATTCCTGGGACAACAGTAGAAATGAGCTGACTATAAAGGGAATTTTAATCCCTGTAATCATAAAAGTTAAAAAATAAGTGTTTGTCCGCACAAAAGGGACACTATTTTAGATTTAAAACAACAATCAATCTATTCAATATTTATAAATTCTTATGAAGCGAAAAATATTGATTCTACTTTTAACTATTTCACTCTTTCCATTATACGATATCGCTCAAAATGGAGGAAAGTACTGGAATTCGAATACATTGTTAAATTCATACCGGCCTTCTGCTCCGCAGACAAGTGCTAAAGTAGAATACATTGATCTTGATAATGATGGAGATCCGGACATATTGCGGACCACAATCAATGGTTTTCCGGTTCAATGGATCGATGACGATGATGACATGAAATACGGTGACACCGAAGGTGATACCGATAATGATTGTCTGATGATTGACCGGAACAGGGATGGGCATTATGGGGGGTATGGTGATTTGATGATCGACTGGATTGATACGGATAACGATGGCAAAGCCGATATGCAGGTTGTGGTTGATATGCCCGTGGAAGGTCAGAACGGGGGCCATTATATGCGGGTTATTGATACCGACAAGGATGATATTTTCAATTATATAGATTGGAACACCATGGAACTCCGTTGTTGGATTCATGAGGGGCAGTCTGATTTTTTTGAGGATTATCAGGGGAAAAGCATGTTAATGAAGGTCCATTCCACCCCCGAAGTGATCAATGACCTCCGTCTAAACTGGGAAAATCCATTCCTGTTTTATGATCCTGATCAGGATGGATTGACAGAAATGGCCATCAGGCTGGTAGATACACCTGTAGATAATCTGAATAAATCGGGATACAAAACGAGTTTTACCGGGAAAATCGACTGGGCTTCCGTTTCTGTTGATTTGGATAATGATAACGCTCCGGGAAATGAATTCGATTTCGACATGACGATTAATTTTCGTGGAGGCGGTTTTGATTATATGGATCAGATTCACAAATTCAATAACATGCGTGGATTACCCGCTTCTGATACGATGTTTCTGGACCCGCGCTGGCGACAGCTAACCGAGCTGATTTATCCCGGTCATGAATCTGCATGGAACCTGATTTTCAATCGCGGCAAATGGGAAAAGGTTTATTTTACTTTCGATGAAGATGATGACTGCAACCGATGGGAAAGGGTTGAATTGTATGAGCCACTCAATATGTTCAAAATTGGCACCCAAAATGGTGGTCTCGACAACCATTGTCAGGCAGATGCTGCTGGCGACCGCGGCGAATGGGATTTGGATAATTCGGGGAAAGGTAGCCTCTATGTGAGCAAATTCGATGGACGTATTCACCTGTTTGGTGCTGAATGGGGCTGTTGGCGTGTGGATCAAAATGCCTCATCATATCAGGGAATGGGTGGTCTTTATGATGGTTACCGACCTGACCGGCTCCAAAAAGAACCCCGTTCCTTTGCAACAGTTAAGTATACCGATAGCGATCGTAACGGTTTTATTGACCGCATTGATTATGATCTGGATGGAGATACGATTTTTGAGCAATCTGTCTCCCTACCCGATATCGGGATCGATGACAAGTGTGAAATTATTAATACAGCCTCTATGAGCTATGAGGATTTTGTCAGGTTGGGAAATAAAGTCTCGGAGGATATGTGGAAAAGAGCCGAAGATGCTGAATGTGTTGCCAAACGTGAGGGGATTAATCTCAGCTGGTACGCCTTGTTAATGCATCCAAAATCTGTCAGGCAAAAATATCAGCAAGGTTACTGGCTCCAGTTTTATTTATTTAACGACCTGGTTGATTTATATCAGCGACAGGGGAAAATGGATCGGATATCAAAAATTTATAAAGCCTATTATTCAGGAAACTGGCAAATGATGGATTAATAGATAATTATCAGGTTAAGGTAATTCAATAATATAATTTAAAAAACTGCAATAATCATGTACACAACAACAATTCCAAATCAAGAGTTTTACGACCGCATTGCAAAATTTCAGTCGAACATCAAAGCAGCCGGTCTTGATGCCTGCCTTGTTCATGCCAATGAATCCGACATGGCAAATGTGAGATACCTGAGCGAATACTGGCCGACATTCGAAGCCTCAGCAGTATTTGTTCCAGCAGAGGGAGAGGCTGTCCTTCTGGTTGGTCCCGAGAGTGAGATCTATGCCGCTCACCGCGGTGTGGTTAAGAATATCGAGAAAATGATCGAATACCGCGAGTCTGCCGAACCGGAATGTCCGGGGATGACCTTTAAAAATTATCAGGATATTGTGGCTCAATACACCCCGATGGGCAGAATTAAAAAACTGGGGATCGTAGGGTGGGCGGTTACACCTCTTCCGGTTTATATGTCGCTGAAGGAGCAATTGCCTGAAGTCGAACTGGTCAAAGCCGATGCCACCTTGCTTCCGCTGCGTTTTGTCAAGAGCGAAAATGAACTCGACTGTATGCGCAAAGCATACGCCATCGCAGAGCTGGCAGTTGAAGCCATCCTAAACGAAATTGTCCCCGGCATGACCGAGCTTCAGGTTATAGGAATTGCACAGCGCGAGATATACAAGCATGGCGGTGAATATGAAGGACACTCTTTGTATTGCTTCTGCGGCGCCTCCACCAATAATGCCATATCCCGTCCAACCCATAACATGATTGTGACCAACGAGGTAATCCAGCTTAATATTGGGGCACGCGTCAGCGGATATTCGTCAAGTGTTGGATTGCCAATCTCTATCGGTCCCTTGTCGGAATGGAAAAAAGAACTCATTAATTTCGGACTTGAAGCGCATCTTAAGACGATTGACATGATGAGCGCTGGTAAACCTGCCGGCGAAGTAGTAAAAGATTATGAAGCATGGGTTAAGGAACGCGGTTACGAAAAATACATGCTGTACGGTCCATGCCACTCCATTGGAATGATGGAAGTAGAACAACCCTGGATGGAATCTTCATCTGATTATGAGTTGAAAAAGAACATGACCTTCCAGGTCGATACTTTTTTCTATGATAAGGACTTTGGCTTCCGCTGGGAAAATGGAGTGATTCTAAAGGATGACGGAGTAGAAATGCTCTCTTCCAAATTCATGAAGGTGATTGAGATTTAAGAAGTGACTAAAGTACTTGGAGTGCCTGGAGTGACTAAAGTAGTAGGAAGTGCCTAAAGTATTTGGAGTGATTAAAGTATACTGACTGTAAATGAATAAGATTAATTAGAAAAAAACTATGCGTTACGAAATGATGTTCCCGGACCAGATCCGGGAGGCTATTGATAAAAATACACCTGTTGCCTTAGCCCTTGGCGTTTTGGAATATCATGGCGAGCACCTGAACACGGGTGTTGATACCATGGTAGTTCAAAGGGCTCTGGAGATGCTTGAACAGGAAATTGATTTGGTAATCCTTCCGCCATTTTATTACGGCGCTGGTTCTTATGCTGTTGCAGGTCCTGAACGGAAAGGGGGCATGCATATTGACGCCGATGTTTTAAACAAGTTTGCACGGCAGCTATTTTACAACCTTTTACGTATCGGTTTCCGCAATGTCTATGTCTTTTTTCATCACCAGAGCGAAAATTTTGTGAGCGGAATGCCAACAGACCTTGCTTTCAGGCTGGCAGCTAAGCAGGAGATATTTGCTTTTATCGAAAGGGAAAAAGGGGATGGCTGGTGGGGAAAAGATACGGCTTCTACCAATTATTATGAAGAACACGATGCCGGTTCCGATCCGTTCAGTTGGATACGGGTAGAACCTTTTATGAGCGGTGAAGCACAGAAGCGGTGGCCGATAGACCATGCCGGGGAACAGGAAACCTCCTTAATGCTGGCTTTCGCACCTGAAGGGGTGGATATGAAACGCTTTGACGGTAAACAGTGGTATGCGCAATCTGCGGTTAAAGCAAATATGGATTATGCAGAAAAAGCAAAAGCATTCATTTTGGCAGATTTGAAAAAACGAATGGGTAAATAAGAGCAGGATGACAGGACAGAAACTAATTGATCTGATGCTGCAGTCGCAACGTAGGGTGCATGTTACAGGTACTCCTGAAAACGGTGTTATTGCAGCGTTGGATCTGGAAGGACGACTTTTTACTGTGATTAACAATAGGGTGCTCAACCGGGTTGTCCCTTCCGCTATTCTGAATCGCAGCAACAGAAACGGCTATCAGAATCCGGGAGGTGATGCCTTATGGCCGGCCCCGGAGGGAAGCTGTTTTGGCTACGAATATGGTACCGGTTCGTGGAGAGTCCCTCCTGCAATCACCGCAGCCGTGTGGGAAGTTATGGAGCAGTCTGAAAACAAGTCGGTCATACGCGCAGAAATAGATCTGGTAAACAACCGTCAGTTGGGTATCCCGTGTGAATTTGAGCGGCACATAGCGATAGAATGGAACGGAAAATCGCTGATTCAGCATGTCACCGAGATGATCAGGTACATTGGCGTCAGAACTTTGGCGAAAGATCAGTTCAGGTTGGCCCCATGGACGTTGTGCCAGTTCGATTCCAGTGAGGGATGCAAAATCATTATGCCGCCGCCTTCTGAAGCCGACATCCGTGATCTGTATGATCCGAGCCTGTCGCAGCGTGGAATCTTGGGTGACAATTATGTTGTGAATACACAAACAGATTTTCGTTTTCAACTGGGATTGGGGGAAAACGTTCCCTGGATTGAATTCGTCAACGGCGAAGGATTGCGTGTAAAACGGACTTCAGGATCTTTACCAGCCGGACAAAACTATATTGATATTGCCGATACCGATCCTGCAAAGCTCCCTTCTGACTTTGGTATAAAGCTTAGTATTTACTGCGATCCCACAGGCTTTATGGAAATCGAGGGCTGTGGTGGTTGTCCCGATACGCTTACCCCGGGTTCCGAACTAAGTGTTAAGATAACTACGGAGTATGTAGCTGTATGAATGTTCAATCAAAAAATTGAAATACTTTAAACATTACCTTCTTACTATGACCAACAACAAAAAGACTTTAGTGGTTCCGATGATGCTCATCGGATCAATGTTTGCCGTACTTGGCTTTGCCCTTGGAATAAATGCATTCTTTGTCCCGTTTGTAAAAGAAGCATTTCATATTTCCATCACGATGTCATACCTGGTAATGACGGCTACCTTCCTCTCCTTTGTGGTTTTCGGGGTTCCTTCGGGGGCACTCATTAAGAAATTTGGCTACAAGGGTGGGATGATTATTGCCTTTCTGATCATGGCCATTGGTTTTTATTTAATTGCGCCTGCTGCAAAGCTGGTGAGTTTCCCATTGCTTTTGGTGGCATTATTTATCAGCGGGATGGGTCAGACACTGCTTACCGGGGCAGTAAATACTTATGTTACGATCTTAGGTCCGGCGGAGAGTGCGGCCAGACGTATCGCCATCATGGGGATTTGTAATAAAACTTTTTATGCAGTTGCCTCCCTGATGCTTGCGCTATTCATGAATCTGGCCAATGTGCGGATCGAGGATACGATTATTCCGTTTTACATCATATCCGCAGTGTTGGTGGCGATGGGATTTCTCTATTATTTCGCCCCCCTTCCCGAGGTGATGGCATTAGGCGAAGAGGATGATGCCACCGCTGCCTCATCTTATGCTGCCACAAAAACGAGTATTTTTCAATTCCCTCACCTGCTGCTGGGCGTTCTGGCCATATTTTTCGATATAGGCGTTGAATACATTGCTTTGGGGACAATCAATGACTATGCGACGATATTGAATCTCGCTTCACCCCAGAATTATGTCTGGTTTGTTTCGGCGGCCATGGTCATTGGGTATCTTTTTGGGGTACTGTTCATCCCGAAATTTGTGAGCCAGGGAATGGCGCTTTTTATATCAACACTTTCGGGCATGTTGGTTACAATCCTGATTGTTATCCTTCCGGTTGGTATCTCCATCTACCTGGTGGCTCTTCTTGGTCTGGCCAATGCATTGATGTGGCCTGCCATATGGCCTCTGGCGATCGCCGACCTGGGCAAATTCACGAAAATGGGATCATCCTTCCTGGTGATGGGAATCATAGGCGGCGCCTTTCTTCCCCTGTTGTTCGGCTATGTTGCAGATGTGGCCTCTCACCAGGTTGCTTACCTGGTTTGCCTGCCTGCTTACCTCTACATCATGTATTTTGCTTTTGTCGGAAGTAAAATCAGAACAAAATAACGATTGCTAATTATGAAACATGTACTCCTGAAATGTGGTCTTTGCGCAGTTATTGCTTCTTCTATTCTTTCATGCAGCTTTACCAAAACGAAAGTCAAGAACAATTCCGGCGCCTTGACCGATACGCTTTATCTCAGTAATGTACCCTCCCAGCCGGGCGAGGATACCTGGAAATTTGTTGAGGAGTTAAAATCACCCATGTGGACAAAACATGCCTGGACGAATTCAGTACCCGGACCACAACAAGCCGATCTTTCTTCGGGTGTCAGGCTTCAACCAGGATTTCCCGATCCCAGGGAGCGCCTTAAAACAGCGTATGAAGACCTGCGCATTTTTCTTGCTGCGGGGAATATCTCGTGTAAAAAAGGTAAATTCCTTTTGGAAACCATTGAAGATAAAGCACTCAAAGGTGAATCGTTTCGACTGGAAATTACTCCCGGAAGTTGCCGTATTTTGGCGGGTGATGTCGATGGTATCAGACGTGGCGTTTTTTACATTGAAGAGGAGATGCTCCGTAAGCATGGTCCCTTTCTTCCTCTTGGAAAGGTTGAAAAACATCCCATCCTTGAGCGCAGGATCTCCAGATGTTTTTTCGGTCCGATCAAGCGTTTTCCCAAAATGCGCGATGAGTTGATGGACGATGTCAACTATTATCCGGATCAATACCTGAACCGGCTGGCCCATGAAGGCGTAAACGGACTTTGGCTTACCATTGAGTTTCGCGACCTTATTGCAACCTCTTTCACCCCCGATGCGGCGAAAAATGGTGAAAAACGACTCGCAAAGTTACAGCGAACAGTCGCGTCTTGTCTTCGGTATGGTATCCGAACCTATATTTTCTGTATTGAGCCCCGGGCATGGGATGCTGATAGTCCGGTACTGAAAAAGTATCCTGAACTTGCCGGAGCTAAGACAGATAATCAGTATTATTTTTGTCCAATGAGCGAAAATGCTCATCAATACCTTTATGAATCAGTAAACAGGATTTTTAAAGCTGTTCCTGACCTGGGCGGGATGATTAATATTTCTCATGGTGAAATGGAAACGACCTGTCTGAGTACCGTTTCAAATTTGAAACAGTACCACAAAGGTGAGATCAAATGCCCCCGATGTTCACAAAAAGAACCCTGGGAAATTTTGCATGCTTCCCTGTCGGCAATGGAACAGGGGATGCATGATGCAGCGCCTGACGCTGAGCTGATCAGCTGGCTGTATATGCCTCATCCCTATGTGTATGATACTGGCGATCCATATCTTCTTGGCGACTGGGTATATGAATTGGCTGCGCATACACCCAAAGGAGTCATATTTCAATTCAACTTCGAATCCGGAATAACAAGAACTGATTTTGGGAAATTGCTCGTAGGGGGCGACTACTGGATATCAAATCCGGGACCGAGTTTGAGGTTTAGTCGTATTGCTGAGATGGCAAGGGCGAATGGGACAAAAGTTTCGGCCAAGATTCAGACGGGATGTTCTCACGAGGTGGCTTCAATCCCATATGTGCCTGTGCCATCGCTGTTATACAGGAAATTCATGGGAATGAAAAACCTGGGTGTCACCCATACCATGCTGTGCTGGTATTTCGGTAACTACCCGGGACTCATGAACAGGGCTGCAGGCGAGCTTTCATTTGAGCCTTTTCCGAAAGATGAAGATACTTTTTTGCATCAGCTTGCCGCATTTTACTGGAAGGAGGAGGATGTTCCGGAGATTGTAAATATATGGAAGTGCTTCAGTGAAGGTTATGAAAATTACCCAATGATTAACCGTTTTCAGTGGTATGGTCCCATGCATGACGGTCCGGTCTGGCCATTATTAATCAAACCATTAGATGCTCCGCTTTCTCCAACATGGGAGATCAGCTCAGGCAGTACCTTAAAACCATGGCCTCCCAGCGGAGATCGCATTGGCGAATGTATTGGGAATGTGCTGACTTTAAATGAAACAGTTGAACTTTGCTGCCGGATGAGTATGGCATGGGACAAAGGACTATCAATGTTGGATCAGCTGGAACCCAAATATATCAATGAACCCGAGCGTATTTTAGACATGGGAGTAGCTAAAGCCATTGGTATCCAATTTAGAAGCGGGTATAATATACTTCGTTTCTATTCCCTGCGCGAAAAGATGTTTTGCATGGAAGGTAGAGAACGTCTGGTTATCCTAAAACAGCTAAGCGATATTATCCGGGAAGAACTTGAAAACGATCAGAAATTGCTCACCCTGTGTGAAAAGGACTCGCGGCTTGGTTTCCATTCCGAAGCCGAAGGGTATAAATATTTTCCTGCTAAGATTCGCTGGCGCATGAACCAGTTGAAAAAAGTACTTTCCAGCGATGTTCCGGAGCTGGAACAGCTGATCCGCAATAATCAACCCTTGTTCCCGGAATACACGGGAAAAGTGCCTTTGGGTGAGGTGGCTTATGCCATACCCTCCGCCGCTGAATCTTCCTGGTCTCCGGGTGTTGAATTTGTTCTGCCAAAAGGGCTTAAATGGCAAACCTGCCGGTATGGTACCGAAAAGTCAGGGATACAATGGGCTGCAACGTATGACGCAGACGCATTGTATATCATAGTGACTGATTCGGATCGTCAGAATCACTCCATTTTACCTTCACCAATATCGGGGGTTACCGTTAAGATAGAACCACGTCGTCTTTGGTCCTGCATTCGTTATAATTTTGATTTCAATTCCGGAAACAAGAATCAGGAAAAAGATGCTGTAATTATTGTGAGACAATCGGATAAAGTGTATTTTGTAGTACGAATTCCCAATAAAGGATATCGCTGGAGCGATGAAGTTCAACATCCAATCAGGATGGATCTGATTATAAATCTAAACAACGGTGGAACAACTTCATGGCGCCGGCATCATCCGCTTACGGACAGGTTGGTATTTGGAACGGATAATCCTGCTGATCTTGGATGGCTAATGTTTTGTAAATAGTTGAAAATTAATATTGATAATAATATATAAAGACCATATGCGCAAAATAATAGTATCCGCGATCGGTTTATTGATTATTCCGATCACTGCATTTACCTTTCTGAGTTGCCAGACAAAGACAGATCATGTTCCGGCTGGTAAAATAGCTCAAGTCGATGCGACTGATGAACAAAGGCTGGATTGGTTCCGGGATGCGAAGTTTGGGATGTTTATCCATTGGGGACCTTATTCCGAACTTGCAGGGGAATGGAATGGTCGACAGGTTCCGGTTGGAACAGAGGCAGAATGGATCATGAAGCAACTTAAAATACCTGTTAGTGAGTATCGTAAACTTGCACACCAACTAAATCCTGTACGGTTTGATGCCCATCAGTGGGTTCGTCTGGCAAAAGCTACCGGCATGAAATACATTGTTATTACGGCAAAGCATCACGACGGATTTGCTATGTATCATTCAAAAGTGTCATCTTACAATATTGTTGACTGGACTCCGTTCAAACGCGATCCGCTGAAGGAATTATCGCAGGCGTGTGCAGATGAGGGAATTAAATTCTGCGTTTACTATTCACACCGGGAAGAATGGGATCATTCGGGCGGTTACGGGAATGATTGGGATTATGACAATGACTGGGGTGATGATTTTTACGATCATGCTAAATTTGAGAGCTATCTTGAAGAAAAAGCAAAACCTCAGGTTCGCGAGTTAATGACCAATTATGGACCTATTGGATTGGTCTGGTTCGACAGAGGGATGTATACTCCCGAACAGGGGAAAGCTTTTGTCAAACTTGTCCGCGATCTCCAACCTGCAACGTTGATCAATAGTCGGGTTGGGAACTATAGCCAGGAATTAATTGGCGACTATCAGAGTATGGGTGATAACGGTATGCCTCCCGGCGGGCTGAAAGAGTATTGGGAAAGCGCTCAGACACTGAACAAAACCTGGGGTTTTAGCAAATTCGACACCCTTTGGAAGAGTCCCGAAACGGTGATCCGGAATCTTGTTGAAACTGTGAGTCGTGGTGGAAATCTACTCCTCAATATTGGTCCAAAAGGAAATGGAGAGATACCAGTTGCTATTGTTAAAGTATTTGGCAAAGTAGGTCCTTGGATAGAGCGCAACGCCGAAAGCATATATGGAACAACTGCAAATCCATTTGGAGAATTGCCCTGGGGTTACTGCACAGTGAAAGGGAGTAAACTTTATCTGTTCGTCCGCGACTGGCCGCAGAATGGTATACTCACATTGCCCGATCTTCAAAACTGCGTGATTTCTGCAAATTTACTTATAGATAAAATTGCAAATCTTAAGGTAACCAAAACTGCGAATCAGACACAAATTTCACTTCCTCCAAAACCGGCTGATACTCCGATAACTGTGCTGGTGCTTAACCTCGATGGATCGCCACGGGTCAATCCCCCTGTCGTATTGCAAAGTGATTCCGGAACTGTCGTACTTGATTATTTAAAAGTGATAACGGTTGGCAAGACAATGACCCGGTTTAACAGAAAGGGGAGTTTTCATATTTCGAAATGGACCGGGCACGAAGATGCAGCGGAATGGTTTATACATGTAAATAGACCTGGTCTGTTCAAAGTTAATATTGAATATGCTGCGAATAAGGAATGGGAAGGAAAGCAATTCGAAATAGTGATTGACAAGTCAACTTTAAATTCAATAGTGAGCTATACGGGTGACTGGTTTACCTTTCAAAGATTTCCAGTTGGTTATGTAGAGTTTAAGAATTCCGGAGACTTTAAGGTGACAATACGACCAAAGGAATTGAGCGATAATTATTTGATGTACCTGCGTTCAATCACACTAAGTCCAGCCTTAAAAATGAAAAAAGAGGGTTGGGGATCAATTAATTAAGCTTTTAAAAAAATCAATATGACAGCATTAACCCACAATATTGGGACTTACCGATACCGGATACTAGCTCTGGTATTTATGGCCACAACGATTAACTATTTCGACCGAAGCATAATCGGTGTAATGGCCCCGACCTTGCAAAAGCTTTTCGATTGGTCAAACAAGGATTATGCTGCCATTATGGTTTCATTTAAGATTGCTTATGGGATCGGATTGTTGTTTATGGGTGGCATTATTGACAAACTTGGCACTAAAACGGGATATACCATCTCAATTATAATCTGGAGTGTATTCGGAATGCTGCACGCTGCAATCCGACCGGCATTCAGTTTAATCGGGTTTATAGGGGCACGCTTTGGACTTGGAATCGGAGAGTCAGGAAATTTCCCTGCGGCAATAAAAACTGTATCCGAATGGTTTCCTAAAAAGGATCGGGCTTTTGCCACGGGTATTTTTGATGCATCAACCAGTGTTGGTGCAATATTAGCCCCTTTTATTGTCGGGGCCATTGTTTCTGTCGAAGGTTCCAACTGGCAGATACCTTTTCTTATTACGGGCGTTCTGAGTTCAATATGGGTCATATTATGGCTAAAGACCTATCAGGTACCCGAAGTTCATCCAAAGTTATCAAAGGAGGAGCTGGCATATATCAACAGTGATTCTGCAGAAGAGTCGACACAAAAAATTCCCTGGTTAAACCTTTTACCCAAAAGAGAAACATGGGCTTTCTCATTAACAACTCTGACTGATGGCGTTTGGTGGTTTTACCTGTTTTGGGGAGCAAAATTTCTGGGGGAGCAGTTTGATGTCGACATTAAAAATATGGGACTTCCTTTTTTGATCATATTCATCATGGCCGATGCGGGAAGTCTCTTTGGGGGTTATGCCTCCGGCGCTTTAATTAAAAAAGGGTGGTCGATCAATAAGGCCAGGAAAATAACGATGCTGGTCTGTGCAATCATTATTTTACCCGTTAGTTTGGTCCCCCTAATTTCAAACAAGTGGTTGGCGGTCTTTCTGATTGGCGTAGCTGCAGCAGGCCATCAGTCTTGGTCGATCAACAGTTATACGCTGGTGCCTGATGTCTTTCCCAAAAAAGCGATCGCATCTGTGATCGGAATAGGTAAGATGGTCGGTGTGGCTGTCGCGATAATAGCAGATATTGCTTTGGGTTCGGTATTGGATACGGCCAAAAATTCGGGTTATTTCTGGGCTTTTATAATCGCGGGATTCTCCTATATCCTTATTTTAGGATTCGTTCACCTGTTGATGCCCAAAATGACTCCCCTTGACGACAACCTGAATTACAGAGAAACGAAGTGGCAAAACTTTTGATTTGATGAATTATACAAAATATTCACTAAAAAAATAAGGAAATGGTTAACAATCAATTTTCAAGAAGAGAGTTTATAGGAAAAGCTTCTGCGGGAGTGGCAGGGGTAGCTGTAACAATAAGTACGGCGCAAAGCGCAGCCTCGTATAACCGAATCCTGGGATCCAACGACAGGATCAATATTGGGTTCCTCGGTTGCGGCGACCGGAGTTCCGATCATCGTGAGATCGTTAAAAATTCGCAGAAAGATAAAAACCTTACCGTTGTTGCCGTGTGCGACATCTGGAAACATAACAGGGAAAAAGCGGCTGCCGGCTGTAAAAAACTGTTTGGAAACGATGTCAGACAATTCAAGTATTCCGAGGAGATGCTTTTAATGCCCGATCTGGATGCCGTAATGATTGCCACGGGCGACTTTCAGCATGCCAAACTCCTTGCGGAAGTCGTAAAGGCGGGCAAGGATTGCTATTGCGAGAAACCATTGTCAATCGATGTCGATGATGCAAAAATGGCCAGGAGCGCTGTTCTGGCATCTAAACAGGTTGTCCAGATGGGGTCGCAATGGATCAGTGATCCGATTCAAATAAAGGTGCGCGATATCGTCCGCTCGGGTAGATTAGGTCAGATTACTAAAATTGAACAGGTCTGGAACGACAACAGCCCCCGCTGGCACAATCCCAACGATCCGGATGTGGCTGCTATCCGCGAAGAGGATACCGACTGGAAAAGATGGCTTTTAGACAAACCTTTTGTGCCGTTTGATCCATGGAAATATTTTGAATTCAGGATCTTTCGCGAATACTCTGGAGGAATCACCTCACAATGGATGAGCCATGGAAGTGGATTGGTCCATTTTTATACTGACACCACTATTCCCGATTCGGTGGTAGCAAACGGTGGCATTTTTGGTTGGCCGGATATCCGTCAGAACCCCGACACATTCCAGGCTTTGTCGACTTATGATGATGCTAAGATGTTATATTCCTATACATCAAACTATGCCAGTAAATTTGGGGATTACACCTGTATTAGGGGGAAGGAGGGAACATTATTTGCCCATGGCGGTGAAGGAAGTTCGCGCTGGTTCTTTATTCCTGAACACCAGAACTTACCGGGAGGATTTGATTTTTATGAAGGGATAAAGGATGCCGTCAAAAGCGGGAAAGCCGAAATCATCACGACCGAAGAATACGGGATAAAAATGGGACCCTGTAATGGCGACGATAACCATAAATACCATCTCAATAACTGGGTCGACTGCATAAGAACCAGAAATGTGAATACAAATGGTACAATTCATACCGGCTACTGGAACGCAGTGGCAAGTATCATGGCGACACGGGCCTACCGGGAAGGTAAAAAACTCTACTGGGATTCAGCCAATGAGTTAATTGTTGATAAGAAACCAGCTTAGATATTCTGGCTCATACTGATAGGATATGATTACAATTAATATTTAGTAAATGAAAAAGACTGGTGGAATATTGTGGATCGCCATTTTTGTTTTCTGCGGGATTGGGACATTGGGCATTGTGCATGAAGAAAAGAATCTATTTGCAGAAATGATTGGTAATCAGAAGAGAATACCTTTAAATTTACTGGTTGTCCAGGATACTTTGATCAACAGCACATTAACCGGTAGTGGTGATATAATGGTAATTCGTCCCACCAGCGCGGTCTCTGTCATCTTTAAAAACAACAGGATATCTGCCAATAACACGAATGAACACATCGTCCTCTTTGGAGGGGAACAAACAAGTCCCAGCGACCATATGTTAGACGGCATCACCATCGCCGGAAATAAGATCGAATGGACAGGTTCAGATTTAACCGACAGCAACGAAGGTTTATTGATTGGTTATTGTGTAAATGCCACTATCCGGTATAATTTAATCCGGAACTGTCCCTACGGAACTCCCACAAAATCTGATGGATTTACCTATACTTCAGGGGGAGTGTCATATAACGTTTATGGTCCATCTTTTAAAGTTGGAACGGGGGCCAAAGGGACAAACGGGGTAAGGTTTTGCAATAACACCTTTTCTAATAACCGGAATATCGGAGAGGGGGTTGTTGGGTCTGTCTATATCAACTCGAACAACGACATTCCTTCGAAACCCGCCTCAACAAACTGCCGGATATTTAATAACCTGTTCTATACCAGGCATCAGATACCAAATGTCTATTGCGATAACCCCTCCCTGCCTGGATTGCAGTGTGATTACAATGTTTATTATTGTGAAGACGGGGAGCCGGTATTTAAAATAGGAGGTAAAACGATCACCTTAACGCAATGGAAGGCAATGGGGTATGATCGTCATTCGGTTGTTGTCAACCCAAATTTTACCGACCTTGACAGGCTTGTTCCTTCCAAACCTTTAAACTATGGAAAAAATCTGGGCGCCACCTTCAAAAATGGATTAGATGTAGAAACCCGATGGGATGGGTCCGATCCGATCCTTAAGCCTCAGGGGCCAATCTGGCAGGTAGGGGCTTTCGTAAAATAATCCAAATAATTAAAATTAATAAGATGCAAAATAAGGACAATCCAATTCCTGAACGTTTACTTTCACTCGATTTCTTCCGGGGGATTACCATGTTTCTCCTGGTTGCAGAATTCACCCATTTTTCTTTTTATCTCCTGTCATTTCAAGCGGAAGGGACATTTATTCATGGAATCGCTGAGCAGCTGGAACACCATCCCTGGCACGGATTTCACTTCTGGGACTTGATTCAGCCATTTTTTATGTTCATCGTTGGAGTCGCCATGCCCTTATCGTATGCAACTCGTACCATTAAGGGAGAAAGCCACCAGCAAATCCTACACCATACAATCAGGCGTTCCCTCCTTTTATTATTTATGGGATGGGGATTGTACTGTATACCTGACGGGAAGATCACATTTTATTTTCAAAATGTGCTCGCTCAGCTTTCGGTGACCATCCTGATTGCATTTCTGATCATGAGGAAGCCGGTCCTGACTCAAATACTTGTTTCTTTGGGCCTTCTGGCTTTTACCGAATTCCTTTATCGCACCTGTTCGGTTGAGGGTTATAACCAACCATTTGTTGCCGGTCACAACTTCGGATCGTGGGTGGATATGCTGATTTCAGGAAAGCTTAGCGATGGCAATTGGGTAAATTTCAATGCCATTCCAACCGCAGCTCATACCATCTGGGGTGTGTTGGCCGGGAAACTCCTTATGAGCGATAAAAAGGCGAAAATGAAATTGCGAATTTTAATCCTGGCCGGGATAACAGGTCTGATTATAGGTTACGGATTGGACCCGGTAACCCCTATTATTAAAAGAATTGCAACAACCTCGTTTATTTTTTTCAGTGGAGGCTGGACTTTTCTGGCATTAGCGCTGACTTACTGGCTGATCGATATCCGAAAATACCAGAAGGGCATATTATTTTTTACGGTGGTAGGGATGAATTCACTGGCCATATACCTTTTTGCCTCCATTGGAGGCGCCGATTTGATTGATAAGATGGTTACACCATTTGCCTGGGCGCTGTTTTCGTGGTCAGGCGAGGTGGCCCAGGGGATGGCAATGTCGCTGATCGCTTTGCTGATTTTATGGTATATCTGTTATTGGATGTTTAAAAATAAAATATTCATCAAAATTTAAGAAAAAAGTAAAATATGAAAACAGGTTTATTATTTCTATTTTCACTAATCTTTATAAACAACTTCTTTGCGCAGAATGTAGTTAATAATCCTGCTGTCCATATCATTCCAATACCGGTCGCTTTGACAGTGTCACAGGGTTTTTTTCAGTTGAATAATTCCACTGCGATTATCTCCAAGAGCAGTCAGACAGCAGAGGTGGCAAATCTGATGGCAAATTTATTGAATGTTCCTACCGGATTTCAGCTTTCTGTGAACAAATCACAATCCAATATTAAGAATAATAAAATTAGTCTTCAACTAGTTGCCAATTCAATGCTTGGTGATGAAGGCTATACTTTGAATGTTTCCCCGGAATTGATTCAAATCGAAGCGAATAAACCCTGTGGACTATTTTATGGGTTGCAAACAATGATGCAACTTCTTCCGGCTGCAATTGAGAGTAAAGAGGCTGTAAATTCGGTGAAGTGGGAAATTCCATATGTCCGTATTTTGGATTATCCCCGGTTCGGTTGGCGGGGCCTGATGCTGGACGTAAGCCGTCATTTTTTTTCGAAACAATTCATTGAACGGTATATTGATGAAATGGTGAAATACAAAATGAATGTTTTTCACTGGCACCTGAGCGATGACAACGGTTGGCGGATCGAGATTAAAGGTTTACCAAAGCTTACTGATATTGGCGCCTGGCGTGTTCCGCGTACCGGAACATGGGGAACCTTTGACCCCGCTCATCCGGGCGAAAAGGCGACTTATGGGGGATATTATACTCAGGAAGATATTCGTGAAGTGGTGGCCTACGCAAAAAAAAGGTTCGTCACGATCTTACCCGAAATTGATGTCCCTGGTCATAGCCGGGCACTGATCTCCGCTTATCCCGGACTGTCCTGTACAAAACTCCGGTATGCGGTAGAACCTGGAACCCGATATTTTAGGGAGGACGACAATTCGTTGTGTGTCGCTAATGATTCGATCTGGCTGATACTGGATAAAATATTTACTCAGGTCGCGGCATTATTCCCAGGTGAATATATTCATGTAGGAGGCGATGAAGTCCATGCAGAATACTGGGAAAACGATCCAAGGGAGCAGGCATTGATGAAGCGCGAAGGGATAACCAGCCTCGAAGGATTACAACGCTATTTTGAGAAGAAACTGGAAAAAATAATCGCTTCCAAAGGCAAAAAGATGATTGGTTGGTATGAAATAGATCACCAGCTTACATCCGATGCCGCGCTTATGAGCTGGAATAGTATCTCTGCCGGAATCGAAGCTATTAAGATGGGGCATCACGTGGTGATGGCGCCTACGAGATATTGCTACCTTGACAGCGAGCAGGGGAGGGTCAGCGATTGCTATCAATTTGAGCCTGTGCCTGACGGAGTTGATCCGAAATATGTCCTGGGTGCTCAGGGGTGCCTGTGGACAGAGCGTGTTCCCAATGAACGCCAGGCTGAGTACATGACCTGGCCCCGGTCAATGGCCCTTGCCGAAGTGTTCTGGTCGCCAAAGAGCCGGCAAAATCTGAATGATTTTCTAAAACGGATGCAGTGCCGGTTTGATTATTTGGATACAGAAAAGGTGAAATATTCCAGAAGCGGTTATGACCCCGTTATTACCGGGATATCGGGTGGCAGAATATGCCAGGAGTGTGATGATTCAACCAAAGTAAATATAACCACAGAAATTCCCGGTCTGGATATTTTTTACACCTTTGATGGTACCAATCCAGACAATTTTTATCCAAGGTACAAGGGCAAACCATTGGGTATTCCAAAAGGAGCGAGCGAGATCCGGGTGGTCACTTACAGCAAAGGCAAACCAGTCGGGAGGCAGGTCAACTGTCTGCTCACCGATGTGGGACAAAGATATAATTAGGATACAGCTGAAATCAAATAACTTGAAGCACCTTCAATGAAATACTTTTCACTTTTCAAATTATTATTCCTTTTTGGATGGATTTCCGGAATCGGCCTGTTCACAGCTATTTATTGTAGTTATAGCTCAGAAACAACTAAACATCAATTTCCGGTTACGCCCTCTTTCAAATCCACAATGCCATTGTCAACAAACCACCGGTGGAATGGGTTTGAAAAGGAAATATTCTCATTCGAAGGGAGAGAGGCGTGGATCGTAAAACCAGTAAAGCCACTTGCCGGAAATCCCTGGATATGGAAAGCTTATTTCCCCGACTGGCATACATCAATCGATTCAATTCTGCTTAGCAAAGGATTTTATCTGGCTTATATCAACACGAATGAGATGTACGGAAGTCCTGCCGCTATGCAGATATGGGACAGGTTTTATGATTACCTCGTCAATCAAAAGGGATTCGCTCCTAAAGTCGCTTTGGAAGGAATAAGCCGTGGGGGATTGTATGTATATGGCTGGGCCAAAAGAAATCCCCTGAATGTATCCTGTATCTACGGCGAGACTCCGCTTTGCGATCTTAAGAGCTGGCCCGGAGGAGGAGCAAATGGTTCCAGGCGTTCTGAGAACGATTGGAATGTTTTGCTGAACTGCTATGGATTTTCGGAAGAAGAAGCATTGAATTACGATGATAACCCAAAGGACCACCTGCAGGGTCTTGCTGCCTGCAAGGTCCCGATTCTTCATTCTATCGGTATTGATGACAGAATTTGTCCCCCGGAAGAGAATACCTATCCATTGGTAAATAGCTACATTCGGTATGGTGGAATTGCGATGGTTTTCCCGATGACCCGGGGAAAGCAGGAGTTGGAAGGGCACCATTTCCCGATCGAAACACCTGAAAAGATTGCCGATTTCATTTTTATTAATTCATATCCGGTTGTCCATCCGCTCGATGCAGCAAAGTACATCTCTACAAGGAACGGATTGCAAAATAGTCTCCTTAAATTTAAAAAAGAGAAGAAAGGAACGGTTGCTTTTTTGGGAGGGTCGATTACCGAAAACTCAGGTTGGCGTGATAAAATTTGTAAATATTTAAAAGAATCATTCCCTGAAACAAACTTTTCATTTATCAATGCTGGAATTTCATCTACTGGAAGTACTCCGGGCGCCTTTCGTCTTGAACGTGATGTACTTTCAAAAGGGAAAGTTGATCTCCTTTTTGAGGAAGCTGCAGTAAATGACCGGACAAATTTCTTCAGCGGTATCGCACAAATAAGAGGAATGGAAGGAATTATCAGGCACGCAAAAATAGTGAATCCCTTTATTGATATAGTTGTGATGTACTTTGCCTCGCCTGATAATCTGGCCGATTACAATAATTCAGTCACTCCTGATGTGATTGTTAATCACGACAGCGTTGCATCGCATTACCAGGTTAGCGCTATTAATCTGGCCAAAGAGGTGACTGACCGGATTAGTGCAGGAGAATTCAGTTGGGAATATGATTTTAAAGATGTACATCCCTCCCCGTTTGGTCAGGAAGTTTATTTCAGATCAATTAAAAAATTGATTTACAATAGCCTGAAAAAAATTGATATATCTGCATCTCCGGTTGTACGCCGGTTGCCTGAACCAATTGACAAATACAGCTATTCAAATGGAAACTATCTGTCTGTAAAAGAGGCCACGATCATCAATGATTGGTGGGTGGTTGAAAACTGGATGCCATCTGATAGCGCTGCTTCCCGAAGGCAATACATTAATTTACCCACACTAATAGCCGATAAACCCGGAGCAAATATGGAACTTACTTTTGTTGGAAATGGTGTTGGAATATGTGCCATATCCGGTCCCGATGCGGGCATTATCGAATACGGGATAGATGATCAACCGTTCCATAAACTTGATTTATTCACGATCTGGAGCAAAGCTTATCATTTACCTTGGTACCTCGTCCTTGGTGAACAATTATCAGAAGGCAGACATACTTTAAAAATCAGAACGACTTCTGATAAAAATCCAAAGAGTCAGGGGAATGCCTGCCGGATTGTCCATTTTCTAATCAATAAATAGTATGATCAATATATTTTTTATCCGAACCTGTAGAAACCAAAACGTGATGAACAAACAAAATCAATTCGTATTTGTGCTGGGACTAATACTTCTTTTTATAATCTGCCCCGTTAAAACAAATGCTATGTCCATTGTAACTCAGTCGGACCAACTTCAGGTGGATATTGTTATCCGGACAGATGCAACCAGACAGGAGAAAACAGCTGCAAATCAACTAACCTTGTATCTCGGGAAAATTTATCCGGCATACCAGTTCTCAGTAACAAATGCGATTAATGAAAACAATCGAACCATTCGGTTGGGTTTGCCTGGATTCTTCTCCCCTGAAGATTCGATATCGACAAGAATCCCTGTGCAGGAAGAGGGATTTATTATTTCCTGCCTGAATGAACGAAATGTGGCGATTGCTTCCCGAAGTACAAAGGGTCTGTTCAATGCGGTCTGGTCACTGCTTGAAAAACTGGGCTATGGATTTTATCTCTCCTATGATGGAAAGCCGGCGCCAAATAAAAAATTGTCATTTAAGGATTGGGAGATGACTGACTTCCCGCTACAATCTGAAAGGATCGTATTTAACTGGCATAACTTCTTATCCGGTTGTACAGGTTGGAACTACGAAGATTGGTGTTCATGGATCGATCAGAGTGCCAAAATGCGCTACAACACCATCATGGTTCATGCCTATGGTAATAATCCGATGTTCAGTTTCGAATATAACGGACAAAAAAAACAAGTTGGTTATTTAACAACTTCCATTTCCGGCCGTGATTGGGGCGCCCAGCATGTCAATGATGTTCGCCGGCTTCCCGGTGGAGAAGTTTTTACCGGCCCCGTTTTTGGATCGGATGTGGCTCTGGTATCAGATGAACAGCGTGGAGAAGCTGCTGCCAGACTGATGAAAAAAGTATTTGAACATGCCGGCGAAATGGCTATGAAAATTAATTTTGCCATTGATGTCGACACATGGTCGGCAAACCCTAAAAATGTGATCGAAAGCCTCCCGCCTGAAAGCCGTATTCAACTCAAAACACAGGATATTGTAAACCCCGAAACCGCAGATGGTTATCTGTATTATAAAGCTCAGATAAAGAGTCTTCTCAATAGTTATCCTCAGATTTCAACAATAACGGTATGGGTCAGGCACGAGCGTTCACTCTGGCGTTTTAACATAACACCAGATCAATTTCCAAAATCCTGGCTTAACGAATGGAGGCAACTGCTTTTAAAGCATCCTGAATTGGAAAGTGATGTGCACAGCGCCAGCACATTTGCACTTTCAAAAATTGTTTTGGCCTATCAAAAGGCGATTAAAGAGCTTAAACGCGATGATGTTACAGTTGCTTTTGGCTCATGGAGATGGGCTTTCCTCCCATCCGCAGCAATCCTTATGCCCGAAAATTGCTCCCTGATCCCTTTGGATTACAACATCGAATTTGATTCGGATGAATCTCAAAAGATACTAAGCAAGATTGGTAAGGCGCGTAAGCTTATACCGATTGTTTGGGCACAGCACGACGACCACCACTATTATGGCAAACCCTATACTCCATATGCAAATTTTAATCAATTGCTCAGGGAACGTAATGCTTCAGGTTTTGGGATTATCCACTGGACTACCCGTCCGCTGGACCTCTTTTTCAAAAGTCTGGCAGATCAGGTTTGGAGTTTGTCGGAGAATGAAGGTATTGCGACAACAGTCTCCAATTACATTCACGCTGTATTTGGCTCACAACAACAAGAGCTTCAGGAATACATAACTGAATGGATCGTTAGTGGTCCGATGTTTGGACGCGAAACTGGCGAACACTTTTTCGATCCGGGGAAACAACCGGCAGGTAAAAAATTCGAACCTTCAAAAGTGACAATCGAACGCATACAAAACCGGATTGCCCTGTTAAAGAGAATCAATCAACCGGATCTTTCTGCCTTAGGCAAAAAAATGTTTCATTATTATTCCGCTATGGAACGGTTTTATCTGAGCCTATTTCAGAATCAGGACAAATTTTATGAGGCATATGCATTACTTGATCGGCAAAGGGTCGATTCAGCAAAATTAATACTTCAAAGAGTTGATCCGGAAAAAACAATGGAATTGTACGCCGGGGCATCTGCCATACTCCCAATCACATCAGGTGAAAAGGGGATGATTGTCTCATTGGGAACTCGTTGGCTGCCCGATTTTGTCAATTTGAAACAAAGGGCTAAAATGGCTGATATTTGTTACAAATTTGAAGCCACACAGCACGATACCCTTGCCCAATATCCGGGAACAGGTACCTGTTTTATTGACAAACAACAAACACTATGGTCTTGTCTGGGCGTGAAAGAACTAAAAACTGGTGTTGCCGGAAATAGCAAAGGTGGCGTTTTGCCTGAAAACTCGCTCACCTATATGGAAATAGCCAGGCCATTCACACTTTTTTTACAAACAATTGGTAAAAACTGGCTGACTCCCGGGAAATATAAACTGGAAATAAAATTTCTGGGCTCAAATGCTGAACCCCACGATTGCAAACTGTTCCTTTTGACCAGAGATAACACTAGTTCGTTGCAAACTACATCAGGGTATGTCGGTTCTAAGCTAAAAATGATTTCTGCCTGCATTGAAATAAAGGAAGATGAAGAATATATGCTGGATATCGAACCTGGAAATGGTCCCCGGCAATTCACTAATCTGATAATAAGTCCCAGATATTGAAAAGTAATATTTTAAAGAATTAAACCCTGCCACTCATCAGCCTTGATAATTATTTTATAGATTTGTCATCCAGATCAACCTCAATGCACAGCTGATAAGATGGACTACTCAAACAAGACCAAAGAAGAACTTTTGGAAATAACGCATGATTTACTCCGGGAGAATGATGCCTTAAAGTTAAGACTCAATGCCGAAATGACCCATCTTAACCTAGCCGAGAATAAAGTTAAACTAAGAGATGATCAGGTCCGCGAGATTTTTGAAAACTCATTGGATGCAGCCTATAAGCGAAATCTGATTTCAAAAAAATATGAATATTTTAGTCCCGCTTTCACCACCATTTCGGGATATACCCCTGAAGAATTTCTGAAATTGCTCGAAGGAAACTGGATAGATCAGATGATCCATCCTGACGATATCTCAAATATTGAGGATGCACTGGTTGAAATTTTTTCTTCCGACACCGAATCTGGACAGTTTGAATATCGTTTTAAACATAAGGATGGTTCGTATCGTTGGTTTCTTGATCGATTTAAAGTTATGCGGGGTGATGCTAATGAACCAATCGCACTAATTGGGACCATTAGCGATATAACAAAACGCAAGTTAGCTGAAGAGTCATTATGGCAATCGGAGGAAAAATTCAGAAATCTTGCTGAGAATTTGTCTGAACTGTTATTCCAGGCTGACCCTATAACAACCCGGGCAACTTATGTAAACAAAGCTGTTGAAAAGATCTATGGTTATACAGCAGAAGAGTGGCTCAATGATCCTGGCCTATGGGTAAATTCCTTACATCCTGACGATAAAGTTTGGGTGCTCAACGAATATAGCAAAGCACAAGGTAAGTTTGATGATTTGGTGCTATCCTACAGGATTATTAAAAAAGACAATGCAGTTCGTTGGGTAGAAGCAAGTACCCGCTGGGTGAAAGGTAAATCCGGAAATGTGATTGACATTATTGGATTGATTTATGACATTACGGAGCGGTTAACCATGGAGAAATCCTTAAAGGAATTACATTACCGATCGATATTTGAACATGCACCATTTGGAATCGCGTTAGTGAATTCAATTACAGGTGAAATTTATGAAGTGAATCCTATGTTTGCAAAAATTGCCGGAAGGACCATTGCAGAGATCGCTACTATTGAGTGGACACGAATTACCCATCCCGAAGATGTTCAGGTAGAACTTGATCATTTAGGACGTTTATTAAAAGGAGATATAAATGGATTTCAGATGGAAAAGCGATATATTCGATCTGATGGTTCAATTGTATGGATAAAATTGACCGTTTCTCATCTAATTAAAGAAGAAAATATGCCTTTGCGCCATGTTTGCATGGTTGAGGAGATCAAACCCCTTAAATCTGCGACTCACAAAAAATAAATAGTGTCATTAATAAAGGCTAACTGCTGTTATCTCCACTGAAAATGGGGCATGTAGTTGTAAACAAGAGGGATTTGGTGAGATTTGGTGTTAATTTATAGCATAACCCATTTCCTGGCAGCTTCAAATGTTGAAAATACTTTCAAAACATACTTTTCATTGTTAATAAACCTGTCAGCTATTAAAATAGCCATTGCAGTATTTCGCGGAATATCATGAACAACTGCATGACGAATTGAAGTATAGTCAACTAATACCAGTTCCAATTTAGCTACTATTAAAGAAATATCAATTGGCGGGAAAGTAGCATGAGCTCCAGTTCCATCCTCAATTATTAGCAAATTCCTGGGTAATAACTTATTTGAAGCAAGCTTGCTTAATCCCTGCAACATATTGTCAAGACTGGATACTTCTGCTGAGCGGGTATATAAGATCCTATCATTAGGATTAAAACCAATCGGTCTTGAATTCATTAATAAAAAAGAAATAATTGTTAGCAATAATGATCCTGGCAAAGATAAAATTGTATTTCTGATTTTAAAGTGATATGCTATTTAGGTGGAATTTACATTAAGAATTTAAGTCATATTAACTGTCCCTTAACTTCTTTTAATGATAAATCCGAATCTTTGGAATGAAATTTGGTTTAAACCACATATCCTGGGTTTAAAACCAGATTTTTTATTTTACAATCAAATTTAAAAATTAGGATTATGAAAAAGCTGAAATCAATAATGTCGGTGATATTGTTTATCCTCCTGTTTATTCCTGGCACTATCAAAGCAACAAACGAAACAAATCCGGTTGTTCTTGATTCACCCAAAAATTCAATATCGGCTAATGAAGAGGTACAACTTTCCAGGTTGGAAGAGATTAAGGCGATGGATTTGTCTAAGTTAAATCAATCCGAAAAAAAGGAATTACGCGAAGAAGTACTCGAGATTCAGAATTCGCAATATGGACGTGGTCGCCATGGTGGCTATTATGGAAGAGGCTATTATGGTCATAACTATGGAAGAATGCATCACGGATTTCTTCCCGGACTGCTGATCATACTTCTTTTAATCGCTTTGCTATAATAACTTAAGTTATATGAATGATATAATGTCGTACTTCCATAAATGACAGCTTTATTATAGATTCAAAAAGAACTTTCATGGTCTCAGGGATTTATTACCACATGCGACATCTTTTCATTCTCATTACTTAGTAGAAACCTGAGGTTATTAGTTTTGCTGATCTTCGATTCAGATTAAATCCCACATGATTTTTACTGCAATTGGTGATATTTGGATGCATGATTTTTACTATTGCAACTTAATTTCCTTTGCATTCCATTGATGAAATTAATTGATATTTCACTAAATTAAAATGCGTTGCTAGTTCTTCAGCAGACCAATAGAGGCAATGAGCTCAAAAATTGTCTGGTGGAAATTTCATAATTGTTATTCATTATTTATACCCATACAACATGGAGTAAATGATGAATCCAACCAGAATCAGGCCAACAGCCACAAAAATAAACCCGAATATTCTGATTGTATCATAGTACCAGCTTTTGGATTCCTTTTTTACCATAAACTTTTTAAGTTTTCCCGAATCTTTCAGCTCCTTAAATTCGCGCGGCCTGTCACGTTTGAATTCTTCATAAGGTACAAGTCCGGTAAATATAACTG
>Ga0118677_10003838_pt1 | contig 27957 bp, 14 predicted proteins | sample AliMusrvi5mmetaG_FD_86154 | JGI IMG/M metagenome (GOLD analysis project Ga0118677, IMG submission 86154) | reverse complement strand
GGGGCGGAGCCAGCCTCGGTAAGGCGCACGACGATTTCGTCGCGCGTCACGACCTTCGGGGCGGCGTCGTCGGCAAGCAGTTTGTGAAGGTCGACCCCGGCGGCGCTCGGATCAGGGGCCTCATCGTCCGCCACGGCGCGGTAACGGGCGGCGACCTTGATCGTCGTGGTGTCGGCGGCGTCGCTGGTGTCAAGGTCGGCATCGTCGACCGCGAGACCGAGCGGCTGGTCGAGAAAGGCGGCCGGCGCGGGCGTCTCGAAGTCGCCCAGCGTGATGGCCAGGCGACCGGAGGAAACCACCTTCACCTGCTTCTCGCGCACGACGTTGGTGGCGCCATCCTGGGTGCTGGCATCGATGAAGCGTACGAAGACCGTGTCGCCGCCCCGCACCTGCAGAACATGGTCGCCGGACTGGGCCGCGCCGACCTCGGTCGGAATCGAGCCGACGAGCGCGCTGCCGTCGCCTCCGAGGGGCAGGCACTCGACCCGCTCGCGGTCGCCGTGCGTGGTCTCCAGGTCAACCCACGTCTGCTGACCGAGCCGGGCCAGCACGGGCAGATCCTGGTCGGTCACCTTCACGTAAAGCCGGCGTCCGGCCTCAACCAGGGAAGTCTCGGGCGCGTCGGCATCGACGAACGTGCCGACGAGGTTGAGCGCCTCGATGGCCTTGCTCCAGTTCTGCTGTGCGAAATGGCACATACCGATGTAGTAGTAGGCCTGGTTGGCCCAAGCCGTGTTGGCGTAGTTGGCGGTGATCTTGCGCAGGACCGGGAAAGCGGCGGCATAGTCGCGCATCTGGAAGTAGGCCACCCCGGTCAGGTAGAGCCCTTCGAGGTAGAGATCGCGGTCGGCCGCCGGCACCTCGCCGGACGGGTTCTCCAGTCCCTTGAGGCCGGACAGCCAGGCGATGGCCTTGATCTGGTCATGGGCGTTCACGTAGTAGCGCCCGAGCGTCAGGCGGGCCGCGTAGCGCGCGTGGCTGCCGGGATACTGCTCGATGATGGTCTCGAGCATCTTCACGCCGCGCTCGCTCTCACCCGAGCCGAGCAACTCAGACCCCTTGTCCAACAACCGGCTGGCCTCGAACTCGCCCTCGCCCGAGGCTGCGGCCGTCTTGGCTTGCCGCGCCGCCTGGAGCGGCAGCGCCGCCAGAAGGACCACGCAGGCCAATGCGAGGCGCGACCCCATCCGCACCGGCCGCCACCGGCGATCCCGCACACGTTCGTTACTCTGCATCGATACCTCCGCCGATCTTGAAGCCCAACCGTTCGAGCTCCAGATGCGCGGCACTGGACTGGCCGCTGGTTGGATACTTCTTGAGCACGGCCCGCAGGGCCGCGACGTACTGCTTCTGGTCACCGGTATCGCGGTAGGCGTAGGCAATGCGCAGGGCCGCCTCGGGCGCCTCCTTGACGAAGAACCCCTCGATCTCGCGGTACTGGCCGATGGCCGCCTCGCGCTTGCCGTCCGACAACAGGCACGAGGCGATCCGGTAGAGACTCTCGGGAGGGAAGTCGGCCTGGCGGTAGGCGGCCACGGCGTCGGCCCATTGGTGCTTCTGCTGGAACATCTCGCCCCGGATCATGCAGACTTCACGCGCGTACTGGGGCACTTTGACCAGGTCTTCGGCCGCCTTGAGGGCCTTGTCTGCCTGCGACGTGTCGCGGTAGTAGCGCAGCATTGTCATCCTGCCGCGGTCGGCATCGTGCATTCCCGCGCAGACCAGGCGCACGCCCTCCTCGTCGCGCTGCCAGATCCAACGCGCGAGGTTCTCGCGCGCGTCGTCGCCCGTCTGTTCCGCCGGCAGGCGCTCGATCGTATGGCGCGCCAGCGCCTTGTCGATGTCCTGCTGATAGAGCGTGCGGATGAGTTCCGCGATCTGCTCCATGCTCATTTTGTCAAAGGCCAGGCGGGCGTAATAGGCGTCGACCTTCGCCCGGTGCGGCGCGAAGAGGCCGATCCACTTGATGATGCGGCTGTAGTCGCCGGGCTTCTGGTGCTGCTCAAACTGGGTGTCGAGCCGCTGCATCCAACGCGTGGTGTCGCCGTCGACGGTACGCTGATAGCGGGCGAGGTTGATCTGGAAGTCGTCCCATTCCGGGAACTTGCCCTCCATGGCATGCGCCCAGTACTGCAGGAAGCGCATCCTGCCGGCGCGGTCAGCCGCGGCGAAATCGCCGTCGTACCGGTCGATGGCCTCCATCACCCGCCACCAGTAGTTGGCCGGTTCAGGCGTGCGCGGCGAGGGCTCGAAACCCTCGGCCTGCTGGTAGGCGCGCCAGAGCTTCGGCTCGTCGGGCTGCACGCGCACATAGCACTCCAGGAGGCGCCCAATGGCTGCCAAAGCGGCTGGTGGATTGGAACGGCGGAAGTCCACGGACACCTGCTGGTAGTAGGCGACGGCCTCGGACCACTTGTCCTGGCGCACAAGGTTGTCGGCCAGTTGGTTGATGGCGCCGGCGGCCAGGAAGTGCTTTCTATAGTCGGCATCCTGTGCCATTTCGGCCCATGCCTTCATGGCCGCCTTGGCATCACCGTTCTGCCAGTTACTCTCGCCTATGTAATAGAGAGCCGCACCCGCATAGTCAGCAGCGTTCGGGAAGTAGTCGAGAACCTCATTGTAGACCTTGATGGCATCGAAGCGCTTGTTGTCGCGCTGAAGCGACCGGCCCTTGCGGAGCAGCGCGTAAGGCACCGCGATCGACTTGGGATATTGCAGCACAAAACCGTCGTATTCGGCCGCCGCACGCCGGAATTCGTGATTCGCGAAGACCTTGTCGCCCTTCGAGAGCAGCACGCCCTCGAACGTGTCGAGCTTCTGATAGTCGGCCGCGGACAGGGGCACCTCGTTGCGCTCCTCGTCGGCCTGCGCCGCCAGCCCCGCCGCCAACAGCAGGGCCAGGCCCCATGCCACCCGCCCCGTCCGCGTCCTGCTGTCTTCCGTCTTCCTCATCGCTGCCGTCTTCCGTCCCCGTTTAAACTACCGATGCCATGATAGCATATCGTGTGCCGATCGCCACCGCACGTTTCAGTTTCGCGTCAGATTGTCGTTGCTTCAGCGGAGACCGAAACCTGGGCAGACCGCACGCCTGCAGCGGAGGCAGTCACGACGACCGTCCCCGGTACGGCGCCCGCCTCGAGGATCGCCTGGCACCGGCCGTGAAAGGCACGCCGGAAACCCGCCCTGTCCGCCTCGTGGCTGGAGGGATCGCCATTGCCAACGCCGATGATCCGCCCCGGCCCGTCGACCGAGAAGACGACCAGATTGTCGGCCTCGGGCACGATCCGACCCTCGGCATCCACGACCGCCACGTCCACGACGCACCCGTCGCGCACGCCGGCGGCGACGCGGCTGCGGTCGACCTCGAGCCGCAAGGAGCAGGCGGGACCGGTCGTCTCCGCCCGCGCCGTGGCCGCCATCCGGCCGTCGCGGTACCCCCTCGCCTCGACCGCACCCGGCGCATAGATCACGTCAGGCCATTCGGCATGCCCGGCGAACGGAACGGTCTTCCGCCCCTGGCTGACCCCGTTGACGAACAGTTCGACCTCCGGACAATTGGTGTAGCACGCCACGCGCAACGGCCTGCCGACCCGGTCCGGCCAGTTCCAGTGCGGCAGGATGTGAACCAGCGGCTCGTCACGCCACATCGCCCGGTAGTAGAAGGCGGTATCCTTCGGAAATCCACAGGTGTCCAGAATGCCGAATTGCGAACTGATCGCCGGCCAGCCGTGGGGCGACGGTTCGCCGCGGTAATCGAAGCCGGTCCAAAGAAATAGGCCGGAAAGGAACGGTTCCGTGGCGACCCGGCGCCAATGGTCCTCGGCCGCCGACCCGTTGCTGCGCGGATCCAGCCAGCCAAGGCGGCCGCGCGCGTCGTCGGTCTCGTAGCACCCGCGCGTCTGGCTGGGGGTTGAGGCCTCGGTGACGGTCGTCGGCTGGCCCGGGTGCGCCGCCTGATACGGCCCCCAGAACTCGCCCATATAATTGAATCCCATCACGTCGAGTTCCGGTGACGGTAGCGGTGACCGCTCGATCGGCTCGGGCTTGTTGATCAGCGGATTCCAGAAGCAGACCGCCAGCGTCACGGGGCGCGTCGGGTCAAGGCGGTGGACGTCGTCGCGCAGCGTGCGGGTTACACGCACCGAGGAAGGCAGCCACTGGGTGAAGAACTCCTCGTTGCCGATGCTCCACAGCACGATGCTTGGATGGTTGCGATCGCGCCGGATCATGTCCGCCAGATCCCGGCGGGAGTGATCCGCACTGCTGAGCAGACGATTTTCGGCGATGACCAGAAATCCCAGCCGGTCGGCCGCATCAAGCAATTCCGGCGTGGCCGGGTTGTGGGAGCAACGATAGGCGTTGCACCCCAGTTCCTTAAGGCGCCGCAGCCGGAACTCCTGCAGATGATCGGGCAGCGCCACTCCCACCCCGGCGTGATCCTGATGGCAGCAGACGCCTTTCATCTTCACGGATTCGCCGTTCACGAGCAATCCCGCCTCTGAATCGAACCGGATCTCGCGCAAGCCGGTGGGCGTGTGGTACACGTCCATCACACGGTCCCCGACCAGCACCTGTGTCTCCAAGTCGTGCAGCACCGGCGCGTCGACGCGCCACAGGGAGGGCTCGCGCAACTCGATCTCCTGCGTCACCGGCGTGTCGGCGCCCGGCGCGCACACGGCGACGGCACGCGCCGTCCCGACCGCCCGGCCCGAGGGATCCCGCAGCGTGCTGACAATCTCGCAGGCCGATTCGCGCGGCAACCGGTTGGCCAGCGTTGTCTCGACCCGCACGCGCGCTGTCCGGCCCGGACCTGTGCCGCTCAAGGTTGTGGAGACGAATGTGCCCCACGGCGCCACGTGCACGGCGCCGGTCTTCACAAGCCAGACGTGACGGTAGATGCCGCCGCCCTCGTAAAACCACCCCTCCGGCCGCAGGGCATCGGCGCGCACGGCCAGCACGTTCTCCGCCCCATAGTCGATCAGGTCCGTCACATCAAACCAGAAACCGGTGTAGCCCGACTCGTGCTGGCCGACAAAGTAGTCGTTCAGGTAGATCCGACTGTCGCGGTAGACACCGTCGAAAAACAAGTAGAACCGCTTTCCCTCCTCGTCGGCCGCCACGGAGAACCGCCGCCGGTACCACCCCACGCCGCCCGGCTTGGAGCCATGCACGGTGTGATGCGTCAGCGGCTCGCGCGCCGTGAAGTTCGCCTCGTTGACAAAATCGCCCTCCACGACAAAGTCGTGCGGGAGATCGACCGTGCGCCACTCGGCGTCCGCGAAAGCCCGGGACGGCGGCCCGCCCCGGAAATCCCCCGCCTTGGTCCACGTCTCGTACGGCTGCAGCAGGTCGCCCTGCGCCAGCTTGAATTTCCATCCATCGTCAAGAAGGATGCGCTCACGCAACATAAGCCATGCCTTTCATTCGCTGCTCTCATTCCCCTTCATCGGCGCGCCAACCGCACCAAGCCGCTTGAACTGCCCGCCCGGGCCAGGGCAAACGCGCCCGTTCCGCACGCCGTCGTCATCCGATAGTCGCCCAGAAATCCCTCGACGTCGACTCGGCCGCGGGCATCGGTCCGCAGCGACTGTTCGCCGCTCCACCATTCGCCCTTGATCAGCCGCAGCAATGCATCATAGGCGGGCTTGGGCGACATGTCCTTGCGCAGCAGACCGGCTGGCGCGCCGAGCCATGCGCCGTGATCGGAAAAGTCCCACCACGTGATCCCCCGCACCGCCGGATGGGAAAACAGCAGGCGGTACGTCTCCTCGACCTGCCGCGCCTGCTGTGCCTCGCCAGCAGGCGTGCTGAACCAGTCGTCACGCGTCCGACTCCAACTGTGATCCGGCTGGATGATTCCCGACAGGATCGTCAGCTCGCTGAAGTGCAGCGGCCGGCCAAAACGGGCAAATGTCTCGCAAACACGCCAGGTCTTTTCCGCGCTCCAATATCCCTTATGCATGTGCGACTGAATGCCGACCACGTCAATCGGGGCGCCCGCCGCCAAGCTGTCGCGAACCACCCGCGCGTAGGCAGGCGAGGGATCGCAGTCGTTGATCAACAGGGTGGCATCGGGATTGGCCTGGTGCGCGAGATCGAAAACCGTCCGCACGAGCCGGGTGCGCCCCAGCCGCCGGCAGACCCGGGCCAGAGGATGGCGCCCCTCCTCATGGCCGGGCGTATAGACCGCCTCATTGATCACGTCCCACACGTCAATCCGACCCGCAAAATCCGAAACCTCGCGAGTGATCCGGTCGAACTGCCGACGCCGAAACTCCTCCAGCGGCAGCGCCTTGGCCCACTCCGGCACCGTCATGTGATAGCAGAGGGGGTGTCCTTTCACGGTGAGGCCGTGTTCCGCGCTCCAGTCCGCCAGTTCTGCCAGCCGGCCGGCCTGGGTGATCCCCTCCTCCGGTTCGTAACCGGACCAATAGAAGGGCACGGTCGCGAAGTTCAACAGCGCCGAAAAACGCCGGCGGTACGCAGCCTCCTGCCGGGCGTCCGCCTGCCGTCCCAGGCCAAAGAGGTTGCACCCGAACAGAAACTGGTGGCGCACCTGGCCCACGACCACACGTGTGTCGGCCAACGGCGCCCCCTCGGGCGTCTTGACGGCCACACGCATCTTCCCCATTCGGTTCTGGCGAATCCGCGCGCGGATCTCCTCCGCCTGACGGTCACTCCCTTGAAACGGCTGCGCGTGCGTTCTCATGGTTTCCCCAGGCTCTTGATCACGTCGTCATCGTTTCCGCCATCCTCAAACACTACAGCGCCCCAAGAGGCCGGCTCCAACCGGGCCTCGATCGCCTCATCGCTCGTACCGGTGGCGGCCTCGTTTGCCCAGTAGAGGCGCTGCTTTACCTGGTTGCCGTCGCTGGAGGACAGCACACCCCAGTCCAGCTTGAGCTTCAGGCCTTCACGGATGGTCAGCCCGAGGTCACGCAGCGGCACGGCGGCCTCGATGGTCTGCGGATCGCCGCTGCCGGATGCCGCCACCCGTGCCGTGGGCAGGAGCACAACGCGGTCGAAGGCGGTCTCGCCACCGGCGGCGGTGCGCGTCCGCCAGCCCTCGCCGGGCCTGGCGCCGGGCGCGACGGGCTGGTAAAGCACCACCTGCGGCTTTGCCCCGGCGCCGGGCTTGGCAGGATCGCTGACAAACGTGATCAACAGGCGCAGGTCGCCACGGGCGGGCACCGTGCGCTTCGGATCCGCCGCGGGATCGGTCGACAGGTGGAGATCGAGCGCGGCGCCCGTCTTGAACAGGCGCTGAAACTCGGTGCCGCTGTTCCGCAGCACACCCAGGCCGCGCAACGTCCAGCAGAGGTAGAGGTTCGCGCGGTCGTAGCCGACCGAGAGGGTGGCCGCCCCCGCTGCATTGAGCGGCGTGGTCTCGGACCGACCCCACTCGTGCGGCGCGCGCTGGCCGTCGATCTCCGGCGGCATCTCCAGGCGCCGGGCGTGCAGCACCCGCGACGGCGTAGCCGCGCGCCGCTGCGTCCGGGAGGTCTCCCAGGCACGCGCCGCCGCCAAGTCGGCTTCCGTCACCTTGACCTCTGTCGCGAAGCGCCGGTAGCGGTCCAGCCCCGCCACCTCGATCAGGCTCATATGGGTGAACCCGGCGATGATGTAGTAGCGGTTGTCGGGTTCAGTGCGCGTGAAGAAACCGTGGAAATGCTCCTGGCCGGCCGAAAGCGGATCAAGGCGCAGGCCCGGCTGCACCTCGGGCGGCCCGAAAAGCTTCGACAACGGGTTGCCCTTGTGAAGCAGCACCTGCCCCGCCAGCAGTCCGTCGGCGGTCCATACATTCCACTCGCCGGTGTTGGCGTGGATAACAACGAACTCGCCCAAGTCGCCGACGGGCGCGGTCTCGTGGCCGATGATGGAGAACTGGTTGCCGGCCGTGCCCGGCACCCAGGGCGCTATCGACAGACCCGACATGCCGAGGCCGGCCCCCCAGCCCCAGAGTTTCCGTCCCTGCGGATCGGTCACGAAGTTCTCACTCGGCGCACCCTCGGCGAACGAACCACCCACGGTGAAAAAGTTGCCGTCCGCCAGGCGCAGGTGCGGGTTGCCCGGCACGGCGACCTGCTCGTAGACCGGCGCGCCATTCGGCCTGAATTCGCGCACGCGGAACTGGATGCCGCCGCCGGTGCAGCCGAGCGCGTCGTCGAAGCGCCCCACGCCGGCGAAACCTTTCGGCTTCGGCAGGAAGGTCACCTCGTCGGCATCGACCCGGCCGTCGCCGTTGGCGTCCGACCACATGAAGATGAACCCCTGCGGCACTGCGCCATTGAGCTTGGAGATGATCGCCGAGCCGCGCAGCGGGGCGAAGAACTCCGCGTTGCCGACGGCGGCGGCCGGACGCGCTGTGCCGGCAGCCTCGTCGTAGACGTAGACGACGCCGTGCGCCTGACGGTCATTCATCGACAGCGGCGCGGTGGCCAGGTAGGTTTCGTGCCGACCGGGAACGCGGACCGCGACGATGTCGGCATTGTCCAGGCCGTCGGCCAGCAGGCCGCGCACGTGTGACGTGTGCGCCGCCGGATCACGACCAAACTCGACTCGTCCATACCAGAGGCGGGTGGGGTCGTAGCGGTCCAGGGTGCCGCCGCCACCACCACCATACATCGTGTTACCGAAGATCTCCTTCACGAGACGACCGTCGCGCGTGTCGTACTGCACGATGCGCCGCGGATAGTCGCCGGACTCAAGCACCCACAGGCTTCCGGCGCGGTCGACGCACAGCCGGAAGACCTGACCGAAGCGCTCGGGATCCCACGCGCCCGCCGTCCAGCCGCCGGGCTTTCCGATCGTGCGCACGAGATGCCCCGTCAAGTCGTAGACCTGGATGGCCTCGCGTCCGTTGCCGGTCCAGGGGAAGACGTAGATCCGGTTATCGGGTCCCACGGTCATGATGCTGGGTTCGATCCCGCTCACGACAGGCGTCTGGCGCCCGGTCTCGGTGTCGATCCGGTCGATGCCGGTGTGGCGCCGGTTGTTGGCATAGAGCGCGCCGTCGGGACCGCAGGCCAAGCCGTGCCAGCCGACCTCGGCCGGCAGTTCGCGAAGGCGCGCCCCGGTCTGTCCGTCGCGGACCTCCACGCGCTGGTACGTCATCCGGTCCACGGCGGGCTCACCGCCGACGGCGCGCAGGGCGGCCACACCCTCAATCCGGCAAAGACGCGTGTCGAGCGCCGCCGCGTACGACTGCGTGTAATGCAGGCCGTGCTCGGAGCGGCCATCGTGTTTACGGCACTCAGCGCTTCTGTCGCCGTGGTCCATCCACTGCCGGACAACACGCAGGCGCACAGCGCGCGTCTCGACCTCATTCTCGAACTCCACGACGCCGTCGAGGTAACGCGCGAACTTGTTGAGATCGGCCGACGGGTAATAGGCGCTGCGGCGCGGCTGCTTGTAGGTGGCGACGTGGCGCCAGCCCGTCGCCGTGCTCAGGCGGTCCAGCGCTTCGCCGTCCAGCGGCACGCTCCCGGCGGCCGGCCCCTGCCAGACATCAACCTCGGTCACGGCGCCGTCGATCTCCTTGATCGCCAAGCCGCTCAGTTTCTGCGGCGCGCGCCACTCGAGCACGTACGTACCGGGATTCTCCGGTCCGAGCGCGGTCGTCCGCCGGGCATCCCAGCTTCCATCCGCGGCGACCACGCCGGAGTTGACCCGCACCTGGGCCGACGGCGCGACGTTCTCGAAGCGGCGCCGCAGCACGCGCAGTCCCTCGATACGGCCGAACCAGCCCGCCTCCTTCCTGGCCGGTTTCCCGTCGCCGCGCAGAAGGTTGGTCACGTCGTCGTCCACGGACCCGGCGGCCCGCAGGGAGCGCGTGTAGGCGATGCGGATGGCGCGCGTGCGCGTGTCCGGCGGCGCCGGCAGGCAGGTCCACCCCGGCGTGAGGGCGGCGGTGGAAAAAGGAATCCAATCGCTCTCTTCGGAGGGCCGCGGCGGATAGGGAGCCGTGGGTTTAAGCACACTGAGCGAAAGCCGGTTCGTGCCTGCCGGGACCGGAAAGACCAAGCTGCCGATCGGCACCGGCTCACGGAAGGCGATCACCGTCGCCTGGACCGGGCCGGGGCCGCTGGTGCTCTCGAGATCGAGGCGGCCATTGCCTTGCGGCGCGGCGGCATTCGGATCCGCATTCTGTCCCGGCGGATGGCCGCGCACGCGGAGGGCTCGCAGGAAATCATCCGCCGATGGCGGCTTCGGCAGGCAGGCGTCCACGTCGACCTGCCCGTCCGAGAAGGCGTTGTCCAGGAATTGCTCGCCGGTGAAGCCGAGGTAAACGCGTCCATCATGGGCCGCCATGCAGGAAAAAAACCCGCGCCGATCGGGCCGCTCGAAGACGCGACCGATGCGCGTGATCGTATTCGAGGCCGGTTCGAGGCGATAGAGCTGATCGTCACTCGCCGCGATGAAGAGCACCTTGCCGTCGCCGGCCATCTGCCCGATGCCGAGCCACGCGCCCATGTCGTGTTTGCCCCAGAGCTTCTTGCCGGTCAAGTCGCAGGCGATCAGGCAGACGCCGGCCTCTGCCATGGGCGAGCCGAAGTAGACGCGGTCGCCGACCGTGGCCACCGCCCAGTTGCCACAGTGATCGGAGAGCCAGCCGTGCGGACCAGAATGGCCCTGCATCCACGGGGTGCGGTCACGCCAGAGCTGGTCGACGTTGGGATAAGGCGTGAGCTGATAGCGCAGTTCGAGGGGCGGCCCCACGATGCCGCGCAGCCGGTAGGTGCCGGGTTCCACGTAGTGCCCAGCCGAGTCCTTCAGGTCCCAGGCTTCCTCGGCCGGCCCCGACGGACGATCGACCTCGGCGAACAGGTTCTTCACCCGCAGGCCGGCCCCATTGTCAAGCACGAGGGCGGTCTGGCCGTCGGCAGGGATCGTGTAATGAAATCGGAACGGCGGCCGGGTGTCGCGTGGCAGGATCGCCACGGCGGGTGCCTCCTGCAGATCCGTGAAAACCCCCAACCCGTTGATCCACAATCCGTTAGCCTGGCGTTCCAAGCCCAGAAGCTTGAGCCGCAAGGCTCGCGTCGTCGTCGTCGGCAGGCTGATCCAGCGCCAGGAGTAAGCGTAGTACGTGAAGTCATGCAAGCTCGTATCGCTTACGGCGGGAACGATCGGCTTCCAGTCCGCATCCGGCGCGGCGGCGGGGTCGCCGGCGGGATCACCGACATACGACTCAAGCTGAAGGCTCCTGACGTTGGAGCGAAGGAACACGCCCTGCAGTGAACGCGGCGCGCTCCAATCCAGCACGCACCAAGCGGGATTGGACGAACTGATGGCGCCATCCTTCGTGCCGACGGTGGTGTCCCAGGCAAGCCCGGTGACGAGGTTCTCGGCGTCACGGGATTTGGCGCCGCCGGAAACGCAGGACGCCGCGGCGGCGGTGATGTTCTGCAGGCGCCGGCCGAAGACCCGCCAGTGTTCAACGCGCGAGAGGCCCGCCACGCGCACATCGCGATAGAGGAAGGCTTGGCTGCGCATGCCGGGCGGCAGCACAGCAAAACGCGTCATGGGCGCGGCAGGCGCAAAAGTCGCGTGCGCCCACTGGTCAGTGCGGGCTGGATCCGGCGGCCAGATGCCGGCCTTCAGGTACCAGAGCTCGCCGTTGTTCTTCGAACCCTTGTACTGTTCGTCCGCCGGGTCGACACAGAGCGTCCCCACGGCCACCGGCCGCTTCAGCGCCACCAGGTAATCAAAGACGATCGCCCGCCCGGCGGCGCTGGACGCTTCGCCACCCTCCCACTTTGCGGAGGATTCCGTGTTCGTGTCCGCCGGCAGAAACCCGAGGGCCGTGCGCACCCGCGCAGGATCGACCGGCGCGGCCTGCCCATCGCGGAACGTCCGGCATTGATCATACGCGATATCAGTCTCGGCAAAAGCCGGTGCGAAAGCGACCTCATCGGCGCACAGTGCCGACAAGCGGCCGAGGAGCAGTGTGCCTACCAGAACAAACAGGCGTGGATTCTTCATGGATGCCGATCTCCCGGTGTCGTCAATGGCGCCGCGCGCAGGTTTTCCGCGCCCAGCACACGTTCCGTTCCGTCCGGCCCCTTCCAGAGGACGCGGATGTGGTTGGGCGCCGGGCAGGCCTTGTAGTCGAGCCGGAAGGGATGGAGTCCGGGGGTCAGGTCGAGGGTTGCGTTCCCCTCCTTTACCGAGTCCCACAGGTCGGAGACCAGCCGGTCGTCGATCCAGAGCCGGTGGCCATCGTCGCACGGGATCCGGAACGTATACGCGCCAACCCGCGTCACGAGCAGCCAGCCGGTCCAACGGACGGAGAGATCGGCGTCGCGCTTGTCAGGGAGGCCGAACTGGGCGTTTGGGAAGTCGATCGCCGCATCGACGCGCGCCAGGAGTTGCGTGCCAAACTCGGTCCCGGCGAAGTAGGCGCCGCGCAGCCCGGGAACCGCAAGTCCGTAACGGGTGCAGCGTGCAACGCCCCACGCGGCGACCGCGGCATCGTTGGTGCAGGCCATGGCAACGCCCACGTAGGCGCGCAGGGCGGCCGTAAGGCCGGGCTTCCGCGCGACCGCGTCGAGCCGCGTCGTGTCGCCCGTGCAACACCGCTCAACCACGCGGTCGAGCAGATCGGCCGCGACGAGTTGCGCCGCGGGCGGCCAGGTGCGCACGGCGTCCCAGAGGCCGGCGGCCGCCTCGGGCGTTGCCGCGTCGGACAGCGTCAGCAGGCTCGCGGAGAGCGGCGCCCGTGCCGGCGATCGCACGTCGCGCGTCAAGCGCACGGCAAGGTCGGGAAAGGCCGAGGGCTCGTGCATTCCGGCCAGCAGTTCCGCGGCTCGCGCGGCAGCGGCGTCCTCGCCTTCGCGCACCGCGCGGCGTAACAGGATGCGGCCCGTCTCGGCCCCCTGCTCGAAGGCGTCGGCCACCGCGATCCGCACCTGCGGATCGGGAGACGCCAGCATTTCCTGGGCGTACCTCAACTTCTGCGCCTCGCGCTTGGCCGCCTTCAGCGACCCGGCCAGCACGCTCAGTTCGCCGGCGCGCGCGGGGTCGGCCGCCTGCACCGCGCCCAGCCGCGTGAGCGCCTCCGCGAACGACCCGGCCTTGCGCAGCGCCTCCACGGCCGCCACGCCGTTGCTGAAGATGACGTCATCCGCCAGTGCCGGAACCATGCTGCACAGGACTACACCCACGCACACCCCGCACAGCCCCCGCAGGGCGCCGCGGCGGCGGGTGCGGCCTCCGTCGTGTCGGTCAATGGAACGGTTCATCGCCTGCATTCCTCCTTGTGCAACCACGTCAAAACAGCAACGGCAGGTGCTCGACCGGCTCGTCATACGGCGCGACGCGGCCTGCCGCCACGTCATAGAGCCGCTCGTGCGCGGCGCGCGCCGCCCCGGCAAACTCCCCGTACGGCCGGTGACAGACATCCAGAAAGCCGATGTTGTAATTCTCGCCGTCGAACCGCCCCTGCGCCGGTTCATCATAAAGCGTGAACCAGTGAGCGCCTACGCACCAAGGCTGGGCGGCGGCATCCTCGAGATAGTTGCGATAGGCGCGACCGCGGTCTGCCTGGCTGCGCACGTGCCCGATACCGCTCATGGGCAGGCCCGCATCAAGCGCCCCGAAATGCCATTCGCCGATGATCACCGGCTTGCCCATGGCCTCGCTGAACGGCCCCAGTTCACGCCGCACGCGCTGACTGTAGCCGTTGACGCCGATGACGTCGAAGCTCGTCATGCCGCGCTGGGCCCAGGCCGGCGGCACGGTGTAATAACGGCCGCCGAGGTTGAGGTGCCGCGGATCGACGGCGCGGCAGGCGCCGCCAAGCGTGTCGAAGAAACGCGCGACAAGCACCGTGCTGAACTGTTCGAGGTCCGGCACCGCCTCCGGCGTGAAGGGAAAACACCAGGGCCCATGCGCAACGGCCTGAAACGTGAGGCCGGGCGTGCGCCAGGCGCCGGCCAGGGCAGCATCGGTGGCGTAGCGCGCGCTCAGGTGGCGCGCGAACGCCTCGCGCGCGGCGCTGGGTGCGGCCGCCAGCAGCATGTGCTGCGCGAGCGGCTCGCCGACAAAGCCCCACTGCGGCTCGTTCATCAGGAAGTAGCCGATCAGGGCCGCGTCTTCGGCCGACGCCCGCAACGACTCCGCACTGGCCGCGCAATCGCCGGCGAAGGCAGGATGGAAGACGTCGGGCATGTCGCGGAAGAGGAGCGGCGTGTTGGGAAAGCAGGGCTCGATCTGCCGCACGTAGGGGAAGCGCTGCCGGCCGGCGGCCTGCCAGTCGGACCAGTTTCCACATGAATTGAAACCGATGCGCCGCATCTCGGCGGCCGCCACCGTCTCCCAGGCCGCGCGGTAGTCGCGCCCGAAGGCGCGGATCAGGTTGGCGCACAGGAAGCTGAACTCGCGCTTGAAGCCGGCCCAGGCGCCGCCCCGGCTGAAGGCCTCGGCAAACGGACCGTCGGACGGCGGCAGCCAGGCATGCGCGCGCTCCAACCCCTCGTAGGCGGCCTGGCAGCCGATACCGACGCAATCGGGACCGGTTGACCAGAAGGGATGGCCGTCGGGATCCACGAGCCACCAGCGCCGGCCGTCGTGCTGCGTGCGGAAGAACCCGGTGGCCTCGAAGCGCTCCTCCCGCCAGCCGCCCCAGCGGGAAAAGGCCGCGGGCCAGCGCGCCTGCGGGGCCTCGTCGCGCTGACGGCGCAGACGCGCCACGACCTCATCGAGGTTCCGGCTCTTGCCGGGCCACTCGCGCCACGTGGCCTGGCCCACCTCATCGATCAGGATGCCCTTGGGCAGCAGCGGATCGGCCAACAGAGACGGCGCCTCGGTCACGGCCGTAATCGGCGTCATGCACCACCGCACCGAGCCGGGAGCCTTGCGGGTCACGTAGAAAGCCGCGCGGTCCACGCGCCGCAGGTCGACGCGCTCACCGATGCAGATGACGTTCTTCCAGGCCCCTTCGCGCGGATAGTTCCGGGTGTGGAGGTCGGACAGATTCAGCGGCAGGCGCATGCGCGCCTCGCACTGGTTGAGCAGGCTGAACCAGACACCGAAGACGGGACCCTTTTCCCCTTCGGCCAGATCGATGCGGAAAACCACGGCATCGGCGCCGTCGAGCAGGAAGTCGGCCGTCAGGAAGGTCTGGCCGGCCAGCGCGCCGGCGACGAACCGGCAAGTGAAGCCGGCGCCCTCGGCCTCGGCGTGATGCCAAGCCGCGCCGGCCAACGGGGCTGCCGCCGTTTCGCGCGCGATGGAGCCGGTTGGAGTCCAGTCAAACGTCATGGGGTCCGTCCTTCGTTACACCGGTGTCGGGAAGGCCGCCAGCGGCGGCAAGCGCTGGCCTTCGGGCGCCTCCCAGCAACACGAGAGATATTGACCGCAAGCCACATCGAATGCGAGGCAGAGTTCGTGCAAGCCGGTGGTCAGGTCGACGACGCAACTGCTGCGGTCCTCACGCAGCGCCCCCGCTTCCGGAACCGACAGTACCGGGCGGCCGTCTACGAATGCGCGCACGCCGCCATCGTGGCCGATCCAGAGGCGCCATCGGCCGGCGCTCGGCACGCGCAGCCGGGTGGCCAGGTAAGCGATGCCATCGATGCGCGCAAAGGTCCGGTGCAGATTGGCCACACCCTCGGAACCCGGCACCGCGAGGGGGCGCCAGTCACGCGGCTCGTCAAGGCGCGCCGAGGCGATTTCCGCCACACCGTCGGCAGGCCGCACATGGAGTCGCGACAACTGCCAGGAGGCCACATACGGTCCCGAACGCAGGCCCGGAATATAGGCGGGGATCGGCCGCTTGGGCTTCATCAACGGCCCCAGGACCTGCACAACCGGGCCGTCGAACTCAAAGGCCAGCACGGCATAGCCGGTATCGCGGTCAGGACAGGCATCCGGCAAGCCATCCACCACCACGCGGCCGTCCGCGGCTTCCCAGCGCAGGGACAGGTCGCGCCCGTTGGGCAGCAACCTCGCGCGTCGGGGACGACGTGTGAGGCCGCCGACGGCGAAGCTCGTGCCAGGCCACTGGCGCATCCAGAGGTAGCGGGTGTTGCCGCGCGCCGTCCAGTCGCCCACGGTGGTTGTCTCCATGGCGCGCACGCGATCGACGCGGCCATAGACGGGCTCCTGGTGTCGCTCGATCCAGCGCCCGACAGAGGACAGAAGCTTCTTCGCCCCGGCCGGCAGCGAGCCGTCGGGAGCCGGGCCGACGTTCAGGAGCAGATTTCCTCCGCCTGCGATAACCGTCCGCAGCATCTCGATCACGTCGCGGGCGCGCAACCACGCTTCGGCGGGCAAGGGCGCCCAACACCACGAGCAGGTCGTGGTCATGCAGGATTCCCAGTCGCGGCCCGGTTCGGCGGCGGCGATATGCCGCTCGGGCGTGGAGAAATCCTCCGGCAGACACGACCGGTTGTTGATGATGATTCGCGGCTGCCTCCGGCGAACCTCGGCGTTCATGCGGATGGAGTCCCATCCGCCGGGGCTCCAGCCGAAAAGCGGCACCGGAACGTCATACCACAACATGTCGATGCGCCCGTAGTTCGAGCACAGTTCCCGCACCAGACCGTGCGTGTAGGCCTGGAACCGCTCGCGCGCGCCGACATCGAACTCGCCCGTGGCGCCGTCGGGATGATGCCAGTCCATCAGCGAATAGTAGAGGCCGACCTTGAGCCCCTCCGCGCGGCAGGCTTCGACGAACTCGCCGACCAGATCGCGCCGGGGACCGATGCGCGCCGCATTGAAATCCGAAACCCTGGAATCCCACAAACAGAAACCGTCGTGATGCTTGGTGGTCATCACGGCGTAGCGCATGCCGGCCTGGCGCGCCCAACGGCACCAGGCGCGCGCCGCGCCGGGCTTCGGGCGCCAGGAGGCGGCAACCCGGTCGTATTCGTCGAGCGGAATCCGTTCCATGTTCCGGACCCACTCGCCGCGGCCGAGCACGCTGTAGGGTCCCCAATGCAGGAACATCCCGAAGCGGGCCTCGCGCCACCAGCGCATGCGGCGGTCGCGCGTGGCGGCGATGGCCGCATTGTACGAATCGTAATCAAGAGGCAACGCAGCGGTATCCGCGCGCATCACGCCTCTTGTCTTGGGCCTTGCTGTCGTGTTCATCAGTATCCTGCCTGCCGGGTTCAGGCTTTCAGCCACGCGGCCAAATCCGTGTCCGGCAGGCTCTGCGGCTCGGTTTCGAACTCAACTTTGATCACGGTGTCAGCCGCGTCGGGCGGACGCGACGGAAGTCCGGAAAGGACCAGTCGCCCGCTGTACTCCTGACGGAACGTCACCTCCGCGCCGGTCGCCAGCAGGGAAGCCCGGCGCACGGGCGTGCCCACGCACGGAATCACCGCCTCCGTTCCCGGCCAGCGGAAAACGTGCAGATAGCCGACCGTCCCTTTGCGCGTCCACGGTCCAAGATGCCAGGCCGCCTGGGTGAACTGGTTGCGGAAGACATGTCGCTGCGAGCCGTGAATGGACTCTCCATTGGCGCGCATCCAGCGGCCGAGCGCACGCAGGCGGGCGGCCTCCGCCGGCCGGATCGTGCCATCGGGCCGCGGGCCGACGTTCAACAGCAGGTTCCCCTCGCCCGCGGCGGCGGTAACCAGATGCTGCACGAGTTGGGGCATGTCCTTCATGTTGGGATTATGGCGCAGGTAGCCCCAACCGCAGGCGTCGCCGAGGGTCATGCAGGACTCCCAGCCACGACCGGGCGCGCTGGCGGTCACGTGCTGCTCGGGCGTGTCGAGATCCTCGGGCAGGCCGCAGCGGTTGTTGATCAGGATGTGCGGCTGTAACCGACGCGCCATGGCATTGAGTTCACGGGCGCGCCAGAAGGCCGCAATGTCGACCTTCTTCAAACCGTGGGCGACCCAGTCGCCGTCGTACCAGAGGACATCGATCCTGCCGTAGTTCGTCAGCAGCTCGCGCACCTGGGCATGCGCCTGGTCGACCAGTGCCGCCGCGCTTTCCGGATGCTGTTCGGGTTCGAAGTAGCCCGGGAACCGCCAGTCGATCAGCGAGTAGTAGAGCCCGACGCGCAAGCCGGCCTCACGCATGGCCGACGCGTACTCCGCCACGAAGTCGCGCCGCGCCGCGGTCTTCACGGAGGTGAAATCCGATGCCTGGCTGTCGTAGAGGCAGAACCCGTCGTGATGCCGCGCGGTGAAGATGGCGTAACGCATGCCGGCTTCGGCCGCCAACCCGGCCCAGGCGCGCGCGTCGAACTTCCGCGCCGTGAAACGCCGCGCCAGCCGGGCGTAATCCGCCGGCCGCATTCTCTCGTTGAACATCACCCACTCACCGCGCCCCAGCAACGCGTAGAGCCCCCAGTGGATGAACATTCCGAACCGCGCCTCGTGGAACCAGCGCAGCCGCTCCGCATAGGATTCCGTGGTCATCGGGCAGTCCTCCTGTCAATCTTCCGTAATTGGCGAATGTAGGCGGCGGGAATCCGCCCGTTGTTGCCGATCGGCACGTCCCAGGTCACGACCCCACCGTGGCGATTAAGGTAACGCGTGTAGCCTACGATCAGTTCGTCGGGGAAGCGCGGCTCGCCCTGCCCCCACCATTCGCCGAGGAAGTTCAGTACGTGGTACTGGGCGCCCTCGACGGATGCCTCAATCGGCGTGTGCAGCCACGGGCCGCGGTTGCCCCAGGTCCCGACGGGAAGATCGTTGGTCAACTCGCCGGCTGTGTAATCCTCGTACGGGCTGTGCCGGGCGATCGGCACGCAACAGCCGCCGGGGTTGTAGGCCACGATGGACGCCCGGTTGCCGGCCTTGAGCGCGGCCGTGAGACTGGCCCAGTTCGGCGCCTCCTCGTGCCGGTACATCGCATCGGCATGGAAGCAGCCATCAATCCACCACGCGCTCACCTTCGGTCCCCAACGCAGCGACCATTCGCGGATCACCGCCTCCCATTTACGCTGGAACGCGGCCAGCCGATGGTTGCCAGCCTGCCACTCGAACTTCTCAACGGCCAGCGCGTCACACGCCGGCGCGCCGCCCGGCAGGTAGGCCAGCAGCCGGATGCCCCGCGGCTCCAACGCCGCGTGAAGGTCGGCGATCAGGTCGCGACGGGAGCACAGGCTGGGCCGGCGGCCGACGATCGCGTCATAGGTCGCATTCGGCGCACAGTAGTGCCCCGAGTTCTGGCCGATCGTGATGCCGTAATAGGCGGCGCCCACCGAGGCTAGTTGGCGCGCCAGGGCCTCGACGTCGAACGCGTCGACCCGGCGATTCCACGCGTCGGCGCTCGTTGTCCCGGGCCGGGTCGAACTCGCCGGAGATTCGAGATAGTGCGTGAAGACGCCCCACCGGGCGTCGCGCAACCAGTCGGCACAGGAAGCCAGTTCGTTGTGCGTCACGGCCCGCTCCCCGCTTCCTCCTGCACGACGCCGGCGTACACGCCCCACGCCTTGCCGTGGTTCGTCACCAAGCCGAACAGGATCTCATTCACCCCGGCGGCCCACGTCACCGGCGCGCGGTACTGGCCGTCCACGGCCGGATTGGTCGCCAGGGGTCGGCAGTCGACCGGCCGGCCGTTCACCCACACCCGGATCGGGCCATCGGCGCCGTAAAGCAGCTGGCCGTCATTCCGCTGCGCCACCGTGTGCGTGGCGCGGATGAAGAGCAGGCCGTGCCGGCCCTTGTGGAACCCGCGTACGTCGCAGAACCAGGACCGCTGGTCGATCGTCGTGACGGCGGCGTAGGTCAGCCCGCGCTTCGGACCCGCCGCATGGGTGATGTCCGCCGGTGCCGTCAGCAGCGTACTGCACTCGAAGGACCGGATGCGCCGGCTGACCGCTGTCGCCACGGCCGGACGCGGCGCCGACGTCCGCGCCAGGATGGTGACGCGCGCCGGTTTCAGCCCCGTCGCGGCAGCCGTGATCGTAACCGGCCCCGCCTGGCTCATCACCCCCAGCACGAGTTGGCAGAGGCCATTGAACGCGCGGCGCCGACTCGCCTGATCCGGCTCATGGCTCGACGGGTCTCCGTTGCCCACGCCCAGGATCCGGGCATTGGCCGTGACCGTGAACACCATCTCGTTGTCAGCAACCGGCACGATGCGTCCACGGGCATCGACGACGGCCACGTTCACGACCGTGGCATCCTCGCCATCGGCGCACAGTTCACGGCGGTCGGGCATCAGCCGCAGGGCCGCCGGCGCGCCCGTGGTCTCGACCCGAACCGTCGCGACAAGCCGCCCCCGTTTCCAGCCCCTGGCGTCGAGCCGCCCCGGCCGGTACGGCACGGACCAGGCGAGATGACGTGCGGGGCGGACGGTCTTCCGTCCGAGGCTGCGGCCGTTGAGGAAGAGCTCGACCCGATCGCAGTTTGAATGGACCCAGACGGCGATGCGTTCGCCCTCGCGGCCCGGCCAGTTCCAATGCGGGAAGACATGCAGCACCGGGCGATCCGTCCACCAGGCGCGATAATAGTGAAAGTTGTCCTTGGGAAACCCGCAGGAATCAAGAATGCCGAAGTGCGAGCCGGTGCAGGGCCAACTGTACGGTGTCGGTTCGCCGCGGTAGTCGAATCCGGTCCAGACGAACGTCCCGGCCACAAACGGCCGTTTCCGGCAATGGAGCCAGTTGTCTTCCGCCGTGTTGCCCCAGCCTGGAACATTCACGTCATAGGCGCTCACGTATCCCCGCGCGGCATCGTTGGCGTAGACGCCGCGCGTGCTGACCGTGCTGCAGGATTCGGTGAAGACAATCGGCAGGCGCGGGAACCGCGCATGGAACGCGTCGATGTCGCCGCACCGGATGTAGTTGCAGCCCTGGACATCGACGATCGCCGACAGCCCGTCGCCCCAACTGCCGTTCATCGCCATCGTTGTGGGCCGGGTCGGGTCGAGTTGCCGCACGAGCCGCTGCATCGTCGCGCCAATCCGCGCGCCCACCGGCGTGCCCTGCAACGGCTCCTCGTTGGCCAGAGACCAGAGGATCACGGACGGGTGGTTGCGGTCGCGGCAGACCAGCGATTGGAGTTGGTCCAGCCCCTCCGCCGTGCTGCTCAACAGCCGGTTCTCGTCCATCACGAACATGCCGATCCGGTCGCACACGTCGAGCAGTTCGGGCGTGGGCGGGTTGTGGCTGCAGCGGTAGGCGTTGCAACCCATCGCCTTCAGCCGGCGAATCCGATACTCCTGAAGCGCATCCGGCAACGCCACCCCCACCCCGGCGTGATCCTGGTGACAGCAGACGCCTTGCAGCACCACCCGCTTGCCGTTCAGGAAGAACCCCCGGGCCGCATCGAACCGGATCGTACGGATGCCGAACGTTGTCCGCACCTCGTCGACCGCTTCGCCGCCGGACCGGACCGTGACAACCGCCGTATAGAGGTTCGGCGCGTCGATGGACCACAATCTCGGGCCGCTCACGTCCATCGTCTGCTCGACGGTCGCCTCCGCGCCAGCCGGGACGGCTAGCGGCACAGAGATCGACGCCGCCGTCCGGCCCGCGCGGTCCACGAGCACAACCGCCACCTCGCCGTCGGACTCGGCCGCCCCGTCGTTGCGCACGGTCGTCCGCACGGTCACCGCTGTCCGGCGGCCGGCAGGCGGCACGTGGGTCGTCACGAACACGCCATCCGCCGCCACGTGCAGCGGACCGTGCTTGACGAGCCAGGCGTGACGGTAGAGACCGCCGCCCTCGTAGAACCAGCCCTCGTATTCGGTTGCGTCGGCTCGCACGACCAGCGTGTTGACGCTCCCGTAGTTGACGACGTCGGTGACGTCGAAACGCGCGCCGGTGAAGCCGCTCAAATGCCGGCCGATCTGGTGCCGGTTCAGCCAGAACGTGCCGTTGCGGGCGACGCCATCGAACTCAATCACCACCCGCCGGCCGAGGTCGGAGTCGGGCACGAGGAAACTCTTCCGGTACCAACCGACGCCCAGCGGCAGTGATCCGTGCATCGTGTACATGGACTGACCGGGCACGAAGCCGGCGATGCCGGTGCCGGCGGCCGTGTCCGGCGTTTCGAGGTTGCGGACGACCTCGCCCTCGACGATGAAATCGTGCGGCAGGTTCACCGTCCGCCACGACGCATCATCGAACGCCGGATCAACGGCGCCCCCGAAGTTACCCGCCTTGGTCCACCCGCTGTGGCCTGGGGGAAACGGAAAATCTCCCCGGTGGAACCGCCAGTCGGCGTCCAGCAACAATCGTTCGCGTCGTTGTAGGCTTGCCATGGGATTGCCCTCACCGGGACGGTGTCGAAGGGTGCGATGTCTTTGCGAGCGCGGCCAGGGCGCCCTCGTACCAGCCGACCCAGCGATCGCGAGCCGCAGGATCGGTGAGCTTGGACAGCACCGCCTCCTCCACGATCGGCAGCGCGAACATCACTCGGCCACGGCCGCGATCATGCTGCCACACAAGGGGAAAACCGCCGGCGTCACGCGCCACCGGCTGGGCGCCATCCGGCTCCAGTTCCAGCCGCGCGTTTTCGGGCGTCATCCAAAAGTCGAAATCCCAGCGCGCCCCGAACAGTTCCACCTCGGCAGCCTTCTGGAGCCGGAAGTCAGCCGGCCGCGCTCCGAGCAGCCGCGCCGCGTCGGGCCCCCATTCACTCCAACGCGGACCGTGCCACAGCAGCCGTCCACCCTCCGCGACCCAGGTATCGAGGGCGGCGGACTCATCCGCATCGAGATGCGCGCCGGTGATGACAATGGCGCGCACGTGAGCCGGGAAGGGTTGTCCGCCACGCACGATGACCACGCGTCGCCCGGAGGCGCTCAGCAGGTGATATGCCATGAGCAGGCGGTTGTTTAGCGCGCGAGGCTCGTTACCGGTGTGGCCCGGATCCTCCTTGGGCCAGTAGTGTTTCGGCCAGTAAAGCGCCACGGTCGCGGCCGTGCGGGGCGGCACCGGGCGCGACGGCAGCGACCGCGCGAACTCCAGGTAGTACTCCAGCCCCGGCTTGACGCGATCGTGCGCGTCGACCAACCCCAGGGTCCCCTCCATGCACGCCTTGACGTAATTGGTGGCCCGCGAACCGATATCGCGCAGGCACCACCAGAGGAAACCGTTGGCCCCCTGCTCCCAGGCGGCCGGCAGCACGGCGCGCAGATAGGCGTCCTGAGGCGCGCGGCCTCCCGTGATCAGCGTGCCGAACTCCTGCAGCATGACCGGCCCGAACGCGCGGGCCGCCGCCACACTGTACGGCAAAAACGCCTGCGCGAACGGGTCGCGCAGCCCGTCGAACCGCGATCCCTGCCAGTACGGCACCGGGTACGGATGCACGCTAAGGAAGTCGGTACCGAGGTCATCGCCATGGTGCCAGCCCTGGTCGCTCGTGAAGGGGCCGTTGCTGACACCGGATACCAGCAGCGCCTCCGGGTAAGCGGCACGCACGGCGCGCGCCAGCGTCTGGCACCAATGGCGAACCTGGGAGGGTTCGGCCGGCTCAAGTCCGTCAAGTTCATTGCCGTAATCAATACCGGCCAGCCAGGGATGGTAGGGCGCCAACACCGCGGCGGCGCGACCGCCGAGAGCGGCCGCACGCTCCACCATGACGGGATCGCAAAGAACGTTACGGTCACGTTTCCACTCCGGCCAGAACCGGCCGCCGCTCATCCCGCCGACGATGAGCGAAGGCTGGGCCAGCAGACCCCGCTCACGGAAGAAACCCATCATCCGGTCGAGCCGCGCGAAAGCCGCCTCGTCGTAGCGCCCTTGCTCCGGCTCGAAATCCGGCCAGCGCAGGAAGAAGCGCACGCAGTTGAGCCCGAGGTCGCGCACGAGATCGAGATCGTGCCGGATCTCGTCCTCGGGCCACGCGCGCCACATCTCCACGCCGCACGAGGCCGGCCAATAATTCACGCCAATCGGCACCACGCGCTCGCTGCCGCGGTGAAAGTAGCCGTCGGAATCCAATGTCAGTCCGATTTTATTCATGATGCATCTCCGACATCCGGCAAGTAAGCTCCGAGTGCCGTCAGTTCGCGCCGGAGTTCCGGCGCCCTGACGCCGCGCGTGCCGGTGCGCTTCCGAACAGCCAGGGCGGCCGCCACACCGGCGGCCTGGCCGGTGATGAAACAACCCGGCATCACGCGGATCGACGCCTGCACGTACCGGTCGGCACTCACGCAGCGGCCGGCGACCAGCACATTGTCGAGCCCGCGCGGCGTCAAAATCCGATACGGGATTCCATAGGACTCGCCGGGCTTCGGCTGATTGTTAAACCGTTTGAGGTGGGCCTCGAAGGCTTCAGGAGAGGGACGCACACAGTGCAGGTCCGCCCAATAGTTGTAGCGCCCGATTTCGTCGGCAAAGACTGCCTGGCGCTCGAAGTCCGCCTGCACCAGGATGTAGTCACCCAGAATCCGCCGGGTCTCGCGCACGCCGAACTGTGCCGCCGTGGCCGCCAGGCGCGCCTGGGCGTAGCCCTGCAGGCGCGTGCGATAGAAGCGTTCATAGGCCGGCAGCAACCGCCGACTGGCGATGACGGCCCGCGTCAACGAGCGCTCGTCGGTGCCATCGACGCCGAAGGCGTGCCCGACGTTCCCGCCGGCCAACGAGCCACCGGCGGGGATCATGCCGGGCAGATGCGGGTCAGGCTGTGGCAGGATACCCGGATCGTCCTCAAGGGCGCGGATCAGCACCTCCTGCGCGTTCTGGCCGGCTGAACGCACGGCGTCCCAGTCAACATCCGCCCAGAGGCTGCACAGCGTGCCCGGCATCAGGTTGCCGTCGGCATCGCCCTTCTCAAAAGGCGCGCCCGCCCAGGCCGCCAGGTCGCCGTCGCCGGTGCCATCCACGAAAACGCGGGCGCGGATGGCGAAAAGGCCGCTCTTGCCGGCGCAGACGACATGCCGCACTCGTCCGCGGGCCGCATCGACGGCAACCAACTGCGTCATCAGGCACAGTTCCACACCGGCATCGAGCACCAGATCGTCATAGAGCCGCTTGAGCGCCTCGGTGCAGATGGGTGGCAGCCACTGTCCCCAAGGCCGGTCCGCCGTCGTCGCGCCGCTCGCCGCGAGGCGGTCATGCACCTCTCGTCCGAACCCACCCGCATAGAAATGAAGGTCGTCGCCGAAGGCCATGAAGATCGGCATCAGGCCGGCTGTGCCCATGCCGCCGAGGCAGTTCTGGGCCTCCACGAGGCACACGCGGCACCCTTGTCGAGCGGCGGTCACGGCGGCCGCGAGGCCAGCCGGGCCGCCGCCGACGACGCAGATGTCCACATCGTGACGCCGCTCAATCCGGCGGGAGACGCGCACCGTGGGCGGCGTGCCGGCTGCAGGGGGTGTTCGGTTCTTGCGCATGGCGTTCGTCTGCGGAGGCGGTCCCTACACCCGGCTCCAGTCCAGAGCCACGCCGACGTAGGTCTCGCTCTGGTGCAGCAACCCCTCGTAGGCCTCGTGGATCTGCGTCGGCGCGAGCCGGTGCGTGACCAGGGGCGCCACCTGCATCTGGCCGGAAAGCACCCAGTCGAAAATCGCAGTCTGCTTCTCGACGAGCGACGGCACGGCGAAAGTCCGGCCGTTCTGCGCGCTGCGGACCGGGTGAGTTGGCGGACACCATTCCAGCGCCCCGCGCACGGTCAGGTAGCGCAGGTGGATATCCTTGAATGCCGGGGTGAGGTCGCCCGGGCATGGAGCGCGCGGGGAGCCGAGCAGAAGCACCTGACCGACGTTGGCTGTGGCGCCGATCGCCTGAACGACCACCGGCGTCAGGCCGGTGGCCTCGACCGTGATGTCGGCCAGTTCGCCGCCGGTGATTGACCGGATCGTCTCGCGCGCCTCCTCGGGCGAGCCGCCGACGGTCCAGCCGATGCCGCAACGCGCCGCCAGTTCGCGACGGCTGGCGACCGGATCGACGCCGATCACGCGGCCGCCAAGGATGCGAAAAGCTTGAGCCGCGAAGTTGCCCACCGCGCCCAGTCCGAAAACCGCCACCCACGGGTGGAGCCGCGCGTCGGCCATGACGGCCGCCGACGTGCCGACCGCCGCGATGCGCGTGGCGGCGGCCAAACACGGGTCGAGTGCCGCAGGCACGGCGACAACCAACCATTGCTGGTTCACCTTGACCCACTGCGAGTGGGCGCCGGTGGAGTAAACACGGTCGCCCGGCTTGAAACGCGTCACGGCCGCGCCCACCGCGCGGACGACGCCCACATTCGCATAGCCCGAGTTCCACGGATAGGCGCACCAGGCGCCGGGCACAAAGACATCCGGTTCACGACCGGTGTAGTTGGCCAGTTCAGTGCCTGCACTGATGAACGTCCACTCTGTCTCGATCAACAGTTCGTCGGGCCGCAACGCGTCATTGAACGGGAGTTCCTGCAGTTCAACCCGGTTCTGTGCAACGATGATAACCTGCTTGTTCCTCATGGAGTGCCGATTCCTTTCTTCCGTTCACCAGACCGCGACGCCAGTTCGGGCCAGTCGGTACGATCGGGTTTGCCGACCTTGATCAGACGCGCGCCGTGCCCCGGCACGTCCGCGGTGAAGCCCTGTTCGACGATCCCCAGATCGCGCCGTGTCCACAAATCGCGCACCGGCTCGGATGAAGCCCGGTGCAGCACCCGCCAGGCCACGGAGACCGGACGGTGCGCCGGCTGCCGGTTGAAAAGGCCCACGGCCAGGGTGCCGTCCCACAGCGGGCGTGCCCACACCTCAAGGCCGTCATCGCTGGCCGAGACGCGCGTCGCGGCGACACCAAGCGGATCCTGGTCCACATCGAGCACGTCGTCGTTGGTCAGCAACGCCAGGGTGAAAGCGTCGAGCGCGTCCAGGTCGCAACCGATCAGCAGGGGCGCGGCCTGCAGCGACCACATCGTCAAGTGCAGCAGTTGCTCGTTGGGCGTCAGCCGCGTGACATGGAGGCCCTTGCCGCCCAGCGCCAACCGCCCCACCGCCAGCATATCCGGGTCGTTCCAATGGCCGGGACCGGCGAATCGCGGGCGGTCGTCGCCAGGAAAGGCGATCATCGCGAGCGTTCCCCAGGAATCGTAGATATCGCCCGTCGTACGCCAGAGGTTGCCGCCCGCCGCGGCGCCCCACCGCCACACGTCGCCCTCGCCGTACTGGCAGATGCTGAAGACGATGTCGCGATTCACCGCGCGCAACTCGTCGGCCATCTTCCGGTAGGGCTTCCGGCGCTCGGCCTCGCTGTGGTCGGGGACCACCTCCTCGTAGCCGCACCAATCGTACTTGAGGTAGTCCACGCCCCACGCGGCGAAAGTCCGCGCGTCCTGTGCCTCGTGGCCGTAGGAACCGACGGAGCCGAAGCAGGTCCGGGGCCCGGGGCTTGAGTAGAGCCCGAACCGCAACCCGCTGGCGTGCAACCACTCCGCCAACGCACTCATCGAGCCGAAGCGACCGTTCGTCCGCAGCGCGCCCTGTGCGTCACGTCCGCCCTGCCAACCTTCGTCGACGTTGACGAACGCAAAGCCATGCGCGGCCAGCCCGCTGTCGAGCAACGCCTGCGCGGCGCGGCGGACCTTCACCTCATCAACCGAGGTCCACCAGGCGTTCCACGAGTTCCAGCCCAGGGGCGGCGTCAACGCCAGTTTGTCAGGTCCGGCCACGAACTTGAGGCCGCGCGTGGCGGCGCCGGCCGGGCCGCGGACGGTCAGGCGCGCGACGCTCTCGCCGGCCTCGCCGATGACTCCTGAGATCACGCCATTCGCAGCATCGAGCGTCAACCCGGCCGGCAGACCGTCGACGGCGAAGGTGAGCGGGCCGCGGCCCGTGGCCGGGATTCGGAAGACAAAGGGCCGACCCGGCGTGGCGCCCACGATGCGCGGCCCGTGGAGGCCGGGTTCAGGGGCATTCGTCGCCGCCGCATAGGGCGCGGGCGGCTCGGCGCGCGTACTGATCGTAGACAACGGCAGACTCGTCGAAGTTCCGGTGCAAACCGGGATCGACAATGGCTCCTGTGTCGAAATAACCTCCGGCCTGACCGCCAACGCTCTAGTTGTTGCTACCTATAGCAGCACTCTCACTCCGGGACAGCAGGTGGAT
>Ga0118677_10003835_pt1 | contig 27963 bp, 18 predicted proteins | sample AliMusrvi5mmetaG_FD_86154 | JGI IMG/M metagenome (GOLD analysis project Ga0118677, IMG submission 86154) | reverse complement strand
GGCTGCAGGTGGCTAGAACACAAACAAATACAAATTAATCTCTTGGTCGCCCTGGAATAACTATAGGCAGATTGGAAATCTGCGCGGCGATTGCCAATCGCCGCTGCTCGGCCGATTTCCAATCGGCTGCAGGTAAACAACCTGCCCCACGATTGGCCTACGCTCAGAGGTTCTCTCGTTCATTGAGATTTCAGACCTGGGCGATGGCTCCAGTAATCTCCACGTAATGGAACGCTGGTAGAATCGAGTCAATGTCAAAGCCTCATCTGCCTGTCACACTGGCCCTGCTGCTCCTATCCAGCGGCCAAATCCAGGCCCAATTCGATTCAGCCACCGTTCTAGGAATCGTCAAGGACGCGAGTGGCGCGGCTGTTCCTGGCGCCGCCATTACCATCCAGAATGTAGAGACCGGCGTTGGCGCAAACGTGCGCACAGATGGAAACGGCGGCTATCAATTTGTGAACGTGCGTATCGGCCGCTATCGCGTCACTGCGGAACATACCGGCTTCTCGCAGGGCATCGTCGAAGATGTCGTGCTCACCGTCAACGCGCACCAACGGGTGGACATCTCGCTACAGGTCGGCGCAGTCAGCGACAAGGTGATGGTCACGGGCGCAGTCGACCTGCTGGAGGCCGACTCCAGCGAGCGCGGCCAGGTTGTCGACGCAAACCAGATCGAGAACCTGCCGCTCAATGGACGCGCTTACTCCGACCTGACGCTGCTGGCTCCTGGCGTGGTGGAATCAAACTCCAACGGCATCGGCACGGGTGCGCGCGAAGGTTCGTTCAACGTGAATGGACTGCGCAACACGGGCAACAACTTTCAACTCGATGGCGTTGACAACAACGCCTACGGCACCAGCAATCAGAGCTTCTCCAGCCAGGTGGTGCAGGTTTCACCCGACGCAATCGCCGAATTCAAAGTGCAGACGAACACGTATAGCGCTGAATATGGCCGCAGCGGAGGCGCGGTGATCAACGCCAGTTATCGCAGTGGCACGAATGCCATTCATGGTTCGTTGTGGGAGTACAACCGGAACACCATGCTCAATGCACTGGGCTTCTTTCAGCCGGCCGGCGGCACAAAACCGAGCCTGATCCGCAATCAGTATGGCTTCACGATCGGCGGACCGGTCATCCGCAATCGAACCTTTTACTTCGCCGACTACGAAGGCTCGCGGCAGATTCAGAGCACACTGGTCTACTCCACCATCCCAACTCTGGTACAGCGAACAGGCGTCCTTACCGTGCCGGTCACCAATCCTTACACCGGTGCGACATACAACGCCGGCGTGAAAATTCCGATGACCGCCTTCGCCCAGAAGGTGCTGGCGGAGCTTCCGGACCCCAATGTTCCCGGCGTCTCCAGCAACAACTACCAGAAGGCCGTGCCCAATCGCGCTTACGGTGAGAAGGCCAATCTGCGACTCGATCACAAAGTGAGCGACCGCCTCACCACGTTCGTGCGCTTCAGCCAGGGCAAGCAACACATGTTTGAGGCGCCGAACATCTCCGGGCCATCCGGCGGTGCGCAGAACGGCGTGATTCACGCGGTCGTGCAGCAGTTGGCGGCAGGCATTACACAGGTGGTTTCGGCAAGCTCGGTGCTGGAGTTCCGTCTCGGTATTTCACGGACCCTCGCCGGCAAGGATCCGCCCTACATGGGTGGTCCAAGCATGCGCGAACTGTACGGCATCACCGGTCTGCCGGAAGATCGCACCATCACCGGCGGACTCACGCCGCAGAGCATCTCCGGCTACTCCGCGCTCGGCCGGCAGTCCACCAATCCGCAGTATCAGAATCCGTTCGTGATCAACCCGCGCGTGAATTATACGTTGAATCGCTCGCGCCAGACGTTGAAGTTCGGCTTCGAGTATTCACGATTGAACACGGACGTGCAGGACACCAACCCGCTCTACGGACTCGACAGCTATAACAGCCAGTTCTCACGGCCCACCGGACGCGCATCCAGCAGCGTCTACAATCTTGGCGACTTCATGCTGGGCCTGCGCACGCAGTACGAATACGCCACCCTGATGGTCGCGCACATGCAACAGCGGGCGTACTACAGCTTCATCCAGAATGATTGGAAGCTGACGTCGCGCATGACGCTCAATCTCGGAGTGCGCTATGAGTTTGTGACGCCCTACTTCGATGCGGAGAACAGGCTCTCCAACTTCGATCCAACCACGCGGACGTTGATCAAGGCCAAAGACGGCTCGCTCTATGACCGCGCACTGGTCAAGCCTGACCGCAACAACTTCGCACCGCGCATCGGCACGGCTTACCGGCTCTCCAATTCGACGGTGCTGCGCAGCGGTTACGGCATCGGCTATGTGTACTTCAACCGGTTGGGGAGCGCGAACCTGCTCGCCACCAATTATCCGCAGGTCACTCGCGCAACCATGACGCAGAGCACACTGACTGCGGTGAACGGCGTGAACAAACTGGTACCGCTGTGCACAGGCAATGAATGGGACAACTGTTTCCGCACCACGCAAATGGGGTATCCCTCGAATCTGCCGAACGACGTGACGCTGTACATGCCGGCCAGCATGCCGACCGGCTACATCCAGAACTGGCAGTTCTCCATGCAGCAGAAACTCTCGCGTGATACGGTGCTCGACCTCGCGTACGTCGGCAATCACGCGCTCAAGCTGGTGATGCTCGGCGACTACAATCAGGCGCGGCCGCCGCAACCCGGCGAGATCGCCAATGACACGCTCGACGCACGCCGCCCCGTGCAGGGCTTCGGCACCATCTCCGAAGTACTGCCCGCGGCGTTCTCCACGTATCACTCGCTGCAGATCAAAGCAGAGCACCGGTCGTCGCGCAATCTGAATCTGCTGAACTCTTTCACCTGGGCCAAGGGAATCGACAACGCCAGCCAGGTGTTGGAGGAGCCCAACGGCAGCACAGGCACGCCGCAGGACATTCACAACGTCAATGCGGACAAGGGGCTCTCCGGCTACAACGTCCCGCTTCAAAACACGACTTCGGCGGTTTGGAATTTGCCCCTCGGACGCGGCCAGCATTGGGGCAGGAGCATGCCGAAGGTCCTGGATGCAGTGGCCGGAGGCTGGCAGCTGAACGGAATAAATACAATGCGCAGTGGCCGCAGCGTCAACATCCGCTACAACACTTCCGGACCGACGCCCGTAACGGCTGGCCTTGCGACGTTTATCGGCGGAGTGAACCTGCGGCCGAATCTGCTTGGCGATCCGATGGCGACTGAGAACCTTCGCACCATCGACAACTACTTCAACAAGGCCAACATCGTGACTCCGCCCGCGACGTCCCCGTTCGGCAATGCGGGACGCAATCTCGTTCGCGGGTATCCGTATTATCAACTCAACATGGGCGTGCAGAAGCGCTTCCAGTTGCCCTTCCGCGACACCTTCGCAATGCATCTGCGCGGAGAAGCCTTCAATCTCTTCAACAAGACAAACTTCGGCGCACCCAATGGGGACAGGGGCAGCGGATCGTTCGGCACAATCCGCTCCACCTATCCGGCAAGGCAACTGCAGCTCGCATTGCGACTCACGTTCTAAAACGAAATACGGGCGCCCAGCTGAACCGTTCGCGGACTGCGCGCGGCCGTCAAGGAACCAAACGCAGCGTTGGTCTGGGCACGAGTGGCCGGGTTGAACTGTGCGGTGGTGTTCACAGCGGAGAACTGCGTGTGGTTGAAGGCGTTGTAAGCCTCCAGCCTGACGCGCAATTGCACACGTTCCACGATGCGAAAGCTCTTCGCCATGGAGGTATCCCAGTTGTTGACGCCAGGACCGCGGAAGACCACCTTGGGGGCTGTGCCAACTGTCCCGACAGGCGCCAGCCCGAATACACTGGTGTCGAAGAAACGGGAGAATGTGCGTTGATCTTTCGGCAGGATCGCGGAACCGGTGACTACGGTGCGCGCGGTCAGGTCCGGAGTGCCGGTCGTATCGACCGCGGTCGTCGTGGAGTAGCCCACGCCGGTCGGCGCACCGCTCACCATGCTGACGATGCCCGAAAGCTGCCACCCCAGGAAAACACCTTTCAACACGGGGTTGCGCAGCGGCATATTGGGCAGATCGTAGAGGAAGTTGACCTTCACAATGTGAGTGCGATCGAACCCGGCGAGGCCGTAATTCCACTGCCGCAGATTGACGATCGGCGTCACCGTGGCGGTATCGCTGTCGGTGAAGTCCATCGCCTTTGACCACGTCCACGCTCCTCCGAATTGCAGATTGCGGGAGAAGCGCCGCCGCGCGCTAACCTGAAGCGAATGGTAGCTGCTGGAGGATGCCATTTCGATCATGTACATCGGCCCATACCCCGGAATCGCACGCAGGAAATTCGCGGGCAGTGCCTTGCCCGGCTGGCTCGGGTCCTGGTTTGACGCCAGGAAATTGGCCCCAAGCGGAATGCTATTGATGGCGCGCTGCCACTGCAGATTACGCCCGAGAGACCCAGCATAGCCAACATCGACAATAGTGCCGCCCCACAACCTTCGCTGAATGGAGAAGCTGAAGTTCATCGTCTTGGGCAGCGTTCCGGTGGTATCCGCGGCGTAGGTGTTGGTTGAGGGGAAGATATAGCCGTTCGAAGATTTAAGCTGCGAAAGCTGTCCGTAGTAGATTGTCGGCTGCTGCACCATAGGTGCCTGGCGGACAAAGTAGTTTCCGTACAGCTCCGTGCTGTAGCCTGTGTAGAACATGCCGAAGCCGCCGCGAATTGCGGTGCTGCCGTCGCCAAACAGATCATAGGCAAAGCCGACGCGGGGCGCGACCTTCGTACCGCTGCTGTTCACCATTCCGCGTGGATAATTCGAATTCCCCGTCGCCAGCACCATGCCGTTATAAAGCTGTCCCGCGCCCGGAGCAAGGGCGCCGATCGCGACATCGGGATAGGTCTGCCCGGTGACCGGATTCTGGCCGACCCGCTTGCCGCCAACCAGCACGGGCCGGATCAACTGCATGGCTTTGGAGGGATCGTATGCGGAGGGCACAAACGCATCCATCAGGTTATCGCGCTCCACAATCGGCGTGATCCAATAGAAACGCAACCCGGCATCGATGGTCAAGCGGCTCATCGGTCTCCACGTGTCCTGAATAAAGGCCTCGGTATTCGTCTCGCTGACGTGCATCCATGGCGGCGACGACACTTCGGTATAAGTGTTGAAGGTTCCCAGCGCGGCATTACCATAGGCGTAGTTTGTGTTCAGCGGATTATTGGCATTCGTACCGAAGTCGATACTGCCATTGAAGGGTGGGCTGCCCGTAGAGCTCTTTTGAATGCGATGAAAGTACTCGTAGTAGAGGCCGGCCTTCACGATATGGGAGCCACGAGTCCAGGTGAGATTATCCGAGAAGCTTAGGACCTGGTAGCGATTGTAACGTGGGAATCTCGATTCGATGTTCAAATTTGCCGCGCCCGTGACGCCGCCGAAGGTAGCATTGGGAACGACGTCCAACGGATTCGAGGCCGGATACAACTGGCCGGCTACAAAGCCGATGGCACTGCGCTGATTCGCTTTCAAATCGGACGCCTCCGTGGAAACATCCACCGGCTGGGAAAGCCCGCCGACACGAAACTCATTCAGCAGTGTGGGCGAGAAGATGTGCGTATAGCGAACGCTCGAAGTGGTGGGATGGTTCCTGATGTTATAGACAAACTGCGGCCAGTTGCCGCTTTGATTCTGAATGGATGGATTGTTGAAGTAGCTCAGTGACCAGCTGAGGATGTTATTGGCGTTCAGGTTGTAATCGAGCTTGAGCGTATCGGAAAGCTGCGTGTTGGAGACAGGCGACGCGAACACGTAGTTGTAGTTGCCCAACGAAACCGCGCGATTCGTGAAGTTCGGCTGGGGGAAGATATTGAGAATCGCCTGGCCACTGGGGTCGATCCGGTTCTTGGGAATCACGTTTCCCGGAAACTGAACGTTATTGTTGAAGGGGTCGCGCACCGGAATCAAGGCGCCAGCCAGCGTCACCGATTGCGAGAAGTCGCCGCCGCGCTCAAGCGTTGTCGGCGTAGTGACAGTGCCGTTCGAGGTGGTCTTGGTCGGCCAATACTCCTGGTTCCAGAAGAAGAAAAGTTTCTGCCGGTCTTTGTTGAAAACGCCGGGAATAAATACCGGGCCGCCGGCGTTGTAGGTGATCGTGTTGAAGCGGGACAGGGGCCGCACCAGGCCGTTGCGGTTGTTGAAGAAGGTGTTGGCATTGAGCCATTCACGGCGCATGAAGTACTCACCCTGCGCGTGAAAATCGCGGGCGCCCGACTTCGTGACGATCTCAATATTCGATCCGGACATGCGCCCGTACTCGGCCTGATAGTTACTCACCAGGACTTTTACTTCACCCACTGCGCCCATGCTGACGACGGCCTTCGTGCTGGTTCCGCTGCCCAGGTCAGTAGCCATCACACCATCGATGGACACGTTGTTGGCAGTGTTGCGGCTGCCCTGCACATAGAAGCTGATGCTGCCGCTGAGCGACGTGGAGGAGCTGTCCATGTAAACGCCGGGCACGAGCGAAACAAGATCCGTGACGTTGCGGCCCTGCACCAGCGTGTCTTCAATCTGCTTGCCGGTGATGACATCGCTACGTTCGGAGCTGGTGGTCTGCACCTGCGCGATATTCGTGGAGACCGACACGGTGTCGCTCACGGCACCGACCTCAAGCACGATATGGCCCAGCGCCAGGCGGTCGCCGGTAGGCAGGTTAATGGCTTTGCGCTCCATCGCCTTAAAGCCGGCCTTTTCGATGCGCAGGCTGTATTCTCCGCCATCCACGCCATTGAAAAGGAAGTTGCCAGAGCCGTCTGAATTGGCACGCCGCGAAACACCGGTCGATGTGTGGACCAAGCTAAGAACGGCATCGGTAATCATGGCGCCGGACGAATCTGTAATCGTACCGGCGATGGAACCGGACATAATCTGGGCATTGGCAGTCGAGGCAAGAATACCAACGGAAAACAGGGCCGTAACCCAAAAACGGCTGGACATGTGACGAGGTCCTTTCAAGTGAAGTGAAAGGATTATATCAGAGCGCTAACGGGCAAGTTCTACGATCGTTCGCGAGCCGAGAGCATCCGGAAGTTCGTAGCGCTCGATGACCTTCATTCGCACCCCGCGTTTGCGAGCCTCCACGGAGGCTTCTGCGATCTCCGCTTCCGAATCGGGGCCTTTGTAGAGCAGGCAGCGAACCCCTACCTTTAGTGCGGGAGCGAAATAGCCGAGCGCGCGACTGATGGGCGCCATGGCGCGCGCGGTGATGATATCAGGCCGCGTGGTTTTCAAAATATCCTCCGCGCGACTGGCCGAAACGGTTACGCCGGCAAGTCCCAGTTCAGCCACTGCGGACTCAACGAATCGGGCCTTCTTCTGGATCGATTCGGAGAGGGTGAAGCGCACGTTCGGCAGCACCAGTGCCAGCGGAATGCCAGGCAAACCAGCGCCGGTGCCCGCGTCCAACACATGGCCCGAACCTGCGAACAGGCGCCACGGCAATACCGAATCGAGCACGTGCTTGATGGCTGCCTCGCGCGGGGACGTGATCCGCGTGAGGTTCATATACTCGTTAGCGGCCACAATTAATTCCAGGTGCCTGGCGGTTCCGCGAATTACTTCATCGCGGCGGGGCAGGTCCGCGGGTAGAACCTGCGATAGTTCATCATCAAAACGCATTCAAACCATGATACCCACAGTCCGGCGCAAACCACCGGCTACTGGTTCGGCGTTTCCGACAGCAGCTTGTTTGTGCTCAACGCCCGCGCGGCAAACGCAGGACCGCACCTGGCGTAGATGGCTGCAGCGTGTTCCAGATTCTGATGAGCTTCATGGTATCTTTTCCGGCCACGTTGTGCGACGCCCAACACCAGCAACGACTCCGCGCGGCGGGGGTCCTTTTCACTCAAGTGCACCGCGGCTACAGCACCGAGCGCCTGACGCCCATACGATTCGGCCTCAGTAAAGCGGCTTGCCAGGCTCATGACATTGGATGCCGCCCGGTACGCGATCCACACGGAAAACGAGGGCGTTGGGAATGCCTTCTCGATCACAGGCATGACCCTGTCGATCTGTGCAACGCTCTCCGTGAGTTCGCCCGTCAGCGCACGGGCACGCGCCCAATCCGCTTCGACGACCAACAGGTCGGTATTGTTTGGCGAGAGCTGTTTGCTTAACAATTGGAACCGCTGTCTGGAATACTCCGCAGCCGCGCCATACCGCTCTTCCCTGAAGTTGACCAGAGCCAGCCAGGACAAGGCATTTGATTCCCAACGGCCACCGGGATTCTCCGACCGGCCGATGTCGAGCGCTTGCCGGAAAATGTCGACGGCCTCACTGGTCTTTCCGGCATCGAGTTTCAACGCACCTAAATCGTCCATCGCCGCCGCCAAAGCTTCCCGCGAAATAGATGGCTCCTGTTTCGCCATCGCTATGATTTCAGTGAGTGTCGCCTCGACTTCATCGAGCCGTTGTCCTAGAAACGTTCCGAGTATCCTCGCTCGCTGGTGCTTGATGTTGAACTTTTGCTTGGGTAAAGCGCGTTTGCCGAGCTCCTGCACGTGCAACAAGGCTTGGTCCACCAAATCGAGAGCCTCTCCAAAATGCCCATCTTGCCTCGCATTGATAGCGAGCGAATTCAGCACACTTGCCGCGTCTTCGTGGTATCCAAGCTTTTCAAAAACCGCAAGCGCCAGTTGGAGTTGCTGCTTTGCCTGCGGCCTGCGATCCATAATCGTGAAACTTTCACCCAGGCTCTTGCGCAGGATGGCCTCGGTCAGAGGGTCTGCAATTCCACCCTTCTGCAATCGCTTCTCGGCCGATTCCAACATCTGGACCACGGTGTATTGTTCCAGATTGAAGGTGCGCCCGCCTGGCCCCATCATCTCCGATAGGAACTGGATCAACTTCTCCGCCCTCGCTGCTTCCGCACGGGCCGCCTTTGCCTGTTGCAGTGCGATAGCGGCCGTGGTGGAGATTGCGCCCACAAATAGCACGGCAGCAGCTACAGGCAGCCAGTGGCGGCGCAGGAACTTGCCGGTGCGGTAGATTGCAGTTTGCGGACGGGCCTTCACCGGATTGCCGATAAGATAGTTCTCAAGGTCCGCAGCCAGTTCAGGCACAGACTGATAACGAGCCGCGGGCTTCCCCTCCAGCGCCTTGCCGACAACGGCCTGCAGATCCCCGGCCAGTTGCTTCCGCAATCTCTCCCGCGAAGTGCCTCTGGCAACAGCAGCCTCCTCGGTCACCGCCACGGACAAGGTGCTTGGATTGGTATCCCCAGAGGCCCGATTCAGTTGGCCAACCACGGAGTTCGACTCGCCAAAGGGAGTCTCCCCGGTAAGCAACTCAAACAGCACAACTCCCAATGAATAAACGTCGCAGCCAACGCCGGCACGCTCCCCGCGCAGTTGTTCCGGACTGGCGTAACGCGGAGTCAGCAAGGGTGCCTGGGTGAGAGTTCCTACGCTGGCGTTATCAATGAGAGAGGCCGTGCCGAAATCGAGTAATTTCACTACGCCATCGTTGGTCACCATGATGTTGGCCGGCTTCAAGTCGCGATGCAAGATCAGGTTCCGATGTGCATATCCAACCGCATTGCAGACCTGAAGAAACAGCTTAATCCGCTGGCGAACATCCAGTTTCTGTGCGTCCGAATATCGATCGAGCGCCGCTCCTTCCACAAATTCCGTAACCAGGTAAGGATCGCCCGCCGAGGAAAGGCCTCCGTCCAGAAGCCGGGTGATGTGAGGGTGGTTCAGTGTTGCGAGCAGTTGGCGCTCGGTTTGGAAACGCCGCAGGAACTCAGTGTCGGCAAACGTCTCGAGGATCGTCTTCACCGCCACAAGCTGATCGAACTGGCCATCGTCCCTGCGTGCCAGATAGACAACACCCATGCCGCCTCTGCCCAATAGCCGCACGGGACGATACGGTCCGAAGCGCTCCGGCAATCGTGGCTCATCGGTCACCTGCGACTGCGGAGCTGTTTCCGAGAGGACCTGGTGCCTATGGAACGCCGCGAGCAGCGACTTCGCCTCTGCGCGGATCGAAGCCGCGATCTGCGCCTGGGCGTCTACCCACGTGATCTGTTCACCGGGAGGATGCTCCAACGCGGCGTGAAAGAGGGACTCAACACGGGCCCACTCGGGCGAATTGTCAGAGGCTGGCTCCGGAGTCATTGAGCGATTCGTCATCTTTACGCAGTTCGCGGCACAACCAGGCGCGGGCCATGGTCAGGTCGCGATCCACAGTGGGTTTTGAGATAGCCAGAATCTGCGCCGTCTCTTCCGCGGTGCAGCCCAGATAGACACGCAGTTCCAAAACGTTCGCTTTCCGCGGATCGAGCCCCTCGAGTTTGGAGAGCGCGATATCCAGTTCGACAATATCCGACTCGCGCGCACCAAGCCAGGGGATGTCGTCTGTCAAAGGCAGCTGAAGATCGAGGCTCCGTTTCTCGCGGAGCCGCCCCTTGGCGTGATCGGTCAGGATCCAGCGCATCGCCCGCGCGCAGAAACTGTAGAAATGTTCGCGGGTCTTCCAGCCTGCAAACTCGCCGGACGCCAGGCGCAGGTACAGTTCGTTGACCAGCGCAGTAGGCTGCAGCGTGTGGCCGGGGCGCTCGCGCCGCATCAGCGATCCGGCCATCTGGTGCAGCCTGCTGTAGGTGAGTTCGAGCAGGCCCTGCGGGACATGCTCCTGCCCGGAGACCCATTGCCGCAGCAATTGAGTTACATCGCCCGATGTTGCGTTTGATTCCATTGATCGCGCTCCGGCAGCGCTGGCCGGCAAACAGCCAGTATAACGGATGAGCGATCAATGGATAGAGCATCTAGCGCGCCTTGCGCTGTTTCAGCACGCCGCCGATGGCAAGCAGTCCCATGACCACCGTGCCATAACTTGCGGGTTCCGGCACAGACGCGGCGCTGCCAGTAAGAAAGACCCCCGAATTGGAAACGAACGAGTCACCAGTGGGCATCACGAGTGAGACCGTCCCGGTGTTCCTGTAGTCGCAGGTCATGCCGCCCTGGCAGAGTACCTGGAAGGCAACGTCGATGGCCACCGGAGTTCCTGCTATCACATTGGCCGTACCGGTGAAATCGAAGCCTGTCGCGCTCTGGTTGGTGAAGTTGTAGCTGTTCCAGCCAATCGGAGTCGCCGGATAGATTCCGCCGGGCCCGAAGGTGGGGACCAGAGTGGTGCCGTTGGACTGCTCCGTGCCAGTGTAGCTGAACGCGGAACTGCCGAAGCCGACGTAATACTGCGCCTGTGCCATGCTGCTGTTGGTCAAGGTGGAGAGCGAATCCGTGCCGCTCATATGTGCCGTGACCGTTACGGTGCCGGTGTAGTTGAACGTAACGGTATCCGCCAGCCAGGAGTAAGCGGTCGCCGTAGCATTGGCAGTGCTTGAGCCGTTGGCGTAGTTTCTCATAGTGCCGGTGACCAGATCGGCGTAGGAACTCGATACGGCCGAATTGCCGGTTGTATCGGTCACAGTGATGGTGGCCGTGTTCAACCCTGGTGCGAGCGAAGTTGGATTCACGGATTGGCCCGCACCCAGATTGTTGGTGAATCCGCCGGTCCCGAAATTCGGATTGATTCCGGATGCCGAAGCATAGACAGCCTGCTTGCCATTCGTATAATCGGCAAGAACGATGCCATAACCGCCCACGGAACCAGCCACCAGTGGCATGGCCAAGATCGGTGCGGATAAGAAAAACTTAGTTAGTACTGACTTCAAGGGGTCTCCTCCAGAAAGCGAATTGAGAACAAACTGCTTCTCAATCAAAGTAGCGACGCTTTCCGAAGGAATGAATCAGAAGCCTATCGTTTTATCTGCACCATAAACCATGGCCAGCGTGACCACGGCAACACCCAACTCGCCGAGCGCTCCAACAATGAGCGGCCGCAGCCCCTGTTTTTGCAGTTCGCGGAAGTTGGTCCGCAGACCGACTCCGGCGAAGGTCAACAGAAATGCCCAGCGCGAGAGGTTCGCGATATCGGCAGTCTGGGGCTTGCTGAAGATCCCCAGGGTTGCCGCCAGCGACAGCAACAAAAAGCCCAGCACAAACTTGGGAAACTTCTCCCAAAGAAAGGCCACCTTGTTGCCGACCTGCTTGGCCTGGTTCTTGCGAGCCCAATACAGCGCGTAGGCCAGCACCACAAAGCCGATGGTCGCGTTGCGGGTGGTCTTGGCAAGGACGGCAAACTTCGCGGCAGTGTCCGAGTAAAGCGCCCCAACTGCGGTCGCTTCGGCGGTGTTATCGACAGCCAGGCCCGCCCATAATCCAAATGTGCGGTCGCTCATGCCAAGCGCATGTCCGATCGCCGGAAACGTAAACAGGCTGAAGGCACCGAGCGCGAGAATCGCACCGATCGCGTAGGAGACATCTTCGTCCTCCGCGTCGATTGCACCCTTCGCGGCGATGATCGCCGATACGCCGCAAATGGAAGAACCGATCGCAAGCAGGCTGGTCAGCTTCGGTGACAAGCCGAAGCGACTGCCTAACCATGTCATCAGCGCGATGGAAACGGCCAGTTCAATCGCGACAAACAGCAGGCTCATGGAGCCAAGCTTCATCACATCGCCAAGCAGGAACCGCACGCCCAGAAACACGATGCCGAGTTTCAGAAAAAACTCGTAGGTATCGACCCCGGGCACGCAGATCTTGGGGATGCCGATGGTATTCGAAATGATCAGGCCATACAAAATCGCCCACAATACAAACTCGATATTTGGCAGCGCGACATGATTCGCCTTGCTGTAGGCGGTAATCGATTGCTCGGTCAGTTTCCCCAGGAAACCAAGCATGGCCAGCAAGAGCACACCGGGGACGAGCTTAAGAACTCCGTTCGAAGATGAATTCACAATGAGTATCCTTTACCAGGGGATGTGAGGCAGCACACCCAGCCATATCAATGCCGAGGCGGCGAGTGCAATCAACACCGCCAGCCAGTCTCGAGAGATGCTCATTTGTCCACCTTTCGCGTCCACTCCTTGATCCAATCTATGAATGAACCGTACCACAATTCGCTATTCTGCGGCTTGCCGATCCAATGGCCCTCATCGGGGAACAGCAACAGCTTCGAAGGCACCTTCTGCAACTGCAACCCGGTGAAAAGTTGCATGCCCTGGCCAACCGGTACGCGGTAATCGAGTTCCCCATGAATCACCAGCGTGGGAGTTTTGAAATCCTGCACGAAATAACTGGGCGACCAGCGCGCATAGGTCTCGGGTTTCTCCCAAGGCATGCCTCGAAATTCCCACATCGGAAACCACAGCTCTTCGGTTTCGCCGGCCATGCTGCGCAGGTCAAACACCCCCGCGTGCGAAACCAGGGCCTTGAAGCGCTGGGTGTGGCCGAGCAACCAGTTCACCATGTAGCCGCCATAGCTGCCACCGGCGGCAGCAAAGCGGTCGGAATCGGCGTACGGCAGCGTCGCGACCTTATCCACCACGGCCATGATGTCCTCGTAAGGCTTGCCACCCCAGTCTTCGTTGATCTCATCGGTGAACTTCTGGCCGTATCCGGTCGAACCTCGCGGATTGGGCATCACAACGACAAAGCCCGCGGCGGCAAACACCTGCGGGTTCCAGCGATAGCCCCAGTTCTCTTTCCATGCGCCCTGCGGCCCGCCATGGATCAGAAACAGCACCGGGTATTTCTTTTTCGCATCGAACTTCGGCGGCTTAATCAGAAAGCTGTGAACACGGGCCTTTTCCGCGCCATCCACCCAGAACTCTTCGGCAGGCGGCAGTTCATAGTTTTCGATGATCGCATCATTCAGGTGGGTCAGCGCGACGGTCGCGCCACCGCTCGATGAAACCCGGAAGATCTCCAGTGGACTGGACGCGCTGGACTCGGTGAACACCATCGTCTTGCCGTCGGGAGTGAACTGCACGTCATCGGTGGTGCTCTTGCCGCTGATGATGCTTCGAGCCGCGCCGCCATTGGGCGAGATCATTTGAATCGCCTGCCGGCCGCGATCCTCCACGGTGAAAAACAGGCGGCTTGAATCAGGCGACCAGGTCATGCTTTCCACTGGACGGTCAAGCGTGTCGGTAACAATCGAAGTCTTGCCGGAAGCACGTTCCATCACCATCAGGCGCCAGCGGTCAGACTCATAGCCGGCCTTCAGCTGAGAGCGCCACGCGAGGTACTTCCCATCCGGCGAATAGAGAGGCGACGCATCGGCACCCGGATTAGCCGTGATCTTGCGGGCATCGCCGCCCGTTGGGTTGATGACGTAAAGCTCGGTATTGGTCGAGAGCGACTGGTCCGGATCGGGGTTCATCTCATAACAGACCTCTTTCGAATCCGGAGCAATCGCATAGGCATCCGGACCACCCAGCGAGAACGGCGGGACGTCGCGCGTGCCGGGGGTCAGGTCAACTGCTTTGCCGCCATCCACCGGGATCATCATCAGATGCTTCCGGCGCGATCCGCGAAACTGCGTCCAGTGGCGATACAGCAGGCTCGTGTAAACGCGCGCTTTCACCTTACCGGCTTTTTCGGCTTCGAGCTTTTTCGAGTTGCACTCATCGTCGGGGCAATCGGGAAAGACTTCGCTCACAAACAGCAGGTTCTTCCCATCGGGAAAGAACAGGACACCCTCGGCCTCTGTCGCCAGTTTGGTCACCTGCCTGGCGTTGGCGCCATCGGCATCCATCATCCAGACCTGACTGGCTCCACCGCGGTCGCTGACAAAAGCAAGATGCTTGGAATCGGGTGACCAGCGGGCTCGCTCGTTGTTCCCTTCGGTGGTAAGTTGCTTAGGCGTGCCGCCCTGTAGGCTCACCACAAAGATCTGGCGCGGCTTCGTATTCTTTTCCAGATCGATAGTCTGAACAGTGAACACCACCAGCTTGCCGTCTGGCGAGATCTGCGGATCGCTGATCCGCTTCAGTTTCATCATGGCCTGAAAATCAAAAGGCGCCTTCTGTGCGAAGACAGCGGCGGCGGGCAGAGCCAGGAGAAAAAGAAGACGGAGCATACTTTTCAATTCTAGTACGTATCAAGAAAAAAACGCCGGACCGAGGAAATCACCTTCGGTCCGGCGGAGATAGTCAATGGGAATTGGTGGCGCTAGCGGCTCGTCCTGGCGGGCACGTGGGCGCGTAGTCTGCTAAAGAAGATTGCGAACAACCCGGCTGCCAACATGAGCCAGGTGGAGGGTTCGGGTGTCGCGGAGGTCCCGGTAACCAGACCACTTGTCAAAACCACATTATCGATTCCGTCCACATCGGGACCAACCTGGAATTCGGGCCGGATCCACAGCGAACCTAAATTGGAAAGTACCGATTGAAGCTGCGCCTCTGTGGCATCAATGCCGGCCGTGGTGCCTACCTTCCATCCACTCGACGCAAACAGGTTAACCGTGATCGGCGTCCAATCAGGTGCAGCCGCAGGGTTCACACCAGTGTTGTAGGCCAGCGTGAGGCCGTTTCCGGTGATCAGCACATCGTCATCCGCGTAGTAGTTAGTGTCATAGGACTGCTGAAGGTCAAATGAGAGCGTACCGCCGTAAGCAGCCGTTTGGTTACCAAGAAATTTGGCAGGGGCGACCAGGTACATCGTCGTGCCAAGCGCCTGATCTGCAATCTGCAGGAATCCGCCTCCGTGGCCACCAGTCTGGACCAGCGACATATTCATTCCGTCGTGTACGAATGACCAGCCATCCGAGCCATCGAGCGGGTTGTCCCAATTGCTGACCGCGATCGTAGTGGCATGGCCCGGTACGATCCAAACCGCGGCAAACAGTAGCAGAAAAGCTAATTTATTGAAAACGAACGATTTCCGGTCCAAGAGTATTCTCCTCCAAATTCTGATACGTGACCAACCCTCACAGAAGGGGGTGACAGAAATGCACTATGAGGGTATCATACACCCCTTTTGCGGGTATTACAATACCCTCATTCGTTTTATTTCGTAGTAGGTACGAAATACTAGGGATATACGACTACAGCAACCCGGCGCATTTGATTGTATGATCGAATTAATCATGAAGATCGTCGATATCCGCGCCACCACCGTTACGGTGCCCCTACAGGCCCCTCTCCGACATGCCAACGGCTGCCACTGGGGCAGATTTGTTCGAACCATCGTGGAGGTCGAAGCCGACAACGGCCTGATCGGCCTGGGTGAAATGGGCGGCGGCGGAGAATCGGCCGAAGCGGTCTTCCGCGCCATGAACTCCTATCTTGCAGGACACGACCCGGCTCGGATTGAAGAGATGCGCTTCAAGATCGCCAACCCGACGGCGTCTCTATATAACAATCGAACGCAAGTTCTGGCGGCGCTCGAATTCGCCTGTCTCGACCTGATCGGGCAGCAGTGGGGAGTGCCGGTGTGCGACATCCTGGGCGGACGTCTGCGCGACCGTGTTCCGTTCGCCTCCTACTGTTTTTTCCGCTTCCCCAATCCGCGGACCGGCCTTGGCGAGGTGCGCACCATCGATCAACTGATCGAATTCACGCGCGCGCTCAAGCAGTCGCATGGCTTCACCACCCACAAGATGAAGGCCGGTGTGTTTCATCCCGACCATGAAGTGGAGATGTACAAAGCCCTGGCCGCGGCCTTCCCGGGAGATACGCTGCGGTTCGATTGCAACGGCGTGTGGTCCACCGAACAGGCGATCCGCTTCGGCCAGGCGATCGAAGGGATCAAGAACGATTATCTGGAAGATCCGGTCTACGGACTGCACGGCATGCGCCGCACCCGCGAAAAGGTACGCGTTCCGCTGGCGACCAATACGGTCGTGGTGAACTTCGAGCAATTGGCGGCCAATGTTCTGAACACGGCGGTGGATGTGATCCTGCTCGATACAACGTTTTGGGGCGGCATCCGCGCCTGCGTAAAAGCGGCCGGCGTCTGCGAAACCTTCCAGCTCGGCGTGGCGGTCCACTCCTCCGGCGAACTGGGAATCCAGCTGGCCAGCATGCTGCATCTGGGCGCAGTGCTGCCGAACCTGTCGTTCGCGGCGGACGCGCACTATCATCATCTGACCGACGACATCATCGAAGGCGGCATGCTGCCGTACAAAGACGGCAAGATCGACGTCCCCACCGGACCCGGCTTAGGTGTCAAGCTGAATCGCGACAAGCTCGCCGAATACAAAGAACTCTATCAACGGCTGGGCGGCTATGCGTATGATCAGGATCCATCGCGCCCTGGCTGGACTCCACTCGTCCCCAATGACCGCTGGGCCGATCCCAACGACGGCCGCACGATCGAGATGCCCTACTAAGCACATGCGACGCCTATTGCTGCTTCTGATGGCGTCGGGCACGCTCTGCGCCGATACCGGCTATGACGCTTGGCTAAGGTACGCACCACTGCCGAATCGCGCTGCTGCCAATTCCCTGCCCGCGTCGATCGTTGCCCTTGGCGACTCGCCGGTGATCGCGAGCGCACGCCAGGAGTTGTCGCGCGGAGTCCGCGGTATGCTGGGCCGGACATTGCGCGAGGAGGCCGCAGTGCCCAAAGAGGGCGCCATCATTCTGGGAAGTCTTGACGCGATCAAACGAAGCTTGCCCGAGGTTGCCATCTCCGGCAAGCTGGCCTTGGACGGCTACATTCTCCAGACCGTGTCTCGCAACGGCGTGCGCCATCTGGTGATCGCCGGAGCAACAGATCGAGGCGTCCTGTATGGAGCGTTCGCCCTGCTCCGCCGTATCTCGCTCATGCAGCCTTTAGCAGCACTGCACGAAGTGCAATCGCCCGCCGCACCGGTGAGATGGATCAATCAATGGGACAACCTGGATGGCACCATCGAGCGTGGCTATGGTGGCCGTTCCATCTTCTTTGATAAAGGCTCCGTACGCGAGGACCTTTCGCGAGTCCGCGACTATGCGCGCATGCTGGCGTCGCTGGGCATCAACGGCTGCGCCATCAACAATGTCAATGCAAATCCGCTGCTGCTCACCCCTGCGTATCTGCCGCACCTCAAACGGATCGCCGATGTGATGCGTCCGTGGGGTGTGCGGATGGTGCTGTCCGTGGATTTCGGAAGCCCCAAACGAGCCGGAGGTCTCGAATCGTTCGATCCGCTGCTCCCCGAAGTGGCCGCATGGTGGAAGGCCAAGGCAGACGAGTTGTACACCGCAATCCCGGACCTGGGCGGCTTTGTAATGAAGGCGGATTCGGAGGGCAGAGTTGGTCCGTCCACCTATGGGCGAACCCATGCCGACGCGGCCAACACCGTAGCGCGGGCACTGAAGCCCCATGCCGGCCTGATCTTTTATCGCGGCTTCGTCTACGATCATCGCGCCGATTGGCGCAACCTGAAGAACGATCGCGCACGTGCCGCCTACGACAACTTCAAACCGCTCGACGGTAAATTCGACGACAACGTAGTCGTGCAGATAAAGCACGGCCCCATCGATTTTCAGGTGCGCGAACCCGCCTCGCCATTATTCGCGGGCTTGGAAAAGACCAATCAGGTGGTGGAACTGCAGATCACGCAGGAGTACTTCGGCCAGGCCCGCCACCTGGTCTTCCTGGTGCCCTACTGGAAAGATGCGCTCGATACCGATTTGCGCGTCGGCGGCAAGAGCACCCCGGTGAAGCAGTTGGTGTCCCGCCGCGCCGTGGGAGGCTATGCCGGAGTAGCGAACTTAGGTATGGAGGCCAACTGGCTGGGCAATCATCTCTCGCAGGCAAACCTCTACGGCTTTGGACGGCTGGCCTGGAATCCGGATCTGACATCGTCGCAGATCGTCGACGAATGGACGCGCCAGACGTTCGGGCACGATTCGAAAACCGTTGAGACGATCAACCGGATGCAGTTACAGTCGTGGCGCGTGTTTGAAGACTACACCGGCCCACACGGCCTGCAAACCCTAACCGCAATCACAGGCACGCACTACGGTCCAGCGGTGGAGGCGTCGGAGCGGAACGGCTGGGGCCAGTGGCACCGGTCGGATGAGAAGGGCTCGGGCATGGATCGCACTTCGACGACAGGAACCGGCTTCATCGGCCAGTATCCGCCGGAACGTGCGAGGCTGCTCGAGTCGCTCGATACCTGCCCTGACGATCTTCTGCTCTTCCTCCATCATGTGCCTTATTCCTATGTCCTGCATTCAGGCAAGACGGTGCTGCAATCGATCTACGATAAGCACTACGCAGGCGCGGCGGCAGCGGCAAATTATCTCGTCGAATGGAAGTCCATGCAGGGCCGTGTCGACCAGCAGCGATTCGAGGAGGTGCTGGCGCAGCTGGAATACCAGGCGGGCCATGCAGAGGAGTGGCGCGATGCGGTCAACATGTGGTTTTTCAAGACCTCCGGCGTAGCCGACAAGCTGAATCGTGTGGGCAACTTCCCGGGCCGCATTGAGGCGGAGTCGATGCGACTGGATGGCTACTCCATCAAGGACGTGAGCCCCTGGGAGGCAGCCTCCGGAGCCAAGGTCATCGAATGCCCGGCCGCCACCTGTAAAGCCTCGTACACACATGTAAGCAGCGCGGGATGGTACACCCTCAAAGTGCGTTACATTGATCACATGGATGGCATCTCCCGATTCACGCTTTTTGTAAATCAGCAACCAATCGACACATGGGAAGCGAATGACCATTTGCCTTCGCGCAAGGTGGACTCGGCATCATCCACGCGCCGTGTCATCGCAGGAGTCGCCTTGCGACCGGGCGACATCATCAGCATCAAGGGCACGCCTGACGGCAAGGAAACCGCGGCGCTCGATTATATCGAGCTGGTAAAGGAGCAATGAAACAAGCACTGCTGGGCGCATCGAGCGAAGTGGTCCGCGATATCAACCGCAGGCTGGTGCTCAATCTGATCCGCACCCGGCAGCCGCTCTCGCGCGCGGACCTGGCGCGCCATTCAGGACTACAGCGCAGCACTGTTTCGCTGATCGTGGAAGATCTGATCGCCGAAGATTGGGTGATTGAAGGCCCCACAGCCCGCCTGCCGCGTGGACGCCGCCCTACGTTCCTCCATCTCAACGAAGACCGCGTAATCCTGAGCATCGATCTTCGCCCCACCCAGATCACCACCGCGATGGCTGATGTGAACGGCAAGTTCACCTCGCAGGAGATATTCCCAACGCCGGCCGATCCACATGCCGCAGTGGCCGGGATCATCGCGCGGCTGCGGTACATCATGAAGACGTCGGCAGGCAAGAAGATTGAAGGCGTCGGCATTGCGCTGCCTGGCCGCTTTGACAGCGACACCAATCGCCTGGTCTTCGCGCCCAATCTGAACTGGCCCGATTTCGATCTCGCCGGCCCGATCGCCGAAGCAACCGGCCTCGATGTCGTGATGGAGAACGCCGCCAACGCGTGTGTGCTCGCAGCAGCCTGGTTTCACAATCAGAATGGAGCAAAAGACCTCGTGGTCCTGACAGTCAGCGAGGGCATCGGCGCCGGACTCTTTGTCAACGGTGCGCTGGCGCGCGGCTATCGAGGCATGGCAGGTGAGTTCGGCCACGTCCCCATCGATGGCTCCGGTCCGTTGTGCGGCTGCGGCAGCAGGGGCTGCTGGGAAGTCTTCGGCTCGAATCGGGCAGCGCTGCGCTACTATTCCGAAGACTCCGGCCGCGACGCCGGAATCTCATTTATAGACCTGTTGGCACTTGCCGGAGAGAATGACCAGAATGCGATTCGTGCGCTGGACCGCATGGCGCAATATCTGGGGCGCGGCATGCGCCTGATCGTGGCCGGACTCGCGCCGGAACGCATCATCGTCATCGGCGATCTGACACGCAGTTGGGCACGCTTTGGTCCCATCATCGAAGCGGAGGTGCAGGCACAGGTGCTGCCCGGCGGCGTTGCGCCTGAGATCACCCCAGCGCATGAAGACGGACTGGCAAGGCTGCGGGGCACGGTTGCGCTGGTACTGCAGAAACATTTCGGGGCATCGAGCGAGGTGCCTGCGTAAAGCAAGGTCTTCCCATGAAACACTTCGTTTTTCTCCTTTGCAGTATGGCGGCGGTTGCCGCGCCCGTGCAGATCACTTCTATTTCGACGCGAGCCGACATGGTCAGCGGCGGTGACGTACTGCTCGGCGTAGATGGCGCGGAGCCAGGTGCGCTGATCAAGCTGAACGGCGCCGACGTGACCAGCATGTTCCGCACAGGCGCCGAAGGCCACGCCCTCACCGGTCTGGTGACTGGACTCAAACCGGGCCGCAACGTCCTGCAGGTCTTCGCGGCGGACCGGCCGGCGCCCGTCTCCGAGCTCGAGATCATCAATCACCCCATCGAAGGACCGGTATTCTCGGGTCCGCAGGAGCAGCCTTTCCTCTGCGAAACAGAGAAGTTCAAGCTGCCGGATGGCACAACGCTCGGACCTCCGCTCGATGCCAACTGCTCTGTGAAAACGGTGGTGCAGTACGTCTACCGCTCCACCGAAGGCGGCGCGGTAAAGCCCCTGCCGTCGCTGGAGGCGCTGCCGCCCGATGTCGCCACAACCACCACTTCTCTCGGCCGCAGCGTGCCCTATGTGGTTCGCATCGAAACCGGCACGATCAATCGGGCCATCTACCAGATCGCGATACTGCATGATCCGGTGTCCCAATCGAGCGGCTGGAACAAGCGCCTGCTCTACTCCTTCGGCGGCGGCTGCCCCGGAGGCTGGAACAAACAGGGCAGTTCCCTCGGCACTGTGGCAGTGACCGATTCCATCGTGGGCAAAGGCTACGCCTCGGCAACGTCCACGTTGAATGTCTTCGGCAACAACTGCCAGGACATCACAGCGGCCGAGACCATGATGATGGTGAAAGAGCACTTCATCGAAACCTATGGCGCGCCGCTGTTCACCTTCGGCCGCGGAGGCTCCGGCGGCTCATATCAGCAGATTCAGATCGCAGGCAATTATCCAGGGCTGCTGGATGGCATCATCCCCAGTGCGACGTTTCCCGATGTCCAGGCGACCATACAATTTCTGGCCGACATCCAACTGCTCGACCGCTATTACAAGAACAGCGGCAAGACGCTGACCGACGAACAGCAGCGCGCGATTGCCGGAGTCGGAACGCTACAGAGCGTCGCCGGAACGGCTGCCGGCGCAAAGCGAATCCAGGCCACCGGCGGATGCCCGGCAGATCTCCCCAGGGCGGAACGTTACGATCCGCGGACCAATCCTCGCGGTGCGCGCTGCAACGTCTACGACCACACCATCAACGCCTACGGCCGTGATCCGGAGACGGGCTTCGCGCGCCGTCCAGTGGATAACACCGGAGTCCAATACGGACTCGCCGCATTGAACGAAGGTGTCATCACCACCGCGCAGTTCCTCGCGCTCAATGAAGCAATCGGCGGCTACGACGCGGACGGGAATATGGTCGAGGCACGGGCCGTAGCCGATCCGCTGGCGTTACGCGCAGCCTATGAAACGGGCCGCATCACCAGCGGCGGAGCAGGCCTGGCCAATGTGCCGATTATGGACGTCCGCGGCTATCAGGATGCGGACCCCAAAGGAAACGTCCATCTGAAGTATCACTCGTACTCATTCCGCGAACGCCTGCGCAAGGCGAACGGTACGATCGCGAATGAGGTGATGCTTGTCCACGGAACGAAATCCCCGCGCGGTTTCGATGCGTTTCAGTTCGCCATGATGGACGAGTGGCTCACCAACTTGAGTAATGACAACAGCGCAGATCCGGCGCCGGCAAAAGTGGCAAGGGCGAAACCAGCCGAACTGGCCGATACCTGCTACACAGCATCCGGCGAGCGCATCGCTGAAACGCAGACGTTCTCTGGCGGAGAGTGCAACCGGCTGTATCCAACTTTCCCTTCCCCGCGCATGGGAGCAGGCGGCCCGGTAACCAACGACATTTTGAAATGCCAGCTGAAGCCGGTCGACCTCGCAGACTACCGCGCGACCTTCACCGAGGATGAAAAAGAGAAGCTGCGCGCGATCTTCCCCAACGGTGTATGCGACTGGTCGAGAAGCGGAGTAGAACAGCGCCCGCTGGCAGGCACCTGGCGCTCGTACTGAGCGGCGGCTACTTGGACCGGTAGCGCTGCCAGACCTCCAGCACATCCTTGCCCTTATAGCGCACCGTCTGCGAATCGATCACTTCGGCGCCGGTGCGCAGTTCGGTATCAGGCCCCAGCGTGTTGCGAGTGGTGAATTGGATCTCCAGGGTAGCGGGGCCTGTGACGCGATACGGCTCCACTTTCCCGATCAGCGCCATGCTCTTCTTCGCACCTTCGCGGATGATCTCTCGCGCGCTTTGCGCGGAGAGACTGATGCAGGTGTAGCGGCCAAGCCCTTCTTTCACCACCGCCACTTCGGCCTGCGGAACAATCTCATGCAGTTCGTCGGCCGCGGCTTTGTCGCCGCTCAGAAAAATCGTGGGTGTGCCGAACTGGCCCGCCAGCGCCGCGATCATATCGATCTCACCCACCGGCTTGCCGTTCAACTTCATCACCTGGATCCCCAGCGACGAATACGAGTGCGCCATGATGCCGCCCTTCACATTCGCTTTGCTATGCTGGCCGACGTAGGCGACCGCCGTCCAGCGACGCTCCATCAGCATCGATGCGCTGACCGCCCCCATCAACAGTTTCGCCTTTGGATGAATCGTCAAGGTGGAGAGGGTCTGGCTGCCATCGTGCCCGTCCCACACAACCACCTCATCGGCCCCGCCGGCCAGGAAGCCCTCCACCGCGGCGTTGATTTCGCCAGTCAGCAACTGGCGCATCTCCGAATCCTTGGGCTCGGTCTGGTCCTGCCGGCAGACACCGCCGACACCTTCGGCATCTGTGATCAAGAAGACAGTTTTCTTTTGAGCGAAGAGGGAGAGAGCGGAGAGTACCGCCAGAAAAAGTAAGCGCGCCATGGGTTCATTGTAGAACCAACCTTGGTTCAAACCAAGCATGGCGCGCGTGGAGTGCCGGGGAAATTACTTCTTGCCGATTGCGAACAGCTGATTGCGATTGGCGATAAACAGCGAGCCGTTCGCCGGCACAACCGTGGAATAAACCGAAGAGCCCATGTTCGTTTCAAACAGGAGCTTCTTCTCCTTGGTTGCGGCCAGAACAACGATATCACCATCCTCGTCGCCCAGATACACCTTGCCATCGATCACGATGGTGGAGCCCCAGACTGCGGCCAGCATATCGTGCTGCCAGTATTCCTTGCCGGTCTTGGCATCCAGGCAGTGCAGGAAGCCGCTGAAATCGGCGTAGAAGAGCAGACCGTTATAGTAGGCGCCGGTGGAAACCGAGCGGCGGATCTTATCGAAGTGCCACAGGCGGCCGGTATCGGTGATGTCGCCGCGCTTGGTCGGATCGATCGCATAGAGATGGCCGGGGCCTTCGCCGTGTTCCGGATCCTGCCCGTTGGCGATGTAGACGATGTTGTCCTTGATGATCGGCGTGGCGATCACTTCGTTGCGGGTCTTCTGCCATACCGAATCCTTGGGGTTCATATCGAACCACCACAGGCGCTTGCCGGTCTTGGCATCGTAGCCGCGAACCCAGCCATCGCCCTGGCCGATGACGACCTGCCAGCGGCGGCCGCCGATGGAGAGTTCGTCGCCGGCGAAAAGCCGGTTATACGCCAGCGGCAGCTGTACGCCGCTGGCATAGGGGACCATGCCTTCGCGGAGCACGGTCTCCTGCGCCGCCGGCAGGCCGTTGGCGCGGTAGAAGAGAAAGCGCGCTTCCGCATCGGCCTGGTTGTGCAGCGCAAACTGGGCGCTCAGCCATTCGCCCTGCGTCATCCACGGGCGCAGATGCCAGCGCTGACAGATCCAGTCGGCGTTGCCGACGTGGTCGGGATGAAAATGCGTGACGATCAGTCGCGTTACCGGTTTGCCGCCGAGCGTGCGCGCCCAGACTTCCTCCCACTGGGCGCGGACATTGGCGCGCGCGTAGCCGCAATCGACGATGGTCCAGCCGTCGGGCTCTTCGAGCAGGTAGAGGTTGATCGCGCGCAGGCGGAACGGCAGCGGCGTACTCAGCCAGTGGATTCCCGGCGCGACTTCAATCGTCGTTCCGGCGGCCGGATATTCGGGAAAGGGGTAGCCGATTGGAGTCATATTTGATCTCATGATGTTCATTCGGCGCGCAGCGCTTCGACCGGGTCGAGGCGCGCGGCGCGCCGCGCCGGGAGCACACCGGCGAGGAGGCCGATGGCGACGGCGACGACCTCGGCGAAAACGACGAAAGCCAGCGGCGTGTGCACCGGCAGCGCCGGCAGCAGCACATGAATCAGTTGCGCCAGGGAAAAACCGATCGCCAGCCCGACGATGCCGCCGAGCGCCGAGAGCGCCACCGCTTCGCCGAGAAAGAGCCCGAGGATGGTCTGGCGCGGCGCGCCGAGTGCAACGAGCAAGCCGATTTCGCTGGTCCGCTCGCTCACCGCGATGGTCATGATGGTGACGATGCCGACGCCGCCGACGAGGAGCGAAATGCTGCCGAGCGCGCCGACCGCGAGGGTCAGGATGTCGAGGATGTTGGACAGCGTGCGCAGCATGTCTTCCTGCGTGGTGATCGTGAAATCCTCGCGGCCGTGGCGCGCCTTCAGCGTACTGATGATCGCTTCGCTGATGCGCGCGACCGGAACGCCTTCCTCGTAAGTGAGGTCGATCTTCATCATTCCGTCGCGATTGTAGAGTTCGAGCGCCCGCGCCGTCGGGATATAGGCCGCGTCGTCGAGGTCGATGCCGAGGAATTGGCCTTTCGCTTCGAGCACGCCGATCACCCGGAACTGCAGGTTGCCGACCGAGAGGCGCGCGCCGAGCGCGTTGTCGACGCCGAACAGTTCGGCTTTGAGCTTGGCGCCGATGACGACGAAGGCGCGCGCGCTTTCCGATTCTTCGTGCGGCAGAAACTGCCCGCTGGCCAGCTTCATGCTGTAGACGCGCAGCATGTCGGCGCCGACGCCGTTGATCGTCGTGCGCCGCAGGCGGCCGTTGCCCTTGACTTCGGTGTTGCCCCACACCAGCGAGGACATGCCGGTGACATGAGGCAGGCGGGCCAGCGCGCGCGCATCGTCGAGGGTCAGCGGGCGCACCGAAGTCGGGATGCCGGTCGGCGCCGGGCCCGAGGTCTTGACCTTGCCCGGCGAGACGCTGACCAGATTGGTTCCGAACTGGGTGAATTCGGTGAGCACGAAGCGGTGCACGCCCTCGCCGATCGAGGTCAGCAGGATGACCGCCGCGATGCCGACGGCGATGCCGAGCAGCGTGAGAAAGCTGCGCAGCCGGTGCGCGGTGATGGCGCGCAACGCGAGGTGCAGGGAATCGGCCGTGCGGATCATGAAGGATTGAACAATGAAAAGTCCACCATCAAGATGCCCCGCAGGAAATCCCCTTGGGGGACACCAAGACACCAAGTTTCACCAAGAAGTACCAAGTCTTGTCTTCCTTGGTGTGTCTTTGTGTCCTTGGTGCCTTGGTGGTTCGCAGTTGACTTTGTATTTTGCATTGGCCCCTACCTCTTCGCCAGCGCTTGCACCGGATCGAGCCGCGCGGCGCGGCGCGCCGGCTGGACGCCGAAGAGGACGCCGGTGACGAGCGCGGTGCCGAGTCCGGCAAAGACCGCCCAGTCGGGGGCGTAGGCCGGGAACACCGGGTAGAGCTGGCGGATGAGCAGCGCGCCACCCTGACCGAGCAGGTAGCCGAGCAGGGCGCCGGCCAGCGAAAGCATCGCCGCTTCGGTGAGGAAGGCATTGCGGATGGTCGCGCCGGTCGCGCCGAGCGCTTTCAGGAGGCCGATCTCGGAAGTGCGCTGGGTGACCGAAACGAGCATGACGTTCATCACCAGGATGCCGGCGACCGCCAGGCTGATCGCCGCGATTCCCGCGACCGCCAGGGTCAGCGTGCCGAGCAGCTTGTCGAAGGTGGCGAGTACCGCATCCTGGGTGATCACCGTCACGTCTTCCTCGCCCTCGTGGCGCAGCTTGATGATTTCGATCGCCTGCGCCTTGGCGGCTTCGATCGCTTCGCGGCTGCCGGCTTCGACCATGATGCGAAACAGCGTGTTGCTGTTGAACATCGCCTGGGCGAGCGCAACCGGGACGATGACCAGTTCGTCGGTGTTCATGCCGAGACCCTGGCCGGATGTTGCCATCACGCCGACGACGCGAAAGCGCCGGTCGCCGACGCGGATCAATTGGCCGAGCGCCGGCTGCGCGCCGAACAGTTCGTCGCGAATCCTGGCGCCGATGACCGCTTCGGAAGCGCCGCGCCGCCAGTCGCCGTCGGCGAGGAAGCGGCCCTGCGCGAGCGCCAGCCGGCGCACCTCGAGATATTGCGCATTGGTGCCGGCGACCATCACTTCGCGCAGCTTGCCGCCGTAGCTGATTTCCGAGGTGCCGACGGCGAGCGGAACGACGCGATTGGCACATTGCGACATGACGTCCCGAGACGGGTGTTGCTCTCTTTCGAGGCACAGCGGACATCACTGTACCGGCTGCTGGCTAGACCCGGTCGGCCGTTGCGAAATTGCTTGACTGCTGCGTGTCCAGTTTTGAATTTCGAGGATAGCGAACTTTACCCGATTCATTAGCGATTGTATTTGCTCGGCTCGAACTGCGAGACGGAGCCGGGATTGGGCCATGCCGAGCTATCCCAACCTCGCGGCCACATCACGCCGAGGTCAAAGAGTCAAAACCTCTGTGCCAAGGTGCTAGTCGGACTTGCGCCACCGCGCCGCTCCCTTGCCGGGAACCTTTTTGGCTTTCGCCTTGGGCAGGAACTTGAACACCCGTTTGTGCACTTCGAGAATGGTGCGGGTGTTGACGCGCACGATGCCCTCGACCCGGGACAGCACATTGGTGAGGAAATCGACCAGTTCGGCGTTGGTCGCGAACGTCGCGCCGGCGAAAATGTCGAAGCTGCCGGTGGTGATGTAGCAGAAGTAGATTTCAGGGATTTTCGACAGATCGAGCGCCGCCTGGCGGATGCGCCGGCTTTCGACCTCGATCTCCATCATCACCCAGATGGACTGGCCGAGGCGCAGCGGATTGGTGAGCGCGACGAATTCGATCACGCCGGATTCGACCAGC
>Ga0118677_10003832_pt1 | contig 27978 bp, 30 predicted proteins | sample AliMusrvi5mmetaG_FD_86154 | JGI IMG/M metagenome (GOLD analysis project Ga0118677, IMG submission 86154) | reverse complement strand
ATGTTAAGGGTTTAGGTGTGGAAAAGAACAATGTCGAGGCGGTAAAATGGTTTCGCCAGGCGGCTGCTAAGGGGAGTGCTGAAGCACAGAATAATCTGGGAGGCATGTATGAGCATGGTCTGGGGGTGGAGAAGGATTATGGCGAAGCGTTGAAGTGGTACCGACAGGCGGCTGCAAATGGACTTGTTGCCGCTCAATATAATATAGGGGTCATGTATGATAATGGCCGGGGCGTTGCACAGGATTATGGTGAGGCGATAACCTGGTACCGTAGAGCAGCAGAGGGAGGAGATGCCTCGGCACAGTGCAATCTTGGTGCGTTGTATAATAATGGTCAGGGGGTTGCCAAAAACTACGGCGAAGCTTTGAAATGCTTTCGGCTTGCAGCTGCGCAGGGAGATGCCGAGGCCCAGTTTAATCTTGGGATGATGTATAAATATGGCCAGGGCATTGCAAAGGATGAAAGTGAAGCGGTAAAGTGGTATCGGCTTTCAGCTGCACAGGGAAATACGGCTGCACAGTACAATCTTGGACTGATGTATGCAGAGGGCCGAGGAGTCAGACAGGACTATATTGAAGCGAAGAAGTGGTATCACCTTTCAGCGATGGGAGGCGATGCTGACGCTCAGTATAATCTTGGGATGATGTATGCAGCGGGACATGGGGGTGAACGGGATGACAGTGAAGCGTTAAAATGGTATCGGCGTTCAGCTGCCCGTGGTAATGAAGATGCTCAACGTACTCTTCGTGAGTTGTTTGGAAATAAAGGGGTCAGATAGAGCATGTCTTCTCTTCCATATACCGTTAAAGTGAGTTCAAGAGCAAAGAACCCGCGCTTGAGGATGACACCGCACAGCGGTTTGGTTGTTGTCCTTCCCGAAGGGTTTAACAAAAAGCATCTGCCGGCTCTTCTTGATCGTCACGAGGAATGGATAAAAAAGGTCACACGCAAGATCGATTCGCATCGACCTGAACCACTGCCTTTGACAGAAAACGGACTGCCATATACGATTGAATTCTCCCATCTCAATTTAGAGTGGAGTGTTGAGTACAATAATAGAGGTAGGAGAGCGGTAGAAGTTGATGATGCCGCTGGAAAAAAGCTGCTCCTCTCTGCTGATGTTGGCGACAGGGAGCTCTGTCGTAGGCAGTTGCTCTCCTGGCTGAAGCAGGAGGCAAGGAACTATCTTCTTCCTTCTCTTGCGAAGATTGCCGCAGCACATGATTTCAAATACGCTGAGGCGTTGGTCCGTCTCCAGCACTCCCGCTGGGGGAGTTGTTCTTCCCGGCGACTCATAACTTTGAACACCAAACTGCTTTTTTTGCCCGATCATCTGATACGCTACATTATGATTCACGAGCTGTGCCACACGGTTCACATGAACCATTCAAAAGCATTCTGGGCTCTGGTTTGCAGGCACGATCCCCTGTGGCGTACTGATAACAGGGATATGAAGAGCGCCTGGAAATACGTTCCGGCATGGGTTTCTGTCTGAACGTGAAGTATCGTTATTAATGCAGATGCAACTATATGGATGGAATCGTTATATTGCACAAAAGGTACCCTTAGCGATGTATTCCGCCCGAAAAAGCGCCTTATACGGCTGACATAAAGAATTCCTGCCTTTTATACGCCTCAAGCCCGATCTCCCCCTCATAAAACAGGGATATTTCAAATCAGGAAGTTGACGGTGATGATGCGTGAAGAGAAGAGCGTCTAAGGGCGTTCATGTGTTCTCATAACTAACAGTGCAATAATTAGATACTATATGCTATTCGAGTCATTAAACATCATTGATCCTATTTTGAAAGCTGTTCAGGAGGAAGGGTATACAACCCCGACCCCGATACAGGCAGAAGCTATCCCGATTATTTTGCAGGGTAGTGATTTGCTGGGCTGTGCACAGACAGGAACAGGGAAGACAGCAGCGTTTGCCATTCCTATCCTTCAGCTTCTCAGTGAAAACAGGGTGAATGATAAAAAAAGGAAAATCAGAAGCCTGATTGTTACGCCTACTCGAGAGTTGGCCATTCAGATAGGCGACAGTTTTAAAGCCTATGGTCGCCATACAGGACTGACCAACACAGTTATTTTCGGTGGTGTCAATCAAAATCCGCAGGCCTCATCGTTGCTTCGTGGAGTTGATATTGTCATTGCAACGCCTGGCAGGCTTCTGGATCTCCTGAACCAGGGTCATTTAAATTTACGTGATGTTGAGATACTTGTTCTTGACGAAGCGGATCGTATGCTCGACATGGGTTTTATTCACGATGTCAAAAAGATTCTGGCGGCACTTCCAAAAAAGAAGCAGTCTCTCTTCTTTTCCGCCACCATGCCGGCAGAAATAGTCAAACTGGCCGCCTCCATATTGCATAATCCGTCCCAGGTATCGGTTACTCCCGTCTCTTCCACGGTAGAAATTATTAATCAATGTGTTTATTTTGTCGACAAGGGAAATAAAAATGCTTTGCTGGTCGACATTTTAAGAGATAAAGCGATCAAAACCGCTCTTGTGTTCACTCGCACAAAGCATGGTGCCGATAAGGTTGTGAAAATCCTGCAGAAGCACCATATCACTGCGGAGGCAATTCATGGCAACAAAGCCCAGAATGCCCGTCAGCGTGCACTGAAAAATTTTAAAGCTCAGGAGACCCGTGTCCTGGTGGCGACTGATATTGCAGCACGAGGCATTGATGTTGACGATCTGGAATATGTGATCAATTATGAACTGCCCAATGTTGCCGAAACCTATGTGCATCGTATTGGCCGAACGGGAAGAGCTGGCGCAAAAGGCACTGCATTTTCCTTTTGTGATGCCGAAGAAAAAGAGTATCTGCGCGATATTGAAAAACTGATTGCAAAGAAAATTCCTGTCATTGACACGCACTCTTTTCCTTTGATGGATCATCATCCGGTGAAAGTTCCAAAACAGCAGGGTCGAGGAAATTCAGGTCATCCTGCGCCAAAACCCTTTGCAAAGAGTGCTCCTAAAAGGTGGTCGGATAAGCCGAGAGCAACCCGATAGTTGATCTTTTTTTACGTTGTACGTATGAAAATATTAAAGCAACGCTAAAGCAAATATGACATGCATATTGGTATACCTGTTGAAATAAAGTCCGGGGAGAACAGGGTTTCCTGTACTCCCTCCGGAGTCCGTCATCTCATTTCTGCCGGTCACAGGGTTGTTGTTGAAGCTGGCGCCGGTGCCGGCAGTGGATTCAGTGATGACAAGTATCGTCGTGCCGGGGCTATTGTGACCTCTTCAGCCGAAACGGTATGGAAGAGTGATCTTGTCGTCAAGGTTAAGGAGCCGCTCGAGCAGGAATACTGTTTTTTCCGGGAAGAACTGATGCTCTTCACCTTTTTGCATCTGGCTGGAGTACCCGAACTGACGACGGCATTGCTTGAATCAGGGATGACGGCCCTTGCGTATGAGACCGTTCAGGATGGAGGCCGTCTTCCTTTGCTTGCACCAATGAGTGAAATTGCCGGAAAAATGAGTGTTCTCATGGGGGCTTTTTATCTTGCTCGTCATCACGGCGGTGAAGGGAAACTGCTTGGTGGCGTTCCGGGTGTTCTGCCGGGAAAAGTGACCATCCTCGGTGGAGGCTCAGCTGGACTGCATGCCGCCAAAACTGCAGCAGGCCTTGGTGCTGATGTGACTGTTCTTGAGGTAGACCAGGAAAAAATGCGATTTCTTGAATCAGCCCTTCCTCCTCAGGTTCACACGCTTTATTCGACCGAGCAGCATATTGAAGAGCAGCTCGAAACGGCTGATCTGCTTATTGGCGCGGTGCTGGTTCCCGGTGCTGTTGCACCGAAGCTTGTCACTCGATCCATGCTGCGAAAAATGAAGCATGGTGCTGTTCTTGTCGATATAGCGGTTGATCAGGGCGGGTGTGTGGAATCCTGCAGACCGACAACTCATGAAGATCCTGTTTTTGTTGAAGAGGGGATAGTTCATTACTGTGTGGCCAACATGCCTGCGGCATATCCTCAAACTTCAACCGAAGCCCTTACCGGGGTGACCCTGCCCTATATCCGGAGAATTGCTGATTTCGGGCTTGAAAGTGCCATGGTTATGATGCCCGGCCTCTCAAGTGGTCTGAACATCTGGAAAGGCAGCATTACCCATGAGGCATTGGCGAAATCTCTTGATAAGCCCTACCTGGAAAATCCGTTCGCCTGATATTGTCCTATAAACTTTTGTTGTTGTAATCCCATTTCTTTTTTGATGATAACAGAATGAAACTATGGTAACAGACCCGAAAAAATCGAATGCAGTTCCATCCGGCCAGGAACCGGATAATTACTTCCGGTTTCATCTTCCTCATCTTCATCTTGGTTCTGTTTTCGGAGATGACTGGTTCTCTTTAAAGGCCGAAGCGTTTGCCCGTTTTTTCGGGACACCCGTATTTCTTGTCGGACAGACAGTCATTGTTGCCATCTGGATCGGGTTGAACGCCTTTGGTTTTACCAGGTTTGATGTTTATCCCTTTATACTGCTCAATCTTGCGTTCAGTCTTCAGGCTGCGTATGCTGCTCCGCTTATCCTGCTTGCCCAGACCCGGCAGGCCGATCGTGACAAGGCACATGCCGATGCTGATGCAAAGCATCGCGAAGCCCTTGCCATGGCGAGCGAACAGCGCGAGACCTATGCCTCGCAACAGAATGAACAGCTCCTTGCATTGCTTCAGCAGAATACGAAACTGACCGAACTCGTCAAAGAGCTGAGCCAGCGTATTGAGGTGCTGACCAGCGATATGCACGATAAAGTGGTCCGGGATGAATCGAAATAGCAAATGTTTTCCTTGCTGAAGAATCTGCTTATAGTCTGACCGGTATTTTAATTATCAATAAAAATTCATTGCTAAGGGGATATTAGGTTTTATGTGGTAGAATTATTATACTTCAATAATACTTTTTTGCGGTTTTAAGGGGGAGACTCAAGAGTTGTGGATGCAACCAGTTTTTAACACTAACGATGTTTCACCATCGGAAGAGCATCAATCTCAGAAAAGCATTCCTGATGATCACGTTTGGAATCCTGCTTCCCGTCGACGCATTGGTTCAGGATCCAAACTCTCTGAAACTGCTTGAAAACGACGTTAAAAAAGCCTTGAACTGCTCTTTTATCACTACCGATGGTGTTCCCGATAACGAAGCATATCAGGTACTTGACTTCATTCTTCGCGACAGCAGAACGTTCACCTTCAATCTCCCCTACCTCAGAAAAATCGTCATTGCCAATACACTCAAAGGATCATATACCGAAAACTTGGGGTGTTTCACCGGGATCACTCTTCCCAACACCCGCGATGAGCAGTTCCTCGATTACTCCCTCCGCCATGAGATAGGACACGTTATAGACCACGAACAAAACGCGAGAGAATCAAAAGAGTGGAACGCTGCACGAAAACATGTCGAGACTAAATCCATCAGCACCTACGCCGGTACAAATGACCAGGAACTCTTCGCCGAAATGGTTGCCTACAGAACCGCCAGAGAATACGGTAAATCCCTTACTCCGTTCCCGGGCGACATCGAAAAAATGATCGACAGATTCCTCCGTAATCCATCCCCCTCCCGGAGGTAATCCGGAAACGCTGCCAATCTCTGTCATCCGGATAAATGGCAACCCTTTGCATAACATTTGTATCTGCCGTATATTCCTTGTAACCTGTTATAGTAAGACGATCAACGGATTTGATTCTCTCTCGCATTGGACATTTACTTCTTCAGATCTGCAAACCACTGAAACCATAGGAGAAGAAACATGAAAGTATCACGTTCCATTCTTGCTGTTTTACTCGCGACTTCGTTTTCCACAGTCAGCATGGCCGCTGATGTTGTCAAAATTGCCATTACCGGGCCTTTTTCTGGCGGGTCCGCTCCGATGGGTCTCTCCATGAGGGATGGAGCCAGGCTGGCCGTTTCTCAGATTAACCAGAGTGGCGGGATCAGTGTTGCCGGGAAAAAGATGAAGATTGAGCTTATCGAACGGGACGACGAAGGCAAAAACGATCGAGGTGCGCTTGTTGCTCAGGAAATATCATCGATGGGTGATATTTCCGCTGTCATCGGCACGGTCAACACCGGAGTCGCTGTTATGGGGGACAAATATTACGTCGAAAAGGGAATAGTCAAAATCATCACACCGGCCGCAGGCAGCGCTTCCATGACGCAATGGAGCAAGGCGGGAGTGAAGGATCTGCCGATTTTCCGTTTTGCCTCGCATGACGGCATTCAGGCTCAGATGGTGGTAGAAAAAGCACTGAGGCTTGGTTTTACCAGGGTTGCGATATTGCATGACGCTACGAACTATGGTGTTTCCGGACGCGATGACCTTATCGATCAGATTAAAAAACAGGGGAACAAACTGAACGTAGTGGCATTGGAGAAGTTTGCCATCGGCGATAAAGACATGACAGGACAGCTTATTAAAGCCAAGGCAGCTGGAGCACAGGCGATTCTGATATGGGGGATCGGGCCTGAACTGGCGGCGGTAGCATCTGGAAAGGAAAAGCTTGGATTCAAGGTTCCGATGATTGGTGGATGGACGTTGTCCATGAGTAACTTTATCGATACAGCGGGGGCTTCCGGTAATGGCGCCCTGATGCCGCAGACCTTTATCGAGGATGAGTCCATAGCGAGAGCTAAGCCCTTCATCCTGGCCTACCATAAAGCATACGGTGTTGCCAGAATTCCTTCGCCGGTCTCCGCTGCACAGGGTTATGATGCGGCGTTGCTGTTAGCCGAAGCAATTCATGAAGCTGGTTCTACCGCTCCTTCCAAAATAAAACTCTCATTAGAGAACCTTAAAGTGACTGTTAAAGGCTCAATTGCCGACTGGAAAAAACCATGGACAAGGTGGAATCCGCTGAATGTCGAAACACATGAGGCTTTCCGTCGTGCAACAACAGTGATGGGAAAGGTTCAGAACGGACGCGTTATATTGGCTAATCCCTCTGAAAAATTTGTCCTGGAGGGAACAAATGCCAATTAAGTCTGGATCTCTAAACGGATAGTGAACCGGCGATCACATGGATGCACAATATCTTGCACTGGCTCAGATGGCTGTTGGTGGGGGCCTCATGGGCATGGCATACGCCCTTGTGGCTTACGGGTTTCAACTGACCTATGCCGCTGGTAAGGCAGTGAACTTCGGACAGGGTGAACTTGTCATGCTCGGGGCTTTTGCAGGTATTTCACTTGCTGGTGCCGGTCTTCCATACTGGCTCTCTGTATTGGGTGCGATGGCGGCAGGAGCGGCCCTTGGATGGCTGGTCGAGCGGGTTGCCGTCCGGCTCGCCTTGAAGCAGCGTAATGAGGGGTGGATTCTGCTCACAATCATCGTGGGATTGTTCGCTCTCTCTTCGGTGGAGAATATCTGGGGGCGGGATGACAGGCCATATCCAGCTCCATGGCCCACCGGTGCAATCGATTTTTTTGGAATATCGGTAACTTGGCCGGAACTCGCAATTGCAGCAGGGGCCTTGGGAATCATGACTCTGGTTGAGCTTGCCAAGCGCTATACGATGGTTGGTATCGCAGTTCAGGCTGTCAGCGCAGATCCTGACGCAGCTGAGCTATGCGGTATTCGCTCCCGCTCTGCAATTACCCTCTCATGGGCAGTATCCGGTGTTGCGGCAGCATTTGCAGGAACGGTTATCGGTCCCGTGACAACTGTCGGGCCCACCATGGCGGCAGCGTTGACACTGAAAGCGTTTTCGGTTGCGGTGGTCGCTGGTCTCGACAGCGGGTTCGGTCTTGTTATCGCTGGCATTGCGTTAGGGGCAGCGGAGAACCTTTCCGGGTATGTTCTCGGAAGCGGATGGCGTGAAGCGCCGGGACTTATCCTCCTTATACTTGCTTTGTCGCTTCGACCGCAGGGAGTCTTCGGAAAAAAAATTATCCGTAAAGTTTGAGGGAGAAGCCATGATTGCCGGTCTTGATCTTGGCCTGAGGGAGAAGAGTGCGGAACGCATCCTGCGCATAGCTCTCTTCATCGTGCTTGGCGCTCTTCCGGCTCTCTGGCACGGCCAATATGCACTTGGCCTGCTCACCCTGATGGCCGTTTACGCAGTGCTCCTCATCGGTCTTGATGCAACAGTCGGATATCTTGGACAGGTAAACCTCGCGCAGGCCGCCCTGTTTGGTCTCGGCGCATACGGGACAGCCCTTGCAGTTCAGGCAGGTGCGCCGTTTTACCTGGCGTTGCCGGCCGGAATTCTTGCAGCCCTTCTTCCTGGAGCATCTCTTGCTCTTCCGGCATTACGGCTGGAAGGACCGCAGTTTGCTCTATCGACACTCTCTTTTGCTACCTTGTCGGTCATCGTTCTCAACGAGTCCGAATCAATCACGCATGGAGCTCTTGGTCTGTCGATCGTCAGGCCGACACTCTTCACGGTTGTCCTGGACGCAAGAGGTTTTTACTGGCTCTGTCTTGTTCTTCTCTTTATTGCGTGGTGGGCTTCCGGGATCCTGCTTAAATCCCGCTTTGGCCTCTCTGTTGAGGCGTTGCGCGATTCTCCTACAGCTACCGATGCTCTTGGGATAGGCACCTTGCGTCACAAGGTGCTGGCATTTGCCTGGGGAAGCGCACTTGCAGGTCTGGCCGGGGCGTTGCATGCCTTGAATTTCGGCTATCTCCAGCCGGCGGCCTTCGGTTATGACTTGATGGTCATGTTACTGCTCGGAGTTGTTTTTGGCGGTCGCAGGAGCCAGTGGGGCGCATTCGCTGGAGCGGCAGTAGTCGCCATGCTGCCTAATCTCCTTTCGAACCGGATACTTTTTTCAAGCCTTGTCGGTTGTGGATGTGCTCTTACGCTTGTTCCGGCGATCCGTGCACTGATTACCCGAAGAGTTCCCTCTTTCCGCGAATCAGCTCCTCTCGGGGCTATGGTGATCGCCCTGGCTCTGGCTTTTTTCGCATCCAACGTAGAAGAGTGGCGTAAAGGTATATTTGCACTTTTTCTTTTTGCCGCAGTTGTCGGGCTACCTGACGGGCTTGCCGGTGCTGTTGCCGCAGCAATGCATCGGTTCATCCGCTTTACACCCGATCCCTTGCCGCAGGCTGCGGAAGGAGTCATGAAGTCACACACAATCACCTCTGCGTTGCCGTTGCGAGCCTTAAAGCTCAGCAAATCTTTCGGAGGAGTGAAGGCTGTCGATAACGTTACGCTGGAAATTGGTCAAGGTGAGACTCTCGGATTGATAGGTCCCAACGGCTCAGGCAAGACAACGTTTATAAACCTGGTATCCGGCCTCTATGCGCCCGACGGCGGTAGTGTGGAAATTGCCGGCACCCGGCCGGTACCGGGAAAGCTTATGGCGGCATTCTCAGCCGGTGCTGCCCGAACGTTTCAGAATCTGCAGCCCTTTTCAGGCTTGACCGCTTTGGAATCAATTATAGTGTGTCAGCGTGATGGCGGGAAACCGGAGGCCATGGGCTGGCTTCGAGCAGTCGGCCTGGAGGCGAATGCCCGCGAGCGCTGTTCGGATATGTCATACGGCGATCTGCGTTTTCTTGAAATTGCAAGGGCTCTCTCAACTCGCCCCCGTTTGCTGATGCTCGATGAACCTGCTGCCGGCATGTCCAAACCTGATATCGCCCGACTTGTTGATCTGGTTGCTTCGATTAAACGTATGGGGTTGCCTGTTCTGCTTATTGAGCACCACCAGGATGTTGTTGCTGAACTGTGTGACAGGGTTGCAGTGATGGATGGTGGTCGATTGATCGCGCTTGGAACATCCGAACAGATCCGTCGCGATCCGAAAGTTATAGAGGCATACCTTGGAGCCGATGACGAGGAAGCAGAGGTTCGAGATCAAAAGGAGGCTCATGCATGCTGAACGTTGAAAACCTGCGTGCCGGATATAGCGGCGATGACGCCGTTCGTGGCATTTCAATAGAGGTCGCCGAAGGCTCATTCGTTGCGCTGGTCGGAGCAAACGGCGCCGGTAAAAGTACCTTGGCTAAAGCCGTGTGCGGGTTGCTCACTCCCCGAGGAGGCAGAGTCTTCTTCGATGGAAAAGATATAACCGGCCTTCCTGCCAGTGAGGTCGCAAGGCGTGGACTCTCCCTGTGTCCCGAGGGACGGCGGGTGTTCGGGCCGCTTACTGTTGAAGAGAACCTGCTTCTTGGAGCCTATCCGCGTCTGCCCTCTTTCGGCCCCTTCCGCCGGGCAGCTTCAGGCGATCTGCAGCGCATCTACGCAATGTTTCCCCGACTCGGAGAACGCAGATTGCAGCAGGCCGGGAGCCTGTCAGGCGGAGAGCAGCAGATGCTGGCAATCGGCCGTGCCCTCATGGCCAGACCGCGCTTTATGGTACTGGACGAACCTTCAATGGGACTTGCGCCTCTCGTGGTCAAAGAGGTGTTCGAGGCCATCTGTTCACTCCATGTTTCAGGAATGACTATGCTGCTCTCCGAACAGTTTGCAAAGATCGCCCTGAAGGTATCTGACCATGCGTATATCATTGAGAGAGGTCACGTTGTTCTGGAGGGCCCCAGCAATGGTCTCGCGCGGAATCCTGCAGTGATGGCGGCATATCTCGGCTGACATGGTTCGCGGTATCAACGGAATGAGTGACTCTGGTGTTTAAAATTCGGGCATGAGAGTTTGCCTTATACGTGACCGTTAATTCCTCTTTGAACAGTTCTCCTATTATGCGTATACTTTATAGGCGATCACAAATAGTCTCATTTGTCGAGCTCTCCACCTCATTTTCTCATCGTCAAATTTTTCAAGCGATTGTTATGTACAAAAAGATAGTTATATCAATTTTTTGTTCGATGTTGTTTTTCAGTATGGCAAAAGCGGTCTCACCAACTGAAGTTCAATCATTTCGTCATGCTGCCGATCAGGGTGATGCCGCAGCACAGTCCAGACTCGGCAGTTTATATGAAACGGGGCAGGGAGTCAGGCAGGACTATGATGAGGCTGTAAAATGGTATCGTCTTGCTGCTGATAAGGGAAATATTTCAGCCATTTACAATCTCGGTATGTTCCACGCTTATGGCAAAGGTGTCCGGCAGGATTATGTCGAAGCGGCCAGATTGTTTCGTCTCGCAGCCGATAAAGGTGATGCCGCAGCACAGTCCAATCTCGGAAAGTTATACGAAAAGGGTAAAGGAGTACGGCAGAACGATGCTGAAGCTCTACAATGGTATCGTCTTGCTGCTGATCAGGGATATGCTGCAGCTCAGTTCATTCTTGGTGTGAAGTATGCGAATGGTCAAGGCGTCAGGGAAGACAAAGGTGTTGCAAAAGAGTGGTTCGGTAAATCCTGCGATAATGGAATTCAAGAGGGTTGCGACAAGTACCGCGAACTGAAACAGAAGGGTTTCTGACCCGGGTTATGAATAAACCCGGAAAAGCTGCGTATCATCCTCAGCTCAAACTCGTGCCGAGGTGAACGGTAAAGTTGCATTGATCATTCACCTCTTATGATGCCAAAGAGAACTTATGGTTCAACAATGATATAGTTGTTTTGAGGACGCAGGCGTTCATTTCGCAGCTCCCGCTCCCTCAGCCTCACCTCTTCACGTTCCAGACGTAATCGCTCCTGCTCACTCTTCTCTTCCTGCAGCCTTAACTTAGCCTCGGCTTTGGCGTCCATGATTTCCAGCTTCTGCTGGTGTCGCGTTTCCTGTGCTTCAGCCTCTTCATGATCTCTCTCTTTCCAGAAAGCAGCATCAGCATAGGATATCTTTACTTCCGACGCCATAATTCCTATAAAGGCCAGCGTTGCCAGTGCAAATTTCTTGTTCATGTTGATCTCTTCAATTAATGTTCAGGCCGATACTTTCTTATACCCCAAGATCACTTGCAGCTTTATTTGCCTCAGTTACATCGACATTATTTGCTGACAGATATTTCAAAAGCTTGCTTGTTGTAGACACAGCATTTGATACCAAAGGGGGAACATGTCTCACCAGATACAAAACAGGACCGACATCCCCCAGGCCAAGCTGTGAAGTGTTAAGATTAGTCAGAGCGCCAACCATTTTTTTTGTCTCGATTGCAGCTTGAACATATTTGAGCGCAGCAATTGCGGCAAGTTTTTTATGCTCTGCGTCCATCCCCCTGTTCGATTCAATACGCGGTCTTATCACGTCGCTGCAGGCATCAGATTCAGCGATCATATCCTCATCCGATTGTTCAGCACCACCTCTCTCAGCAAATTTAAGCGTTGCTTTTCTTGCCGCCAGCTCCTCTTTCAGGTCCAAAGCATCGATAAGGAGATATTGCGAATCAAGATACTTATGCAAAGCTCTTCTGCAGTCATGGACAATCTCTCTGACATTTGTCCTTCCTCCATGCGTGTCAGCGCTGATGAGAATATCGGGCAGGCCGAATGCAGCTTTTGCAGGCGATGAGACCAAAAGTGATGCTCCAACAAGTACCAATGTTTTTAACTTCATGACGGGTTGCCTTTGGTTGGGATATAATGTTATCGAACGCCCTTTGCATTTAATTGATCAACAAGACTCAATGCGGTTTCTTTTGCGGCAATGATCAGTGCATTACGGCTTGCTACGCTCTGGTCTGGTCCTAAACCTGAAAATTGAACAGGACCTACTGAACCAACCTTTCTTGGAAGAGTAGTGCTGATATCCCAGAGATTTGCCCGAACGGAAACATAGACACGCCTGTTGCCGGATACCGGATCGACATCATTAACGCCTATGTCAATCGTTCCGGTCGCTAAATATCTGACATCGCATCTGCGGGATGCGTTGATTATTTTCGCCCTTGTTTGCGGGCTTAAATCATCCTTATGCACAAACTCAGGTTTAATAACAGCAGGATCCGGACCGCCACCATTGATCATGACGTCATCATACGCGGCATACTCAATTCCTGCACTTGTCAGAACCTCTCCCATTGCAGAATCTATATCCTGTGAGCTTGTTACTTCATAGGTGACGGCATCCTCTCTTCTCTGGGTGCTTCCTCCTGTCTGTTCCATCTGGGTTCCTGATACAAAACCTATGGATCCGGGCGCGGTATTACGTCGTACGCGAACATCTGTTCTCTTCTCATCAAACTGAGTGATTGAAGTTGCTTTTCTTGCCATAAATAGAAAAGTGAAAAGAGAGTGGGTGGAACGCATAGGTGCCCCTCCAGAGTGCTCATAAGCCAGATAAACATTTTTTGAAGATTCGGCTATCGAAGGCTCTGTTATTAAAAGCGATAGACCAATAAGAAATAATAATGATTTTAATTTCATGGGTTTTATCAGGTTATTTTAATTGATCGATAATTTTTGAAGCATCTCGAAATGTGTCAATTGCATCTGCTCCTCTTGAAGCATGCTCCTTAATCCAGCCTGAATTTACATTTGAAAACTGTTTCGAAGTATCGTAAAGCAGCTCGTTTAATGTTTTCTTATATTGTTCCCAATCTTCAACTCTTGCATCATAAGCTTTTGCAAGAGTGACAATCTGAGTGTTGTATATATTTTCATTTAAATGATATTTCTTGATGTCTGGTTGATAAATTTTAATTGTTCCCAATGTGCGAAAGATCTTTTGTTTTGCATAAGCTCCTTCAACTTCTGTTCCGCGGAAAGCACGAAGCGAAAAATCCACTTCATAATCAGGATTAGGCAGATTCAAGTTAAATGTATTCCCGTCACAGAACCTTAAAGCCATAACCCTGCCGACAACTTCACCGGGGCTCCAGGGAATAATCGGAATGTTATTTGTCGAGGCGATTGACGATTCCAATTCATTAGCAATAAGATTTTTCAGAGCTTTAGGGCTTTGGTTATTCGCAGTGATAAATTTCAAGGCTTCAGGCTCAATATCTATGTCTTTTACCTGCAGATACTTTGTATGGCGGCCTTTAAACGCTATCTGAGCAAACTTGTTAAGCCACTCGTCAAAAGGATTTATCCCTAATTCGTTGGTTAAATAGAGCTTTCTGTACAAGGTTACAATCTCTGCATCACTAAGTCTGTGATTTACTGAATCATGATATCGTATCCGGAGAGGGTACGCTGCAATAAGCTGTTTTGATGTTCTGTCAAAAGCCAGAACATTAGCATTTATGCCGATGAATAAAAGCAGATGGCCATCCAGCTCCATATATTCAACCTTTTCATACGTCAGGGCGAATGCTACAGTAATCTGATTTCCCTGACCGATCCTGCCCAGTTCTGTCGTTAATCTTGCATCCTCACTTGGTCGATTTCTTATTTTTTCATAAAAAACTTTGTTGAGTAATGGCTGCCCGTTTTCACTTTTCAATAGTTCAATCTGAGAAGAATAAGGATAGAGTTCTTTTCTGTTCTCATAGTTTCCGGAAAAAGCAAATCCTGAAAAAAGCAGTTTATCCTGTGCTGATACCGTTGACGATACAAAGGCCAACACCATAAATAACAGAGTTGCTATTTTCCAACGGTAATAATGCATAAGTGTATTGTCTGATCTTAAAGGTATTTGGAAAATTCCGAAAAAACACAATAACTCATCAGGATATGAAGAGAACAACTATCCTTTCAGACATCGTGACTCAGGCAGATTGACAGTGCTTGCATACTGAACGATCAAGGCAGGCTATTACCGTATGAAATGACAATTATTATGTTCCACATCAACAATAGAGCTGGATGTCATACTGTACTTTCAGTTGTCATGGACATAGAGAGGAGCTCATGGGTTTACAAAACAAGAACTACTTCGTTTAGACCATAAGCAAAGTATACGCAAATTTTAAAAGAAGATAAAAAAACACGTTAAAAAATATGATGACAGGCGGATAATCAGGCAGGATGGTTTAATTCAGGGGATAAGCAGCTTAAAACCGGTTTTTGGATCAAGCTGCCTGGATGCCCTGTTGTCCAGCAGTTCGGTAAGGATCACTTCCATAACCTCCCATACCTTCACACCAGTGCGAATGCAGCCGGTGACGGTGCTTTCCTCTCTTCCGCACGCCATGTGCATGTGAAGAATCGGATGTCCTTCGTCATCTGGAAAAATGGTTCCTGTGCCAGTTATTTCATGGGCGTCATAGAGTTCATGAGTCATCGGAACTCCCGGATTTACTCTGCTTCCTCTAGGGCCCACAACAAGACGGCTGCCCTTGTCAGCACTGCCGATGACAAGAAGCGAAGCCCGTTCTATGCTGTGCTCTTTCACGAACTTTTCGAGTTGGTTGTGTACTATTTCTCCGTCTTCAAGTCTTATAATAAAGATTCTGCCCTGCCTGGCTTCTGAATATTTCATTACGGCACAGTTTTATTTGCTCGAAGTTTGACAGGGAATAGAGTAAAACCTGTTTTGTTGTAAGAGACTACTGAGCGGGACGATTGAGCCGGAAGATACCCCAATTGAGATAGGTGGCAAACAACCCCCAGCAGAGATAAGGAAGCAGAAGGATAGCTGCCGTAGTGCTGACCTGAAAAAAGAGCGTGATGATAACGGCAAGCGTTATATCAATGATAATAATATCGAACAAGGCTGCCAATATTTTTTTTCTGTTGAAAAAAAGTCCTGTCCAGTTAAAGCTTGCGGTAAAATGAATGATGAGCAGAGTTATCGTCATGACCATATTCGGCTTGGAGGGAGCAAGAAAATATATGGCCAGTGATGTAATAATAAACACATAGAGAACAGCCCACACAATTCCGAACACTTTTTTCGGAGGAGTGAAGCTTGGTTTTTTCAGGTCATCATACCAGGTTGTCATTATTTGTATCCGCTGCGTTCACGAAAGGAAAGGCGCATACCGTTCAATGCACTTTCAGATACCTGTAATAACCGGTTTCCAGAGAGAATAGGTTCCCCGGCCTTATGATGGGGAGTATTTGACCGGGGACTGTAACAGAATTAAGGGTTTTCAGTTTTCAAAAAATTCTATCTGCAGGTTTTCGTCAGGTTGTTCGGTGACATTGAACAGGCCTTTTTTAATGATTGAAAGACCTTTTTTATCACCGGCGGGGATGATGCTCTGTTCCACGTTATCGGCCTCTTTTTTCGGGCAGTTCTGATTGAAAAAGAGGTTCAAGACAGAGCCGGTATTCTCAAATTGAAGAAGAAAGCCGTTATGATTGACAAAAACGAGATCATCATAGGCATAGGTTACTTCATGCCCAAGCTCTTCGAGCAGTTGCATAACGGTTCCAAGCGGTCGTACTGTAGTTTCCATAGTTCATTGCTCCTTGTTTATACATGTTGAGTTATCGATATGGGGACATGAATTCAGATCGTGACTTCCGAACTCTTCTGCGATATGTTCATTACCCTGAACCGGCTTCAGATTGATCAGATTCTGCAGCACTGCGGTATCAAATCCCTGAATGCAATGGTTCCCGATTTTCAAAAGTGGCCGTTTTATCAGTAAAGGCTCCTTAATCATAGCCTCCAGAGCCTCATCCTTCGTGAAATCAAGAGGGTTTACTAACCCCGATTTTATTGCCGGTGCAGCTCGATTGAAACAGTCAGCAACCACTTTCTCTCCGAGATAACGCCCAAGCTCCTCTTTTGTCCATGGATGCTCTAGCAGACTGACTGAATGAACAACATGCCCTGAAAGCTCAAGTATCTTCTTTTGCCGGATATTGTTCTGGCAACCCGGTTTTTCGTAAAAGAGTATCGTTTCCATGTGTGTTTGTGTGTCAGACCTCAGGTTCATATTCCGCCTTCCTCTCCTATATTAAGGAAAAGGTTTTATTATTCTAAATAATTAAGCTATATTTTTAATTTTAAGGAATAAATTAAGGTAAATTAACATAATCTCAACAATTAATAATTATAGTTATGGCAGATAACAACTTGCAGGCTTGGGAAAAAGTTCTTGAATACTCCTCAGTTCCGCTCCATGGAACCATGTCAAGAAAAATCAGGAAAGGCGTAAAATTGCAGATAAACGAGGGGAAGATCTATGAAGATGCAGTACTCTTTATCAGTGACCTTTTTTTGAGGGTGACCGAGGAGTCAAAGGATGGTGCCAGTGTCAACACCTATTATGACATGAAAGCGGTATCAAGCATCCGCACTTACAGCAGTAAAGAGTAGTAATCTTTTTTACTCTGTTGGTTGAGAGAGGCGGCAGTTGTGAACCTGACCTCTCTTAACCAATACTGTTCGACCCCGCTCTATCAGGATCTCATATCTTTTCCCTCTCAACCGTAGGCACAAAGTTGAGTTGCCGGCCAAGTTTCGGTTGTCCGAGAATCTCTCTTGCATGGTCAAGAGCATCGTCAATATTTCCGAAAATGTTTTCTTCACCGATATCATCGTACAGACCATATTGCTGAAGAGCGAAGAGCGGCTGGGCATGAACGCCCGATAAAATCAGCCTGGTTTCAGCTTTTCTGCAATCTTTCAGCAGCTCCCTCATCAGATTCAGGCCTGTTGCATCGATCGAGAGCACATTGCGCATTCTGATGATCCGGATTTTCGGTGCCTTTTCAACGATATGCATGGCTTCCCTGAACTTGCTTGCTGCGCCGAAGAAAAATGGACCGTTAAATTCAAAGACCTCTACTCCTTCAGGAACCTTCCTCGTTACAATAGTGTTGGGATCCTCCTCTTCATCACTGTCTTTCAGATCCTTGGTAATGACGCCGACATTGGAGAGTTGGGCCATCCGCTGCATGAAAAGAACAACGGAGAGCAGCATCCCTACTTCAATGGCAAGTGTCAGATCAAAAACAACAGTGAGGCCGAAAGTCGTCAGAAGCACGACAACATCGCTTCTCGGACTCTTCAGAAGCTCCCGGAACACCTTGATTTCGCTCATGTTCCACGCAACAATAATAAGGATTGCAGCCAGAGCCGGCATAGGGATGAGTTTAGCCCACTTGCCGAACAACAGCATGATCAGGAGGAGCGTTATGGCGTGAACCATACCGGCTATCGGTGTCCTGCCGCCGTTTTTGACATTGGTCGCCGTTCGTGCGATAGCTCCCGTGACGGGTAATCCACCGAAAAGGGGAGTAATGATATTTGCTGCTCCCTGGGCAATCAGTTCCATATTTGATTTGTGCCGGCTTCCGATCATGCCGTCAGCCACAACGGCTGAAAGCAGTGCTTCGATTGCACCGAGCAAGGCAATGGTCGTCGCCGGCATGATGAGTTGGCGGATAGTGGCAAAATCAAAAGAGGGGAGCGACGGAGCGGGAATCATCGATGGAATTTCACCAAAACGGGATGCAATGGTTGCAACATGCAGGTGAAAGTATTGAACCGTCAATGTTGTAACAATGATGGCAATAAGTGACCCCGGGATCTTCCGGTAAACTTTCGGCCATAAGATGATAATCAGAAGGGCAAGGATGCCGATCAAAAAACTCGAAAGGTCAAGTGTCTGGAGGTTTTGTCCATAGGCCGTCCACTTGCCGATAAAATCGGCCGGGACCGTTGCGATATTCAGTCCGAAAAAATCTTTGATCTGGCTTGAAAAAATAATGACGGCAATACCGCTTGTGAATCCGACAATAACCGGATAGGGAATAAACTTGATCAGTGAGCCGAACTGTGCGAAGCCCATGATCATCAGGATAATGCCTGACATGATGGTGGCCAGCATCAGTCCGTTAATGCCGTATTGCTGGACAATCCCGTAAAGAATCACAATAAAGGCACCAGTAGGTCCTCCTATCTGGACTCTGCTTCCTCCAAGAAAAGAGACAAGAAACCCTCCGACAACGGCGCTTATAAGACCCTTTTCAGGCGATACACCCGATGCTATGGCAAAAGCTATCGCCAATGGCAAGGCAACAATGCCAACCATCACGCCGGCAACGACATCCTTCATTATCCGGTCAGGGGTGAGCTCCGGTAAAATTGATAACAACTTTGGTTTGAACATGATGAGAGCAGGGAAAAAATGAACAGGGCAGCCCTTGGCGGGCATGAAATTCTATATATAGATTTTCTACCTATATCCCAACGTTACCAGCGTTCCGTCAGATCATTTTTTTTACCGGTGCAGGAATAAAAGTGCCGGGAGCTGAACGATTCAATACATCATGTTAAACTACCGTAACATTGCGTATTTTGCGGCATACTGATCAACTATTCCAAAGGGAATGATATGGACAACACCGAATTGCACAAAGATCTGGTTGCCGTGTGTGAAAAGCACAGAAAGCAGGTAAAAAAAATCAATGAATACAGTTACGGTCTGTTTATAGAATATGACGTCACTGATGATCTTGAACTCTTAAGGCAAAAAAACGAAAGGCTCAAACAAATAGAAGACATTCAACGAAAATGGGCATAATATCGAGTCATCAAAAAACGGGGATATTTTTAAAAGTTGTTATTCTTGTCCTGCTCATGGTGCTTGCAGCGAAGCTGGATGGCGCTGAAGTTTCCGGTCAATGGATCTACGAAAAGATAACCATCGATAGCGTTCAGCATGAACTCTCTTCCGCAACAGTGCGGAGCAGAAACTCGATTAATTTATTATCTCCGTATGACGGTGTCAATCACGGATTGATCATGATACGAAAGGTGAAAGGTGGCGACCCGGAAGTTCTGTTTGCCGTTGACAAGGGTCAGTTTTACACAGGAGAGCAAATAAGGGTAAAGATTGATGCTGGAGATGCCATCTGGATTAAGGTGGAAAAGCCGGCTGACCGCAGGAGTGACTTGTTATTTATTGCTGAACCGCTAAATTTCATCAATCAAATCAAAAACGCAAAAGAACTGAAAATCTCCGCCCAGTTTTCTCAAAACGGTGAAAGGACCTTTGTATTTTCTGTTGACGGATTGGATTTGAAAAAAGTCGGATTATAGTTCCTTATAAAACATACCATATTGCACTATACACAAAATAACATGAACCTGTCCGAATCCCTTCACTCTCCGCTCTCTGTTGAAGAGTTTGCCAAGCTCAAAAGTTTCCTTTTCTCTGACTTGAAGGGCGAAGAGTCGTTCTCTTCAGTTGAAATGGTTGACGGTTATATGACGGCACTGGCAGTCGGTCCTGAGGTTATGGAACCGGACATCTGGATTCCCTATATCCTGAATCAGGAAACGAGCGATGAGCCCTGTTCTCTTTCGGATGCTGATGCCGGAATGATACGTGAGCTTCTTGTCCGCCATATGGACTCCATTACACTGCAACTTCATGCCGACTCCGACGGATTTATACCGTTGTTTGAACGGGTCAAGTATGCCGGCAGGAAGGAAAAAGATGTTGCCATTGAACATTGGGCTTTTGGATTCACGATGGGGATTGAGCTGGTCCATGAATCATGGAAGCCGCTCTTTACTGATGAAGAGACCGGGATGCTGGTAATGCCGATGTTGATTCTCAGTAAAATCACCGATGATTATAAGTCTCTGAAGAAAGATGAAATTTTCGACATGGTTCAACTGCTGCCCGACTTTGTGATCAAGATCGATTCCTACTGGAAGCAGCATAAAGGGTAACTCCAGAAATGTGAAAACACCATTCAGCTATAATACCATTACGGATTTTCTCATTTCCCAGCCGTTGACCATTGATGTTGAAATTGATGATCAGTACTCCGGCTGTTTTTCGATTAAGGGAATTGAACTTGAAGCTACGGTGCTTTATGCGGGCATTTCAGACTTTGCACGACTCTCCGTCGAGCTCTCTCCTGCCGAAATGCTCATCTATCTCAACATGTTTCTTGTCTGGATGCGCGAATCCTCTCTGGTTGAGCGCTTCTGTGTTCTCGAAAGATTTCTTGACAATGCCCTTGTCCTGCTTTTCTCGAAACGGTTTGGTTCCGAAGACCCTTTTATTGATGCCCTGCAGGTCGCCAGATGGATGGGGGATCATGATTCAATGAAATTCTGCCCGGATATCGGTATCGCCAGCGGTACAGTAATGGCTGGTTTTACAGGTACTCCAAAGGAGTATTCGACCTCGGTTTTCGGCACTCCGTTGATTCTTGCTGCAGGATGTGCGAGGCTCAACCCCCGGGGTGATGTCGCGTCAATGATAACATTCCCTGCCGATGAGTGGAGAGAACGCTCTCTCGACGAGGTCTTTCAGCCAATCGAGTATGACCACCCTGAAAAAGGAAAGACAACGCAGCCGCAGACATGGATTCTGGGTGATCCAAGAGAGGTTGAGTTTCCAGGAACAGGCAGGCTGGCCTTAAGGGACATAGCCAATGTTATTCAATCTATGCCATCAGTTTCGGCTGAAAAAAAGGCAAGGGAGTGGGTAGAGCTTATCAGGGCAAAAGGTTTTTATAAAAAAAACGATTAGCTCAATTCTGCTGTTGGATAATTGCAGAACCATGATTACTATTTTTCCGTTACTGTAAACTAGCCATTTTGAAGAAAATAAAAGGAGAAACAACGTTTATGTCAACAACAAATGAGAATCTGAAAGAAGCATTTGCCGGAGAAAGCCAGGCAAACCAGAAGTACCTTGCTTTTGCAAAGGAAGCGGAAAAAGCGGGACTGAATAATATTGCCAAGTTGTTCCGTACAACTGCTCAGGCGGAATCAATTCATGCAGAAGGTCATTTGGCAGCTCTTAAAGGGGTAGGCTCAACAGCTGACAATCTGCAGGCTGCTATCGGTGGTGAAACCTTTGAGCATAAGGAAATGTATCCTCCGATGCTTGAGCAGGCTGAAACTGATAATCATCCGGCACAAAAGATGTTTGCTTTTGCACTCAAGGCTGAACGTCAGCACGCTGAACTCTATAAACAGGCACTGGAAGCGGTTCGTAACGGTAAGGATATAACGGCTACAGAAGTTTGGCTCTGTCCGTTCTGCGGTTACATTGAGCTCGAAAAGCCACCGGCAATTTGTCCGATTTGCGGCGCAACTGCTTCACAATTCGTACAGGTTTAATATCCCTGCAATTATTTTAAAGAAGGCGGTTCATTGAGCCGCCTTCTTTTCGACTGCTCCCGGCATTTCTCCTCTTTATTATGATTCTGCGATATGATTTTTTGTCGCGAGCAGCACTGCTGCAGCAGCAATGTCAATCGGTATCCAGAGCTCCTTAGCCAGATTAATCTCCATGATCGGATTAAACACGATGGTGAACAGCGTATACACCAGAGGCAGTAATACCATTTTCCTGCCGAAATTCCTGTACGCCCCCCATGCAAATGTCCCTGCAGCGATGACTCTCAGCAAAGAATAAAATTCCGGAGGGAGTGGAAGTATGGCGATAAAGAGAAGGAGTGCCGTGATATAGACGACCAGAACAGGCATAAAAAACTCCTTGGCTGACGTTATGGGGAATTCTATAAATAACTTTGGTATAAAAAAGCCGGGTAAAAGTCTCTTCTGACTGAAGTTTAAAATGCTGATCAGCTGAATCTCAGGAGAGATATCTTCTTGCCTGCCTTTTCTCAGTTGGCTCAGCCTCGTTACCTGTTATAGAGCGACCTGAAAAATCTTCATCATGAAGATCATCTTCAGTTACAGCGTATGCTGAATTGCCAATGTAAGTATTCATTATCAAACATTATAATGCGTGGCTTGATTAACTCGCTCCATTCTCTTATGCCTATAGGCTCTGTTTTTATAATATTCACGGCTGTCCTGAAAAAATACTTTTCCGTATATTTTAATTTCCTTATAAATAAAGATCCCGTAAGGAAATAAAGTCGCATCACAAGTAAAACACTACTTTTTACTCAGCACTCAGCACTCAGCACTCAGCACTTTCTTTCTATGCATGAATTTGATTTTCTTGGTGAGCTGGTTCTTATAGGGGCACTTGCAGTAGCAATTATTCTGGTTTTCCAGCAGTTGAAGATCCCTCCCGTTATCGGGTTGATTTTTACCGGTATTCTTATCGGCCCGTCGGGTATTAGCGCAGTCTATGACCAGAAACTGATTGCTACACTTGCAGAACTGGGCGTCATCCTTCTCTTGTTTACGATCGGTCTGGAGTTTTCACTTGATGATCTTAAAAAACTGCGGAACATTGTTCTTGTTGGCGGTGTCGTTCAGATTCTTATAACTGCTCTGACTATCAGTGTTCTTTCTTACTGGTTCATGCTTGCCATCGGGCATGGCATTACTCTTTCTGCAGCAGTGTTTCTTGGATTTACCTTTTCAGTCAGCAGTACAGCGATCTGTCTGAAGATTCTCGCCGACCGGGATGAACTTGCCCTGCCGCATGGCCGGGTTGCTCTGGGGATCCTGATTTTTCAGGATATCGCCATTGTTCCACTGCTGATCGGGATTAATTTATTGAATCCCGAAGCCTCGCTCTCTTTTCTGCTGCTGACTAAAAAAATCGGTATCATCGTGCTTTTTGCCGCCGGTATTTTTATCAGTTTCAGGCTTTTCATGCCTAAAATAGTTCGTCTCATTGTCTCCCTCCATGCTCGTGAAGTTCTGGTGATCGGGGCTCTTGTCATTTGTTTCGGAGCTGCTTACCTGACCTCTCTGGTCGGTCTCTCGCTTGCTCTCGGTTCATTCGTTGCCGGCATGATTATCGCGAGTACCGACGAAAGTCATCAGATAAGTGTGATCATCGATCCGTTTCGTGAAGCATTCAGCAGCATCTTTTTTATATCTGTCGGGCTTCTGCTCGACGTCAAGATGATTAATCTGCCGCTTTTTGTCTCAATAGCTCTTCTGGTGCTGCTGGTTAAAGGGTTGATTGTTGCAGGTGTCTCCCTCTCTCTCGGTAATTCACTCAGGGTCAGCATGATGGCCGGAATGGCGCTTGCCCAGATCGGGGAGTTCTCGTTTGTGCTTGCTGAGACCGGATTAAAGAATCACCTTATTAATCATGAGGTCTTTCAGGCAATGCTGGCAATCAGTGTGGTCACCATGATTGTTACTCCTGCAATGATAGCCATTGCTCCAAAGTTTGCCGATCAGATGGTGCCTGCACTCGGATTTATTCCCCTTGTATCGAAGGACTCTTCTGCTTTTCCGGTGCGGCCTCCTGACAGCACCATTATCTGCGCTGGGGAGATTCATGCGGCTATCATTGGTTTTGGCATCAACGGTCAGAATGTGGCAGCTGTACTTCATGCAACCAATATCTCGTATTCAGTGCTTGAAATTGACAGGGATATGGTTAAAATCATGAGAAAAAAGGGAGAGCCGATATTTTACGGAGATTGTACCGATAAAAAAGCACTCCTTCGAGCTGGAATAGATCATGCCCGTGCAGTTGTACTTGGTATTTCAGATGCCACTGCAATCGGAAAAAGTATAGCGGTAATCCGCGAAATCAACAAAAAAGCCTTCATTATTGTCAGGGCAAGATCGCTGGATGATGTGGCTGCCCTGTACAAGGTTGGTGCTGATGTTGTCGTAACGGAAAAATTTGAAACGTCCATACAGATTTTCTCACTTCTGCTTAACCACTTCACGGTTGAACCCGAACTTATTCTCGAACAGCAGGAAATTATCAGGCGTGAATGTGAAAAAATATTTACAACGCTTTAGTTCCAGGCAAATAACCTTCCTGCCGCAGCTCTGCTGCTGGTGGAAGAGCCCGCTCATCACATTACCTGATCATGGTCAATATTTTTGTATATTTATAAAAAATAAGACCATATCTCTATTCACCCACAGCCGGTATGTGTTATGGCAAACCATCAGTCACCTCCCACACAAAAATTTATCCGTTACCGCCAGGAACTGCTTGAGCTTCAGGCATCGCAGGACAAAGCAGCAGTAAAGCGTGCAACCTACGAGCTTTCCTTAATGGAAAAGAGCTGCTTTATCGAGTTGAACGGCATTGTTCATCACTACCATGACTCCGGTCCGAAAGATGCGGCCGAGACCGTACTGCTGATTCATGGCTGGGATTGCTGGTGGATGTGGTGGCATCATGTGATCCGTTATCTCAATGAAAAGGGGATCCGGACCATAGCCTATGATATGCGCGGACATGGGTGGTCTGACAGTGATCCAAAAAACCACTATCATATTGATTTTTTTGCGCATGATCTCAATGAACTTGTCATCAAACTCGGGCTCGGACAATTTCATATTGCAGCATTTTCTTTCGGCCCTTTCGTCGCCCTTGACTATGCGCGTGCTCATCCTGAGCTGATCCGGTCCATGACTTTTTTCAATTTCGGATACCTCCCGAACAGTCATTTTACCCAGGCAATTGCAACCGGCACCATTACGTTTGTTTTTAACAATCTCTTGCGCAAACTGACGTGGTGGCTTCCTGCCTATGTGTTTGCACGGCTTGTCCTCTCGAAGAATACGGTTATGCTTCATGACATCCTTATAGGATTTAAAAGTCTCGGGCTCTGCGCACCGGAAGCTATCGATCAGACAACCCGACAGATAACCTCTTTTGAGATCACGGAGTCAGTGCCCGATATGGTCAAGGCTGTGAATATTCCGATTCTTTTTGTTGCAGGGGAGGGGGATGCTATCATGACCAGCGAGAACACAAAAAAGCTGAGCACGTTTGCCCGGAACGGGCGTTATGTCAGTATACCGGACTGCGGGCACCTGATTACGGTTGAACTGCCCGAAACGACTTCGGAGTTGATCTTGCATCAGGTAACTGCCTTCGGAGGAGAGTAATCGGTGCTTTCGCGTACTGCCCGGACAAAAGCTTTTATTTTTTCCGGATCTTTTATTCCGGGAGCGCTTTCAACACCGGTTGCCGTATCAACGCCGTATGGACTGGTCGTGCGAACTGCTTCACCTACATTGTTTTCGTTCAGGCCGCCAGCCAGTATGGCGTAGCAGGAGTTGCCGAGCTCATTGAAGATACGCGAGGCAAGAGATTTCTTGATGCTTTCTCCTGTTCCACCCGGTATGCCTGGTCGGTAGGCATCGAACAGAAAGGTGTTGATGCCGCTCTCTTTCGCGAAGTCCAGCACCTCTCCGGTGGCAAAGTTCTCTTGAGGACAAAAGACCTTGATCACTTTTACATCGTTGATGGACCGGGCCTGTTGAGGATTATAATCTTCATGGTGCAGTTGAGCTATCTGCAGGTTGCAGTATCGGCAGATAGCATTGATTTCTGCCGGTGACTGATCGACAAAAATACCTGCAGTCAGGATAAACGGCGGCAGCTTTCTGATGATTTCCCTGGCCACTTCAGGATTGATTACCCGTGGGCTTCTGCTACTGAAATTAAAACCCAGAGCGTCAGCTCCGGCCTGACTTGCCTCAAGAGCATCCTCAAGTCGTGTTATTCCACAGATTTTAATTTTTGTCATTGCCTGGCGGGTTGCGGTTTAACGAATTGCTTTTTTTCCCTGCAGGGAATCAGGTTGATCTTTCGGGTGATTGAGTGAAGATACGCGTTGCCTCCTGTAACAGCAAGCTTATTAAAACAATGATTATCTCCTTTTGGCGTTCCGGTATGAAACGTCGTATTGGTAAGTGGTTGTGATTTTATCATATTGTGCGTATATTCGGCACCGGTTTGATTCTGTTCAAACGCGTCAAGTGCAATGGGGCGTCGCCAAGTGGTAAGGCATCGGCCTTTGGAGCCGACATCCGCAGGTTCGAATCCTGCCGCCCCAGCAAAACAGAAAACAAGCAAACAAAAAAGGCAACCTTTCCGGGTTGCCTTTTTTGTTTGCTGTAAACAGTCGCTATCTCAATAGCGGTAATGTTCCGGCTTGTAGGGGCCATCGAGAGGAATCCCGATGTACTCAGACTGCTCTTTTGTCAGCCTGGTGAGTTTTACTCCGAGCTGTTCAAGGTGCAGTCTTGCAACCTCTTCATCGAGCTCCTTCGGCAGCCGGTAGACACCGATCTCATACTCCTTGGTCCAGAGTTCGATCTGTGCAAGAGTCTGGTTGGTAAAAGAGTTGCTCATGACAAACGACGGGTGGCCGGTAGCGCAACCCAGATTGACAAGGCGTCCTTCTGCCAGAAGATAGATGGAGTTGCCGGTTTCAAACGTGTATTTATCCACCTGCGGCTTGATATTCAGTCTTACTGCTCCAGCGTAGCTGTAGAGCTGCTCAACCTGAATTTCGTTGTCAAAGTGGCCGATGTTGCACACAATGGCTTCATCTTTCATCTGCTTCATGTGCTCAAGGGTAATGACATCTTTGTTGCCGGTTGTGGTGACAAAGATATTTCCCTCCTTTACCGCTTCATCCATGGTGGAAACTTCATAGCCTTCCATGGCAGCCTGCAGGGCACAGATCGGATCGATTTCCGTAACGATCACCCGTGCGCCGTAAGCGCGCATAGAGCGTGCAGAACCTTTGCCGACATCGCCGTAACCAAGCACGACAACAACTTTGCCGGCAACCATAACGTCGGTTGCACGCTTGATGCCGTCAGCAAGTGATTCGCGGCAGCCGTAGAGATTGTCAAACTTGGACTTGGTAACCGAGTCGTTGACGTTGATGGCAGGGAAAAGAAGTTCACCTTTTTCAAGCATCTGGTAGAGGCGATGAACACCGGTGGTTGTCTCCTCCGAAACACCCTTCATCTCTGCAGCAACCTTGTGCCAGCGCTGCTTGTCTTCTTCAAAAACCTCCCTGAGCTGCTGGTAGAGAGCTTTCTCTTCAGCATTACCTGGAGTCTTTTCAAGCAGTTCCGGGTTGTTTTCGATTTTGTAGCCCAGTATGATCAGAAGGGTTGCGTCACCGCCGTCATCGACGATAAGATTCGGTCCTTTGCCTCCTTCAAATTCAAGGATCTGGCGTGTACACCACCAGTACTCCTCAAGGGTTTCGCCTTTCCACGCAAAAACCGGAACTCCGGTTTTTGCAATTGCCGCAGCGGCATGGTCCTGAGTGGAAAAAATGTTACAGCTTGCCCAGCGAACCTCAGCACCAAGATCCACAAGGGTCTCAATAAGCACTGCGGTCTGGATGGTCATGTGGAGCGATCCGGAAATACGGGCACCCTTCAGAGGGAACTTGCCGGCATATTTCCGTCTCGTAGCCATAAGGCCAGGCATCTCTTTTTCAGCGATCTCAATTTCCTTTCGTCCCCATTCAGCAAGAGAGATATCCGCTACTTTATAATCAAGCACCTCGGCAACACTCATATCGTTAGTTGTATTTAATTAGGTTGAGATAGTTCAGGCCAGATTGAGGGC
>Ga0118677_10003831_pt1 | contig 27983 bp, 15 predicted proteins | sample AliMusrvi5mmetaG_FD_86154 | JGI IMG/M metagenome (GOLD analysis project Ga0118677, IMG submission 86154) | reverse complement strand
CTGTATAAGCTAAGCCTGTTAACACTGCATTCAGTGCTTGTACATGATTTATGGCTGGGTCAACTTCAACTGGGATGAAATTGGAAGTCCTCTGCTCCAATTTTGCCAAATATAGATTCCTGCCCATGACAACTGTTTTCTTTCCTTTGTCTGCAGGAATAATTATGTTGAAATTGTCAATTGGATTGCTCTCAAGTGCAAAGTTACAAGAATCTGTTGCTGATATAAAAAAAAAACTTCCTGATAACAATCTTAATATTTTTATTTACCTGTTATTATTGTTGGTAGTTTTCTTCACCCCACTACTCATTAATACTCTTAATGCGCAGCAAGTAATAGGTATCTGCCCTGAAGTAAACGGAAGTTTCTCAAACCAAACCAGTCCTCTGACTCAGGCGAATCCTTTTACGCCACCACAAACTAACTGGACGACAGAAATAACCAACAAGGGTATTGTAAAAAGCACTGGAGGCAGGTCAAATCCTAAATATTTGCAATTTACTCAAAACGGGACTACATCCAGAAAGCTCTATACGCCTACTATGGGCACCAAAATAAAGAAAAATACAGCCTATACCATTCAGTTTTATGCCAAAGGTGATATGGATGGCTCCCTGACTAACAACCAGGAGCTTAAAGTAAGTATTTCGCCTGATGGCACCAATAATCTTTCTTCTACTTTATGGCTCTATGATAACGATACGGCATATGTTGACTGGACGCTGTTTTCTTTTACATTAACCACGGCCAATGTTACAGAAACCAATGGTCTTGTTATTCTTGAGGCTGAAAATGACCGATTAATCTATATTGACGATTTTGTAATTTATCCGGGGTCCTTCGATGTTACACCCCCTAACGACCCCGATACTTTAATTGTTGGCACTACTTCTTTTACTTCTATTAATTTATCGTGGACTCCTCCACAAGGCGGGCTCGACAGCGGCGGCTATGTACTGGTAAGGTACAAAGTTAAACCTGAGGATAATGATGACGTAAATTTCAAAGGTATTTATAATGTTGGTGATACTGTTTTTGGTTCTAATCAGGGAAAAGTAGTTTACATAGGCACCGGCACCAGCTTTTTGGACAACTCAGGCCTTTCCAGCAACAGCGAGTACTGGTATAAATTATATGCTGTTGACAAAGCTTTCAACTATTCTGGGGGCAGAGTAGTAGAAGCATACACCCTTAATATTTATCCGCAAATGACTATTGTTCAGAATATTCATGATTTTGGATTAGTACCTGTTGGAGGAATGTCGGCAGAACAAGCCTACACTGTTTCGGGAATCAACCTTCTCGACACTGTTTTCATCGCCTCTCCCGCACCTTTTAAAATTTCCAAAACATCAGGCAGTGGCTTTACTTCAAGTATAAAGCTAGTTCCTATTGCCGGTGTATTAACAAGTACAACCATTTATGTCAGATTTGACCCTGTTATCACAGGGTTGACTTCGGCAAGTATTCTAAACAAGACTTTTGGGACAGGTAATATTCTCATTAATGTAACGGGGACAGGCTATAAAGGAGCACCAACAGTTCAGGCTTCCAATATAAATTGTACAGAGATTGGTCCCCGTTCATTGAATGTCAACTGGACTGATGGCAACGGAGACAGGAGACTTGTTAAAATAAATACTACCAACAGCTTCACTGATCCTGTTGACAGCACATACCCTGCTGACAATGCTAAATATTCAGGCACAGGTGAACAGGTTGTTTATAAAGGTTTTGATGCAACATTTAATGCTTACGGCCTTTCTCCATTAAGTCATTACTGGTTCAAGGTTTATGAATACAATAATACCGACACCTTAACAAAATATAAAACAACCACCTACACTTTAAATCCAAATACTTGCATGTCGGGTACTATGAGTGACTTCTTCGAAGATTTTGAATTAGGATCGCTTGATTATTATTATGCAGACACCCTATTAACTCTCGAAAGCGGTAAATGGCATTTTGCCAAAGCCGATATTGGCACACAACAAAGCGATAAGAAAAGAGGCGGTAAAGCAGCTCGTATTTTAAAAGGAGGCTATATTGCCATGAATTTTGACAAGCCCAATGGTATTGATACAATTACTATATACAATGCCAATTACAGGTCAGACCAGAATGGGATGTTCATGGTTCAATATTCTACCGACCAGGGGCTACATTTCCATTCCTTAGCCACTGTAACCTGTGCTGCTAACGGCGCACTGCAAAAGACTTCAATCCCTGCCCTTATTCAAGGTTCTGTTCGGCTGGTTATTAATGTTATAAATGGTGATAGGGTTGATATTGATGATATTGCTTTCAACGACTACATCCTTACCACCTGGACAGGGTACAGCAATACAGACTGGAGCAACCATAACAACTGGGACAATGGAGTGCCTGACCCTACAAAAGATGTGCTTATCCCAACCGTACCTCCTGGCAATCCCAACAACTTCCCTGTAGTTTCTGCCACCATTGGTTACTGTGGAAATATCAAAATTCAGACTGGTGCTTCATTGACTATAAACCCCAATGGTGCCCTTACCGTGCAAGGTAAAATAACGGCTCTTGACTCTCTTATTATTCTTTCTGATGCTACAGGCACTGGCTCTCTTATTACTAACGGCTCTGTTTCAGGCACTACCCACTTTTATAAATACATATCAGGTGGCAATAAAACAAATTTTGTCAGTACACCACTAAGCAATGCTTTATCCGGAGTGTTTAGTGCGGGCACCCCTGCCGATACGCTTAAATATTTTAACGAGCCTGCCACCACCCCTCCTTATTGGACTAAAATTTTAAATAACACAACGGCATTAACACCTGTGATGAGAGGATACTGCTTTAAAAGACCAGGAACAGGTACAGTTGTTTTCTCTGGCAATTTAAATAACTATAATGAAAATATTACACTTACACGTACTACTTCTTCTGCTTATAAAGGCTTTAACCTGATAGGCAATCCTTATCCCTCAGGCATTAACTGGAATAGCGATTCTCTTAACACAGGTTCTTTTGCACATAAAACCTACTGGACTAATGCCAACGAGTCTTTTGCCACTTATAACGGTAATGCTAAAATCGGATGTCCTGTCACTATTAACAACATTATTCCACCCACAGAGAGTTTTTTCGTAAAATTAAATGCGCCACTTACCACTTTTAATTTCGCGGTAAGTAATTACACCCGCAAGCACCCTATTGACACACCTGACTCCTCATCTCTGAACCCTAATATTTTCCGTCTTATGGTTAACCAGCAAAGTCAGATGTCCACTGACGAAATTGCTTTGGCATTCTTTACTACTGCTACTGACACATTCGACATCTTTGATTCAGAGAAGTTATTCTCTTTTAACAACACTGTACCTCAGATATATACACAGTTTCAAACCAATAAAATAGCTATTAATTCTTCTACGCCTATCACACATTTTAAATCATTTCCACTTGGGTTTAAAGCCCCGGTTGCAGGCAACTATGTGCTTACACCAAAGCTCAATGAATACGATGTTTCCTTACCTGTTTTCCTCAAGGACAAGCTCGTTCACGACAGCCTCACCGACCTCAGGACTGTATCGCAATACAACTTCTCTTCTCTTTTAGTGAGTGGCGACACTAACAGATTTGACCTTCTTTTTTACCCCTGCTATTTTACTCAGTACACATTTACTTATGACACCACCTATTGCGAAGCCAGTGGTGGCGTTGACATAAAACTTAACGGGTCTGAGACAAATGTTAAATATCAGCTTTATAAAAACGGTGTTATTATTGGCTCCGCCCAGAACGGCACCGGAAGTGCTTTAATATGGCATAACATGCTCAATGGCACTTATACGGTTAAGGCTACCAGTACCGTTATTCCTTCGTGTTTTACAAATTTTAATGATACGGCAATTGTTAAACAAATTGCACTACCTATCGCTTATACATTTGAACCTGTATCAGGCAACACTTATTGTCAGGGCAGTACAGGTACGTCCATACATATAATAAATTCGCAGAACAATGTCCATTATCAACTCTTTAAAAATAGCATTTCTTATGGGAACTTAAAAAATGGGAATGGCAATGCTCTAGAATGGGACAGTCTGCTTACAGGGACATATAGTTTAGTGGCTTACACAACAACGACACCTGTTTGCAGCAAGACATTCAATAACTCAATCACTATTACCATGACCCCTTCACCTGCTACTTTCAATGTCACTAGTGCAGGCAGCTCCTGCCAGGGTGATGGCGGATGGGTACTACTGCAAAATTCTGAACTTGGCGTAAATTATCAACTCAAGAAAAACGGGTTAAATATAGAATATGCTCATACGGGAACAGGAAGCTCTATGCAGTGGAATAACCTTTTTGTTTCAGGTTCTTATTACATTATTGCCACCAGCACTATAACAGGATGTTCTGTAGCTATGAACGACACTGTTCAGATTAATTATATCATGTCTCCTACTGCTTACAGTGTTACTGGCGGTGGTTCTTTCTGTGCAGGGCAAGGAGTTGTAGGACTTCAAAATTCACAGACCACTGTTTACTATCAGTTGATTAAAGACACTTATACCAATATTGGCAGCCCTGTTTTAGGCACAGGAAGTAGTCTTCAGTGGACAAATCTCGCTGCCGGTTATTACACAATAAGTGCTTATACATCTACTGTACCTTCATGTACGGGTAATATGAGCGGTGTAATTCAGGTGGTGGAAGTAGCAGCCCCTACAGCCTATAACTTAACTGGAAGTGGGAGCTTTTGCTCCGGCGGCACAGGAAGTGTGACGTTGAGTGGCTCACAGACAGGTGTTAATTATCAATTATTAAAAGGTGGTATAAATCAGGGTGCTGTTAAGAATGGTACCGGTGGGTCATTAGTGTGGACCAATCTCACAGCTGGTTCTTATACTGTAGCTGCTACAAATGTTGCTGCCCCTTATTGTGCGGCTAACATGAACGGCATTGCCGTTATTACCATTTCCTCAGCTCCTACAGTATTCAATCTTTCCGGTGGGGGCACTTACTGCGCAGGTGGTTCAGGCATAAGTGTTACTCTAAGTGGTTCCGAATTATCGACGGCATATTATCAATTATATAAAAACGGTTCTCTTCAAGGCAGTGCTGTTGATGGCACTGGAAGCGCCCTGACATGGTCAAGCCTGACTGCGGGAACATATACTGTTATTGCCACTTATTATGCTTCACCCAATTGTACATCCAATATGACAGGGTCAGTTGTGATTACCTCAAGCCCTACACCTACTGTTTACAACTTTACGGGTAGCGGCAGCTACTGCCCGGGTAGTACAGGACTGACTGCTACGTTAAGCAATTCACAAACAGGTATCAATTATCAGTTAAAGAAAAGTGGTGTTGATCTGGGTAGTGCAATCAGCGGCACAAATAGTGCTTTAACATGGACCAACCTTATTGCCGGAACGTACACTGTTGTAGCTACTTATGTCGCTTCTCCCAATTGCACTGCCACCATGAGCGGCACAGTGACAATTACGGCTAATCCTTCACCTACAATATATAACTTATCCGGCGGTGGGAGTTACTGTGCTGGAGGTACTGGCCTAAGTATTACGCTTAGTGGCTCACAGACAGGCATTAGCTATCAGCTTCAGAAGAACAGTGTTAACCAGGGTAGTGCCGTGAGTGGCACAGGAAGTTCTTTGGTATGGAACAGCCTTTCCGGAGGTACTTATACTGTTATTGCTACATATTTGTCAGCTCCATTCTGCGCAGCCACAATGAACGGCTCTATAGTGATTACTCAAAGCCCCGTCCCTACTGCATATAATTTAACAGGCAGTGGGGCCTATTGTACAGGAAGTTCAGGATTGAGTGTTACCTTGAGCGGTTCGGAGACCGGTATTAACTATCAATTAAAAAACAACAGTGTTGACCAGGGGAGCGCTGTCAGTGGAACAGGGAGTTCTTTGATCTGGAATAACCTTACTTCAGGAACATATACTGTGGTAGCTACCTATGTAGCATCGCCCAACTGCACAGCCACTATGAGCGGTTCTGTAGTTATTACAGAAAGCCTTGTTCCTTTAACTTACAGCTTAACTGGTGGAGGAACTTTCTGCACAGGTGGTTCAGGATTAAGTGTAAACTTAAGTGGTTCACAGACAGGCATTAACTATCAATTAAAAAACAACAATGTTGATCAGGGAAGTGCTGTCAGCGGCACCGGCAACCCTATGTTATGGAATAATTTATCTACCGGCAGTTATACGGTTGTAGCCACTTATGTGGCTTCGCCTAACTGTTCAACTACTATGACCGGTTCTGTAGTTATTGTTGAAAATCCACTTCCTACAGTATACAACCTGACAGGCAGTGGCGCCTACTGTGTCGGTTCATCAGGATTGAGTGTAACCCTCGGCGGTTCACAAACGGGTATTAACTATCAACTAAAGAAAAATGGTGCCAATCAGGGTAGTGCCGTCAGTGGCACCGGAAGCGCACTTGTATGGACCAGTCAGGCAACCGGTACTTATACCGTGGTGGCTACTTATGTTGCTTCACCCTTCTGCACTTCTAATATGAACGGCTCCGTTGTTATTACCTCAAGCCCCGTCCCAACAGTATTTAACTTAACAGGTGGTGGTAATTACTGTACTGGTGGTTCTGGTCTGAGCATAACACTTAGTGGCTCACAGTCAGGCATAAATTATCAGTTAAAGAAAAACAACCTTGACCAGGGGAGCCCTGTAAGCGGCACAGGGGGTTCTCTTATCTGGAGTAGCTTGTCGTCAGGCACTTATACGATAGTGGCCACTTATGTCGCCTCCCCCAACTGCTCTGCCAATATGAATGGTTCTATCGTTATTACAGAAAATTCCGCCCCTACTTTATACACCCTATCCGGCAGTGGCAGCTATTGTACAGGTTCATCAGGGTTAAGTGTTACGCTCAGCGGTTCTCAGACAGGTATTAATTATCAGTTAAAGAAAAATAGCGCCAATCTGGGAACAGCCATCAGTGGTACAGGAAATCCAATAGTATGGAATAATCTTACTTACGGTACTTATACTGTTTTAGCCACTTATGTTGCTTCTCCCTATTGTTCAGCTACCATGACAGGCTCAGTAGTTATTACCGAAAGCCCGGTGCCAATAATATACAATATTTCCGGTGGCGGCACTTTCTGTACAGGATCTACCGGGTTAAGTGTTACCTTAAGCAACTCTCAGAATGGCATTAACTACCAATTAAAGAAAAACAGCGTTGACCAGGGCAGTGCTGTAAGCGGCACTGGCGCTGCTTTAGTATGGAACAACCTTTCCGGAGGTACTTACACTGTTGTAGCTACTTATGTAGCTTCGCCCAACTGCTCTTCTCCTATGAGTGGTTCTGTTGTAATTACTGAAAGCCCATCTCCAACAGTTTTCAACCTGGCAGGTGGGGGAAGCTACTGCGCAGGAGCATCAGGATTGAGTGTTACTTTAAATAGTTCTCAAACGGGCATTAATTATCAACTTAAGAAAAATGCCGCCAATCAGGGTGCTGCTATCAGCGGAACAGGAAGTGCCCTGGTGTGGAGCAGTCTTAATGCCGGAACATATACAGTAGTAGCAACTTACGTAGCTTCGCCTTACTGTTCTGCTACTATGAACGGCTCAATTGTTATTACTCAGAATTCTCTGCCTGTAGCTAATGCAGGTGTTAACCAGACCATCCCTTTCGGAACTTATACCGCATTAAGCGCAACAGCTTCAGGTGGCAGTGGTACTTTCAGTTATTCATGGGCTCCTTCTGCCTCAGTGGTTAGTCCTAACTCTCAGTCAACTAATACTGTAAACCTTAACGCTATCACTCAGTTTATAGTAACTGTTCATGATGTTAACACCAGTTGTAATAACACAGACACCATGATTGTTTTTATCTCTGGCGGTCCTTTAAATGTTTTGGCAGTTGCTCAGTCTAATACTATATGCCAGAATGATACGGCTTTTTTAAACACTTTAGCTTCAGGCGGCACAGGGAGCTATACTTACACCTGGTCCTCCAATCCAGCAGGATTTAATGCCACCTTTGCAAACCCTATTGCCATACCAACGGTAAATACAACATACACCGTTTCTGTATTTGATGGCTTTAACACACAAACTTCTTCTACAAGCATAGTAGTTTCTCCACTTCCAACACAATATACCCTTTCCGGGAACGGCAGCTACTGCCAGGGTTCTTCAGGAGACAATATTTCGCTTAATAATTCTAATACCAATGTTCTTTACCAGCTTTACCAGAACGGCCAACCTTTTGGAAGTGCCATTCATGGCACTAATACAGTGCTCACCTGGACCAATATTACCATTGGTGTTTACACTGTCGGGGGAACTTTCGATTATGTGCCCTCATGCGCTGTAAATATGCTAGGCACTGTTACGATAACACAAAGTCCTAATCCAACAGTTTTTAATGTAACAGGAGACGGTACTTATTGCCAGGGAGGAACAGGATTAACTGTTACGCTTAGCGGTTCACAAACAGGCATCAATTACCAGTTGCTTAAAAACGGAACTCCCAGTGGTACGCCTATAAGCGGCACAGGCAGCTTGCTGACATGGAACAATCAGCTTAATGGTGATTATACTGTAACAGCGGCTTACACCAGCAGCCCTTTTTGTTCTTCTGCCATGAATGGCACTGCTGTTATCAACCAGTCCAGCAGCCCAACTGTTTTTACATTAACAGGGGGCGGCTCATATTGTGCAGGTGGCACAGGGCTAAGTGTTACGTTAAGCGGCTCTCAGACAAGCATCAACTATCAACTAAAGAAAAATGGCGCTGACTTTGGCAACCCGGTAAGCGGTACAGGCAGTGCCCTAGTATGGAACAATCTGAGTACAGCAACTTACACTGTAGTAGCCACTTATGTTGCTTCTCCCAACTGCTCAGCCAACATGACAGGCAGCATTATTATTACGGCTGTTGCTTTGCCCGTTGTTTCTGCAGGCAACGATGTTTCCATCCCTTATGGAACAAACACACCCCTGCACGCTACTGCTTCAGGTGGCAGCGGTTCTTACGCTTATCTATGGCAGCCATCTTCATCTGTCGCTAGTCCTACTTTACAAAACACCAATACCCTAAATCTGACTTCCCAGACTCAGTTTATTGTTCATGTGAATGACCAGGCTGCACCTTACTGTGCTAACACCGACACTGTTGTTGTTACCGTTACGGGCAGTGCCTTAAGTGTTACTGCCACGGTTGCACCAGATACCATCTGCCTTGGTGATACTGTTTTCCTTAATGCCATAGCTACAGGAGGCAGCGGCACTTACACCTATATTTGGTCATCAGTACCTGCCGGCTTCACATCTACTGTTCATAATCCGTATGCGACGCCTACTATCAGCACAAACTATACTGTTGTGGTCAACGATAATTATAATAACGCGTCTAATAATATAGCCGTTGTTGTCAGACCATTACCACAGTCCTTCACCCTTTCTTCAGGAGGCTATTACTGTTATGGCTCAGGCTTCAGCATTACCCTGAGTGGCTCCCAGCCTAATGTTAGCTACCAGTTATACAAAAACGGAAGTCCTTCAGGCGCTATGCTAAGCGGCACTGGTAATCCTTTAACATGGAACAATCTGCTTTCAGGCACCTATACTGCAGAAGCCTTTCTGAGCAACCCGCCTCAGTGTTCTAAAGCTATGCAGGGAACAGCTATTGTTAACCAGTACCAGCAGACGAATATAGTGTTCAACTCTATCCCTCAAAATTGTGTCAGCAACACTATCCAGCCTTTGGCAGCAACACCTGCCGGAGGAACTTTCAGTGGCAACGGCGTTACAGGAAACAATTTCTCAGCAACAGTTGCCGGTGTAGGAAATCACACTATTACTTATTCTTATACTGATGGCAATGGATGCCTTGCAACTTCACAGCAATCTGCCTTAGTTAATGCATTGCCTGTTGTTACACTCAGCAATCCTGATGATATCTGCACTTCGGCGCCAACCTTCCTGTTATATGGTGGCTTACCCTCGGGAGGCACTTATTCAGGCAGCGGCATTGCCAGCGATTCTCTTCACCCTACCTCTCTCAGTATAGGTATTCATAATGTTATATATACTTATGTTGACGGTAACAGCTGTATAAATTCAGATACCGCCACTATTAAAATAAATGGCTTCCCTCTCGCTTATAACATGAGTTCAATAGGGTATTACTGCCCGGGAACTCCCGGCACAAACATAACCTTGTCTTCTTCCCAAAGCGGAGTCAGCTATCAGCTTTATAAAGACAATGTCGCATTTGGTGCTCCTGTAGTAGGAACAGGTAGCCCGTTAGTATGGGACAGCATTATCGGCGGGCAATATCATATCTGGGGTTTTTACACCTCCACTCCTGATTGTAAAACCTTTATGAACAATGCCCTTATTATCAATGAAGCTACGCCTGCCGATCTGCATCTGCCTTCTGATACCACCTTGTGTCAGAATCAGATTATTTTACTTTCTGTTCACGTAGGTTACACCTATAATTGGGTTCAGCTCCCCACCGACACACTTTCTCACAACAACACATTGTTGGTTGACACTGCCGTAAACAACGGCTTAGGTACGCATACTTATGTCGCCTGGCTTATTGACAACCATAACTGTATTTCTGTTGACTCAATTAACATTACTTTTGACGCCTGCGATTACGTTATCAATAGCCCGGATTTCAATATCGTTATATATCCTAATCCTTCTTCTGATTTGCTAAACATAGATTTCCAATCCATGAAAAATGGAAACTATAAAATTGAGTTCGTCAATATGTTGGGACAAACAACATTTGAAAAAGCCTTTAACATCCAAAGTAGCGATTATAAATTAAAGACTAACGTCTCTAAGTTTGTCAAAGGTGTTTATCAGATTAACATCTACTACGATAATCATGTGATCGTTAATAAGAAGTTTGTGGTGAACTAAGGCTTGACTATTATGCCTAAACAAGAAAATAATATTTCGACTAGACAAGAGATAAGTTAGCGTATTTTTAATTTCAAGCCTCAAATTCCAAGCTCAAAATTCCAAGAAAACTCTCAGCTTAAGCCTTGGAACTTGAAATTTGGGACTTTGGATTTGGGGCTTTTTTTACTTGACCTTTCTGAGCCAGAAAAGCATTTCGGAGATAGACCTTTTCCTTTCAACCTTTTCGTTGTCTTTGATGCTCTGGCTCACCACTTTAACATCTTCTATAGAGTAAAAAGCGGTGGGATTATACCTGTTCACTATTTCTATAAAGTGGCTCAGTTCTTTACGTTTAACAACAGAAAACAGAATTTTTACTTGCCCCAGCATGCCATCGCCATCAATAGCGGTAACGCCAAAGTTGTTGGCTCTTAAATATTCGAGCAGTTCACTTGAATCCTTCCTGGGGATAACCCTGACGATGACACTACCTATTGAAAGGCGTCCTTCGATGTAGATGCCGATATAATTACCTGTGGCATAGCCTCCTGCATAAGCGATATAGTTCAGAGGATTGTCTAAATGCTTAAATATCTGGCTGACAGCCAACAACCATATCAAGGACTCGAAAAAGGCCAGTGCAGTGGCTAAATTCCTTATACCCTTGGAAACAAACATAAGCCTTAAGGTGCCTATAGACTGGTCGCTGATGCGTGCCAGAAAAATAAGTACCGGCATTATAGCCCACCTGAAAACATCTGAGTCTGTGTTGATATACATTAATATTGTTTGCATAGAAATGGTATTTTTTGGCAAAATTATTCAAAATTTCCGAAAAAGGGTTGTTGATAAAAGAACAGATATAAAATTAAAACACATTTTGGCAATATTTCTCTGTGAAAATAAGATTTATGCGTTTAAAAACCTTATATTTGATGGAAAATAAAATGTGTCAGCTATAATAAAAAGTCAAAATGAAGAAAATAATTTTAATAGCATTTTTAGTTACAATTATTCAGGCAGGTTGCAAAAAGAAGGAAACAGAGATCAAGCAAACTTTTACAAAGGATAAAATTAGCGGTGTAAGCCAAAAAGGACCATTTGTAAATGGTTCTTCACTCACTATTTTTGATTTGGATAGTACTTTTTCTCAGACAGGAAAATCATTTAATACTCAAATTTTAGACAATTCAGGACTGTTTGAGATTAGTAATTTGCATTTAACAACGTCATTTGCAAAGCTAAAAGCTGAAGGATTCTATTTCAATGAAGTTACTAATGAAAGCTCCTCAGCACCTATTACACTTTATGCATTATCGGACTTGTCAAATAAAAGCTCAGTTAATGTTAACCTATTAAGCACTTTAGAAACTTCAAGAGTTTTGTATCTTATAAGTAACGGTTCTTCTTTCGGTGCTGCAAAACATCAGGCTCAACAGGAAATTTTAAATTTGTTTTGTATTCATATTCCTGTCTCTCATGAATCAGAATTATTGGACATTTCTCAAAATGGTGATGACAATGCCATTTTATTGGCCATATCATTGATTTTGCAAGGCTATAGAACAGAGGCTCAACTGTCTCAATTATTAGGTGATATTTCGACAGATATAAGAACAGATGGTATTTTAAACAGTTCTTCTTTAGGCTCAGCATTAATAAATGATGTAAAATTTTTAGACACCGTTCAAATAAGGAGCAATCTGGTAGGCAAGTACAATTCTCTGGGTATTAATTCCGTGATTCCTCATTTTGAGAAATATATTAAACAATTTTTAGATTCTTCCACTTACACTTTTACAAATTATATAACTTTCCCGGCAAATGGTCTTTACGGAATTAATGTTCTAAATACAACTGATAGTGTGTTTTCTGCAGGAGATTATAGTTTTTGTGCAAATTTACCTAAAGGAACAACTTTGAAAATAGATTATTATAATACTATGATTCTAGCAACTGTTCAAGGCTCTAACGATGGATGGATGCAAACAAGTAATATACCGTACAGAACCTTTATATCCTATAAGAGTGGTTTAATAGACATGTTAGTAAACTTGAGTCATGGAAGTATTACTTTTAGATTTTATGAGAATAATTCTGCCACACCAACACGAATCAAAAATATATATGTTCAATAATTTACTGTGCCTGAGCAATGCCTTTTTAAACAAATAAAACAATGAAAAAAGCCTTACTTATTATTTCTCTTTCACTGATAACCTCATTGATTTCAGCGCAGTTTCCTATGGGCTATTATGAATCTATTTCTTTCGATGCACCTCATCCTGCATATATTTCAATTAATGTTCCTGATTCTGTTATTTTAAAAATTGACACCTCTTTAGCCGGGAATATATGGCAAATAGGAAAGCCCCATAAAACATTATTTGACAGCGCCTATTCCCGTCCCAATGCAATAGTTACGGATACTATTCATTATTACCCACCAAACAATTTTTCGGCATTTACTGTTAAAATATTTGATCCTGCCTGGACGGGATTTTATATTGCGGATGAAGATCACATTTCATTTAAGCATAAATTTGATACAGATAGTCTTCAGGATGGCGGATATATAGAAATTTCGTATAATAATGGCATTACATGGACAAATGTCGCCAATGACTCTACGGGTTGGTGGGAACATTATTTTTATAACGAGGGAGTCTCGCCAAATCCAATTATTACCAATGGAAATGCTGCTTTTACGGGACGTTCAAATGGTTGGCTACAATCAGGTTTTAATGGGTGTAATATCAATATTATATCAAATCCTTATCCTGTTTATCTGCGCTTTGTTTTTTCGAGCGATAGCAATCAAACCAATAAAGACGGCTGGATTATAGATAATATAGAAATCTGTTTGGGCTGTGGTAGTTGCTTAGGAACTAAAGAAGCACAAAACAAAAGTTTAATTTCCATTTTTCCTAATCCCGTAAGTAATGAGCTAACTATCGAAGCCCCATTAAAATCAGAAATAACAATTTTAAACAGCGAAGGGCAAATTATTAAAACTATTATTAGCGACATTAAATTGACTTCACTTGATATGACTGACTTATCAAGCGGGGTTTATATTGTGACAGTTAAGACAGATAAAGCAGTGCCTGCCGGCAGGCAGGAAATTGTGACAAAAAAAATTATTAAAGAATAGATTGTCAAGCGCACAACAAACCATAGAACCCTCTGCTGCCCTGTGGGAAAGCACCGTGTTTTAGCGTCAGCCGTTAGCGTTCATTGGATAAAAGAAAAGCAGACTACAAATAAATGAGTATTAACTTGAAAAAATAAATTGACATGAAAAAGAAAAGTATAATTCTATATTATCCATTATTTATAGTGGGAATGCTATTAATGCTTACAAACAGTTGTAAGAAAGACAGCAATAGCAACAGCAATAATAATAATAATAATAATAATACGCCCCCTCAATTGCCAGTATTAACGACAACAGCAATTAGTAATATGACTCAAACCACATCAACTTGTGGTGGAAATATAACAAGTGATGGTGCTGCAACAGTATCATCAAGAGGAGTATGCTGGAGCACAGGACAAACTCCAACCTTAACAGATAGTAAGACCACCGACGGAACTGGCACAGGTAACTTTACAAGCAGTATAACTGGCTTAACTGCAAGCACAACTTATTACGTAAGAGCCTACGCGACAAATAGTGTAGGAACAGCATATGGAAGTTCTATTTCATTTAACACGCCATCACCTTTTGATATTGGACAAAATTATCAAGGAGGTATAATAGCTTATGTTTTACAATCAGGGGACCCTGGTTATGTCGCCGGACAAATACATGGAATAATAGTCGCACCAAGCGACCAAAGCACAGAAGCACCATGGGGTTGTTCTGGGACAACAATCTTTGCAAACTACCTGGCTCATGAAGCAATTGGAACAGGTGCGCAAAATACTATCGATATTGTAAACGGATGTCCAACCACAGGTATTGCCGCAAAATTATGTTCAGATTTAGTATTGAATGGTTATAGCGATTGGTATTTACCGAGTATAAATGAGTTATTAAAGATTTATAATAATAAAGCAATAATTGGCGGTTTTACTGGAAATTATTATTGGAGTTCTTCGGAGTACTCTGCCATCATTGGCGGAATTAGCTACGATGCTTATGGTGTAAATTTCTACAATGCATCATATGGCACTAACAACAAGATTACCGATAATTATGTACGTGCAATTCGATCCTTTTAATTATGTTAATGTTTCCTTGGTATTTAAAATGCACTAAGGTTTTGTTCAAATATTTATTTGTTGTCTTTGGATTATTACCATTGGCTTTACAATCTCAAACCTCTCATGAGACAGATGAAAACAAGCTAAATATTAAATATCTTGAGCACTTATTGAAACAAGAGATTGATTCTGTAAGGCAATCAAAAGGATTGGATGTTTTAATCAATGATTCTATTCTTTATTTAGCTTCAGAAGATCAATCAAAATATTTATCCACAAAAAAAGAGCTTACTCATTTTCAAAAAGAAAATCCCGACAAATACAGTCCTCAGAACAGAGCTGATTATTATGGTGCCGTTAATTTCAGGGTGGGCGAAAACATTTTATTCACGTCGTTTTATTCCCCAACAGGAAATCAAAGCGTCATTGATTCAGATATATACAAAGAAATGGCCCATTCAATGATGTTGCTCTGGGTTCATTCACCGGGGCATTATGCCAACATCGTTACGCGAGATTATGATATTACGGGCGTATCGGTATATTATGATAAAAAAACAAACAGGTTGTTTGCTGCACAGGATTTTGCTAAGGTAAATCCGTACTACAAGTATAAAAATTGCCCTTCTTTTTTTCCTTACGAAAAATATAATGATGATTTGGTAAATAAAAAATTCATTTCCAATAAAGTTGAAATAGCGGCTCATAAAAAACATGCCTTCAAAATAAAAAGAGATAACAGAAAAAAAACCTGTTGTTCTGATGAAAAAACAGTTGTTTTTAATTCCCTTAGTGTTATGCTTTCATCTCGGGATGACACCTTATATCTGGGGATATTAAAACGTTATTTTGCGCCAATACATCAGTTTTTCAAAAATAAAAAAGATGGCCTTTTACTTGAATTTCTGGATTTTGATTATACGTATTCCTGCAATTTGCTCGATAATACAAGAATTCCAACCCGTGATAACGGCGGCTGTATTTTTAACGGGCCAATAACAAAACCGGTTTACAAAGACAGTGTATTGTATTACATGGATAAAAACAAGAAACATTATACTAAGCATAATGATTTTATATATGTGCCTTTAGGGAAATATCCTGAAAAATTAAAAGGGAAGAAAGTAGATATTAATTTACTTATTCTGCAAAAAAACAGGTTGTGTAAAGTAATGCCCTCACAAGGCATTTGCGGAATTTTAATGGAGCCGGATATTCCTCTTTTTAATCTCACATTAGATTTAGATTCCATTAAATACAGACCGTATGTAAAAGTTCAAAAAAACGAGTTTAAGGTATTTTTTAATAAAAATGATATTAATATAATAAATCCTGACACCCTTTATTTCTTGAAAAATCTGCTCAAAAAAAGAGATTTATTTGTCAGTAAAATTATTTTAAATGCCTACGCCAGCGTTGAAGGCAGTTATGAAATAAATCAGTTTTTGTATACGAAACGAGCCGAAAATATCTTAAAAGTTTTTCAATCGGAACAGGACTCTGCTATTGACTTAACAACCCATACAGAAGAAAACTGGAAAATGTTTTTCGATCAGTTAAAAACGTCGAAATATGCGTACCTCTCCGGATTGGATACCTGCCAGATAAAAGATTCCGTTAATGTTCCTGAGACCGCACTAAAGTTAGAAAGTTTATTGGCGCAACAACGCTACGGGCAAGTAGAAATTTTCTATAAACCTATTATTAATAATCAAAACATTGATGAATTTGCATTTTCAGAATACAAGAAAATGTGTCAGCTAAAAAAGCTGGATATGTCTCAGAATCTGAAGCTTAAGAACATAACATCGTTTTTGCTTTACAGGTGTTTGAAGGATAAAATAACATTAGATTCAATAGAGGCCTACCTTAAAGAGGGAAAAAAATGGCCTGAAATTACACATCAGGTGCTTTTATTTAAAATAAAATACAGAAAAGAGCTCTATTTACATCCAGATACTACTTATAAGTTACTTAACGGTTATTATACTAAAAACGATAAAGATAAAATAGCGGGATACAATTGTTTGGCGTATTTATTTAATACGAGAAGCGCTATGCAGAAAAAGCCTGAAATATCTGATATACAGGCGTTTCTAAATTTATTAAAAGATAAAAAAGTGCAAGAAGATACCCTGGAAGCCTTTGAATTGTATTATAATTTCAAGTATCTGAATTATGTTTACTCTAAAGGATGGACCTATAAAAGTGTGCAGAAATCGTTAGATTTTATAAAAGATTTCTATATAAAAAACCCACCAAATGATGATTTAAGCTATCAGCTGGCGCTTTATTTTATAACTTTTGGTCAATTCCAGACAAGTTTAGACTATTTAGAACCCTTAATAAGTGAAGCTCATTTTAAAAAAGAAGCTTTTATTTTATATTTAAAAGTTTACGATCAGCTTCAGATAGCCGGTCTGAAAAACAATTCCGAAGAATTACTTGCTGAGGCGGCAGATAAGCTATCAACTATTGATTGGTGCAATCTTTTTATTGGCCCATGCAATATACGGTTTCAGATATTTGACAACAATGTTTTAAGAAAAATGTATTGTGAAAAATGCAATATAAAGTAATAAATTAAAACTGTATATTTGTCAATAGCATAAAGAAGTTTCTTTTAGAATAGAGGACTTATGAAAGATGAAATAATCATATATCAGGCAAACGAACAATCAACCCGGCTTGAGGTGCGCATTGAAGAGGATACGGTTTGGCTGACTCAAGCACAAATGGTTGAACTTTTCAATTCAACCAAACAGAATGTCAGTCTGCATATCAATAATATTTTCAAGGATAATGAATTAATTGAAAATTCAGTTGTCAAGTTTTCCTTGACAACTGCTTCTGACGGGAAAAAATATAAAACAAAATTTTATAATTTAGATGTCATTATTTCCATTGGTTACCGTGTAAAGTCCCAGCGAGGAACACAATTCAGGATTTGGGCAAACAAAGTACTTAAGGAATATTTGTTGAAAGGTTATGCTGTTAATCAGCGGTTTGAACGCATTGAAAAAGACGTACATTATTTAAAAGAAAAAGTGGAGGACTTCGACATTCAAATAAAAACCAATTTACCTCCAAATGAAGGGGTGTTTTTTGATGGGCAAGTGTTTGATGCTTATTTATTTGTATCAAAAAAGCATAATACTCAATATCCGGAAATTGATATAAATATATTTACAAAATCTCACGACCGCTTTCTTATCATTGACCAGCAAACCGTTTATCATATAGGAGCATCCTTAAAAGACTTAGGGAAAAAGTGGTTTGCATTTTCAAAAATAACTTTAGACCCAACAGAAATCATTTCAAGACTAAAATAAAATGAAAAAACATTTACTCTCTTTATTTTTTTTCATAATGGTAATCTCAAATATGTGTGCACAAGATTACCAGATAAGCTTTACGGGGTCAGGAGCCAGTGCTGTTGTTGATTCTGTGAAAGTTGAAAATCTGACACAATGTACTGTACTGGATATAAGTGGCAGTGACATTCTGCACCTTGTTGCCGCGCTGGGAATTGAAGACAGGGATGGGAAGGAAGGACAGAGCATGTTTGTCTATCCCAACCCGACAACTGGTTTATGTCTGATTAACTTTGAAGCAACATCAACTGGCAAAGCTACCATCGGGCTGTACGATATAGCCGGCCAAAGAGTTGCTCAAGTTCAGGAGCTCCTGACAAAAGGAAAGCACACATTCTGCATCAGTGGCTTAAACAACGGCGTATATACCCTGAAAGTTGAATCGGGGACTTACAGCTATAATTCACAAATAGTGAGCGTTGATGCCCTACTAGGAAATGTTGACATAAAAGAAGCACAAGGAGATCATCATTCAGCTTTATCAGACAATGAGGCAGGAAAGGCTAAAAATGGAAAGTCATTAATTCAGATGCAATATAACGCCGGTGATCAGCTGAAACTGACAGGGAAATCGGGTGTTTTCCGCACCGTTTTTATGCTTGTGGCTGCCAACAGCCAGACAGTGGATTTTAACTTTATGCTCTGCACAGATGCTGACGGTAACAGCTATGCTGTAGTAGAGATTGGTGCTCAATGGTGGATGGCCGAAAATCTGAATTCAGGTACTTATGCAGCTATTACAACACCCCAGGTCTCAGGCACAAAATTTTGTCAGGACGTCAATGGGCAAGCTGATCCTAATTGTCCGATGGGGGGCTTGTATGAATGGGCAAACCTTATGCAGGGGGCTTCACAATGTAATGGCACCGGAGCTCCGCCTAATGACAGATGCGCTACGCCTGTAAAAGGACTTTGTCCTGATGGCTGGCATGTGCCCTCTCATTATGAATGGACCACTTTAGAAAGAAATGCCGGCAGCAATCCAGGCGCTTTTCCTTACGATGTAACGACAACAAGCTTGCTGGGAACAGATGAGGGCGGTAACCTTAAAGAGACATGTACTTCTTATTGGTGGGCTCCTAATGCTGGTGCAACGAATAAAACGGGGTTTTCAGGCCTCCCTGGTGGAGATACATGGAATGGTGTTTTCGAAGATTTTGGGCAAAGTGGCTACTTCTGGACTTCTACCGAACCATTAATTTTTGCCTGGGTTCACGCATTGAATTACAGTCTTACAATTACAGGACGCTCCAGTTATGCAGTAGAGAGTGGTTTCAGTGTGCGCTGTGTAAAGGATTGACAAATCATTAAAAACTTAAATATATGAAAAGAACAACTTTGATTATAATAGCTATTGTGGCTTCGTTTGGTTTTGGTTTCGCTTTTAAGACTGTTATTACAAACAAAACAGATGATACTAAAAGTATAAAAAAGGTGACAGGTATTGGGGGTATCTTTTTTAAGTGCAAAAACCCTAACAAACTGAAAGAGTGGTATAAAACACATCTGGGCTTTGTTACTGATGACTATGGGGCAACTTTTGGGTGGTGGCAAAGCCCAGATTCAACAAAAAGAGGATACACGCAATGGACTCCCTTTACCAAAACAACAACGTATTTTGGACCTTCTTCACAGGATTTTATGATTAACTATCGTGTGGAAAATCTGGTTGCCCTTGTTGAAGTACTTAAAGAAGAAGGGGTCACCATTGCCGACAAAATAGAAACTTATGATTATGGGAAGTTTGTCCACATCGTTGATATAGAAGGAAACAGGGTAGAATTATGGGAACCTAACGAGACATTGAATACGATAAAATAGTTGGTGGGCAGACAAAATAAATGACAACAACAAAACAGTATAAAATAGGTTTGACAGAGGTACTTGTAATCTTTCAGGTGGCCATTTTACTGCTTTGGTTTTGGCAACTTTCATTATTGACACCAATCGACAGATTTTCAATTATTCCATTTCAGGCATTTGGTTGGCTGACAAGTCTGGGCCTTATAATTCTCGCATTGGTAAAATTAAAGGATTTGCAAAAAGGTCTTTATAAAGCAATCAGGATTCTTTTGGTATTAATTGCATTTGTGATTTTTTATTTCACAGATAAATTAGCTGACCGTTATCCTGATCAATATCGTTTTTCAATTAACAACCGAACAGGGTTGACACTTGACAGGTTAACAATTCAAAACCGTGACCAGGTTTCTGTTGACAAATTATTGACAAATGCCAATGCCAAACTAAAATTATACTATAGCGAAGGAATGAGTTTATATATGATAATTAAGCATAGTGACAAACTTGACACAACTTATCTGCCCATTGGTGGAACAAATAGTATTGGTTATATTTACAACATTGACTTAAAGATAAAAGGGAATAAAGTGACGGCTGAAATTGACGAAGGAAAAAAGAGCAACTGATAATTGAACCAACTAACTTTTTGCATCTCTTTTATTTAGAGTAAAACAATAACTTACTCCCCTACTACAATTTTCCTCACAACATTTTCAAAAGGTGTCATCAATTGCAGGAAATATATTCCTTTGTCATTTAAATAAAAATCGACATCTGATTTGCTATCAATTTCAGTTTGACGCACAATCTGGCCTAATGAATTAACAATAGTAATCCGGGCAGGAACGTCAGAAACATGCAGCGTGAATTTCCCTTTTGTAGGATTGGGATAAAGCATAAAGTTATTTTCTGCGGGGGGGGATATTTCTTGTATTCCGGTTACAAGATTATCTAATGAATATTGTTTGAAAAACCGCCATATCTCAACAGTGGCTTTAAAATCCATACAAGTGCCGCTTCCCCATATAAACCCTGAGCCGGGCCACGTGTGGGCGCCGCCATTAATTTTATATAATTCAACACTGCTGCCATTAGTGCCGCCACTATATACATAATGTTCGGCAGTACACAAATCCAACAGGTTGGTATTGGGCACATTAGAAAAAGCAGGCGTTGAAGTGCAATTATTTCGGATAACCCAATGGCTTACAAGTGAATCAATGGGCTGGCAGATAATAGTTTGCAATGTCAGGCACTGGGCGGCCAAGCCATTATACGTAACACATGAATCGGCAGCACCATGAATCTCCATCACAGGTGTGGGATGAGCAGGGTTGCAGGCGCTGTCGTGGCTTACGAGCATGGTGCCGGCAACAGAGGCAATGGCCGCAATACGGGAATTCAGAAAACAAGCCAGGTCGTAACTCATAAAGCCACCATTGCTGTAGCCTGTAGCATAGACCCTGTTTAAATCTATAGAGTAATGCGCACTTATGGAATCAATTAAATTGGAAATGAACGTCAAGTCTTTGCCGGCATCTGCAACAGTGTTGAAATTGTCGAATCCGAGATTGTATTCCCATGCCTGATGTACTGAATCTCCTTGAGGAAGAGCTATAATGAAATTGGCTGTATCGGCAATGGGCCTGAAGTCTGCATACGTTTCTTCGTCGGTATTCTTGTAGCTATAGGCATGTAGATTAAAAACCAGGGGCACAGGATTAGTGGCATTATATATAGCGGGAACATACAACCTGTAGGTGCGATAGATGCCGCTACTCACTATGGAGTCTGAAAAAGTGGTCTGACCAAACGAAAGTACTGATAAAATCAGCCCTGTCATTAATACAAGTAATTTCTTCATGGTAAAACTATGTTTAAGCTGCTGAAAACGAGGTTATTTGCAGGGATAAATTTAAGACAAATTAATTAACTGGCGTTTATTATGAAAATAAAAATTTCAACCAGTATAATCGGCAATCTTAAGTCTGCAGTCGACAAAGGAATAATGAAGCTGGCAATCGGGAGAAATAATATTTACCACATAAGAATACCGAAGGTTAAAGAATGAATCTGGCAAAGCAAGATAAGACAAAAAAAAGAAATCTTCAGTTGGCAGTCTGCAAAGGGTTAATAATATAGACAGCACCATTGAGTAAAATCAAGGTCTGATCAAAGGTTCCACCGTGTATGCTTATGTCGGCCTGTGCGCCCAGTGGTCCTCGCTGGCGGATATCTATACCGGCAATATATCGCAGGATGTCATTAATATTCTGAGCCGGGGACCGCTCAATCTCAGATCGGGATATAACAGTAACAATACGTGCGGCTTTCTGTATTTCTACAGGTGTCCTCTCAGCAGTAATCACCACATCATCAAGATTATAGCTTTTAAAATGGAGACTATCATTTATGTTCTGTGCATCTGCTTTTCCGGGCATTACTATCATGGTGTAAGCCATGCATAAAACGCATATCTTAATCAACCTGTGCATGCTGTTGAACACCGCATAAGCTTTGCGGCTCCAGCAGCGAAAAGCAACAATTGATATGCCTTTTCTTTTGTTTTGTTTAAACATAAGAACATCACCATTAAAAACGTTTGCAAAATTAGAAAATTTCATTAATAATTCTAATTCCATTCACCACAGATAACACACCTGCCTGCCGGCGAGGCAGGGATTTCCACAGATAAATAACGAGTCATTATCTTCTCTTCGATTATATATTTAGTTGTCCTCTTAGCGTTTCTCCACCTCTGCGGCTCTCTGCGAAAAGACTCTGCGTCCTTTGCGGTAAAATATTCTGTATTATAAAATGAAAAAAACTAAATTTGTAAACATTCTAAGCCAAATTGCTCATGAGTATTTTTAATTTAATTAAAGGCCGTATTATAAAAAAACCTGTCAACCCGAGTTCAGGCTCTCTGACGTTGTCCCTATCCCAAATAAAAACGTTTGCAAATACAAGACGTAATAGTTCTCAGCACCTTTGCAATGCGCCATTCAGCAGCCTGCGGTTTGAAAGATACGGACGGGTACTGGCGTGTTGTCATAACAACTCTTTTATAGCAGGCATCTATCCTCAACAAAAGCTTTCGGATATATGGAAAGGTGAGCCGCTTACGCGATTCCGTGCTGATATTGTAAAAAACAAACTGGATAGCGGTTGCAGGGTTTGCTACGACGACATAATAACTGGAAACTACACCTCTGTAAGCGCTCTTATGTTTGACAATTATTCTGTTGAATCCGGGTTTCCGTCAATGCTTGATTTTAAAATTGACAATACCTGTAATTTAAGTTGTGTGATGTGCTTTTCTGTTTCTACATGCCAGAAGCAAAGCCAGACTTTTGATAAAGACATAGCCTTCAAGCCCTATGATGACAATTTTATTAATGAACTGGAACTGTTTATTCCTCATTTGAAAAATGTACGGTTCAGTGGTGGAGAGCCGTTCCTTTCAGAATATTACCTTAAGTTATGGCAGAAAATTCATAGCTTTAATCCTCAGTGTGTCATCACTGTTCAGACTAACGGTAATGTGATGAACAACAGCATTAAAGAGCTTCTTGACAAGGGCGTCTATTCAATTAATGTGTCTTTAGATTCGCTCGATGCAGAAATTTATCAGAAAATACGTGTTAATGGCTCATTAGAAAAAGTGCTAGAGAATATATCTTTTTTCAGGGAATATTGCCGGCAAAAGAAAACGAAATTCGGCATCACGATATGTCCTATGAATTTAAATGCCGGTGAGCTGCACCGTTTAATTGAATTTTGCAACAGCAATAATGCTTATGCCTGGTTCAGTATCGTGTGGTATCCTATAAAACTTGCCATCTGGAATCTGGATGCAGAAACACTTTCTGAATTATACGACAATCTCATACAAAAAACCCTTCCAGAAGAAACAGCTCTGGAAAAATATAATAAAGCCCTTTATGATGAATTTGTAAACAATGTGAAACTGTGGCACTCATGGGCTTTAAGAAAGGGTGCTGAAGAAACAGTAAATATCAGTACTTATAGAGATTTAATTGCTGCTCATATTGAAGCTTATTTTAACAAAATGCCTCTTTACAATAAGAATGAGATAAAAGCCCGAAAGATCGCCTATCTGACAAAAGCAAATAATATCATCAATAAATGCGATTCGCTTAAGCTTCCTCAGCATGCAATAAATCTGTTATTTAAATACAATTCAACAGAAATGTTTCTTGAAATTCTTGAAGAGGAAAATGAAAATGACATCCTTGAAAATCTTAAAGCATTATCTTTGTAAAGAAGTTTCAAAAATACAGCTACCAAAACACAAAAAACACGAAATTACACCAGGAATAATTTTTAAGACCATCGTTTAATTCTATAAAACCATGTCCAAAGGCAAAACAAATCCTAATTTAAAAAGCAAACCCAAGAAAGACACCAGCCGTTATAACTCTTTGCTGGCATGGGGGTTGGCCATTTTTTCGTTTATTCTTTATGCCAACACTATCGCCAACGACTACAACATAGATGATGAGCTGGTTACAAAAAACCACCCCCTGACAAGTAAGGGCTTTTCAGGGATTGTAAAAATCTTCTCATCGCCTTATTATGCCGATGCGTCTGGAAATGTTTATGAATACCGACCTATAGTGTTGGCATCTTTTGCCATAGAGCACCAGTTCTTTGGAGACAGCCCTGCAGTAAGTCATCTTCTTAATGCTTTATTATATGGCTTACTGATTTTTGTTCTTTTTAAATTATTACGTACTCTTTTTGCCAACTACAATCTACTGCTTCCCCTTATAGCCACTTTACTTTTCGCGGCTCATCCGACACATACCGAAGTAGTAGCCAGTATTAAGAACAGGGATGAGATTCTGGCTTTTCTTTTTGGTATTTTATCGTTATCAATGGCCGTAAAATATATTACTACCAACAAATACTCATTTCTGCTGCTGACTTTACTAACGTTTCTACTCGGCATTTTATCAAAAAAGAGTGCACTTCCTTTTGCGCTCATTATCCCCATGGCTTTAATATTCTTTAAAAAGCCCAACCTTTCACAATTGCTTTATTTAGTGGTCCCTCTTAGTATTATAGGCTCAGCAACATCTTATTTTTTCGATATAAATGTTCGTTTTCTTTTTTCTTTAACCATTGTTCTGGCAACAATATTTTTCTATATCCTGAACACTACTCCTTCGTTCAATAAACTTTTTATTAATCTTAAAGATTTCCACTCAAAGCTTTATTATAACCCATTCAAAGTAGCTGTTAGTCCTGAATCAGAAGCAGGGCAACAACCTTTTATGCCATTTTATATCAGCTTATTGATTGTGTCGTTGGTTTTCTGTATTCTGGGTCTGATAGATAATTCAAAATATATCTTCTCTATTATTTTAATTGTAAACATCTTAATTTACATCTTTTCCTTTTCAAAACTTAAAGAAACGATTCTTATCTCCATTATTTTTTCTGGCCTTTTACTTCTGACACAGAATGGCATTGTTTCAGTAATAATGCTTATTGTGGCGTATTTTTTTTACACCTTTAATTACAAAAACAAGATTCACCTGTTATGTTTAATTTTAATTTTCTTGCCTTTATGCTTTAACTTTGGAGGATATGTCTCTTTTGTATTTTATTTTTTTCTGATAGGTATAACAATGCTTTCTTTCAGACTGAAAAAGACATTCCTGATACCCAAAATACTGAGCCTTTTGATTCTGGCTGTTTTAATTGTAATGAACATTATTTCTCATAATTTTCACAACGAAACATTTTTCATAACCTTAACATTCTTTATTATCGTCCTGTCATTTTTTCTAAACACATCCGACAAACGGAAGAATCTGGCCGTCATGCTCGTTCTAATGGTAATTCCATTAACACTTTTAAGTGAGTTGAGCGTTGTAAAAAGGTACAACGCCACTAATACACGCGTTCATACGGCTGCATTAAGTCAGGCAACCGGTATTATGCCTGCATCAGGAAGGTCATTAGATTTTGCCGAGATGCCTGTTACTAAAGCATCGCCTCTAGATGTAAGGGCAGGAACAGCTTTTACTTCAATGGCCTTTTATATGAAAATGCTCTTACTGCCACATCCCTTAGGGTTTTACTATGGTTATGATATGATTCCAATAGTAAGCATAAGCAATCCGTGGGCTATTATTTCATTACTTATACACCTGGGCTTATTGGTACTGGCATTGCTGACATTTAAAAAAAACAGGATATTATCCTTTGCTATTTTATTTTACCTTATTTGCATCAGTATTTTCTCAAATATAATAGCGCCTGTTGCCGGTCTCATAGCCGAGCGACTTGTTTTTACCGCTTCTTTGGGATTCTGTATTGCTTTAGTATACCTTCTTTTAAGGGTATTTAAACTGAAATCCGACACCGACACCAATACATTAAGGGCAAACCAGGGATTTATCTGGGTGGTTGCTATCCTTGTCCTGCTCTATAGCTACAAAAGCTTTTCGCGAAATTCACAGTGGAAAGACAGGCTTACATTATATGAAAGCGACATCAACTATCTCGACCGCTCAGCACAAGCTCATAACCTTTATGCCAACACACTTATAGAATATTTGCAAAAAGAAAAAAGCAGTAAGAAAAGAGATAAAATGTTTGACACTGCTATTGAGCAATTCAAATCAGCAATAAACATCTATCCTGCATTTTATAACGCCTCTTACAATCTTGGCAAGGCTTATTATTTTGAAAAGAAGTATAATGAAGCTATTAATTCTTTTGAAAGCACCCTTAAGATAGATTCTTCGGATTATATGGTTTATATGTATCTGGGTATTGTCAATGGTGAAATAGGCAATGCACCAAAATCTGTTTACTATTACGATAAAACCATAGCAAAAGCGCCTGAATTTCTTGATGCCTACACCAATCTCAGTGTTTTATATTTAAAAATGAAACAACCGGAGAAAGCTGTTGAAACCAATCTTGCCTATCTGAAAATCAAACCCAACACTTACGAACCTATTTTGAATATAGGCAAAATATATTTTACCTCAGGCTATCTCCCTGCTGCCCGGGAGTATTTTGAAAAAGCTTATACTTTAAATAAAACAGACCAAAACCTCATCAATGCCCTGTTTGAAATAAATAAAGCACTTGGAGATGTAGAGAAAGCCAACTTCTACCAGGTGTTATTAAAAAAGTAAATTTAATAAACGCCATAAAGCCTCCCCTGAGCAGCATAAATAATAATGCTAAAGCTGATAGAATTCCTAAAAATGAAGATATCAGATAATGAATCTTAAAAGGACTTTTGCGATAAAAGAAAAAATATAAAATAAGTGAAATGATAATATAAGCAGCTGTCAGATATAAGCCCCTGTCAATGGAATACCCAAAAGCTGCTATTGGAATAAACGAAAAGAAAAAGGTAACTATGCACAACTTTTTAGTTGAAACATCCTTTTGAATAAACTTTTGTAAAAACGTAACAGTAATTAAAAAAGAGTATGAGGTAATATCTCTTGGGCAGTTTATTGACGCTAATGAATTTGGAAATTGAGGAAATATTAAAAAAAGATAAAAGCTTACACTAGAAAAACATAAAATAATTATTGTAGCAAAAGATATCACTAAATCCTTTTGATAAAGTCTTATAATTAAAATGATTAATAAAACTAATGACATAGTCATATCA
>Ga0118677_10003829_pt1 | contig 27989 bp, 17 predicted proteins | sample AliMusrvi5mmetaG_FD_86154 | JGI IMG/M metagenome (GOLD analysis project Ga0118677, IMG submission 86154) | reverse complement strand
GTCACGATCAGGTTGCTGACGCTGTTCGCCGCACTTTGCGGCGAAGCCAGCCCCTTGAACCCGATCTGGGCTGCGGTGCCATCGCTGGAGATGGTGATCTGGGGCGTCAACCCGGTTGGGATGGTTGAACCCGAGAAAGTCACCCATGTGTTGGAGGTGTTGTCCAGAATGGCGCCCCGGATTCCAGGGGCGAAGGGGTCGTTGACCGCCGCGATCGTGTCCGCCGTGATCGTGTTGGTCGTCGGCACGCTGCCGTCAACCTGGGCAGCGACGAAGTTCGTGCTGCTCCACGTCAGGATGTCGTCGTAGAACGTGATGTTGTTGGTCGTCACGGCGTTCGTGGCTGCCAGGCCGCCGGCAAAGGCTGCCGCATGGAACGTCAGCACCAGGTTGCTCACGCTGTTGGCTGCCTGGTGCGCTGTGGCCTTGCCCGTGAAGTAGAAGCTGGCAGCCGTGGCGCTGGTGTTGCTGACGTGCGCAATCAGGCCGGGCGGCACGGTGCCGGAGGTGATGCTCACGTAGGTCGCAGACAGATCCGTGCCGATTGGCTGCGTGAAGGTGTCGCCCGCCAGTGTGATTGTGTTGGTGGTGTTCACGCTGCCGTCGTTCAGGCCGGGTGTCTCGACAAAGTTCGCGCTGCCCTGGCTCAGGGCGCCGGCGGAGTTGTAGAACGTGATGCAGTTGACCGTGCTGGTCCCGGACAGCGGCAGGTTGCCGCTGCCGAATGCGCTGCTGCCGGAGAACGACAGCACCAGATTGCTCACGCTCTGCGCTGCCGCGTGCAGGGTGGCCAGGCCGGTGAAGTAGAAGCTGGCCGTGGCGCTGTCCTTCACTTTCACGTGCGGCGTCAGGCCAGGAGGCACCGTGCCGGAGATGATGTTCACGGACGCGCCATACAGCTCGCTCCCCACGTTGTTAAAGGTGTCGTTGGCCAGCGTGATGGTGTTGGTTGTGTTCACGCTGCCGTTGTTCGCGCCCGGCGTCGCGTAGAAGTTGGTGGCGCTTTGCCCCAGGCTGGAGTCGTAGAACGTGATGCTGTTGGTGAACTGGGCGCCGGCCGGGAGGTTGCCGGAGGTAAAGGCCAGCGTGCTGTTGAAGGTCAGCACCACGTTGGCCGCGCTGTCCGAGGCACGGTGCGGCGAGGCCTTGTCTGTGAAATAGAATTTGGCCGAGCTGGCGCTTGTCACCCACACGTGCGGCGTCAGGCCTGCCGGCACGCCGGAGATGCTGACGTAGGTGCTGTACAGGTCGGTCCCCACCAGGCCGCTGGCGAACGTTTCATTCACCAACCCGATGGTGTTGGTCGTGCTCACGCTGCCGTCGTTTGCCAGCGGCGTTTCGAAGAAGTTGACGCTGGCGGGGGAGAGCGTCCCGCCGGAAGGGGTGTCGGGGAATGTAATGCAGTTGGTGGTCACGTTGCGCAGAGGCGTCGTCAGGCTGGCAAAGGCGCCCGCGTTCAGGGTCAGCACCAGGTTGCTCACGCTGTTGATTGCCTCGTGCGGCGCCGACGCGTTGCCCGAGAAGGTGAAGCTGGCCGTGGAAGCGTTCAGGACCGTCACATGCGGGGTCAGGCCGCCCGGTGCCGCAGGCGAGAGCGTCGCAAAGGGGCCGCCGTTCGCGCTCGTCAGCAGGTCGTCGCCCGCGCTGACCAGGGCGCTGGCGAACGACTCGTTCGCCAGCGTGATCGTGACCGTGTTGGTGATGCTGCCGTCGTACGCGGAGGCGTCGGCGTAGAAGTTCGTGCTGCTCGGCGTCAGCGTCGTGTCGTAGAACGTGATGCAGTTGGTGGTGTTGGTGTTGCCGACCGCCGGCACATAGCCGCTCGCGAAGGCCGTGCTCTTGAAGATCAGCACCAGGTTGCTCACGCTCTGCGCCGCCAGGTACGACGAAGCCTGGCCCGTGAAGTAGAAGCTGGCCACCGCCTGGCCGTTGCCGACCATCACGTGCGGCGTCAGGCCGGACGGCACCGTGCCGGAGGTGAAGCTCACGTACGCGGGATACAGGTCCGTGGTCTGCGCCTGCGAGAAGGTGTCGTTCGCCAGTGTGAACGTGTTGGTGGTGTTCACGCTGCCGTTGTTCAAGCCGGGCGTCTCGACGAAGTTCGTGGAGGAGAGCGTCAGCGTCGTGTCGTAGAACGTGATGTTGTTGGTGGTGATCGCATTCGTTGGCGACAGCACTGCGCCGAGGGCGAAGGCCGTGTTGCTGAAGGTCAGCACCAGGTTGCCCACGCTGTTGGCCGCGCGGTGCGGCAAGGCATTGCCGCTGAAATAGAAGTTGGCCACCGTGCTGTTGGAGACCACCAGGTGCGCGGTCAGGCCGCCCGGCGGCGCGGGCGAGAGCGAGGCATAGGTCGGCGTGCCGGCGAGCAGGTCAATGCCGGCCGTCTGCGAGAAGGTGTCGTTCGCCAGCGTGAACGTGTTGGTGGTGTTCACGCTGCCGTCGTTCAAGCCGGTCGTCTCGTAGAAGTTCGTGTTGGAGAATTTCAGACCTGTCGGCGGGATGTACTCATAGGAACCGATGTCCGTGGCCGTGCCTGTCGTGCGCGGATACCCGACCCCGCGCTGGTCGTAAGTGAGGGTGATCCCGTTGTAAGTGTTGTTCACGCCGTTGTCGATGGCTACGCTGCCGGGCTGCTGGGCCACGGTCATGGTCTTGCCGCCGTTGTTCTGCAACGGTCCCAGGTTCACGGTGACCGGCACATTGTTGGACCCCACCCAGCTGTTGTTGGCGTTCTTTAGGACACTCGTGACACCGCCAACCACGTTGGTGCTCCAGGATAGCCAGTTGGCTGTACTAGTGCCATTGAGGCCATTGCTGGCGCAGTTGCCGATCACGTTGTTGCGCTCAATCGGCTTGGGGAATGTGCTGCTGCTGTACGACGAATAGATGTCTGGACCCAAGCCGGTTCCACTGGGCTTGGCAAGCTGGTTGCCCGCAATGACGCAATTTTCTATCGTCCATACGGCGCTAGTGGTGACAAGTCCTAGATATAACCCGCCGCCCGAGTTGGATGCAATATTGCCGACGATCGTGCAGCCCTGAATGCAGAGGCCGCCGTTCGCGCCGCCTGGTCCGGTGGCATAGAAACCACTATTGATGTTCAAGCCGCCGTAGATACTGGGACAGTTGCCGTTGCCGTCTTTCCAGCCGTTGCTGGCGATTGTGCAGTTCTGGATCAGGCCGGTTGTGCCGCCACCGAGCAGCAAGGCGCCGCCGTAGGATGACAGTTGCGTGTTCGACACTATGTTGTAGGCAAAGGTGCACCCGCGCACAGTGATATTGGTGGCCCAGATCGCGGCGCAGCCGCCGCGCGGGCCGTTTCCGGCAGGTGGGGTGGCGGAGGTGATGTTGTTGAGAAAGGAGGAATCGAGCAGATTGATCGTGCCCTTGTAGGGGCCGCCGACGACGCCGAAGCAGAAGCTGGCGCCACCAGGATTTCCGGAACTTATCGCATACTGCAGGTTGCTGCAGACGACGCAGTTGCTGACGGTGAGGATCGGGTCATACGTGTTGGCGCTGGCGTTTGCCGCGATGCCGGCGCCACCGCCGTTTGCATAGCCGTAGCGGATGGTCATGTTGGCCAGCGTGATGTTGGTGGTCGCTGTCCCCAAGGGGAGGGTTTTGCTGACGATGGTGAACACATTGCTGGTGGTGGCGGAACTTGTGGCGAACGGTGACCACGAGCTGGTCGCCTGCACGATGGTCTGGCCGGGGCCGGCGCCCGAGATCACGCCGTTGCTGTTGATGATAATGTTGGGCTCCGTGTAATAGCCGGCTGCGACGTGGAGGATGTCGGTGGCGGCCGTAGTGGGGTTCACCGCATTGGTCATGTGGCCCACGCCGAAGCGGATGGTCCTGTAGGCGTCGGTGCCGGGACCGGTGCCTTTCCCGATGGCGTCCGTCCCCAGCGGATCCACATACCAGTCCATTGCCTGCGCGCTGTTGGCGAGGAGAACAACCATCCCCAGAACCAGTCCAGCCGCGGAACGGCGCAACAGGTCAACTTTTTTCATAAACATAAAACACACCCTTTGTTTCACGTTTCGATTGATGAGACGTCACGCGAGCAACATGGCAACACGCCGAGACCCGGCCCGCCTCCGGCGCCAGCGTGCGCCTGGTTTCCCTGGAGAAACCGACTGCACACGAATACACGGCCAACCACAAGGTGTTTTGATAGCATGATTTGGCCAGCCTCGCCAGTTATTTTGCCGGTTGAAAAATGGGGCAACCAGATGCGCCCGGGGTTTAGAGGCGGACATTCTATTTTGCGCCTGTTGCGGCGACCTCGCCGGCGACGCTGAAAAGAGCTTCCGACCGCTGTTGCCAGCCGCTTTCCATGAACCACTGCTGGAATATGGCCGAATGACGCGCTGCGTACATGCCGCCGTAAGAAATGCCAGTCAGCTCGGGAGAAGCATTCCGGCCCCTCGATTCACTCTGGAAGCCGGCGATAGACGGTTTATCGAGATTCATTTGCAGGGCCTTCACACGGGCATCCAGCACTTCCTGCGCCCGGGTCGCCAAGGCAGCGGGCAGTTTGCCTTTCTTTGCCGGATCAATCAGAACGCTCTCGAGGAATATGCGCGCTTCCGTCTCCTGCAACCCTTCGCGCATCATCTCCAACTTGCTGCTGGACAAGGCGCCATTCGGACCCGGCGGCACAATGCAGGAAATCATTTCATCGCTCTGCCGCCAGGAACTGCTCGGATAGCGTCCCTGGATGCTCAGCATGTTCTTCTGGCCTCTCTCATCTTCCGTGACCGGCCAGTAGTCCAGCCCCATGCGGCCAAATCCGCGATAGGCGCCGCTCTGGATGCAGTATTCCCCCAGTAGGCGGAATATGCTCATCGGGACCGTGACATACGGATCGGCCTTCCAACCTTTTCTGCTCATCCGCTCGCTGCTCAGGCGGATCCACGGCAACTTGATGGACGGATTCTTCCAGCCATATTTCGGCTTGCTGTCCCACTCAAACGCGCATTCATGAACAACGAAATCAGATATGCCAAACGGTGTTTTGCCAAAGGTCTTGTAGTCATAGTGCCCGTACCGGAAATAATGGACCCCCGGCAGCAGATCGTTCCAGAACTTGGCGATGCCGTCTGAGGGGCTCAGGTCGTACGAGTGGCCGATGTGAAGGGATTGATCCAGCCCGCGCTTTTTCAAACGCTCCATCAATTGATCGATCAGCGCTTTCCAATTGGCTTTGCCCTTCTCGTCGTACCGGCCGACGGTGGTCAGCGTGATTTTTCCAGTGGCTTCGTCCAGCAGGCTCACGGGCACTTCCCCTGGCTGAAATCCCTTGTCCAGTTTGGTGTTATGCTCCAGCGCCTTGTCCCATTCTGCCCCGAATCCAAGGAACAGGTCCCAGACAATCAGGGCAATGGCGCGCGGCTTGCCCATGTGCTTCTCGGCCAGGTCCAGGTACCTGTCCAGAACCGTAAAATCGTATTTGTACGTCCCGTCCGGCTTTTTGATCCAGCGGACCATGCTCTGCTCGTTACCGATGTTGGCATGACAGATCAGGGGAATATGCAGGGTCCAGCTCCCGACATATCCCGCCCGCGCAAGCGACTTCTCCAGCAATTTGAAATGCGGGTCGCTCCAGAGCGGCACGTTGTACTGCATGGCCACCGTCTCAGGCGATTGGATGAGATCAACGATTGTGTGAAACTCGCTGGGCAACGGAGCCTGCCAGCCACAAACCTTCAATTGAACCGGCGCTTCCACGCTCGTCATGTCGCTCGCTGTGATCGTTAGCTTGCCGGTGTAGTCGCCTGGCGCCGCGTTGTCCGGAATCGCCACGGTAATCCACACGGGACACACGGCGCCATAAGACCAGGACCCCTTCGCCTTTGTCCGAACCTCCACCACCGGCGGCGCAACTTCGGCCAGGCCATCGAGCAAATCAGGTAAAGCTGCATAGTGATCTTCCAGAATCGGCTCTTCGCCCCAGGCAACCGCATATCTGACCTGAATTGCCGTCGCTGGTATTGTGCCTCCCTTGGGGCCGGTCAGGTCGGTAACAACAGCCCTGATATTCTTGATCGATTGATCGTTGCCTACGACCACCTTCCCGGAACAGACTCCGTTTCGCGCCCCTACCAATTTAACCGGTCTGATCGTCTCAAAGGGATCGCCGTAATCCAAATCCATATCCGGTTGCAGCGGTTGGCTGTTCCAGACTTGAAATCCCTTTGGCCTCGCCACGTTGGGGATCAGGGCACTGGGTGTCACGCCTCGCAGCGTTAATTCATTGAGGCCGCAGGTCGCCCAGATGAAGTCGTATAGGTTGCCGGCCTTCTTGCCTTCAATCCACTCCTTCACGCCCGGCTGATACGGGGCGCGATGAATTTCGACTGCCAGAACATTCGCACCCTTTCGCAGGACTTTTGCAGGAACAGCAATTTCAGCTGTGCGTATACGTGCCGCCGAGGCTGCCGCGAGCGCGGTCTTGTCAACGGGAGTCCGGCCGGACCACCTGATTTCCGGGCTTCCGTCTGATTTGAAGAAGGCTTCCTTGGGATAGTCGTCCGCCAGCGCATCCGGGCCGGACGCATCCTTCGGCATGTTGGCCCTGCCCACCTCCGTGCCGTTGACGTAGACAATCACGCCCCCGCGGTACCGGAGCGAAAGTTTCAACTCTCCGGCGCTGGCCGGATCCGTGACGCCGAACCTGCCCCGCATGCAAAGCAACGCCAGAGCCGGAGAACTGCCCTCGACTACCGCGATGCCGGAATCCGTGGCTTTGACAGGCGCCCCGGCGATGCGTGACCATTGGCTGTCGTCAAACTCCGCCTGCATCCACTCGTTGGGCGGCGCAGGCGTATCCTCCGTCAGGATGGGCAGTTTCTTCACCTCTGCGCCGTTCCGAACCACGGGAGCGCGCACCGTGTAGAACACTCGCCAAAAGCTGGCGGAGCTATCCAACACCACGCCGGGTGCGGCTGCAGGGTCAAGGGCAGGCGCGTCTTTGGGTTGCGCCGCCCAACCCGCTGCCACGCCAAGGCCAAACAGTGCCGACAGCAGTGCGACGTGCTGATTTCTGCGGCGTTGTCGGGGGCTACTGACTCGTGCCATGGTTGTCCTCCCTGCCACTTGTATTGACTTGCGCGTCACTACTTCCCATTCGCCTTCTCTTTTTCCAGCGCTGCGATCTCCTCCGGCGTGGGATCCACCGCCACGCGGAATTTTGTGAGTCCGTAGCCCGTCCCAGTCCCATCCACGATATATTCGCCACCCCCCACGACGGCAAAAGGCGCCCGACCCTGACCCGCACGATTCTTGCTATTCAGCTTGAAAAGCGGATCCACATGGTCCTTGCGATCGACACATACGCCGTCACACATCATTTCGTACGCCGTGCCAACCAGATCGTAAAAACCCCAGGCATTCGGTTGTGCGGATTTGACCGGCATGAATCGCTTGCCCGGCGGTGGCTGGGGTACTTGTCCCTTTATCTTCTGGCCGAATGGCGGATCCGAGGCACCCACCAGCATCGCATTCCCGTTTTCGACCAACGAAGGCAACCGGACCGACCGATGGTTCTTTTCCGACAGGATCTGGCAGAACCGGAGCACATTGGTGGCTGCCACCCGCGCGACCGGCATCTGAGGGCCTTTTTCGTCGCTGGGATTCTCCCCCATGACGGACTCATACATCTCCTGCGTAACCGGAATCTCGGCCAGGTAATACGGTTTGCTCACCGTCCACGTGGATGAAAAGTCCGGACTGTACCGGCACCACCCGTGCCTTTCGTACGTTACGTAGAAGGGAACGCCCTCGAAGAACTTGCCGCCCGGCACCAGGATACACTTGAGCGACAGCGCATCGTTAATCTTCAGCATCAACGGAACTTTACCGGGCATGATAAACGGCTTGTACGGCTGGAGCATTTTTTCCGGATAATTCAGCGGACCTGCGGGCTCGATCTTGCTGGGCGTTATCCATTTCTTGCTGTCTTTTTCTGAAACTACGCCGGTGATTGCCTTGACCGGATTGAGATTCGCGTACTCCTTCTCTTTGCCCTCGGTGAGTCCTGTCGGCGTAATGTAATACTTCAACCGCTTGTTCCAACCATCGTTCAGTTGCTTGGCATGGTCTGCATCGAGACTCTTTTCACCTGGCCAGCATTCTTTCATCAGGGCATCCACGGTCGCAGCCACCTCGGGGGTGCCTTCCACGGCCATCATTACCAGCGTCTTGTCGGCGCCACTGGGGTCACGAAAGGTGGCTGAGTCCGGCATCACCGGCCCTTTGAGCGTGACCACTGCGCCGGCCGCAGCGGGTCCAGGCTCAGCCGACACCGCAAGATCTCCGGACGCGATCACTGCTGCAGCCATCGCGATCGCCGGAACTGAAAACCTGAACAATCCCTTCATCTCACACCTCTCACCTGCCGGGAAACCGTGTTCAACAAGTTAGCGCTGGAATGGAAAAATAAGCGTACGCGCAAACAAGGTAATTGGCTATGTTGTTTCTTGTTGTTCTTTTGTCTTTTTTCAGTGGGCCTGCCAATGGGAAAATGGCATGTGCGGAGCGGAGAATCCGGGTCTATTCGAAGCTCTGAACCAGTCCCTTCAAATCCCGACCCCGTTCCAGAGCAGCTTCAGCCGCCTTGCGATCCAGGTTCAGGAGCACAATTCCCCGATCCACGGTGGACTGGAAGATCTTTTCCATATCGTTGTGCTGCGGCTGGCTCAGGTTCACACCATAAAGCCCAGGTATTGCGCATAAAAGGTGAATGTAGTGATCGCCCCGGCCGCAAAAGTGCATGGCGCCACCCCCGACTTCCGCAAGGATCCGCCGGTTATACGGTTCCGCGAACTCCGCGTACATCTCCGGCGAAAGATTCATGGCGGAGTCGTCACGAAGCATGACCGTCCCGCGATGAAAAAGCCCCCAATGGAGGTTCAACCCGTCATGCGGAGGGGCGAACTGATGCCACTCCTTGAGGAAACGGATGTAGGTTTCGGTAATCAAGCCGAGGAAGGATTTCACCAGGTCCGGCTCATCCACCAGTTCGAGAAACAGTGAACTACCCCACAGACTTTCGCAGACATCCAGCGGCCCCTGGATATCCGGGTGAATCATTTGGATATATTGTGAGATCTTCGGATAGGGGCGCATGAGCTCCCGGAATCGTTTGCCCATTTCCAGGACCAGAGCTCCCTGGCCGGTCCGGAGGTCAGGCACACCCTTGTCGAGGATCCGGCGCACGACATCGGCACCGCCGGGAAGATGTCTTGCGGCGGGCAGGGTGTTGAGTTCTCTATCCATCAAAAACAATTCCGCCCCGAAAATAGAAGGAAGAATCGAGGTTCCATAATTTGCGCGGATGCCAAACCCCCGGCCGTCGGCTGTTTCCAAAGAGCGGGAACAGCCCAGGAATTGCTGGAGCGCCATGAGATGGCTGTCGTTCAAGGCATCGTTGACAAAGATCTTTTCCGGCCATTCCACCTGCGGCGGAGAGGCGCGCATCCGGGCAGGAGAAAATAACGCCCCCCGAAAATGGCCATGGCTGAAATTCTGCCATTCCGCCAAAAGCGCCTCTTCGGTCTCCGGAACAATCCGGTTTTCCAAGTCTTCCAGGTACGGCGTTAGCATGCGGTCTCCTCGATCATCTTCATCATTCGGCGGCCATACTCCACATAGTTGGCGAACTTCACTTCTTCTTTCACCGTGATCGATTTGTCGTGAAAGACAACCGCCAGATGCGGCTCGATGGAAATGCCGCCGTCATAACCGCTCGATAGCAGATCCCCAACGATCCTGCGCACATCGCCATCGCCCTCGCCGGGGAAAGTAAAGACCTGCTTCTGTTCCTTTGCATCCCATCTGCCGTCCTTGATGTGAACATAGGCGATGTGGGGCTTGACGTGTTGATAGAACTCCCATGACGACTGTTTGGGGTAGGGTGGGGCCTTCGACCAGTCATCCGTGAACACCGTGTTACCTGTGTCGAAAACAAGTTTCAAGCCGGGCACGTTCTCAATAATCTTCTGCGTAAACGGCCATCCCAATCCGCCGTAGTTCATGCAGTTCTCGTGGACAGGGATCAGCCCTTCGCCACTGAACATGCTGACCAATTCTCGCAAACGGCGAAACCGCTCCTCCACCATCTGGTCATCGGGTCCATGACCCTTGCGCACAGCAAAGCTCATGATGCGGATCAATTGGGTTCCCAGGCGCTTCATCCGCGGTATGGCGCGTTTCGCCTCCGCCATCGAAGAATCGAAAGGCTCCTCAATGCGCTTCCCCCAATTGGCGATGGCCGATCCGAAGCAATTGATCTTCACGCCGGCCTCCTGGAGTTTGCCGTAGACTACGTCAAACTCCTGGTCCGAAAGGTCGTGAATGTTCTTGCCGTCAATGTTGCGGGATTCGATGTTCTCCCACCCCAATGCCTGGGTCGCCTGGATCTGCCCCTCGATGCCAGCAGACGCCTCATCCGCAAATCCGGTCAGATACATGGATGCTCCTATTTGAATGATGCCTTCAGGTCCTCGTTGCCGGCCTTATGAATTGTCTTCTTCTCATGCTTGGATGCCTGGATCAATTTCGCCAGCATCTTCTCGTACGCTGCGCCATTCAACGGCAGTTCAACAGTCTTTCCGAACAATGACGAATACAACATCGCATTGGCGAGCTCCACGGAGTGAATCCCTTCGCGCGCGGGCGCAATCAACGGAACACCGTCGAGAATGGCGTCCACAAAATTCTGTTTGATTTCCAGATGCTGCCCGCCCGAACCGCCCTTCACCGGGATGCTGACATTCCAAACATCAGGAGTGGCAAACGATGCCTTTGACTGGCGGCAGAATTCGAGCGCCGAAACCTCATTCCTCGTAAACTGGAGCGTCCCGGCTTCGGCCACGAGCTTCCCGTTTTCACCCGCAATCTCCAGCCGGTTCGTGCCGGGAGCCTCGCCTGTGGATGTCACGAACACGCCGGTCGCGCCGTTGGGATATTCCAGGTAGGCCGTGACCTCATCCTCCACTTCGATGTTGTGTCGCTTTCCGAGATTACAGAACGCCCGCAGGCTGGACGGCATGCCACAGATCCACTGCAGCAGATCTAGATTGTGTGGACACTGGTTCAGCAGCACGCCACCCCCCTCGCCGGCCCAGGTGGCACGCCACGAACCGCTCGCATAGTAAGCGTCCGTGCGAAACCAATCGGTCACAATCCAGTTCACGCGCATGATCTTGCCAAGGGTGCCACCCCGCACCAGGTCGTGGATCTTGCGAAACATGGGATGGGTGCGCTGATTGAACATGGCCGCAAAAACCAGCTTCCTGTTCTTGTGCGCGGCGAGCAAATGCTCGCAGTCCGCCTTGTGCACAGAAATGGGTTTCTCGACCAGAACATGCAATCCGTGTCGCAGCGCCTGTATGCCGATGGTTGTGTGCGCGTAGTGCGGAGTGGCGATCAACACGGCATCAACCTTGCCGGACTTGATGAGTTCGCTGCTCTCGCTGAACCTGGCAATGGCATCGCCAAAGTTGTTCATCCGCCCCGGGTCAGTATCGGAAACTGCCGTGAGTTTGCAACGTGCCACTTTGCCATCTAGCAGTTGGGTGGCATGCGACATGCCCATCCCGCCGAGGCCAATGATTCCCAATCGTACAGTCTTCATTTTTGATCCTTTCTGTCGCGCGCAACGGAATGATCTAATAACAATCCCGGAGTTTGACAAACTCGTCGAGCATTGCCATGAAATTGTCGTACTTCGTGTTCTTCGCCACAGAATGGCTGGGGCCCAGAATGAATCCGCCCCCGGGCGCGCCACGTTCCATGGCTATTCGCACAGCCTTTCGAACGTCGCCCGTGGAGCCGGCGATCAGGTTCTCCACGGGAACACCACCCCAGAACGCCAAGCGGTGACCATACGCCGCTTTCAGTTTGCCGATCTCCATGCCGGCGGTCGTCTGCAGCGACTGGTAACAATCAATCCCCGTGTCGGCCAGCATGTCCATGAGGGGGATATTATTGCCGCAGTTGTGGAAGATGACTTGCGAAACGGATTGCTTGACGTGTGCAATCCGTTCCTTCAGAAAGGGGAAACAGAATTCCTGAAACATGGCTGGCGAGATCAGCGGGGCATTGGTTCCGGCCATGTCCTGCTCCATGAGCACGCCGGCAACGCCCGGACGGATGAAGTACGGATCTTTGGCATTCTGAGCAGCCACAGACTGCTGATTTGCAGCGAGGACCACTTCCGGTTGCAGTGCGTACATCATGAGGCCGTTCTCGGTGCCGCCAAGGAGTGTCATTGCCGTGACGCCTCCGGTGGTGCCCGCGATGTACCGATGTTTGCCAAGTTTGGCGACCACGTAGTCAAGCACCTCGAACACGGACGGATCCGGCGGCTGTACGGCAATTGGCTCACGGAAATCGTCAACCACGAACGCCGTCTGACCTGCCTTGGGGTCAAGAATGCAGGCGATCTCATTGGCGCTGGGAACGGCCTGGAAGATTTTGCCGCTGCGGTCCTCCCATTTATCATCGGCGATCTTCTTTGGAGGGTCGGGGTCGTAGTTGCGCGGGGGCAGCAGTTGCGCCTCCTTGGGCAGGAGAATGTCGGCACAATCGAGCTTCTCGTAAAACTCCACAGTGTCCTTCTTCAGGCTTTCAGCTACTTCCGCCCGGCGCCCTTCCCAAAGCGCGATCTGGATGGCAATCTTGTTGCGCACATACGTCGGCCGTCCGATGACCTTCTCGACCGTGTCATGATCAACCGCATAGAATCCAAGCGGAACACGATCAACAGACTTCCGCGCGATCGCGGCCGTAACTCTCTCTCGTGAATTCATCTATTCTGACTCCGGCCTGACGACACTATTTGGCTCCCCGCGCATCGAGGCAGAGTAGCGATCCCTTTTCGTTGCGCACGTAAATGCGGCCGTTGCAGAGGACGGGGTTGGACCAGCAGCCGGCCGGGCTTGGTTTGCCGTTAACCGTTTCTTCCGGGAATACTTTGGCGCGGGCCAGCTCCTTGTAGGAATCGGGCGCAGCGTCAGCGAGGATCAAGTCGCCTTTCCGACCCAGGACGAGCAGTTTCCCATCCGCAGCCATGAGGCCGCCTGCGCCCACGTCCTTCTGCCGCCATTTTTCCGAACCGTCCTTGGCGCTCAGGCAGACCAGGTCGGCCTTCTCCCAGCCCGAATCAAACAGTCCGTACAGATGATCGCCCATCAGGACGCAACTGGCGAAGACACAGCCGAAATTCTTCTTCCAGACATTCGCGATGCGGCCCTGCCGGATCTCCAGCAGTGCGGATCCCATGCCATAACCCGCAGCGACAAAAACCCGATCTCCGACGATGACCGGATCGCTGCAGTTGCAGCCGCTTCTGGTTTTCCAATCACAGGCGGCAATGGGCTTCCCGTCCGCCAACGCCACAACCACCAGCTGGGTGGCCGCAAAGAACGCCACGCAACGACGGTCCGCCAGCGTGAACGCCACCGGCGAAGCAAAACTCGATGCCCCTTCGCTCTTCCAGACGACATTGCCCGTCTTCTTGTCCAGTGCAAGGCCTGTCGATCCTGCATTCAACAGCAGGATTGTCCCCTCGATCAGCGGCGAACCACTGAACCCCTCATTCGGCAACTCAAGGTTGAAATCCTTTGTCAGGTCCTTGTTCCAGATCACTTTCCCGCTGCCGCAATCCAGGCAGAAAAGCTGCCCGGCCAGACCCACCGTATAGACGCAGGCACCGTCAACCACGGGCGTCGCCCGGGGTGAAATGCCGTATAGCGCTTTCGGACAGGAAGACTTTGAGCAGGGGTAGGAGTGTTTCCAGAGGGTTTCCCCCGTATTGGCATTGAGGCAGTAAACGGTTTCCTGATCTTTGCTGTTGCCCATGGTGTAGATCTTGCCACCGCTCACCGAAACAGTGGAATAGCCGCGCCCCACGTCAACCTTCCATAGTTGCTTGAGGCCGTCTTTGGGCCAGGTTGTGAGCCAGCCCTTCTCTACAGAGACTCCGTCATGCTTCGGCCCGCGCCAGCACGGCCAGTCTTCGGCAGTCAGAACATTTCCGGATGCCGTGATCAACAGAGTGCCGACCAGTGCATAGAGCGTTGTTGATTTTGCCATTTGCATGTGCTTTTCTGCTCTTCCAAGTTCTAGCCCGGCACGAAGACGTCGAATGGAACGGATTAGGCGTGGCTATTTGCCGTCGCTTGCATCCGGCTTGTTAGGCTTCCTGGTGATCAGTTTAATGGCGCTATCGGCAAACCGTTGGCCAAGCAGTTTGTATCCCGGAATCGAGTAGTGCAGGTCACTCTTGATTTTCTGGCCATTCGCGTCCTTCTTCCCTTCGTTCAGATCATCGGTGTTGATCCAGGTCGTATGTGGGTTGGCTTCTGCAACCTCGACCTGGGCTTTGCGCACCATCTCCCACTCCTGATCACTCTGGTAGTCGTTAATGCGGCCAATGACGAAGTTGATGTCTTTGCGCCCCAAATCAGTTCTGAACTGATCCAGAAGACCTTGCAAGCTGGCAGCGTATACAGGAGCATTCTTCGTTGTGGCGTCTGATTCCCCTTGCATCCATACAACGGTGATTGTGGCGAGTTGCTTGTCTTTGATGGCTTCGTTTACCTTGGCCATCAGACGGTCATACAGATCACCGCTACGATAAGCAGGCAATTTCCATTTTTTATACCAGCGCTGAATTGATTGACCGCCTTCCGCGTCCTTGACGACAATCACGTGATCTGTTCCAAATGCGGATTCAACCGCGGGGGTGAAAGAGGTTGCAGGATTGAGCCGTAACATATTCGATTGCCCGGAGAGGATAAACAGGTGTTTGTTCTGTTCAGCTCCGGTGACATACGAGACTGTGACCAGCGTGAGCAGAGCGATGATACATTGCAGTCTCATGGTCTTCTCCGTTGTTGATATCTACAAGCAAACATGGGCCCTTCTACTTCCCACCCGCTTGCTCTTTTGCCAACGCTGCGATCTCCTCCGGCGTGGGTTCCACAGAAATGCGGAATTTCGTCCCGCAGTAACTTCGTCCAGTATCAGGGATGTCTTCATAGCCAATGGCTGAATGGCGGGCACCCGCGCCGATGTGCTCGTGTTTCTTGCCGGTTTTCTCCGCTTCCGTACACGGGTAACTCGGATCAACTTCGTCCTTCCGGATTCTCCAGGTTTTTCCTATGTCGCTGGTAAGCTCAAGCCAGACGCCATCGGCCATGTTATACAGCCCCCAGGCATTCGGCTTTGCAGTCTTGACCGGAAGAGGGCATTTCGCCCCCTTGGGCCCCATACTGCTCTGCTCCTTGAATTTCTGATTGAACGGCGGAGAAGATGCGCCCACGACCGCCGCATATTCCCACTGGGCGAAGGTTGGCAGATGAACCTTTCGCCCATTCTTCTCTGACAGGATCTGACAGAACTTCAGGATGTCAGCGCACGGCACATTCTGGACAGGGAGTTGCGGATCCTTCTCTTCGCTGGGATTGTTCCCCATCAGCGCCTCGTAGATCTCCTGCGTCACCGGAATTTCGGCCAGGTAATAAGGCTTTGTCAGTGTGATCAGGCGCGGGTACTCGTCCTGATAACGAGGCCACACGTAGAACGGCAATCTCATCAGGAACTTGCCGGGTGGTATCAGAATGCATTTCAGAGACAGCTTGTCATTTACCTTGAGTAGCAACGGATCTTTGCCTGGCACCAGGAAAGGTTTGTCCGGCATCAGCATTCGGTCCGGATATTTCAACTTGAACTCCGGCACGATCTTGCTCGGGGTGATCCATTTTTTGCCATCTTTCTCCGAAAGAACCCCGGTCACGGCCACGGCAGGGTTGGCATACTGACACCCCTTCTTGTCAATGATGCTGGATGGAACAAGGTAATACTTCAGCCGCTCGTTAAACCTTTCCAGAACCTTGACTGCCTGCTCTGCATTCAGGGTATCACTGGTGTAACACTCCTTCATCAGGCGGTCCATTTCAGCCTTCACCTCGGGAGTTCCGTCCACGGCATAAAGCACCTGGCCGTCCCCCACGGCGCTCTCGTCGGGAGCGCACGCCTTTTCCCACAACAGGATGCCTTTGATGGTTACCTCCGCACCCGGAGCTGGTTTGACCGCACCACCCTGTCCGGATGCGTATCCGGTGAACAGCATTAGCCCGGCAACCAAAATTACAAAGCGTATGGTTGTCATGTTTCTCTTCCTCCTGCTTCGATGATGCTCATTTGTCACTTCTTCGCCGCTTGCGCTATTTCCGCGGTCTCTTCCGGCGTGGCATCCACCGCCACACGTATTTTTGTGAGGAAATAGCCCTTCCCGGTTCCGTCCTTGATGAATTCGCTGCCGCCTTTCCCCCAGGTTCCCGTTCCGGCACGATTTTTGCCGCTGCGATCCGGGTAACTCCGGTCTACCTCGTCTTTGCGGGGATACGTGGGCCTGTCGCTCGTCATTTCATACGCACCGGCTCCCACCGGCTTGATCAGATCGTAAAACCCCCAGGCATTGGGCGCCGTGGTTTTCACCGGCAAGAGTGAACTGCCGTCCGCCGCCACACTGAACAGGCCCGTCAGTTTCCGGAGGAAGGACGGATCGGAGGTGCCCACCACACCCGCATTCCCCATTTCGGCGGTTGTTGGCAGGCGGACCGTCCGCTGGTTCTTCTCCGACAGGATCTGGCAGAATCTGTCAACATTGGTCGCCGCCACACGCGTGACTGGCAGTTGCGGGTTCTTCTGATCGCTGGGGTTTTCTCCCATGACTGACTCATACATCTCCTGGGTTACCGGAATCTCAGCCAGATAATACGGCTTGGTCAGCGTCCACATGTATGGATAGTCATCATCGTACCGGCAGTACGAGTCGTTCCGTACGTACGTGTGGTAGAACGAGCCCTTAAAGATCTTCCCGGGTGGCACCAGGATGCACGTGAGCGACAACGTGTCGGTGACTTTCAAAATCAGCGGTGTCTTGCCGGGCATGACAAACGGCTTGCGTGGCTGATACATCTTCTCCGGATAGGCCAGCGGCCCCGCGGGAACGATCTTGCTCGGCGTGATCCATTTCTGACCGTCCTTCTCGGAAACCACACCTGTCACAGCCTTCACCGGATTGCGCCAACGGTAGTCCTTTTCCTTTCCCGTAGTAAGCTCCGTGGGAGTGATGTAGTACTTCAGCCGTTTGATCCACTCGTTGTTCAGCTTTCGGGCATGCTCCGCGTCCATGCTGCCCTCGCCCGGCCAGTTCTCTTTCATAATGGCATCAACCGTGGCGGTCACCTCCGGTGTCCCTTCCACAGCAACCAGCAGCAGGATCTTTTCTGCGCTATCAGGCGGATTTAAGAGCGCGGACGCTTCCGACATCACCGGCCCCTTCAGCGTGATTTCCTGACTTGTTGCGGCGGCCTGTTTCTCCTGCGCGAGCAGGATCTTTCCAGACAAAATCGCTGTCATTGCCACGGCAAGCAGCACGCCGGATGACCTGAATGTTCGTTTCATTTCTTGCCTTCCTTTTGTTATGCAACCCGGCTGCACAATTGTTCGAAAGAAAGCTGCCAATAATTTACTCGCATGGAGGCTGGATGGCTATGTGTTCTGTTATTGTTTATTTGTCTTTTTTCGTTGAGCCCGGCATGGGCTGGGGGCACAATGCCCGGGTTATGAAGAATGGGCTTGCTTGGTGTCAGGTTTGCCACCAGTCGCGTCAACCGCTGGTTTTCATCCCGCAATTGCCTCAACTCCCGCAACCCACTGACGCCCCTCCTGCAGAGTGTTGAAGTTTCCCTTCAAAAATCAGCACGCTGCGGTTTTGCGGTTGGTCATTCCGCAGTGGCGTTTCCGCCCGGTTTCTGCGAACATAAACCGGCACGAAGAGCGCTGCTGTTGACCCGGCTGTGTTCTTCCTGCCAATGGCACAATAACGCCCCCGGCTGGCACGTTTGTACAGTAACAACCCCGCGGGAGCGGACCCGAATGCAGAGAAGCCCCACAATGCGTGCGATGGCGCTAGCGCTGGCGGCCGGTCTGGCGCTGGCGGCGCTGCCCGGCCGCGGGGAGCCGTCCGCGCCTGCGGCGCGCACGAATGCGGTTGTAAACCCGTTCGAGGGCGGGCCGGTGGCTGCGCCTGCCTGCGCGATCGACAAGGCCGTGTTCCGCAACTTGGAGCGCCTGGGCATTTTACCGGCCAGCCTCTGCTCCGACGAGGTCTTTGTGCGTCGCGTCTACCTCGACACCACGGGCGCGCTCCCCACTGTGGAGGAGGCCCGGGCGTTCCTGGCGGATGAGCGGCCGGACAAGCGCCACGCGCTGATCGACCGCCTGCTGGCGCGCGATGCGTTTGCGGACTACTGGTCGCTGAAATGGTGCGACCTGCTGCGGGTGAAGTCGGAATTTCCCATCAACCTCTGGCCCAACGCGGTGCAGGCGTACCACCGCTGGATTCTCGCCAGCCTCAGGCAGAATCTGCCGTACGACCGCTTCGTGCGCGAGCTGCTCACAACCAGCGGCAGCAACTTCCACGATCCGCAGGTCAACTTCTACCGGGCCGTGCAGAACAAGGAGCCGCCCGCGCTGGCGCAGGCCGTGGCCCTGACGTTCATGGGCGTGCGGGCCGACCGCTGGCCCGAGGCGCGCCGGAATGCCATGGCCGCGTTCTTCTCGCAGGTCGGATACAAGGCCACCTCTGAATGGAAGGAGGAAATCGTCTACTTCGATATCTCCAAGGCCTCCAACGCGGTCCTGCAGACGACGTTTCCGGACGGCAAGCCTGTGCGGATCGCGGCCGGGCAGGACCCGCGCGAGGTATTTGCCGACTGGCTGGTCGACGTGCGCAACCCGTGGTTTGCGCGCAACATCGTCAACCGCGTCTGGTTCTGGCTGCTGGGCCGCGGCGCAGCCGGCGACCCGGACGATCTTCGCGAAGATGTCCCGCCCGCCAATCCCGAGCTGCTGGCGCTGCTGGAAAAGGAACTCGTCGCCGACCGCTACGACCTGCGGCGGCTCTTCCGCAGCATCCTGCAATCGCAGGCCTACCAGCTCTCCTGCCTGCCGCGCTCCCGCGACCCGCGCGCCGAGGCGGCCTTCGCGTACTACCCCGTGCGTCGGCTGGAGGCGGAGGTGCTGATCGACGCGATTGACCAGATCACCGGCTCGGCCGAGAACTACTCTAGCATCATTCCGGAGCCCTACACCTTCATCCCCGAGGACCAGAACACTGTTGTGCTGGCTGACGCCAGCATCAGCAGCCCCTTTCTGGACCTGTTCGGCCGCTCGCCGCGCGACAGTGGCCTGGAAGCGGAGCGCAACAGCCGTCCGACCGCCGCCCAGTGCCTGCACCTCCTGAATTCGAGCAACATCCAGCGCAAGCTGGAGCAGGGCGCCCGGCTGCGCATCCTGCTGCAGGCGCAGAAGAAACCGCGCGAAATTGTCGACGACCTCTACCTGGCCATCCTCTCGCGCTATCCGACAGAGGAGGAGCGTAAGACCGTGGCCGCCTATCGGCAGGCGAATCCGACGCGGCGGCCGGGGATTGATCTCGCATGGACGCTGATCAACAGCGCCGAGTTCCAGTACCGGCATTGAGGCGATGAGTGCCAGGCAGACAATTGGGAACACAGAGGAGGCCGGAGCACACAGAGGACTCGTCTTTCGAAAACAAGAACACGCAGTGTGCTCATTCCGTCTCTGTGCCCTCTGTGTCCAAAGAGCTGTTTGGTTGTAGTTCTTGGAAAACCCGTTACAGGGAGCGATTGCCATGAATGCCGTTCTTTCGCGACGCGAGGCCATGCGGCGCCTGCTTTTGGCCGGTGCCGGCACCTGGCTGGCGGCGCGCCTGCCACTGCGCGCCTGGGCGGACACGGAACCGGCCGTGCCGGGGAAACGTCGGGCAAAAGCGGTCATCCAGCTCTGGATGGGAGGCGGGCCGACGCACATCGACACGTTCGATCCGAAGCCCGAGGCGGGCAACGACTACTGCGGGCCGTTCAACAAGCCGATCGAGACCAGCGTGCCGGGGATTCGCATCGGCGAGTTGCTGCCGTTGCTGGCGAAGCAGGCTGACAAGTACGCCATCCTTCGGGGCATGACGCATGGCAACAACGGCCACGAGACCGCCGCCTACATGGTCCAGACCGGCCGCAAGTCCGGTGAGCGCGACGTCTACCCGTGCGCCGGCGCCGTGGTCTCGTACTGCCGGGGCGTGGATGCCGGCTACCGCGGTCTGATTCCGCCCTACATTGTGCTGACGGAGGCGCAGGGGCGCTTTCCGGAGTGCGGCTTCCTCGGCCAGCGCTTCAAGCCGTTCGCCACCGGCGGCGATCCGTCGCAGCTCAAGTTCATGGTGGAGGGGATCGTTGCGCAGGGGATCACCGACCCGCAGCAGGTGACGCGCCGCGACCTGCTGCACAAACTCGACGTGCTGCCGCAGCTCCTGACCAACAACGCTTCGCTGCAGGCGTTGGCAAAATCGGAGGAGCAGGCCTATGACATGATCCTCGGCGACGGCGCCAAGATTTTCGACCTTTCCACCGAGCCGAACGAGCTGCGCGACCGCTATGGCCGCACCAGGTTCGGGCAGTCCTGCCTCATGGCGCGGCGACTGGTGGAGAAGGGGGTGCCGTACATCACCATCAACCATGGCGGCTGGGACACGCACAAGGACCATTTCCCGGCCATGCGCCGCAAGCTGCCGGAGCTCGACAAGGGATTTGCCACGCTGCTGGACGACCTTGCGCAGCGCGGCCTGCTCGACTCCACGATCGTCTGGTGGGGCGGCGAATTCGGCCGCACGCCGAAGGTGGACTGGGATCCGCCCTGGAACGGCGGCCGCGGCCACTACGGCAAGGTCTTCAGCCACGTGGTCGCCGGTGGTGGTTTTCGGGGCGGGCAGGTGGTTGGTGCCTCGGACGCCAAGGGCGAGACAGTCGCCTCGCGGCCGATCTATCCGTGCGACCTGCTCGGAAGCATCTACGAGCTGATGGGCATTGCGGCCACAACCCGCCTGCCGCATCCGCAGGGGCAGGATGCGCGTGTCATGCCCCTGCCGTCGGACGGCATTCCCTCGGGCGGCATCCTCAAGGAAATCATGGGATGAAAATGCCTTCAAAAAACTACGGTTGGATGTTCTTCAATCTGCGGTCCACTTGGATCAAAGACCTGCCTCTTTCAGCCACAATCATGAATTTTTCCGATTCACGATACGTGCAAAAGTTAGTAGCAGTAGTAAGCGTTCACAGTAACAGTGACAAATGCCTCGGCGTCGGGGTCGGTATCGGGGTCGGGGTCAATACAACGAAATCATTGGTCCATTGGCCATATCGCCTGCCTTTCGATACCGACCCCGACGCCGATAGGATTCCCTTCCGGGCGCACACATCATTGGGGCGGCATCACTATTATTGTGAAGGCTTATTAGCCAGGATGCCTGCGCCACTGTCCCTGTGGCTGGCCACGCTGGCCGTGGCATGCTGGCTCCCTATGGCGCAGGCGCAGCAGCCGCCGCACGTGGGATACATCTATCCCGCCGGCGGACAGGCCGGCACCACGTTCTCGGTGGAGGCGGCCGGGCAGCGCATGGCGAACGCGGACAGCGTCTGCTTCTCTGCGCCGGGGATCGAAGCCGTGATCCTCGACCACGAGCCGCCACCCACGCCGGCCGAGGCGCAGACGCTGCGCGACCGGCGCAAGGAGTTGCAGCAGCAGAAGGACAAAACGCCGGAAATCTTCCGGGAGCTGACGACCATCAACCGGAAACTCGCCGTGGTCGAGAAGCTGCGGCAGAATCCGGCACTGGGCGAAATCCTGCCGCTGCGCATCACCATCGCGCCGCATGTGCCGCCCGGCAACTACGAACTGCGGCTGCGCACGCCGGGCGGGCTGTCGAACCCGCGCGTCTTTCAGGTCGGGCAGGCGCAGGAGTTTTACAAGTTTCAGCCGACCGAGGACGACGTCAAGTTGCGCAAGGAACGGCGGCCCGACTTCCAGCCGACCGCCGCGCCGGCCCTGCCGCCGGTGGAGATCTCGCAGCCGTCTGTTGTGAATGGCTGGATTCCGCCCGGCGGCGTCGACCGCTTCCGCTTCCATGCGTGGAAGGGGGAGAACCTGACAATCCTCACCAGCGCGCGGGAGCTGAACCCTTACCTGGCCGATGCCGTGCCCGGCTGGTTCCAGGTGGTCGCGGCCCTCTACGACGCGCGGGGGAAGGAACTCGCGTACGACGATCACTACCGCTTCCGTCCCGATCCGGCGCTCTGCTGCCGGATTCCTGCGGATGGCGAGTATACGCTGGAGATTCGCGACGCCCTCTACCGCGGCCGCGAGGATTTTGTCTACCGCGTCGCGATCGGCGAACTGCCGTTCATCACCGGCATCTTCCCGCTGGGCGGCAGCACCGGCACGCTGGCGAAGGTCGCTCTGCAGGGGTGGAACCTGGAAGTCGACCGGCTGACGCTGCGCAGCCCGGCGCCCGGCGTGACCTCGCTGGTTGTGCGCAGCGAAGGCAAAGCCTCCAACCGAGTGCCATTCGCATTCGATACCCTGCCGGAGTTTTTCGAGCGCGAGCCGAACAACACGTTTGCCAAGGCCGATGAAGTGGAGCTGCCCATCATCGTCAACGGCCGCATCCACGAGCCAGGCGACGTGGACGTGTTCCGCTTGGAGGGCGAGGCGGGGCAGTCGATCGTGGCCGAGGTCGTGGCGCGGCGGCTGGATTCCCCGCTCGACTCCGTGCTGCGACTCTGCGACGCCTCCGGCCGGCAGATCGCCTTCAACGATGATCGCGACGACAAGGGCGCCGGGCTGGTCACCCACCACGCCGACTCGTACCTCCGCGCCACGCTCCCGTCGAACGGCACCTACTTCGTGCAGCTTTGGGACGCGCAGGGCAAGGGCGGCCCGGAATACGCCTACCGCCTCCATCTCCGGGGGCCGCAGCCGGACTTCGCGTTGCGCTCCGACCCCTCCGGCGTCGGCATCCGTCCCGGATCGAGCGCGCAGTTCTCCGTCTACACGCTGCGACAGGAGGGATTTACCAACGACATCACCTTCGCGCTGCAGGACGCGCCACCCGGGTTCAAGCTCACGGCCACCCGCGTGCAGACCAACCAGGACCTGGTCAAGCTTACGCTCGCTGCGCCGCAGGTCCGCACGGAGGAGCCGTTCGCCATACGCATCGTGGGGCGCGCTACGGTCAGCGGACGCGAGATCGTTCACCCGCTCGTGCCGTCCGACGACATGATGCAGGCTTTCGCTTACCACCACCTCGTGCCAGCGCAGGAACTCAAGGTCGCGATGTTGGGGCAGCCGAGCCTGCGCGACATGGCGAAAATCGCCACCCCCCTGCCAATCAAGCTCCTGCCGGGCGGCGAGGCGCACGTCCTCGTGCGCGTGCCCGTCGGCCCTCGCATCGAGAAGGTCGAATTCGCGCTGAACACGCCGCCGGAGGGGATCAGCCTGCAGAGCTTTGCGCCGAAGGGCGAAAATCAGGAGCTGGTTCTGCAGGCGGACGCCGAAAAGGTCCTGTCTGGCCAGAAGGGGAGCCTCAATGTCAGGGTGATCGGCCTGCGCCTGCCGCGATTTGAGTCCCTCGTGGCCACGGGCACCAACCAGTTGCGCCGCGTGGAACTGGGAACCCTGCCGCCGATTTCGTTCGTCATTGTCGGACAGACGAACGCCCCTGCCGCCGCACAAACGAATCAACCCGAAGCGGCGAAGATCATCACCGCCCTGCCGGTTAAGCTCCCGGCCGGCGGCGAGGCGCTCGTCCTGGCGCGCGTGCCCGCCGACCTGCGCGGCGGGAAGATCGAGCTCAGTCTGAACGACCCGCCGGAGGGGATCCGCCTGAAGAGCTTCGCGCTGCGGGGCGAGAATCAGGAGCTGGTCCTGCAGGCGAACGCCGACAAGATTCTGGCGGGCCAGAAGGGCAGCCTCAACGTCGAGATGTTCGTCCTGCGCCTGTCGCCGCCCGAGCCCGGCGTCACCACGACCAATCAGTCGCGACGAATCAGACTGGGCCTCCTGCCGCCGATTTCGTTCGTTGTTGTTGCGCAGACCAACGCCCCTGTTGCCGCACGCACAAATCAAACCGAAAGCGCCCACCCATGACTGTACGTCCGCCGCCCTGTCCCGAGCCTGATGCGCAGTTTCTCGCCCTGGCCGACATCCTTCCGCCCGACGTGACACGTTCGCGTGTCGAGCAGACGCGGGAACTCTTCCTGCGCATGGAGGCGGCGCTGCAGCGCGAGGGGATGACCTTTGCGCACGTGGTCCGGACCTGGTTTCACCTGGATTCGATCCTGGATTGGTACGGCGAGTTCAACGCGGTGCGCTCCGCCTTCTTCCGCGAGCGCGACCTGTATCGCGGCGTGGTGCCGGCCAGCACCGGTGTCGGCATGCCCAACCCCGCCGGCGCCGCGATCGTCGGCGGCCTGCTGGCCATGAAGCCGCGCTCGGACCGCGTCGGCGTGACGGTCCAGCCTTCGCCGCTGCAGGGCTCGGCGCGCGACTACCGCAGCGACTTCAGCCGCGCCGTGGAAGTGCGGACGCCGGCCGGCCGCCACCTCTACATCTCGGGCACCGCCAGCATCGACCAGCAGGGAAACAGCGTCTTCCTCGACGACGTGGATGCGCAGATCCACTGGACCATGACTGTGGTGCACGCGCTGCTCGAGTCGCGCAGCCTGTCGTGGAACCGCAATGTCACGCACGCCATCGCGTATTTTCCGGACCTCAAGGATGCGTCGCGCTTCGCAGCCTATTGCCAGGCAAACGGACTGGCCGGCCCGCAGGTTCCCGCCGTGCAGGCTACGATCTGCCGTTCGGACCTCCTCTTCGAGATCGAGGTGGATGCGACAGGGAAGTAGAAGGCTGGCGCGTCCCGAACTGCGCCCATGCCAAATACGGTGCCCGGGACACAGAGGGCACCGAGCGGGAAGAGAGCACAGAGGATTTTCCCTCTGTGTTCTCCGTCTCCCTCTGCGGCCTCTGTGTCCAGCCCCGTGTCTGTGTCCTTCGCTTCCGGTGCCTGGCGGGTGTGCGGGGTTGCGGCGAGGACGCCGCGTCCTACCGTCCCTGCCGCGTCTGGGCGAAGCGCGTCCGGCCGGCGAGATCCGGCAGGATGTCGACATCGACGAATCCAAGTTCCTCGAGCAGTTCGCGCACGGCCGGGCCCTGCTCGTCGCCGATCTCCAGAAAGAGCCAGCCGTTCGGGCGCAGCACCATGGCGGCGTCGCGCGCCACGGCGCGCACGATGTCGAGTCCGTCTGCGCCACCGTCGAGCGCCTGCACAGGCTCGTGCTCGCGGATGTGCCGTTCCAGTTTTGCGACTTCTGCGGTCGGGATGTACGGCAGGTTGGCAACGATGGCCGCCACGCTGCCGGCAGGAAATTCGCCGCAGCCGCTGGCGTGGCGGAATTCGACACGTTCTGCCGCGCCGCAGCGCAGGGCGTTGGCGCGCGCCAGTTCGAGCGCCTCCGCGCTGGCGTCGATGGCAACGTAGCGCGCCTGTGGCCGCTCGGTAGCCAGGCTCAGCACGAGGCACCCGGAGCCGGTTCCCACGTCGAGGATCAGAGGCTGTTTTGCGGATGGGTCCGCGGCCGACCACAATCCCGGCGCCTGGAGGACGAGATCGACCAGTTGCTCCGTCTCAGGCCGCGGGATCAGCGCGCGGCAATCCACGGTCAGCGTCAGCTGCCGGAAATCCCATTCGCCGAGAACGTACTGCAGCGGTTCGCCGTCAGCCACGCGTTTCAATCCACGTCGCCAGGCATCTACCAGCCGCGGCAAAGGCGTTTCAGCCTGGTGCAGGAAAAGCTCCAGGCGCGGACAGCGGAACAGGCGGCAGGCGAGCAGTTCGCACGCCACACGCGGGGCGTCTACGCCATGCCGTGCAAGGTACGCTTCGCCAGCGGCGATAAATTCGCCGATCGTGCGCGGGGGTGGCGTGGGAGAGGAGGTCATTGGTCAGTAGTCATTGGTCGAAATCGGCATCGCGATCGGTATCGGGGTCGAGAATTGCGCCGATACCGATAGCGACCACGACCCCGACAAAAACCGTTTCACAAACTATACCAAATACCCGAAAGCGCGGGCGTCCCGCCTGTGACCGGCGGTGAAGGCTGTCAGGGAAACTGTAGCCGTGGCCGATGGCCGCGGAAAGCAGGCATGGGAAACGCGGCCACCGGCAGCACAGATCTGAGCGTTCACTTCCCCGCCTGCGCGTAGGCGCGGGTGCGGCGGGGGAAAACGCGCAGGGCGCCGCAGTCCGGATCCGGATGGACGCCGACACGGCAGCCGTAGACCGATTCGATGATCGGCTCGCGCAGCACCTCCGCGGGCGGGCCGTCGGCCGCGATGCGGCCATGGGCATCGAGCAGCACCAGGCGCGGGAAGAACTCGGCCGCGAGGCTGAGGTCGTGCGCCACCATCACGATGGCCACGCCGCGCTCGCAGTTCAGGCGCGAGATCAGTTCCAGGACTTCCAGGCGGTGCCCCATGTCGAGGTGCGCGGTGGGCTCGTCGAGCAGGATCAGCCGCGGCTCGGCAGCCAAGGCGAGCGCGATCATCACCCGCTGCCGCTCGCCGCCGCTCATCTCCTGGAAGAGACGGCTGCGCAGGTCGAGCACGTCGGTGTAGCGCATGGCCTGCTCGGCGATTTGCCGGTCACGCGCCGAAGAGCCCTGCCAGCGGCTGAGCGCGGCCGTGCGCCCCATGAGCACCATCTCCTCCACGGTAAAAGCCATGGGAACGTCGAGCTGCTGCGGCACCCACGCCACGAGGCGGGCGCGCTCCGCGGCCGGAAGCTGGCGCACGTCGCGGCCAAACAGGCGCGCCACGCCGGCTTCGGCGCGGAGCCGGCCGGTCATCACCTGCAACAGTGTGGATTTTCCTGCGCCGTTCGGGCCGAGCAGCGCAACGGTCTCGCCCTCGCGGACTGCGAACGAGAGGTCGCGCAACACCGGCCGGCTGGGATAGCCTGCGGAAACATTCTGAAGTTCGGCGGCGCAGTTCATGCAGCCTCCAGCGCGGTTGGCTTGCGTCGCCGCAGCAGTACGAGGAAGAATGGACCGCCGAAGAGCGCGGTGATTACGCCCACGGGAAGCTCGACTGGCGCGACCACGAGGCGGGCGCAGGTGTCGCACAGGACAAGGAACACGCCACCAGCCACGGCTGCGGCAGGGAGCAGCCGCCGGTGGTCTGCGCCCACGACATGCCGCATCGCGTGCGGCACGATCAGGCCGACGAAACCGATCAGCCCGCACAGCGCCACGGTGCTGGCAGCCGCCAGTGTGGCAGCGGTCAGCGCGAGCCCGACGACGAATTCCGTGCGCACGCCGAGGTGGTGGGCCATGTCGCGGCCAAGCGTGAGCGCGTTCAGCTCGCGGCTGAGCAGCCAGACGATCCCGAACGCGACGCCCACGCCGCTGCCGCAGGACAGCAGCAGGGAGGTGTCGCTCACCTGCAGGTTGCCGAGCATCCAGAAGACGATCGGCGGCAGGCGGTCGCCGGCAAAGACCACCAGCAGCATCAGAAGACTGCCGAGCATGGAGCTGATCACCACGCCGCTGAGGATCAGCCCGTAGACCGAGACCACGCCGCCGCGCGATGCGAGGCGGTAGACGAGCAGCAGTGTGGCGAGCGCGACGGCAAACGCGCCGGCTGGCAGGGCCAGCGCATGCAGCATGTTCCAGCCGAAAAAGATCGCCAGCGCGGCGCCGAGCGCACCGCCGCCGCTGACGCCCAGCACGTAGGGGTCAGCCAGCGGGTTGCGCAGCAGGGCCTGCAGCACAGCGCCGGAGCAGGCCAGCCCCGCGCCCACGACAAACCCGGCGGCGACGCGGTGAAGGCGCAGATACAGCAAGGCCTGGCCGATGGGCGTGGTGGTGTCCGGCCAGGCGAACCCGTGCGGCCCGAGCAGCACGCAGGCAGCCAGCGCGACAGGCGCAAGCAGATAGAGCAGGAGTTGAACGAGAGGCTTACGCACAGAGACTCCTGTCTCTTATACACATCTG
>Ga0118677_10003828_pt1 | contig 28001 bp, 20 predicted proteins | sample AliMusrvi5mmetaG_FD_86154 | JGI IMG/M metagenome (GOLD analysis project Ga0118677, IMG submission 86154) | reverse complement strand
TTCTAAACCAACATCATAATCTCCTAAAATGCCAAAGCTAGCACTGATTGCCCTTGAGTATGGTGGTGTAGGAGTTCTAGGAGATAGTGCAGTCAGTTGGGAAGCTGTACTAGATTGCTCTTCCTAAATAGGTAAGGAACATTTCCAAAATTAGAGAGGATCTTTAAATCCAGCTTCATGTATCATTGAAAAAAAGGTGCAAGGGCTCAGCACTTCATGAAAAGGACGAAACCAACTGTAACAGTTGTCCTCCAAGGGGTTTTAGAAAAAAGCAATAAAAATATGCGCAGATAAATAGAATGGTCAAAGTAAATCCTAATTATTTATCAAGATCAGAATCAAGATATAAGCAGTTAAGACAAAAGATCAGCGGCACAAGAGGTTTCACTAAAAGGGTGAAGCCAACGAATTCAAGATCTCAAACAAGATCATTAGCGAATACGGGAAGGCAGCGAGCTTCTCATAATTTATCAAGGCTATCACGGGTTGCTGAAAGCAGAAGTCGAGATAGAAGACCTATATTTATTGAACCTTTACCTCCTAGCAGAAGTCGTCGTAATCCTTATCATCATCATCCTAATCCTAATCATCATCCTAATCCTAATCATCATCCTAATCCTAATCATCATCCTAATCATAATGGCCCCCCTTCTTTCAGAAGCGCATAAAGTTAAGCTTTTGCAAATAGATTTGCAATTGTAAGCTGACCACCTCTTGTATTTTTCCAATCACGCAATAGATCCCCGAACAGCAACCGTTCAGCGATTTTTTGACGCTTGGCAACCATTTTCTCTTCTGTAAGACCTGAGCCAAGTTCATGCATCTTAAATCCCGGTAGCTTTTCCAGCACTAGAGCAAACACCTGAGCAATTGGTTTTGCAATCTGTCTTTCGATATAATATGCATAATCCGGAGTTAGCTTATTAGCACGAATAAATGCCGGCGTCTCAATACGATCTCCTTGCAAAACAGGATCTTTTTGTCCTTTCGGTGTGGCTACAAAGACATATCCAATACGCTCAGATGAAGTCGGCTTATTTCCCGGATCACGAGCAGCAATTCTATCTGCAAGAACCTTATGGGCAATGCGCTCTGGATTTGCATATTCTGCTCTCAGTGATTTAGTAATCGTCAACTTCGTCATTCCAAACTTTCCATCAATGAGTTCCTTAGCCACTTTCTTGACAAAGTGAAAGGCACCAATCACATCATGCTTCTGCAGAATACGATCAATCACTCCACCATAAATAACCTTCACAATTGGTGCATTATCACGACGCTTCATTACAATCCCCATACTTGTCATTGAAGGCTTATTCAAATCATCTTCATATTTGTTTCCAACATATCGCTTCTTCGACAAGAGACAGAATGGCCACATAATCTTATCATACTCAAAATCGTGGGGTGCTTTCAGTGATTGTGTGCACACTTGACCGGATTCAATTGCTAGATCTTTCACTGGCTGGAGCGCCTCCTTACCCTTTGCAGGAACCTGAAAATTAATAAAGACTGAATCTGTATCTCCATATACATAAGTTGCGTTGCAACGGGTTTCTTTATCCGCTGAATCAGACTTTGGTTTCCCAGCTTTTATCCACTTATTAAATCCATGATTGTTATCAACGAAATAAGAGGATTCTAGCATCTGCTGTCCCTTCTGGGCCGTCCTCAAATCTCTGTAAGAAAGTGACCTGAGATACTCTTCCCCTGCCAAGGAGATCGCCTGTAGATGCGCAGCGGGGCCTTTCATTCGTTTTCTTTCGGAAGCAGCAGCCTGCATTTCTTCAATTATTTTGGCTTTCCAACCTGCTGGAGGTTCCACTGGAATATATAGTTCTTCTACAACTGACTTTGCATACATAAGCTGCTTCCGCCCATAGGCAGTTGTTGATGCTGCTAGAACTACATGGCCAACCTTGAAAACCTTAGAACCAAGCTGACCGTAAAGCGAATTGGCTGTAATCTTATAGGCATTCTGCTGGCAGTCTAGCAGAGACTTCTTAAAGTCATCTTTCTCTGTCTCAATGAGCTTGCGCGTTGACTTTCGGGCAGCCAAAAGCTTCATCAGAATCTTTGGAATCGTTCCCTTCTGTCCGTTAGGTAACTGCACATACCGAGCTATTCTTAATCCAGCCTTGATCTTCTTCGGATGCTTGTTCTTATCAGTTGGATCGTTCTTCAAGATGTCAAACTCAATATTCACATAGGTCAGATTGGGCAAGTTATCATACATCTCCGAACCCTCCTTGAAGATGACGGTTCCATCAGGCAAGAAATCTTTGACCCAAACAAGTGTATCATGACTAATATTTTCACTAATAATTGTGGATGGATATAGAGAAGCAAAATCTAGAGTTGCAATTGGATCATCAAGATAGATTCCTGTCTTGGGTGGTAGAACAATTGCACCTTCATAAGAATCTTCCTCCTCTTCTTTTTCTTCTTCTGAATCATCATCCCCCTCATTTATAAGCTCTACCACTTCATCAAATCCCTCTGTTGGCAACACCTTGATCAGCCGTCCTTCATTTTTGCATTCCTTGAAAATAAGTGATTCAATCTTAATACCTTGTCCCCGCATATAGATATATCCTGTTGGAACACAGCAGACATCTGCCATTGCTTGACCGGTCCTCAGAACTTCTAGCTTATTGAATAGATCCATAACTAGGTCACAATCCTGTAAACAATATTTGGCCACTATTGCTCTGTCTCCTGCTGATCCTTTGTGTAGTCTGAAAATATCCTGCGGTGAAACATCATCCTTTACCATGCACCAAAACATAGGGAATCCGTTTTCCTTGATCTCATCTACAGTCTGCTCGGATCTTAGCAGAATCTCCTTATCGGTTAGGCCAATGACTTCCATTTTCTTTGATAGCTTATCATTCTCCGAGTCTAGAATTACGACCCAGCGGCCAATACGAAGACCCTTTGTAGACTTGCTTATAATCTTGATTTGTCCATCAAGTTGCTCTAACCCCTTCAGATCTCCCGCCATAAAATGACTGGAGACGGAATCGAGTGAATAGGACTGTAAGTTATAATTGCGTCGAACAAAAGGTAGCAAATCAATCTGCAAGCGACCCGGCATTTCAAGGATATAGAACTTATTATCACCCATCGCAGCTGAGCTCATTTTCTGCTCCTTCAAATGAACCTTTTCCTTCTTGACGCGTGAAAGATAAGATCCTAGCACAGAATTTAAAATGTCATTTTCTTTTTTATTACCCTTCTCAATGATTCCAAGCTCTTCCATCCGGTCCCACAAATATTTTTCGTCAAAACCAAAGATATTATAGCCAATCAAGATATCGGGATTAACATCTCCAATCTTTTCAAACCAACGGGCGATCATCTCTTTTTCAGAGCCGAATGAGTGCGTATGAACGGGAATACCATCATCTCCTGCCGCCACTGGATCGCAGCTTCCTAGCACATAAATCCATTTCTCTATGGGCTTGCCTTGAACCCACATTACCATACCAATCTGGATTGCTTGGTCACCTTCAATTGGAGGAAGGCATTTATCCAAGATTGCAGTTATCTTATCCGTCTTGATCTCGTTCTTTGCATCCAACTTTAGAGCTTCTGCGATTTTTGACTTCTGTCCATTAAACTTTTCCAAACTTTGAACTTCATGCTTGAGATAGATCTTTGAGAAATGCTTTGTGTTCTTGCATGTTAGAGCAATAGGTAGTTCATCATAGATTTCGTCTATTGTAAGTTTGCCTTCGACGATTTCTCGGGCAACCTTTCTGTAGTCTTTTTTCGGCACAGGGAAGTCGCCGTGACTTGACATGCACTCAATATCCCAACTTATGATCTTAAAGGGTGCAGCGGCAACTACTTGCTCGGGTCCGATATCACTGACGTCGGTTTCAAAATAAAGATCAGCAACTAGATCTTCAGATTCTAGCATAGAATAATCTTTGACTCGTATCCATCCCGAGGGACTAATATTGGATGCGTGAAACAGTCGGAGCATTGGATCAATGTTGGCTTCATAGATTGTGAATTTTATAGGTTTGCCTTCAACAGTGAAATGAAGTGGTTCGCAGCAACTGTCTAGGAAAAGATTCTTGAGTTTTTGCCAGACGGACTTTGTCTCGGCGGAAAGTTCAAAAACTGAGATTTCTTTATCGTTTGTAAAATCATAGAGTGTTTTTAATTTTCTGTTATCACTGATTTGTATCTGATTTTGCTGATTGGCGTTGAATGAATTTTTAACTGCATTCTTGAAGTTGGCACGGCCATGCCTTGAGTCGAGTTCTGCTGGAATTTCTACGAAGAAATAGGGACGAAAACCAGAGATATTTGCACAGACAGTTTTGCCGTTGGCTGTAAGACCGTGCACTTGCACGACATATCCAGTATTTTTTTTTCGTATTTCACCGTTGACTTCAAATTCTTCAAAAGCATCTTTGCCAATAAATTCTAGTGCTTGGAAAACAATATCTTCTGAAGACATTGTGCTTCTTGTAACTTACTTGCTGTTAGAAAGTCTTTCAAATTTTAAACCGACTACTTCTTTGACTTCTTAATCTTGCGGGTTTGTCCTCTCTTGAAGACAGGAGATCCTAGCTTGATCAGCATTTTAAGGAGATTTCCCTGCTTCTTGTATGAACCGCCTCGTTGTCCTGCTCCTTTGCTAGTCGCAATGGCTTGATTTGCTTCCTCGATATTTTTCTCGGCTTCAACTTCCATGAATGAAGTCATTTTTTGTGCATTTTTAAGGAAACTGTCTTCAATTTCCTGAGGAGCTTTCAAATCAACAACTGGTGCTACCAACTTGGGTGTCTCGGATGTAATTACAGGCACCTCTGCAGAAACAGTTTCTATTTCTGTCGCCTCAACTGGTTCTGGAACAGCTGCTAAGTTCCGAGCAACGTTATTTGCTCTTGAGCCATTTGTGTTTCCAGCAGTTTTATTATTTGATTGAGTATTAATTTCCTCAACAAGCGTTTCCATTGCCTGCGTAGGCACCTGTTTCTGATTTGACACTTCTTCGCTAGGTTCAATCTCTTCTTCTTTCTCTTCAGACGCTGCAATTGTTGTTTTATTATTTTCTGCAAGAACAGCCGGTTGATCAATGGGAACATTGCTAGGACGAGACATTTCCTCTGCCATTGCTGCAATATCATTCACTTTTTCCGGGCTTACAGGTTTAGCTACACCATTTATTACTTCTAACACAGTTGGAACGCCATCAATTGGAACATCCTTGAGAACTTGACTTAATGATTGTTTTTCAACGGGCACTGAAACCATACTAACATTTCTGGAAGGAAGATTTTCTAACTGATGCCATTTAGGCTTGAGTTTTTGGCAATGGTGACACCATGGCGCTTGAAACATGACAAATACTTTAACATTTGGAACCATTAGCATATCATCTACTTTTTTCATATCTTGCTTGTTCTTGACATGAATTGTAGCTACATTATTTCTGTTCATCATCATGTTTACAATTCGGCGTGTTCTTTGATGGCGATTATTATTTCTATTGTTACTCCGGGATTTTACCATATCTCTAATTTAAGTCAAGGGTTTTAATAGGGATGACTGGACCGATTTTATTCGGAATACTTTTATTTGGATGTTTTATTTTTCTTTATCTGATGAGTAAAACACATTTATCACTTTTTCCTACCTATGGTCAGAATATTGATGTAAATAAAAGCGCCAGTCAATCTGGTTTGGATTCTGTGCTAGAATTAAAATGCCCTGAAAGAGCCGTATATGGTGCGATGAACACCATTTTATCTTATCCTGGCCCTAAACCTTTTACATCTCTTGATTCATACTTGGAGTATTACAAATATTTAGCTTCGCAGGGTCTGGAATGCTCTTTTGTATCTCCTGCAAGAGGTGATGCAGGACCTGTGCCTTCTACAACAGGAGGATGGGAAACAGATGTTCCGGTAGTCGATGAGCAAACGTATGCTATGACACCTATCAAGAAGCTGGATGATTATGAATTTTCCCGGGTTTTCCAGGTAGAGAAGGAGAAGAGGAATCAATTGGAAAGGACAACAATCAATGCTCTAACTGCTCAGAGGCAATGGGATTGGTCGCAGCTACCTTTCAATTCGGAGGGTAGGACTGATCAGGAAAGGGTTATGAATGGAAAGAGAATGGAAGGATTCACTGGCACTGTGACAGAGCCGTTTTATTCATCTATTAGCGGAGATGAGGGAGCACCGCAAGATACTGTTGAATTAGATGAGCGCGAAAAATCAATTCTCCAGCAGTATGCACCTAGGAAAACAGAAGATCTCATGAATCATAATAAAGATGATGTGTCTGTGCTTGTTAAGAAATTATATGCTGATGATCCGGATTGGGAGCCTGTGCTCGAAAAGCGCAATGGAATTGAATTCGAAGTAACAGGTTTGATACCTAAGCGAAAGAAGTCAGATAGTGAATTTGAAGATGAGCATGTTCCTACGGTGGCTGAGGCTGTAAATTTGGGATTGACTGATCAGAAAGTAGCAATGACAGTGTCTCCGAATTTTGATGCACCGAAGATGCAAGATCCGTTTTTTGATAAGACTGGAGTGGTTGATTATGCTGGTGACCGATTTTATAAGTATGATAGTTTTTCAAAATGGACTCCTGGTTTGGAACGAATGTTTGCACCGACATTTGATCAGAATGACTGGGTTGGCTCTACAAGTGAAACGCAGTAGAAACAAGTGAAACGCAGTGAAGCATTTAAAAAAAATCGGCGAATTAAATATAAATGGTATTAGCTCCCCATAAGGCAAAGATCCCCGCATCTGTTTCGGAACAGAATCACGCCGTTGTGAAAGTCATAACGCCGTGGAACCCCAATAATAAAATTATTCCAGAATCTGAAATTTTGCGTTTCTTGCAGAGACCTGGTGTTAAGTTGCCCAAGAATTTGGATTTTAAATTGTTTCAACAAGCATGTGTTCATAAATCATATGTTGAAAAACCTGCTGGAACACCCGGACCAAATGGAGAAATCATTCAATTGTCAGAAAGACCTGAAGAATGTTTGCCTCTGCAAAAGGCACATAATGAAGAACTTGAATTTGTGGGTGATTCCGTATTAAACTGCGTTGTTGCTCTCTATTCGCAGGATAGATATGAAGGTGAAGGTGAAGGATTCTTGACTACTCTTCGGGGGAATTTAGTAAATAATGATCATCTTGGCTTACTTGCACAGAAAATGGGAATGGGTCCATGGTTAATTATGAGCCGCCATGTGGATTCAATCTGCAAGGGACGTGAAAATTTACGATTACTAGGATCTATGGTAGAAGCCTGGATTGGTGCACTTTTTAGAAATACTGATTTAATTGCCGGAAAGGGGGCAGCTTTTGAAGTGTGTTATTCATGGATTATTAGTATCATGCATCAGTATGTAAATTTTGCTAAGGTCATTTCGGAGAATCACAATTATAAGGATCAGCTTTTGAAGTATTTTCAGTCACAGTATCACACACCTCCCACATATGAAGAGATTCATGTCGAGGGACCGCAACATGATCGTATATATACTATTGGAGTATTCTTACCAAATAAGACGCTTCTTGCTTCAGCAATTAGTCGAAAGAAATTGGAGGCTGAACAGGAGGCATCGCGATTAGCATTAGTTGCTGTTGGTCTAATTCTCTGAGTTGCTTCCAGCATAAGTAATCCTTTGCCTCAATTAGAATGAGCGCTCCAGATCCCGCTTTACCTCCTAAAAAAGGAGCAGGTGGCAGACCTTCAATATCAAAAGTGTATACTGCTCCCAAAATTGAATTGCAACAAACAAAAGAAGTTCCTATCATTGATCTTCAAAAGTTAGCTGGTGATGAAACTCTAGTAGCAGCAAAAAGAAAAGCCGAACAGAAAAAAAAAGCTGCAGCTGTCCTTGTTCCTAAATCAGTTCCTTCTGTAGATTTGAAAATTAATGAGTCTACTGCTGAGCCGGCTATTCGGCAGGAACCTGCAGCATCCGTTTTCTCTTCTATTTTTTCTAGTTCTGCTCCTGCACCGTCAGTGCCGGAAGATAGCAAAAGAGGAGGAAATGCAATTACTATTATTCAAAAACCTTTAGCTAAAGCTGTTAAAAAAAATGTAAGCCTTGCATCATTTCTTGCAGACGATGATGATGCTGCTACTGCTGGTGCTGCTGCTGCTTCTGAAGGTGCTGGTGCTGCTGCTGCTACTGCTGGTGCTGCTGCTGCTTCTGAAGGTGCTGGTGCTGAAAACAAAGAGGCAACGGAAGAAGCTGTAAACAATGCTGAGTTCCAAAGAATCAAATCATCCGTAGAAACAAAAGTCACGCAATCGCCCATTCGTGTGTCTCCCAAAGAAAAAATCTTCATGCCGGCAACAAGACAAGCAATCCATACATTTATTATTGATACGTATAGTAGTTATATTTTAAAGAAACCCAATCCTGATCCTGTTGGAGATGCATGCAAGGAACTTTCAAGAGTATCGGCATCCACTGTTGAGAACTTCAAATACCAAGAATTTGTGCGCGATTATATGCAAAAGGGTTCACCTTATCGCGGTCTACTAGTTTACCATGGCCTTGGTTCTGGTAAAACATGCACAAGTATTGCGGCAGAAGAGGCTCTTCGTTTTGGCGGCATGCGTAAGATTTTTGTGATGACTCCTGCCAGTCTTTCCGGAAACTACAAGAAAGAATTATCACTCTGTGGATATTATGCCTTCAAAAAAGATAATAACTGGGAAAAGGTTCAAGTTCCTTTGGTTCAACAGAAGTTTCATGATGCCAAGGATGAAATTGATACAAGCAGTTCTCAGTTTATATTCCTAACAGATACATATGGTCTTTCTGCTGATTATATATTGAATAAATTTGCAAATTATAAGTTGCGCACATTCTGGGTTGCAAATCCTACTGGACCTGTTAATTTTGGTTCATTATCTGCAGAAGAGCAGAAAGAAATTGAAAAGCAGATTGAGGCGCATATGGCGGCACGTTTTCAGTTTATTAATTACAACGGATTAAGAGAAAAACAGATTCGTGAATGGATCTGCGGACCCGAGGCAGGAGGAGCCAGTAGTGCAGCTACAACACCTAAGAACTTATTTGATGGAGCAGTTGTTGTTATAGATGAAGTGCACAACGTTGTTCGTGGTATTGTTGGTTCTGGTCTTGAACAGTTTTTCAAGCTTGAACCTCGTCAGCCTAATTATGAAGGAACTTTCTGCGGCACGCCCAAAAAATATAGAATTATGTATGGACTTTATCGTTTACTATGTAATGCAGTAGGTTGCAAAATTATTGCACTTTCTGGCACACCCATTATTAATAAGCCGCATGAGATTGGAGTTCTTGCAAATATTTTGGCAGGTGATCGCCGTCTAGCAAAAATTGCATTAAATCCGGCAATTAATACAGCCAAGCTAGAAGAAGCAATGAAGAAGCATCCTGAAGTTGATTTTTATAAATACGAGCAAGTCAAAGAAGGAGATAATTCTTATTTACAATTAACAATTTCACCTGTTCCTTCAGCGTTTACAAAGGTAATTGATGCAAATGGCACCTTAAAGGGATTTATGCGAATGGAGGAAAGAGAAGATGATGAGCAGATGGACAGAGAACGCAATTTATCTGCATGGTTCAATCGTGTTGCACCCTTTATAGGGGAAGCGAATATCTCCGGCGATCCTACATTTGTTGCTCTTATGCAGCTACCCGATACAGAAAAAGAATTTATTGAAAGTTTTGTTGATCGCAAGCAATTAAAAATTCAGAACGATATTGCATTGAAAGGACGTCTTACAGGATTAATATCATATTATAAAGGTTCAAAGAAAGAACTTGTTGCATCCGTCACAAAGGATGAAGTAGTGACATTGGATATGTCAGATTGGCAACTGTCTAAATATCAAGCACTAAGAAAGGAAGAAATTGACACGGAAACAGATAAAGGAAAAACTGAAGGACCGCCTGTTGTCGCGGGACTTGCGATTCTGTATGGAGATGCGTATACGCAGGCAACAAAATCAGTGAATTCTTCCTTCAAGATCTTTAGTCGTGCTGCTTGCAATTTTGTGTTTCCGGATGGAATCACAAGACCTACGCCGAGAGATTCAAAGAAAGCAGCAGCCTTGCTCGGAGTTCGGGAAGAAGGCGAAGCTGAAGGTGATGAAACAGAAGCCCAAGAATTGGCTGCGGCGGCGGTTGTTGAAGAAAGCCACAATACAAGAGCAGTCCGTCTTGATTCTTTTTTATCCGAGGAAGATTCGAAGGAGGAAGCTGAACAGAAACAAGTTGCACAAAAAGCAACGGCTATGCTTGATAGAGAAGTTACCCAAGCAGCAATGGAATATGGAGAACAGATTCAAGCAAGTTTACAGCAGTTGAGAAGCAGAGCGGCGGAGATCTTTGTGCCGGGCAAGCTAGCAGAATATTCACCGAAATATGCAGCCATTCTGGAGCGCGTTAGACAGAGTAAAGGACCTGCCTTAATTTATTCAAATTTCAAGACGCTTGAAGGATTGGGAATCTTTGGTATTGCTTGTGAATATCAAGAAGCACCGGGATATGTTCGTCTTGATATCAAGAAAGAGGTCACATCCGAGGGGAGTATATGGAAACTTGCAGAAGCAGTAACTAAGGATGAAAACAAAGGTAAAGAACGATTTATTTTATATTCCGGTGATGATGCACAAGATAAGCGTGAAATTTTACGCGATATTTTCAACTGGGATATTAAGAAACTACCTTCTAGTTTACAAAAACAACTTCGCATAATATCTGGTGGACAGCCTAATAATTTTACAGGTAAGATCTGCAAGATGTTTATGATTACGCAATCTGGTGCTGAAGGCATTTCACTCAAGAATGTTCGTCAAGTTCATATCATGGAGCCTTTTTGGAATTATGTTCGGTTAGAACAGGTGCAAGGACGTGCAATCAGAATTTGCTCCCATAAAGATTTGCCTCTAGCAGAAAGAACAGTTGATGTCTTCACATATGTAATGCGCTTCTCTGAGGTTGCAAAAAGGGAAAGAAAAGTAGATACGACCATTATTGATCGTGATAAGGGATTGACAACTGATGAGATTATTTATACCCTCATGATGACAAAAAAGAAGTTAAGCGAACAGGTATTTGCAGTCATGAAGGATTCTGCGATTGATTGTATGTTAAATGCTCTCGAACATGGATCAAAAACATGTTACGTAATTAAAGGAGGTGGGCCCATGTTTTTATACGATCCCGATTATAAGATCGATATTGCCACATCTTCTTCCACATTTAGACAAAGAGAACAGGGTGTAGATTTAGCTGAACTGGCGCCCAATTTGAGAGCTAGACCTGATATTTCAGCATCAGCTGCTTTACCGCCGGGTTTAGTGGGCGCTGCTGAAACACGTGTTGAGCCGGACCTGGGGTTGCAAGGTTCTGCTTCCTCAAACCTGGGGTTGCAAGGTTCTGCTTCCCCGGACCTGGGGTTAGCCCCTGTCAGTGAAGAAGGTGCTGGAAACTTGGGTGCTCCTGCTCCTAGAAACGTAGGTGCTGAAAACTTGGGTGCTCCTGCTCCTAGAAACGTAGGTGCTGAAAACTTGGGTGCTCCTGCTGCTGGAAACGTAGGTGCTGGAAACTTGGGTGCTCCTGCTGCTAGAAACGTAGTTTCTAATGCAAATGCAGCAGCCCGTAATTTGGCCGCTGCAAGAAATGCAAATATTGCCGCTCAAGAAGCACAGACCCAAGAAAATGCAGAAAATTCTGGCCCAAATAATGGAGTATGATTTAAATATAGGAAGCTATAGATGAATAGATCAAAAATGAAAAAGAATCTAGGAAAAATTCTCAATAAGTTGGTAAAAGATTACAAGTTAAAAAATCCTGAATTTCTGGTTTTTTTAATGTGCATTAAGCATAAGAATAAGAAGAAGTTATTAGGCGTTACAATACATTCGTTTGTTGATTAAATAATAATTCAAAATAATTGAATATGATCATTCCAATCTCGAATGAGATCCTTGATAGTTTTGTTTTACAAAATCAAGAATTTTTAGTTTATAATGATTTATATGAAGAAATATCCGGAAAGCAAGAATACAGACTATATTCTTATTTATCAACGTTTTTTTCGAATATAACTATCTTGGATATTGGCACTTATCATGGAAGAAGCGCAATTGCATTATCGCATAATGAAACAAATCAAGTAATAAGTTATGATATTATAGATACTATTTCAAAACCCAATCATAAAATATACTCAAAAAAAAATATTGTATTTAATATTAAAAATGTATTGGATGATTTAACTGAGGAATTCTTGCAGGGAGTTAAAATTGTAATGATTGACATTGATCATTTAGAAGTCGTTGAACGCAAAATACTTCAAAAGCTAAAACAGTTAAAGTTTAGTGGTTTAGTAATTTTAGATGATATTACAAATCATCCAGATCCTGTTGTAAAAGAAAGCATGGATAGACTCTGGAGAAGTATAAAAGATACAAAATATGATTTTACAAAATATGGGCATTGGTCTGGCACTGGAATAGTTGTAATGAATTCAGATATTACTTTTGCAGGTCTAAAGAGTTCTTAAGCTGAATATTTAGATGACCCACGAGTTTTGTAAGTTAATTTTTCCTCCGTCACAAGCCGGGTGCGCAGTTATCTTAGATGTTATTTATAATCGGATTGCATCGGTAGATTGGTTTTATAAACCGGTCGGTTTTCAAACAAGAATGGAAGCCTATCCGGAAAATACACTATTTGATTGTGTAGTTCATTATTTGTATTATCTTAATCCAGAAGCCCATGCGGAAAATAAAGGTAGTGTAGAACTTTGCCAGCAGCATTCTATATGGGATGCAACTCTGCTAACACCTTTATCAACACATTTAATTTCTTCAGATCAAATTCGGATTATGGAAAATAAAGTCAATGGAAGACGAACATACACAAGCTTAATGAAATCTGAATTTATGTCAACCGCTCTGCGCATACAAGAGTTTGATTTGTTAACTATGACAGAGGAAGAAGTGGGTCTTGCTCTTCATAGAGTTTTCTATGCTCAGAAAGCTATTCGGGATCTTGCAATCAATTGGCTTCTTCTCTACTGTCACCGTCAACCAAGTCTTCCTGCTGTAATTAGGGAAATTGTAACCCAGTTCAAGAAATATGATTTTGATTCCCTAAAGAGTTCTGCAACAGAAAATAAGGAGACTGTTTTGAAGGAATGGCCAATCTCTCTGCTAGCACCATATGGATGCTGGGAATACGGGCACAAAGAACCAGATGTATGCTCAGATGAAGAATGGCAGAAGGAAAATCTATTGCCTTTTACAATTCTTATTAAGAAATTGGATTTTGCCGTTCTGCAAGAACCTATTACATTTAAAATGGAAAATGTGTAATATAGTATGCAAAATAAATCGTGTATTGCAGTTCTAACAAGAGGATATTCACATGAGGCCCATTATGAAAATTTAGTAAAACGAAATCAACATATTGAAATAAATTTACTTGATAAATCAATTGATATTCTAATTTTTCATGAAGGAAATATATTAGATCAGCATCAAGAATATATTAAGAGTCGGTCTCTTTCATTAAAAATAAAATTTATAAATATTTCAGCATATGCATTTAAGAAGGAAAAATCCAAAATTAACTTAGGTGATTTTTCTAATTTAGGATTGGGATACAGACATATGTGTTCATTTTGGTTTGTTGATTTTTGGAATTATGTAAATGATTATGAATATTTATTACGAATCGATGAAGATTGCTTTATTGATTTTAAAATTGATCAAATTCTGCTAGAGTTGCAAAACATTACTTTTATTTCTGGTAAAACACAGGATGATGCTGAACGTGTTACATTTGGATTAAATAAATTTTCATTAAATTTTTTAAAACAAAATAATTTTAATGAAGAAAAATGGAATGTTGAGAAAAAACCTGGAGGACCATATACAAATATAATTGGATTTTCTCTTAAAAAAATACTTGAGAAGGAAATATTTATGAAGTATATAAAAGAAGTTGATGCAAGTGAAATGATTTATAAAAGAAGATGGGGAGATATGCCTTTATGGGGTGAAGCAATTTTTTATTTATTTGGTTCTGAAACAATGAAATTAGATGACAGAATAAAATACTATCATCAAAGTCATAAAGTTCAAATAAATTGAAGGGCCTAACCACTAAATCAGCTTTAGGCTGTTTACCAGTCATCATCCATATCCTGCGCAATATCTTCCGGTGTTAATGCATAGTCAAAAGCACGGAACCACTGCATACCACCATTGAAAGGTGATGTTTCACCCGGGAATGCATATCCAATAAAGTTGTCATTTGTAATCACATCCGGATTTGTGGTTGAAGCCGATGTTCCAACTAATTGTCCATCAACATATGTTGTTGCTGTTGTAAAATCTGCACTCATTACAACAGTCACGTGTTTCCATGTATTTAGAGGAATTTGTCCACCAGGTCCTAATGTTGCATTAGGATTCTTGATTTGTGTAAAGATTCCAGTTCCATTATATTCCATTTCTAAACCAATTGCAATGGTAGAAGATCCGTAATTCCGAGCATAATATACTTCTTGTTGCCATCCCCATCCTTTACCGTTCCATCCCGCTCCCCAGTTGAAATACCAATAAGATTGTTGCTGGCCAACAGAAAATGACCAAACACGCGGAAATAAACCAGGTTGCGAACACCATATCATACTTGTATATGAGCGGAAAGCTTGCGTTCTTAATGAATCCTTAATTTGAATGTAGCCACCACCATTAAATAAAGTGCACGATTGATTGCCCAGTGATGTAGGAGATAAATTAATAATATTTAGTTGGACAGTATTTGTGATATCACTGATATCCCCTTGATTCATGACTATATTAATCAAAGGGCTTCTACGTTCAATTGGTAAGCGGAAGATATTAATATCTGGTTGATTTGCAGCACCATCTGCTAGATACCAAATTGAATTACGTTGCGTGTATTGATCCGGTGTTAATTGAATATTCGCCTGTAAATTCTGATTTTCTTGATTATTCGGAGTGACCTGCAAATTTGCAACCGGATCTTGAGAAATCCAAGTATTGTATTTGGCAGCAACGTTTGTTCCATTATAATTTATAGAATCCGTAATATTTCCTATACGCGTGTAATTTAATGTAGTCTGTGAATTAGGATTTATATTTGTTTCAAGACTTAACAGAATATTCTTGCCTTGAGTCAAAGGAGAATTAAAAACGAGCAATGAATCCCAGAATGTAGATTCATTTCTAAGCAGGAAAAATTCATTTGTAACAATATAACGTCCGAAAAAATTCCATACGCCATTGTCCATAAAATAAATCTTGATCGATAAGCCAAGCTCATTGCAGTAGGTAATGGCTCTTCTGCGCAAGTGTGTTCCAATGCATCTTTGCAAAGCATCTTTTTGATCAGCTGGCGATACTGATCCACTGGGATTTGTCATTTTAGCAATTAGCGAATTCAGATTTTTCTTAATCTGACCCCACGACTTACCTTGGAAACTTGCAAGATTGTCAACTGTAGGGAAATCAAGACCCTTGCTTTGGCATCCCGAACTATAATATAGATTTTGCAAGCAATTTAGCGGGAATTGAGCAACATCGCTGTCATCGTAGTCACAGGGATCAAAGTTTCTGCCATAACATAAATTACCAGCAGCTCCCCTTACACGCACATTAGGACTTGCAACAGATTGCCATGACATATTCCAATATGTCATTAATGCATCACTTATAGAAACAGAACCATCTGAAAGAACACCAGTTGGGATTGAAAATTGATACGATTGTAAAACAGACGCTACATCTTTAACTTTCTGACTAGACATTTGAGGATTTGAATTATCTTCTAGAGCTTGTAAAACAGTGCCTTTATCTGTGCATCCTGCCTGTTTTGCTAATGCAGTTAAGCAAACCTTGCTTAATTTCCCTTGAGCATCAGGAGTGCAAGAGCCGCTACCGTCAGATAATCCTGCACCACCTTGGCTGACAGGTAAGTAACATTTACTAGGTTCCATTATAGCAAGATAGGGGCATTGATCAGATCCAGTATATTTAGAAGAACCATCATTCAAAGCAGGTATTGCACGACTCAAAGCTGGACAAAATCCACATCCTTTACCCGGTTCAAGTAATTCGCATTGAGTTGTCTGCGCGCACTTTTTAACTTCTTCCAATCGGATAGCTTCATTTTTACTCCAGGTAAACTTATATTCGCTTGAGGGATAATCCATTTGGGAAAAGTTAAAAACAGGTCCCCATGGCGAACAAAGAACAGAAGCGCTTTGTCCATTTGGATTAAACATCCAACCACAATCAATTCTCTGCTTTGAATCATCATTTGGTAGATTATAAACTGATGTTATTGCCCTACATGCCTTATCTTGCAGATAAATGGGTGAAGTGAACACATCGGTAAACCAATTTTCAGTGTTAGGTTCTTGTCTTTCTACAAATAAATCAATATCTTCAACTGCTTTTTTAACATCTTTTGCATTTGGCATAACAATTGTGTTCTGAGGATTGGGATTTGTTGGAATATCGAGAGCAGCATCACCGACTTTTGCAGCAGCAACCTTTTTATCAATGAAATTTACTTGGGCTGCAAATGTTTGGTCATCCATGAAATCTTCAAGTAATGGTGATTTCTTACTGGCCATATATTGAAGCATCCATAGACCAATGCAAAGAGCGGTCAAAACAAAGAAAACTAGAAGAAATTTTGTATAGTCTGAATTCATCCTACTCTAAAAGGGAACTTGCTTTTTTTTAAAGGAAGTTTTCTTTTATTCTATAATCCAGGGCTTAATAAGTTACGCTCCAAGTTCTATCCGTCCGAGCTAACACAACACCATCCGCTCTTACAAGAGAACCCAATAATCCAGCGGGTCCGCCGTTATTTTTGGCTTTTATTCTTAAATTAACTTGTCCTGAAGGTATTTGAATATTTCTCTTTGTATAATTTGTTGTTCCCCAACCACCTCCCGTAATTTGACCTTGAGATACACTATTTACAAAGAGTTCACCTTCATCATCCACAATCAAATGGAAAACAGCATAGCAAGGAACATCTACATTAATTTGAAGATTGAAGTTGATCCATTTACCAGCTGCTGTATTCGATGCTGCATTCTGATCATCCCAAATCCAATATGCACTGTTATCAACAAACCGAGAACCTGCACCCCAAGGACCCATACCATATCCACCCAAAACCTTGCAAGGAAATCCTTTTGTTTGCATTTCAGTATTTACATAGACTTGATTATTCCATCCACCTCCAAGAGGCGGGCAACCGTTGACAATTCCATATCGTGTGTAGTCATGAATAGGTGAATTACCCGTCCAGCACTGGCCAAAATACTGAACACCAAAGCTGTTCATACCCATATTTGATGCAATCTGAGCACATTGTATGACTGAACTAACTTGTCCACTGTAATAAGGTAATGCACGATCCCATGAATCCCCAAAACATCCTTGATAGAAATAGCCCATAAAATTGGGTGTTTGTGCCCATGTAGGTCTGGCATTAAAATCAGCTAAAATATCGGACTGTTGTCTTGTTTGCTGATAGATTCCAATAGGACCGAATTCACAATTCATGGCTCCATATCCGTCATTTGAATTAAACATCTTTAAGAGACCTGTATACGGTTTGGCCAAATTAACTGTTACTAAATGCCATTTATTATCCAAAATAGACTTCCATGTCTTTGCAGCTACTCCATCGATAAAAAGCATATTTCCTGTGTTCCAGAATGATCCTAACGAACCATCGCCCGGTGAATACATATATGTATCATTAAGTGTAGGTCTGAAATCAAAAAGAAAGAAATTCACACCCATATTTGTGGGTGGATTTCCAGGTTTAACCCAAAAATTAATAGAAATTGCATTTCTACACAGAACACTTGTATAGACACCCGGTTCAGAATAAGAAGTTGTAGCAATTGTATTCTGATTGACTTGTATTGTTCCACCATTTTTAACCATTATTAAATCTACATCTGCCATAGGACCCATTGTTTGGACATTGGGAAAGACAATACGGTTCGAATTTATATTATTAGTATTGGCCTGCGATACATCATATAATCCAAGCAGATTTTGGTCGCATTTGGTTTGTTCAGGTCCTTGGTTAGGAATATTAATACCATAACATGCCGCTAAAGCATCCATGACAATCTCCGAATTTGAAGCATTCGCAGCCATGTTTGCATTTGTTAGAATTTTATTGAAATAGTTTTGAACTGAATTAACTGCTGAAGAGGATCCTGTTCCGGGTGCAGGTATTGCTTTTAGTGCATTTGTAACAGCTTGTGTGTTTATTTTTCCATTTTTATCTATTGGTGATGCAGTTCCCTTATTATTGCAGAAAGAAGTAAAAGCACCAAATGTATTTGTATAGGTCGGTCCATATTTATCAGCTTTGTTATCATAGAGGAGCTGAAGACAGGGAACAGATAAAGGTCCAGATGTTGTATTAATATCACACGGGTTGCTAATTTCAATACCTAACATATACATTGAGGCTGCATTCACTTCATTTATCTGAAGCGTATTTCCATTTGTAGCAATACCTGTAGTTGCAGCTGCATATTGTCCATTTAAAAATGACATGACTACATTTATATCTGTGTTAGTGCCAGCTGCTCCTAGAAGTTGTGTTGCTTTAGCTGTATTTATAGGATATCCTGTGCCAAATGTATTACCACCCGCAGCTGAGAACAGATTTGCTAAGCATTTCTGTGATAGAGGGGCAGAGGGATCATCTGAAAAGCAAGGATTTGATTTGTTAAGAATCATAGATTGCGGTGTGCCTAAGATTCCACCTGTAGGGCATGTAGTTGCATCTTCATCATAAAGAGGCTCACCCAAATAACCCGGAATTTGAAGATTAATATTAAATAAACCACCCGTGCCAGAAAAGCCGTTAATTGTTGCCGCTCCTGTTTGTGTTGCTTTTACTGTTAGTGTTCCAATTCTGAAATTTAATAACTTATCTTGTGGAATTGTTGTTTGAATGAGCGTGCTATTAATATTACCCCCAATGAAAACACTTGTCTTATCTGTGATTGACTCATAGAACGGTAGGTCACGACTTCCACTAGGATTTTTCCATTGTCCAGCAATGATGTTTGTCGTATTTCCTTGGTTAACTAATGTGAAATTATCATTTTCAGTCACATTTTCAAAGATAAACTGAACATAACGTAGACCTCTATTCATATCAGCCACTTGCAGGCTCGGAACCTGTGTATTTGAAGGATTGAAAGTGATCTGAATCTGTCCATCTACGAGCAGATGTAAAATTGCTGTGAATGTTCTTTTCTTATCACCATTAAACATGAATTTTAGACCCTGTTGCACACATTGGCCGCATCCATTTCCTGTCTCAGGACTTCTTTGAGGAAGACCGCCATTTGCTTCACACAGAATCTCATTAATGCGGCGCTTGCATCGTGCACTTGTTGTTACAAAATTCTGAGTGTCGCAGATTCCAACAGTGGGTTTGAAAAGACGAGATCCAGCATCTACATTTGCTTGCAGTTGATCACCGTTATAACGATCATAATTACTAAAATATAGACCTCCAACTTGGTTTTTACCTTTGCTATCTACACCATTCTTCAAACAAAATCCACATTGTCCATTTGTCGGATCATCTAATTTTGCACAAGTGTTTGTAATATCATTGTCACTCATTGTTGCAACATTGATCTTAATCGCTTCGCATCCTTTAATTATATCAAGCACATATGAATGGGGCATGTGTGTATTCTTTTCCGTTTTAGGCACCAGTACATTGCCACTTTTAGTTCTGGTAGATCCTGTTACAGCCACGTTTTGTAATGCGTCTTGAATTTGCTTTGTAATAACAGTCTCATTGTCATAACCCGGATCCCACAAGCCACCAATAAAATCATTCATGCCATCACTTACATAGTTGTAGCGGCGTGTAGTATCATTTGTGTATTTCTTATCAAGTGCCTTATATTGCGCTGTTAATGGCGAATCCGGCAGTGTATCAAAACCTTCAACTGTCTTTCTTTTTAATTGAAAAGAAAGGGCAATTATTACAAATAATATTCCCAGGAGGGTTATTATAGTATACACTTTCATAGTCTCTCTATCGTAGGTAATTAATTTTCCTAGAAGCAAACTCTGTTAGGAAAATTAATTATTAGATTTTAATTTTATTTTTCTCTATAAATCACTTACTAGTTTGTATTATCAGGCCGTAAATTACTTGCACCATCCATCTCTCTTGTGACAATACGTAATACAACATGCGTTTGGTGATTTAAGTTGAGAAGCGCTGCAGAAGAGCCAATTGATGTCTGTGTGCTTGAAGCTCCATAGAGCTGTATGCCAAGAGCAATTTCAGTTGCAGCTGTTCCACCAAAATACTGTCTTGACAGATAAGGAACTGTTATGCCGCTCGGGTAATTGTAAGAAGACGTTAGAGTAGGATCATTAAAACGATTTCGGATGATTACCCAGTTTGAAAATCCATTTGCATTTTGTCCATCTGTTACTGTAGTTCCAGCAGTTCCACCTGAATAAGCTAGACCTACGACATAATGTCCCTCTGCTCGTGTAATAAAGTTTGTAAAGTCAACCGATGCCAGAGTGGATGTGCCTCCTACCACAAAATTACTAATCACAATTTTATCAGGGTAATTGAGTTGCCACTTTGAGAACCATGTTGAGCACTGAATAAAGATATATTCATTTGTGGTTGTGGTTGTCGATGTTGCTGTGCCCGGTGTTGCCTCTGTTCCAGGTGCTGTTATATAGAGTGTTGATTGTGAATTATTTCCTGTAAATGTTTGCAAGTCAGAGCTAAATACAATCTGCTGGATTTTTTGCACATCGGAGACTGCTGATAGAGTATTTCCAGTTGGGTTTTCAATTCTGATAGATAACTTTTGCAAGGAACCAAGAGGTGTCGGAGCATAGATTTTTTGGCATTTGAGATACTTCGGTGTTAGAGATGCAAATCCCCTGTTTGCAGAGGCCGTCGAGGAGTCAGATACCCATTGCGTATCTTGGTGCATGATTGCAAAACTGTTGTCCAATTTAGAATTTGTGCCGAAACCATTTGTATTTAATTCAGCAATTCGTAAAGCAACATACTGGTATGATAGCACGGAAACAACCGGCGCTGATGAATAAGATAAAGCTGATGCAACTTGCACAATTGTGTCAAGGGATTCCAAAGGAACAACTACTTTGACTGTTTCAATACGAACTATATTACGAAATCTTTCTTGCACAGAGGGTGACATAGGGAAAGTATTTGTATTATTTGCAACATTGAAATTGATACTGAACTCATAACGATTTTCACTCGTATTTTGAATCCAATTTCTGTCACCCGAGTTCAAGAAAATATTATATTCAACTTCCTTATATTTAGTCACATCTTGCTGCCTGATAATTACATCTTGAGGTAGATTTTGAGGAACTTTATATTCAGGAGAATCGTCGCGCAGAACAAGGTCAGGCTTAGATACTGCAGGTTTCATCATACCCTCTTTTTCACGCGCCAGACGAGCCTTCTCAAATAACTGCATCGGATCAATCACATCTTCTTCAACCTTATCCCTAAAATCGGGCTTGATTGCAGGGGCATTCATTACTAGACTACGTTCCTTCTGCTGATTAATCAATTGGGCTCCAACATTTGAATAAAGACGATCCGTTGACTCTGGCTGTCTGTAAATTTCAGACGTTGTAGGTGTTGATTCTCCACCTCTGCGCAGCCATCCTTCCATACTTGTCAGGGTTTCACGTATAGTTTCACGGTTAAGTTCCTGAACTTTTTTTCCCGGATTCTGCTTTGCAACTTCTTTCATATAGTGGTTTAAAACACCCTGAAGTCTTTTATCAGTTTTATCTGTTAGCTCTCCATACGAATCTGTGATGCTTTTTCTCGTATAATTTAAAATAGCATCATAGTTTGTTTGCTTGAGAAAATCGGAGGCTTGGGGAAAAGGTTGCTGTGGTTGACCTCTGTTCATTACTTTTCCTTTGGATTTCTTTCTTAGGCGGAAAACTCATTTCTTATTAAACCATTGAAAGGCATTATCCAATTCTTCTTTTGTGACACTTCCATTGCTAAAGAAGATTTTTCTTAGGAGAAGCATGCGGCTATCATCTAATTCATCAAGGCATATCTCTGAAAATGATTTTCCAAAAAGCATGGATACTAAAAAATAAATTGCATACATTCCACATTCACTCATTTTACGCTGATGACGAATATCATTGAAAACTATCTTTTGTATTCCTTGTTTCTTGCATCGTTCGAAAAAAATATTAATTTCTTTAGGTGGACCCTTACCGTAACTATCATAATAATATGCGATCTGTTCTTTGAGATCAAGCATGGCTGCTACCCAATGCGATCCGGGTTTATCATGAGGATCAAAATTAAAAACAATTCCAATCTTCTCTGTGCCTTTCAATTTCATTTTACGCAAATCCAATTTACACATCTCATCTACAATACAATCGCCCCATGAAGGAACTGATGACTTTGCATCAAAATCTAGAGGCACGGGGCCTATGAATTCGAATGTAGGAAATGCATCTTCATATTGTTCCATTACATCTTCAATATCATCAGTGGATAGCCAAGCATCAGGATCACCCTTCCATTCTGTAGGAACTTCGGGTCTGAAAAATTTCTGAAAATTTTTCTTTTCTTTTCCGTTCACTAATTTTTTAACTGCACAGAATTCAGTGTCGCATGTTACCATCTGCCTTCTAAGATTTGTCCATTGAACGTGTTTATCTTGAGATGGAGGCACTCGTTTTTCAGGATGCCTTGTATTCCATTCATTTACTAACCGTTTAATCATTGCACTAGGCAAGCATGTATCACGTGTGGCCTTTACAGTCCCTGGATTACAAGTTAATAAAGAAGCCTTCATCTTGTTTATCGTAGGGTTTTTTATTTTGTAAGACCGTTTCAGGAAAGAATGGCAAATGATGACGATAAATTATCAGGTTTCTGGGATTATTTGTTTCCAATATTTTTAATGTTTGCACTCGGAACTTCTTTGGGAGCAATCAGTGGATTTTTCTTACCGTGGATGTATCTTATTTCTTTTCTTTTTATTATCTATGTTCTTTTTTTCGTAAAAGCGCAGATTGATTCCTAACCATTATCTAGGAATGGAAGGTATTAGCGCAGCTGTTTATTCGGTAGCAGCTCTGACAACGGCAATCATTTATTTAGTTATTGTTGCTCAGATTCCGACAATTTATGATGGGCCAATTGCACAAAATTTGATTAGCGCTCTAACTGTTTGTTTTTTCTTGGGACTCTTCATGTTTTTTGCAGTTGCTCATTTTGTTAAACCGCTATATCTAACAAGTGTTCTGCTTTGGTGCGTCTTTATGGTTCATGTGGTCTGCCTACCTTTGGCTCTCTTCGGCGCTGTCGGTGCTGCTGCCTCTGTCGCAGATGCAAAGAAAACTTTATCTTCGTAAGATAAATTAGGGAAGATGCCGATGGATAACGGAATTTCAGGTATCATTTTTGTAATCGCTATGATCTTATTTATAGTATTTACTGTTTTAGCAACACAAGTGCCTAAATTGAGTGAAGGAGATGTATCCGCTGTTCTATTATGGATTGCAATTATAACGCTTCTAGCAGGAATTATAACTTTTTCATCAATTGGTTACATGATGCCTGGTTATAATGATATGACAACACTTCTGTATTGGCTTGTTTTTGTTATCCATATTTTCCTATTTCCTCTAACACTCTTTGGTGCATTGGCTTCTGCTGTTTCTGTGCATGATGCCAAAAAATCACTTTTATCTCAGCAAAATACCTAGGCACTTAAATCTGTAATTTGCCGAACCATGTTGCACATGAATTCCAGCAAGACGAATGCATAATTTGTATTGTTGCAAAGGATTCTTCACAATTTCTTCAGTTAAGATAATTTCTTCATTCTTTATTAAATCTTTCGCAACTGTTTTACCTTTATCAAGATAAATGGATAACAGATAGGGATTTGAATTTAGCTTTATTTTATGATTTGCTAGCAGATTCACCTTCATCTGTTCGTGAAGCATCTTGAGTTTTTGGAAAAACGGATGTTCTGATACGCACCAACCGATTTCTAAAATATCGGCTGTATTACATGATGCTGGTTTTGATAACCAAGGTGAAACTATTTGAAAAGAGGGCATTTCAATCATAGAATCTTTGTATGAAACTGATATATATTCCGCTGTAGGGTATCTTTTATTTTGTTGTTTCTGACCTAGTATACATTTAGATGGTTCAAATCGTTGCCATGGAACGGCACACTCCATATTTAGAGAGTAATAGACTATGTTATTTAAATCAGAATGCAGCAAATAAGAAAAACTAATTTACCAATTTTGTGGTTGGGCTTAGGAGGAACTGGAAAGTTGGAAAAAATTCGCAGAGCTGCTGGAGTTCCGGAATCTGAACTTAATGGATTTTCTTTTGAAGTCAAGGAGCTACAAATGCACGATGATTACAAGGCACGAATTATTATTGCACCTACGCATATTGAAATAGATATTACTGATTTTTCTATGCAAGAAAAGCAAATTTTACCTGAACTTTTGTTACGGCTAACTCAGCATGCCGATGTTGTTCAGAACTTTTTCGGAAAACAGAGACTTTTAGTTATTAGAAGAGCGCATGCAATGTCTCTTTCTACAGCAATACGAATTCGAGCAACTCTAGAACAATTCTGCATGGGATCTAATACAACTACTTGCATCTGGTTATCTGCTCGTGAAATGAATCCTGCAATTTCTTTTTTGGAAGATCTTTTTGTAAAGATTCAATGTCCTAAATTGCCGACGTCTCTAGCACATCCCATGCTTCCTTACATGCGGAATATAATTGGAACTCTGCTAGAAGAAGAAGCAAAGGTGCCTAAGATGCCTCCAGATATTGAAATTGTATTCTGGGTGCGGGAAATTGTGTATTCACTGCTAGGGTTGAATTTAAGCACATTGGAGGCAATCGAACTCTTGTTTCAAGCAATGACTGAATTTTACCTAGGTGGAAAAATTACTGAAATGCGATATTTAAAATGTTTAAAAATTATTGGATCTCTTGCAGGATCTGCTTCCTACAGGACACCTCTTCTCTTGGAATCAGTATTCTTAGATATTTCACAGGTTCTTTTGACTGCGTAAGATAGGGAATGGCAAATGAAAAACCGTATGAACAAAGTCCAGAAAATAAAAATTATATGTCTTTCTTGAAAGCACAAGCAGATTTTATTAAACTAAAGACTACAATAAAAAATATTACAAAAAGATCAAATCAAAATCGGGCTAATCTTAAACGATTTATCTTAAAAGAAATAAAGAATGAGAAAAATCCAAATAATGTGAATAAATTATTACTTTGGGAAAGAAAGTTTAATTCACGCAAAAATAAAAAAACGAGACAATCAAATACGAGACAACCAAATACGAAAGGAACAAGAGAAGAAGTTTGTATAGTTGCCTAAAAATTGATTCTTTTTAGTCCTTTTACAAATAGCACAAATGTTATATGCAATCTTTTATGGAATTATTTATGCAATTTCTTCTGCTGGAGAAACTGTTGCTGTAAAAAGTTTAAATTATAATTCAGTGCCTCTAGCACTACCTACGTATACTGCATTCTTAAGTAATCAAATGTGGATCTTTCTCTTACCAGTCTATATCTATCAGTGGAAAGAAAGAAATGCTTTAAAAAACGTGTATTGGGGACAGAATAGTATGCTAGGAATTTTACTCTTTGCTCTTACTTTGTTACGAAATATAAGTCTAAATAGTATACCTGGTAGCGTATTTTCTCTGTTGATTAGCACAAGTATTTTCTTCAATATTGTGTTAAGCAAAATATTTCTCAAAAAAATCTTTACTATGTGGCATTTATCTGCTGCGTTATTCTGTCTTGCATCTGCATTTAGTATTAGTTTTACTAGTCTTTTCACCGATCAAGAAGATATGAAAGGTGCAGATTTTAAGGTAGGAATAACTACGGCCTTAATTCATGCTTTTCTTCTTGGAGTCACAAATGTGGTGCAAGAATATATTCAACCTAAATGGGATAATTATGATATTCGAATGGTTGAAATGTCTATTGTATCTAGTATAATTGCATCTACTTTTATTATTGTTTATGCAACATTCAGTAAAGAAATTAGTAGATGGCCTATTGATATTGGTGCTGCAAGTCAAGACAATGGGGGTCTTATTCTGGTTGCCTGTGTTTCCTTGGCTCTACCAATTCTTAAAATGATCACACGAAATTTTAAATATGCAACAATCAAGCATTCAAATGCATTCTTCTTTGAATTTATGCAGTCTACCGGTTCTCTGCTGGGATCTCTAGCATGTATCCTTGTCTTTAAGGAGCCTTGGTCTGTTGGTTATATAATTGCCATTTGCTTGATGGCAATAAGTTTCTTTCTCTATGCGCAAACAAAAAAGAAGGTTGAGATGCCTCCGCCACCCAACTATCCTAAGGGTGATATCCAAATTATAAATCCTTTGGATACAGTGAAGGTTCAGAAAAGTGAAGAGAAAATTGTTCTTACAGTAACGCTATGGAAGTAATTTGCAAAAATTTGATATATATTTTTGTCTGAATAGAATAGCTAATTAAACTTTTCTATACATGGGTATCCGCGGACTCTCATCATTTCTCTTTTGGTCTTCCTCAAGAGATCGTAGAACTAAGCTAAGTAAATGGTCTGGTAAACGCATAGGTGTTGATATCTTATGTCTTCTATATAGAAGCCGATCTGTAAATTTACCTCTTCTAAACAATTTGTCTCATTTTCTTGCAGAGGCTCGTCTTCATAATGTTAAATTGGTGGTTGTCTTTGATGGCAGTCCTCCTCCAGAAAAGGCACAAATTATGGCTGTTCGTAAGAAGCAGCGGGAAGATACCGATAAGTTGTGCTCTGCCCTAGAATCAGCGCTAGAAGGTGTAGATCTAAGTTGCGAACAGAGGGGGATCTTGCAAGATAAGATTTATAGTAGTCGCAAATCTGTTCCTCAGATACGAGCAGAAGATCGTGATGCAGTGAAGCAACTCTTGTATGCAACGGGGACACCTTTTGTTCATGCCTTGGGTGAAGCGGATGCACTTCTAGCTTATATGGAATACAAGGGCGAAATTGACGCTGTGATTTCAACTGATTATGATTTTCTTGCAAGAGGTGTGAAGAATCTGCTCGTGCCTTCAGCAGAAAATCTACAAGATTGTATATTTCATAATTTTGCTCTTGCTGATATTTGCAATGATATTGGTCTTTCTGTTTCCCAATTTCGGGAATTTGCTTGTTTGCTAGGAACGGATTATGCACCGGGGATTGGCAAGTATACTTCCCGACTTCTTTACAGGCGCTATAAGTTGTGCGGAAGCATAGAAATCCTTATGAATCGTATGCGTCTTGCAGAAGAAAAGAAACAAAATGTTCGCTTTTCTTTGCAGGAATTGGACATTAGTAGGAAAAGTGTAGATGATTTATTGCGGCCGGATCAGCAGGAAAAACTAGATAAGGGCGGGAAAGTTGAGGTGGATTGGATTACTCGGCATCTTGAATTGGGTGAAGTAGGTGATGAGATAAAGATATTTCTTACATAAGATAGACGAAAATTGATTATTTTATAAAAACTATTTTTAGTATAGATGGGATATATTTATTTAATAACAAATAAGATAAGTGGTAAACAATATATTGGACAAACAATTTGCAAAGATGTAGAAAGTAGATGGAGACAACATAGATGGCCTTCAAATAGAAACTTAGGAACATATCTTTCAAATGCTTTTAAGAAATATGGTTTAGATAAATTTAAATTTCAGATTATTTGTATCTGTTTTGATGAAGACTGTAATCAGTTTGAACAAGAATACATAGTTAAATTTAATACAATATCTCCTAATGGATATAATTTAAAAC
>Ga0118677_10003827_pt1 | contig 28003 bp, 19 predicted proteins | sample AliMusrvi5mmetaG_FD_86154 | JGI IMG/M metagenome (GOLD analysis project Ga0118677, IMG submission 86154) | reverse complement strand
AAATTCAATGGTTGTTTTACTTTTGCTTTCTTCCTTTATAAAAATCACTTATGTCAAAAATGAAAATTCTTGGATTCGTTTTATCGCTGTTTGTATTAAATGCCTGCGCTGAGCTGACGCAGGTTGCGCAAACGGTAGCAAGCCAGAACCTGCCACTTTCCAATTCAGATATAATTAATGGTCTTAAGGAGGCCTTACTGGTAGGAACGGACAGTTCAGTAACCCATTTATCTGCCGTTGATGGGTACCTTAAGGATCTGACTATCAAAATACTGCTTCCCCCTGAGGCGAAAACAATTACCGAGAACCTGTCAAAACTTCCGGGCGGTTCTAAATTGGTTAACGATGTAATCCTACGAATTAATCGTGCAGCTGAAGATGCCGCCAGAGGGGCAAAACCGATCTTTGTGAACAGCATCCGGGATATGACATTTGCCGATGCCCTTCAGATCCTCAAAGGCCCTGATAATGCAGCGACACACTATTTTGAACAGAAAACCTCGATGCAACTAGGAGAACTCTACCGACCCAAAATCAGGGAATCACTTAACAAAGGGCTCGTTGCCGGAATCTCTACCCAACAGTCGTGGAACGAATTAACGAAAGACTGGAATAAATTAGCCGGCTCCACATTGGGACAAATCACAGGAATGAAAGTCGTTGAAGTAAAACTCGAGGATTATATCGTCCAGCAAGCCTTGAAGGGTTTGTTTTTGAAAATTGCAGAGCGGGAAAAGGATATCCGTACCAATGCCAATGCGCGGGTAACGACCATTTTAAAACGTGTTTTTGGCTCTGTCAATTCGAAATAGTAAACTAAACCAAACTTAAAATGAAATCTACCCTTTCTCATATTCCCATGGGATTAACCCGGATTTGGTTACTTACTGTTGTTCTTTTTTTGGTTATGACAGCCTGTCATAACCAAAAAACCACCATACCAGTAACCGTTACCAAAAACCTGCGGGCACCAGCCTACCCACTGATAACAATCGATCCCTATACAAGTGCATGGTCAGTGTCCGACCATTTATATGATGATGTGGTTAGGCACTGGACCGGTAAACCGTTCGGATTGATCGGCGCCCTGCGTGTGGATGGTGAGGTTTATCGCTTTATGGGAAAGGAAGTTATTCCACGAAAAGCAATACTCCCAATGGCAGATCATAGCTCCTGGGATTGCATTTATCGGCTAAAAGATCCAGGGAAAGGGTGGGAAAAACCGGAATTTGAAGCTTCAGGATGGATTGCAGGGAAAGGGGCATTTGGAACACCCGAAATGCCAGCTCTGGCAACCATATGGCAAACCAAAGATATCTGGGTACGTCGCGAATTTTCATTAAATGGTAACCTTTCTGATGCACCAATTTATCTGATCTATTCACACGATGACGATTTTGTTTTGTACCTCAATGGTCAAAAAATAATCGATACAGGTTACGCCTGGAAGAACAATGTTGTACTTCCATTAACCGGGGAATTACGAAAGCTCCTTGTTGCTGACGGTAAAAATGTGATCGCAGCCCACTGCAAAAACCGTATCGGAGGTGGGTATGTAGATTTTGGAATCTATCAGGATAGTGAACAATCTCCTGTATTTGCTCAAACAGCCATACAGAAATCGGCAGCCTTATCTGCTACACAAACCCACTACAGTTTTTCGTGTGGACCGGTAGATCTAAAACTGACGTTTTTATCGCCCCTTCTGCCTAAAAAACCCGATATCCTCTCACGTCCGGTCAACTATATCAGTTATGAAGCAACTGCCACAGATGGCAAGCAGCACGACGTACAGGTATATTTCGAAGCTACTCCCGAATGGGCTGTAGACCATATTTCGCAGGAGGTATCCCTGGAGCAGGGTAAAACCGACGGACTGACCTATTTCAAAACCGGAACAACCGAACAACCTGTTTTAGCCAAACAAGGTGATGACCTCCGTATTGACTGGGGCTATTTTTACCTGTGTGGAAAAACCTCACCCGAAATGAGCTATGCGATGGGAAACTATACAGAAATCAAACAGGATTTTTCATCAAAGGGTCAACTAAAACCCGGAGCAGACACTAAAATAATTACCCACATGGCTGAAGCAATGCCCGTTTTTGCAATAAGCCACCAGCTTGGGAAAGTCGAAGCAAAACCGGTGTCAGGTATGATTATGCTGGGCTATGACGATCTGTTTGGCATTCAATACTTCGGCGAAAACCGCATGGCCTGGTGGAAAAAAGAGGGTAAAGTTACTATGGATGATGCGCTAAAAGCTGCATCTGCAGATTTTGAACAATTGCGTGATACCTGTTCACAATTCGACAATGAACTCTGGAAAGATGCAGTAAAAGCCGGGGGCGCAAACTATGCCGAATTATGTGTTCTGGCCTTCCGTCAATCGATTGCAGCTCATAAACTAGTTAAAGATAAAGAAGGAAATACAATCTTTCTTTCAAAAGAAAACTTTAGTAATGGATCAATTGGTACAGTCGATGTCACCTACCCCTCCGCTCCATTATTTCTTTTATACAATCCCGATTTACTCAAAGGGATGCTCACACCGATCTTCTATTTTTCGGAGAGTGGGAAATGGACAAAACCCTTTGCAGCACATGATGTTGGAACTTATCCCCGCGCTAACGGACAAACTTATGGTGGCGATATGCCTGTCGAGGAGAGTGGAAATATGCTGATCCTCACCACGGCTATTGCACAGGCAGAGGGAAATGCTTCGTATGCTGAAAAACACTGGAAAACCTTAACAATATGGGCTGATTACTTGCTTAAAAATGGTCTTAACCCTGACAATCAACTCTGTACTGACGATTTTGCAGGTCATTTTGCACAAAACACAAATCTTTCAATTAAAGCGATTATGGGAATTGCCGGATACGGAAAACTTGCCGGGATGCTGGGAAAGAAAGAAATTGCCGAAAAATATTCAAAACAAGCTAAAGAGATGGCGGTTCAATGGGTCACAATGGCAAATGATGGTGACCACTACAGGCTCACCTTTGACCAGCCAGGAACATGGAGCCAGAAATATAATCTGGTGTGGGATAAACTTCTTAACCTGAATATTTTCCCTAAAGAGGTAGCTGCAAAAGAGATTGCGTATTACCTGACGAAACAAAATACCTACGGATTGCCTCTGGACAACCGTCGTACCTATACAAAGTCAGACTGGATTATCTGGACAGCAACACTGGCAGAGGATTTGATCACTTTTCAAAAATTCATCGATCCGGAACATAAATTTGTGAATGAGACACCAGACAGGGTACCAATGTCAGACTGGTACGAAACACCGGATGCCCGTCAGGTTGGATTCCAGGCGAGATCGGTGGTCGGTGGATATTTCATTAAGATGCTGGAACAAAAAAACAAATAACCTATGAAAACGATTCTGTTGACCTGCCTTCTTACAGTTGCAATTATTCAGCTGCATTCTGCCACCCCTAACACACCAAAGCCTAAAACGCTAATGGGGCACCGATTTCTTACCTTCAATACCGTTATTCGTGTGAATCAGATTGAGGTAGCAAGAGATCGAAATGTGGGTGAAGATGAACGAAAAGATCATACCCCTGCAAGGGTGATTAAATTCAGAACCGCTATTGAGGAGGGATTTCCGGGGGCCAGAATAACCTGGGCTTTTAGCTGGCTGGCTTTGCACGACACCTCTGCTGCATATACAAGAATCAGGGAGCTTGTTGTTGGGTATCATGAAAAATACGGTGATGAGATCACCTTTATTCCGGGTGCCTATTTCGCAAATGCCTATAATTCAACAGAACAGGTAAATAAAGATTTACATGAAGGCCTTGCAAAGGTGACCGAAATTACCGGTAAAGGTTACCGTCCCAAAAGTGTTGTAGCCGGTTTCCTCTCGGCAAAAAACCTCGGGTTTCTGGCCAATGAGGAGGGGATCCACGTTTGCCAGGGAAATATCTGGAGTCAGTATGCAATTGACAATCAGGATGGAGACGGATCGATCTGCTACCCTTATTATCCCTCAACAGAACATTTTTGTAAACCTGCACAGGGATTAACCGATTTTATCGATTGTGTAAATCTCGATGGCTGGACGTGCGATTTTTTAGCTGCCCGCAGAGCCGGGGGTGCCGGAGGTTTTAACAGCCGGATGGGGGTCGGCCCAATTGAAACATTGCATAAATATGGTCAGGAAACAGGGTTAAAGGAGATGCTCCATACAACTGCAATTCACTTTGATCGTGGATTTGAATTAAACGGTTTCGCCTGGGTGACCAATTGCTGGGAGCTATCTCTGCCGATTGAGGTTTCCGGATTAACACGATGGCTAAGTGAGATCAAAAAGCGGTGGCCGGATACCGAGTTTGTGACTCAGGGGGAGTTCGGATTAATCTGGCGGGAACACTATGCATCTAATGATTTTAGTTACTATTTCGAAGAGATCGGGTCCGGAATCGGGGGCTCCGATGCAGGTATGAAAATCGAGTGGCTAATGAACAGATCATTCAGACTCGCACTCCTCTCGACAGAAAAAAAGAATTCAGAACAATCGGTCATCGATTTTACCCGCTATGATTTAAAGGCAACAGAACCTGTATCTGCCAGCACAAGAAACTGGAGCCTGATGGGTGAAATAAATCAGAAGCAAACCCGACCTCAGGATAAACCCGTACTTCTTAAAAATCAGGCCAAAGAAACGAGGGGGATAATCCAACGATTTTATCCTGAACTTTTAAATAAACAGAAGTAGTATTTTTCTGAAGAAAAAATTATTTTTGATTCTTACTAACTTAAAACATGCGTTATGAATAAACTTTTTGCTGTCGCATTCCTTTTCATCCTTTTCGGTTGTACAACGCATCAGGAAGCCAAGATACCCTGTTATGTATGGACGGGAGGACCCGGAAAAGAGACAGACACTGAATTAAAGGCAAAATTTGCAGATCTTAAGCATAAAGGAGTTGACGGTTTAATGTATTCTGCAGGACAGGAACCTGAAAATTATGTCAGGGTTGGAAAAATTGCCAAAGAAGCCGGATTAAAGTTTTATACCTGGATTCCTACAATGATTCAGGGCGTCAATCCGAAACTCAAGGTTGAATGGTATGCAATTAATGGCCGGGGAGAATCGGCTTTTGATAAACCAGCCTATGGAGCTCACTACAAATTTTTGTGTCCAAACCGGGAAGAGGTCTATGAGTTTTTGGCCGATATGTATGGCAGGATTGCAGATATTCCGGAAGTTGACGGGATACACCTTGATTTCATCCGTTTTCCCGATGTAATTCTCGCTCCGGGCTTATGGAAGAAATACGGGCTGGTCATGGACCGCGAATTTCCCCAGTTTGATTATTGTTATTGTGACAAGTGCGTAGCTGATTTCAAGGCAAAGTCTGGGATAGATATCAAACTTGAAAAGGATCCTTCACATGTGGAAGCATGGAAACAATTCCGATATGATCTGATTACCAATATGGTGAACAGATTAGCTGCAATGGTACACGCCAAACATAAGGAAATTAATGCTGCAGTTTTTCCGGGTCCGGAATCAGAAGCCAAAAAATTAGTTCGCCAGGAGTGGGACAAATGGGATCTCGATGCCTTTTTCCCCATGAATTATAACGATTTTTACCTCGAAGGGACACCCTGGATCGGTAAGATGTGCAAGGAAGGGGTATCTGCACTTAAAAATAAAAAACCGCTTTTCAGCGGGTTGTTTATCTGTCCTGCACCTGAAAAGAAAATCAGTGAACCCGATCCTGAAAATCATGGCCTTTTGCCCGAAGAGTTGGAAGCTGCTATAAGGGAGTCAATGCAAAATGGCGCAGCAGGAATATGTTTGTTTACACCTGAAAGGATGACTGACAAGGATTGGATTATTTTTGAAAAAGCGATACATACCAACTATTCGAAGAAATAAATACAAAGAAAATTGTGAATTTTATCCAATAAAATAGCCAGGTCTGAGTTGATCTGTTAAAAAACCATGTGTAAATGGTGAATTATTATGCAAAATCAGGAGGTAAAATGGTGTTTTTCTCAGTCGGAATTATTATTTTTGAAGAAACCGATGAAAAGAAAATTTAAACAATCGCATTAGAGGTTGTTGTGATAATCACCTCCTAAATATGCAAAATCAATTTTCATGGAAGACGACCCGACCTTATGGAGAAAGATCCAAAATAACGATACCGTTGCATTAAAGGAATTGCATAACCGGTATTATTATCAAATGATACTCCATCTTAAGAGAATACACCATAATCATAATGGGTCAGACGAAGCAGTATCCGATTGCTTCATAAAACTTTGGACTAAACGGAGTGAAATTCTGATTGAACGGTCGGTGAGATCGTATCTGTTCCTGATGCTGCGAAATACCTTAATCGATCGTTTACGAAAGAAAAATCAGGTGATCCATCTTGATTCAGAATTTACTCCGGAAGCTACAGACGAACTGATTACAGAAGAGTTGGATGACTTTGCAAAACTTTATGAAGCGTTGCAACGGATGCCACAACAGCGACGCCGAATTTTGGAATTGGCAGCTTTTGATTCGTACAGTTATGGTCAGATTGCCGAAAAACTGCAGATTTCAGTGAACACGGTTAAGACCCAGATGGGAAGAGCTTACCGTTTTCTTAAGGAAGAGCTTGATCCCAAAAGTATTCAGGTCTTATTCATGATGCTCTCCAAGAAATTGATGAATTAGAGAACATCCCCCGGGTTATTGGAAGCCTAATTTTTAAGAATACGGTGCCCCTGAATTCCTCCCTGATAGCAGGTTCAATAACAATAATCGAGTCATTTTTAAATTTCTTCATTTTTCCTTCCAAATTTGCCCATTCCCTGTCACCCTAATTAAATACTTTTTCGTCTTTATACAAAATAGCTATAAATAATGACCGAAGAAAAAGATCCCTTTTGGGAAAAAATAGCCGAAAAATTTCATGGAGAGCTTAGTATTGATGAAGAGGCCGAATTCATCAGGCAAATTGATGATCGCGCCGGCCTCCTTGATTTCAATAAGGCTCAAAAGATATACGACCAACTCACACAAATTGGATTAAAACCTTATCAGGAAAGCGGTAAATCCTGGGAAAAAGTAGAAAGCGGGATTAAAGGGGATCAACTTCGGTGGCTAAAGGTTTTTGTTAAATATGCTGCAATTATTATCGTTGCTTTTATTGCAGGAAATATGATTAAACTTTTCACTCCGGCAGAGAAGGAGATCAGGTATTCTGAAATTAGAGCTCCTCATGGCCAGATGAGCAAAGTAGTGCTCCCCGATGGAACCAGAATCTGGTTAAACTCCGGAACTACAATAAGGTATCCTGACCGCTTTACAGCGGAAAAACGAGAAGTTGCAATTAGTGGTGAAGCCTATTTCGAAGTGGCCAGGATGCCAAAAAACCCATTTACTGTTAAAACCTCAAACTTACAGGTGGAAGTAACCGGGACTTCATTTAATGTTTCCGCATATAAAGACGATCCAACCACATCTGTTACTTTGGTTGAAGGAAAGGTGGAGCTTAAGGATAACAACGGTAAAACTATTGCACGGCTTAACCCCGGGCAATTGGCAGTAAAAAGCAAAAACAACAGCAATGTCAATATCAAGGACGTTGAAACCAGTTTTTATAAAGCCTGGATTGATGGGCGGATATTTTTTGATGATCAGCCTCTCGACCAGATTGCAACCAAATTGGAGCGATGGTTTAATGTCGATATTGAATTTGCAACTGAACGTCTTAAAAACTACAAGTTTACGGGAACTATCCTAAAAAATAAACCTCTTGATCAAATTATGCAGGCCTTGGAATTGCTTGCCCCAATCAGATTTAAACATCAGGTAAATGCAACAGGAAAAGACAAAATAACTATCTACAAACGAACTTAAAATTATACTGCCTATGACGTTTAACTAAAACAAAAAAGCGGCGAAGATGTTCGTACCATCTCCACCGCAATGCTGATTCAAACAAACCTTTATTGTTAAATTTAAATCATCCAAATTTATGAAAATGTATCCAATTACCCGCGATCAGAAAAAGTCGTGGAAAAAAATCCTGCGCATTATGAAACTAACTGTAATTCTGCTATTTGGGAGTATGGTAGCGATGAGTGCCTCCTCCTATTCACAGAACACCAAGCTGAACTTGTCAGCGAAGAACACCTCACTAATTGATATCTTCAGACATATCGAAGATCAGAGTGAGTTTTATTTTTATTTCCAGAAGGAGGATGTCAAGACAAAAGAGTCGGTAACCTATGAAGCCAAAGATGTTTTAGTTACAGAAGTGCTTGATGAGGTTCTGGCAAAAACAGGTCTGGAATATAAAGTAATAGACAGGTATATCGTTGTCAAAGAAAAAGGGAGTCCGGATCCGGCAATTCCACAACAGGATGGACGCAAAATAAGCGGAAAAGTTTCTGACAATAGTGGTGTTCCATTACCTGGTGTTTCTGTTTTCATCAAAGGAACCACAACAGGTATTATCACAGACAGTGATGGAAAATATCAGTTATCAGTTCCTGCAAACACCAAAACCCTGGTCTTTTCGTTCGTAGGGATGGACACGCAGGAAATTACCGTTGGTACGAAGAACAGTATTGATGTTGTGCTTAATCCTTCAAACATTGCCCTCTCTGATGTGGTTGTCACAGCTCTTGGTATAAAAAGAGAGAAAAAAGCACTCGGTTATTCAGTTGGAGAAGTAAAAGCGGATCAGATGGTACGAGTTCCTCAGAAGGATGTTCTAGGTTCACTTATGGGAAAAATGTCGGGGGTGGAAATCACCAATACTTCGAATGATGTAAACTCCGATACTTATGTTACTATTCGTGGTATTACCTCTCTTGCCGGCAACAATAATCCGCTGGTCATAATTGATGGAGTTCCTTCCGGTGATCAAACCGTAATGAAAGACATCAGCCCCGAAAACATTGAAAGTGTTTCGGTGTTAAAGGGCCCAAGCGCGGCAGCTCTTTACGGATCCCGTGCCGGAGCAGGGGTTATCCTGATCACAAGTAAATCGGGCAAAAAGATTCAGAATGGTATCGGTGTTGATGTAAGTGTTGGATCAACCCTGTCAGTACCCTACAAATATATACAGCTTCAAAACAGGTTTACCACTGGAATCAGCGGTGTTTTAAATGAAGGTTCCTACCAGCAATGGAATGGTCCTGAGGCCGGGACGTCGGCTATTCAATGGAATACCAAAGGGGTTGCACAGCCGTTGAAATTTTACAATAATGCACTTCAGGATTATTTTGGTACAGGGGTAGAAATGGTATATAATGCAAGTGTGAATGGTTCATACGATCGCGGAACTTACCGGGTTTCAATCTCCCATCTGGACGCAACGGGGGTCTATCCTGGTGTTAATTTACACCGAAACGGCGTAAATATGGCAGTTACCTACGATATCACCAAAAAAGTGAAGATTTCAGCCAATCTTGATATCGAAAATCCAAATTCAGACAATTATCCGATTAAAAATCAGGGTGAAACCCAGTATATGGCAGTCTACCAGACTCCTCCCCATGTCAATATCAATGATCTTAAAAATTACTGGAAAACACCTAACGTACTGCAGCAGGGAGTTAGTACAAATTATGACAACCCGTGGTTTGCAGCTTATGAATTAAAGGATGGATTCAACCGGCTTAGAAGTATCGGAAACCTGAAACTCGACTACCAGATTCTTACCGATTTGAAGGCAATGGCTCGCTATTCATTTAGCAGCAATGACAATAAGAGGACCTACAGGCAGCCCTGGTCGAGTTATGGGGGAGACGGCGGCGGAAATAATACCCCAAATGGTCTTTATGTTCAGCAAATTGATAACCAGAGAGAGATGAATGCCGACTTTCTCATTTCCTATACGAAAAAGATCGGAAAATTTCAGATTGACCCCTCTGTCGGAGGTAACCTGATGACGCAACGCAGTTACTCAAATTATGGAGGCGGCAGCAAACTCGTTTTACCAGGTCTTTATACCCTTTCCAATGTAGACAGAAGCGCACTGACTTATTATGACTTTACCTACAAGAAGAATATTTACAGTGTCTATGGCCTTGTTAATATGAGTTATAATAATATGATTTTTCTTGATGCGACTGCCAGAAACGACTGGTCGAGTACACTTCCTGCAGCCAACAGGTCCTATTTTTATCCGTCGGCCTCTTTAAGTGTTTTGGTTAATGAAATGGTAACACTCCCATCTGTGTTCTCCTTACTTAAGCTCAGAACAGGTTTGTCACAGGTTGGTAAGGATACCTCGCCTTATGCTATTGCAACAATATTGAATCAGGGGACATGGGGTTCAGGTACTACTTACTCGGTTCCGGGCAGTTTACCCAATATCAACCTGAAACCTGAGATCGCTAAATCCTTTGAAGTAGGCACAGATATCTCCTTTTTCCAAAACCGGCTTGGCTTAGATTTTACCTATTACAAGGTCCAGAATAAAAACCAGATTCTGAATGCCGCTACCGCAGCCATGTCTGGATATGGTTCAGCAACGATCAACGCAGGTAATGTTGAGAATACCGGTATTGAAATAGGACTTAACGCTGTTCCTGTAAAATCCAAAGATTGGAATTGGGATATACAGGCAAATTTCACGAAGGAAAAAAGCAAACTGACCGCGTTGACCCCTGGAATTAATCAGTTCCTTTGGTGGGGAGACCGCGAAGTTTATGCATGGACAAAAGTAGGCGACTATATTGGCACTTTTTATGGCACAGCTGATAAGAAGGTTCCGGATGGCCCATATAAAGGTTGGTCTTTACTCGATGCAAACGGTAAATTGCAAAATGGACCAGCAGGAGGCGATAAGATCGGTAGCTATATGCACGACTTTATGGTTGGATTGCAGACGAGCCTAAACTATAAAAAGTTCACGCTATCGTTGAGTTTTGACTGGAGACAAGGAGGAAAATATTACGACCAGACGACAATGCGATTGGCCAGAGGTGGTAAAGTGGAGTATTACCAAAAACCTGGAGATAAAAGTGCCAGCACCTTTTCGGGTATCCTGAATAACAATTCCTTTAAGGGTGACATGAATGCATTGGCAAATGAGATCAAATCCAATCCGGCGAAATACCAGAACAATACCTGGATAGGCGGTCGCACTGCGGATCTTGGCGGTTTTGCATATGCTGCAGCCGGAACTAACGAAGGAGCCTTCTTCCCTGGTGTAATTTCCGATGGGAAAGGTGGCTATATTGAGAATTTCGGAGCCGCAGGAACAAAGATTATTAAGTCGTATGATGTCTTCCAGCCAACAGGCGGATATTTTTATCTTGACCAAAGAACTGAATGGTGCCACGACGCCACTTTTGTTAAACTCCGGGAAATTGCCATTTCATATACGCTACCTAATCTATGGGCAAATAAAGTGGGTGCTCAAAAAATCATCCTTTCCGGATTCATGAAAAACATTCTCCTTTATGCCGCGGCTAAGACAAACCAAGATCCTGAAGGGATGTATAATCAGAATGGTGGAAATCATATGCAGGGAGATGTCCTCTGGAATGGCTCTCCTATTATTATGCCTACCGGTTTTAAAGTCAATGTCACCTTCTAAAACCGAAAGAGATGAAAAAATTTCAATTTAATCCGAAAAAGATGAAAAAGTTAAAATCTATATTTATCAGCATTTTCACGATAGTAATCCTGCTGACATCATCCTGCCAGAATCTCACTGAGATCAACAAAAGTCCCAATCAGCTGAATGCCAGCGACATTAATATATCGTATGTTCTGACATCCGTGCTCTCCAGTTCAGCGGCTAACTACATTCGCGGACAAGTGTATGGCAATACAATTACCTTGTCAGAAGCGATGCAATACCTTCAAAGAGACTACATCGATTATGCAGGTACCAATACTTTTGGCTGGACTCCAATAAATTTCGGTTCATTCAATTCCTCTCTGGTCAACAGCCAATACATTGTTGATCATGCCAAAAGCGAAACATTACCTGACAATCAAAAATTCTACACAGCTGTTGGGCAAATTATGCGCAGTTTTTGGTACGGTTTTTACACGTCCCTATGGGGAGATATTCCATATTCTGAGGCAATGAAGGCTTCATCGGGGAACTTTACTCCGGTTTATGACGACCAGAAAGCTGTTTTTGTAGGAGTATTGGCAGATCTGAAATCGGCCAACGATATTTTGGCAACTGTAACATCCGTAGCCAATGCTTCATCAGCAGACATCATGTTCCAGGGAGACGTTTTAAAATGGAGAAAATTTGCCAACTCTTTACGATTAAGGTATTTAATGAGATTATCTGAAAAATTGGCCGATATGACTGCTGCAGGAGTCGATGTTAAAACTGAATTTAACACAATGGTGGGCAATAGTTCAACTTATCCAATTTTTGCTTCCAACAGCGACAATGCCTCGATTGCCTTTATCGGAAGTAATTCTGTAGATGGATGGTACGGTGGACCACTCGACTGGGGCGACAGGTCAGAATTCTATCGCCGCAAGCCATGTTCTACCTTTGTCAACACAATGAAAACTGGCGGAGATCCGCGTTTAACAACTTACATCCGCCCTGTCGATGCTCAATTGCGGGTAAGTTCTACCGCATCTGGTTATGCCAAACTTCCTGACGGACAAGTCGTTCTTTATGTTTCTCCTGCCCAGGTTAGTGCCGCTCCCAGTCCTATCGATACAGCCAGATATGTTGGATTACCACCAGCTTTGGGATATCTTCCCGACCTCTTTAATCTTTCTAAATTGACTGATGCAAATGCCCTTAAGGCTATTAAACCAGGTACTTACCTGGGTTCGGGAGGCGCTAACCCAAATGTTTCATACCTTGCTGATATTTATACTCAGAATAAGAATGATATAATAAGAGCTGTCTATATGAGTTATGCCGAACTTAGTTTTATATTGGCAGAGGGACGTCTGAAGGGGTGGATTACTTCAGGTGCGGCATCAGATTATTACCAGGCTGGTGTTGTGGCAAGTATGCGGCAGTACAATATCGCTGATGGAAGTAACACTGTTTACAATACACAAAGCCATGCTTTAATTCCATACTCAGAAAGTGCATTTATGGCAAATCTGACCGGTAATTTCAATGGAGCTGCCAGCGATGCCGATCGGTTACAACTGCTGATGACCCAAAAATGGCTGGCCTGTTTCATGACCCCCGAATTCTGGTTCGACTGGCGCAGAACCGGTCTGCCTAATTTTGGAGCAAATTTAATTTCAGCCAGTAACGGATCTAAAATTCCGGTACGGTACATTTATGGCGCTGATGAAGGAATTCTAAATGGTAAAAATAATACTGCTGCCATTGCAAAGTTATCTCCGGCTGTAAATGATCAATGGAGTAAAATGTGGTTGCTTCAGGGAACAACTAATCCCTGGTGATAAATCAAAAAGTATACTTAACCGATTATTATAATTAAGTACAGGCGAATAAAGTACCATCCGATTGTTTGTTATAGATTCGCTTAACCGGGATAGTCTCATAGTGCTATCCCGGTTTCCTTTTTATACGTTTTAATTGTAATTTTACCCTATGTTCCTCACTGGATCGGGGATATCAAAAAATCAAACGATGAAATATAAGTACTTGGCCTTCAGTATTCTGACGCTCATAACTGTTTTCCCACTTCTGGCTGTTCACGGTGAAACTCAAAATAGCCAGGTTAAGGCTTCATATAACGTCCTGGGAAGAATTCTGCCTGGGCGTGTGAATGATTTCATATTAAACATCATAGAAAAAGACGGCAACAATGACGTTTTTGAGATCGAATCAAAAAATAATAGAATTATTATAAGAGGCTCCTCTGGTGTGGCAATTTGCAGCGGATTGAATTATTACCTCAAAAATTACTGCAATGCAGTTTACAACTGGAGAGGTGGTCAGGAATTGCATATTCAGGGAAAGCTGCCACACAATTTTGAAAAGATCAGGAAGGTTTCTCCACATGTATACAGGTATATCTTTAATTATTGTACTTTTTCCTATTCTATGCCTTTCTGGGACTGGAAGCAGTGGGAAAGGATGATCGACTGGATGGCTTTCAACGGAATAAATATGCCCCTTGCGCCAATGGGTCAGGAGTTGATCTGGCAGCGGGTATACAAAAAATATGAATTAACGACAGAAGATCTTAAAGACTTTTTTGTCGGTCCGGCTTATAACGCATTTGGAAGAATGGGATGTATCGATAGTTATGGAGGTCCTTTACCGCAGTCGTGGATCGATAATGAAAATATCCTCGAGAAAAAAATACTTCTGCGCGAACGTGAACCTGGGATGACTCCCGTTCTTCAGGGCTTTACCGGCCATGTTCCTCCTTCCTTCGCAAAGAATCATCCCGAACTGAAATTCTCAAAATTGAAATGGATCGATTTCCCGGAAACGTGGTTACTCGATTGGAATGAGCCTGTTTTTACAAAAATCGGAAAGGATTTTATATATGAAATGACAAAAGAATATGGAACAGATCACTTGTATGCAATTGACCAGTTTATCGAAATGAGACCGGCAAGCGGTGATACGATGTACCTGAAAAATATGAGTAAAAGAGTATACTCTGGCATATACGAAGCTGATCCTCTAGGTAAATGGGTCCTTCAGACCTGGCCTTTCAGGGAGACAGATTACTGGAATCAGGAGAGGACTAAAGCCTACTTTGACGGAGTGCCAAACGACCGTATGATCGCACTTGAACTTCAGGGGGAATTATGGCCGAGAACAGGATGGTATAAAAACAGAGGTTGGTTTGGAAAGCCCTGGATTTGGTCAATAATTCAGAGTTTTGGCGACCAGGTAAGTATGTATGGAGGATTGACTCAAATCGCAGAAAATTTAGGAAAAGCATTCTCCAGTCCTGAAAGGGGAAATTTATCGGGGATGGGACTTATGATGGAAGGACTAGACTATAATCCTGTAATTTATCAATTTACCACCGATATGATGTGGGAAAAACGTGTACCTGATTTGAATAAGTGGAAGGTAAATTACTTACAATCAAGGTATGGCGTTGTCAACAAGGATATTCTGGAAGGGTGGAGCCACCTTTTTGATTTTTACTATACAAAAAGCGGGATTTTTGAAAAAAACCCGATTCTCCAAAGGCCTCAGTTCGTTAAAACGGATATCTGGCCATCGAAGGACGCAGTTTTAGGAGCAAAATCACTAATTGCCGCTGCTGACGAATTAAAGCAAAAGGAGACTTATCAATATGATCTTGTAAATCTTTTCAGACAGATTTTTGGGCAATATGCCGGTCATTTTCTTTTCAAGATTACCTCCGCTTATCAGGAAAAGAACATTGAAAAATTTGATGAATCGGTATCAGAATTTATGACCCTGTCTCTGAAACTCGACCAGCTTATTGGAACAAGAAGCGAATTTTTATTTGGCAAATGGATTTCTGACAGCAGAAAATGCGCAACAAACATAGAGGAAGAAAAATTATATGAGTGGAATGCAAAAGCAATAATAACCACATGGGGAGGTCAGGAACTTTACGGCTATGCCCAAAAAGACTGGGCTGGTCTCTATACAAGTTACTATTTGCCAAAATGGCAAAAATTCTTCATAGCAATGTACTCAGATCTTACAGAAAATAAAAAACTTGATTATGATATCTTTATAAAGGAGCTGAAAATATGGGAAGAGAATTGGAATAGCATGAGGGAAGAAAAAGTCACCTCGTTACCGGCAGGTAATTCAATTCAACTAGCAAAGGAACTTTGGAATGAATATGGAGAAATTTTACTCAGCCATTAAAAGTAATAATCAAAAGACCATTATGATTTGACAATTACCAACCTTCTGCTATCTTTGAATGACTTTTGTATTCAGACCCTCCTCCAAAAATCAGTCAGGGTTTCACTCTTTCGTATATCCTTAAATACAAAATACTTGCCGATGAAAAAAACAATCTGTTATCTCATGTTGGCTATAGTAGTCGCTCTTACATCATGCCGCTCACCTAGAACAGCAGGGGAAAAAAAGAATTTGACACTCTTTAATTCGACTATTCAAGCCATTGAGGACCCTAAAAGCGGGCAGATTATACTCTCAGATAATGGGAAACTGGTCCTTCAGTATAATTACAAGACTGTATATGAGAAAGATGCCCTGGATAACCAGGCTGCGAACCAGTATAGAAGGGAGAAAAATGATACTTTTATGGCAAATCCAAGTATTTATGCAGTACCCCGAAGCGATTATATCCATCCGGTTTATGGTCTGGAAGGAGAATTGCTGACCCGTGACTGGTCGAAAGATCATCCCCATCACCGGGGTATTTACTGGGCATGGCCTGAAGTTGATTATGGTCACCAGAGGGGAGACCTGCATGCTCTTCAGATAGTGTTTGCGCGCCCGACAGGGAAGATTAGACTTCAAAACGAGCCTGAATTTGCTCAGGTCGAAGCTGAAAATGTGTGGATGTGGAAAAACGTTAAACCAATCGTCCGCGAAGTTGCAATCATCCGTGCATACCGTGCAACAGCTGAAGGCCGGATTATCGACCTTGCTTTCAGGTTTATAGCATTAGAGGATAGTGTCACAATTGCGCGAAGGGGTACTGAACATTACGGGGGGCTGAACGTGCGGATGCAGACTCCACAAAATCAAAAAATTACAGCCTCCAATGATTCGTCAATTTTTAACCCCCGCCGTTCCTGGTCCGACCTGAGCGGACTATTCAAGGGAGCAAATTCCACCTCAGGGCTTATGGTTTTTCAGCATCATCTGAATCCTGACTACCCCGGCGACTGGGTGCAATACCCCGATTTGTCGTGGTGCCAGCCAACCTTTCCGGCAGTCAAAACACGATATCCATTAATTAAGGGCAGACCTTTGATTCTTCGTTACCGGCTTTTTGTCCATGCCGGATCGATGCCGGAAAAAGCGATTGCAGTAAAACTTTGGAATACTTTTAACGCAAAAGGAACTCAGCTACCAAGGTTTACTTTCACGGAATAGAATAAGTAAACGCAAAACTCAATAAATGAAAATGAGAATTTCTTTGATTGTTCTGGTAATATTCTTTTTAGCCAATCTTCGATCGGAAGCAGGTGATTTCAATGTCCGGCTAGATAGAAATATAGCAGTGACAAAGCTTACAACTGACGTTTATTTAGTAAAATCGTCATTTTCAGGAAACGGCCAGTTGGATTGTAATCATCTGATTGTATTGGATAACAAAGAGATGCTATTAATAAACACGCCCGCAACCGACTCCTTAACCAGAATAATGATTCAATGCCTTGAGACAAGATTTAAAAGAAAAATTACAAAATTAATTGTGTCTCATTTTCATGATGATAGTGCCGGCGGGTTGCATGAGACTGTCAGACAAGGGATAAAATCCTACGGTATGAACCTGACAAATAATTTATTAAAACCGGCAAAAAAGAAACTGGATATTGTATTCAGCGATTCAATGTCAATAACGTTGCCAACAATCAAACTGAATTTGTTCTATTTTGGACCAGGTCACTCAATCGACAATATTGTTACATGGATACCTTCAGAAAAAATATTGTTCGGCGGTTGTCTGTTAAAATCAATGGATACCGATAATATTGGGAATATTAAGGACGCTGATATTCAGAGCTGGCCTGTGACTGTTCAGAAAATAAAAGCCAGGTTCAGAGAGGCAAAGATTGTAATCCCGGGACATCTGGCGATTGGGGATTTATCACTTTTTGACCATACATTAAAAATAATAAATGGAAATAAACAATAAATACGTCTACAATCAATTATACTTATTAAAATCGAAATTATGAAAACCAAGAATTCTGATCCCGGCTATTCGCGTCGTAATTTTATAAAAACAACGGGTGCTGCAGCCATTGCAGTGCCAATGATCGTTCAATCATCGGCACTTTTTGGAAAAGGGATGGCCCCCGGTGACAAAATAAATCTTGGAATAATAGGATGTGGAGGTCTGGGTAAGGAGAACCTGAAGAATTGCTTAGTAAGCCCCAACGTTGTGTTAGTCGCGGCTTGTGATGTCTGGAAAGACCGCCTGGACCCGATTGTGGAGAAATACAAATCAACCTGCACCGGATATACTGATTTCAGGCAGTTGCTTCTCCATAAAGGGCTCGATGCTGTGATTATAGCCACTCCGGCTCATTGGCATGCGGCAATAGCAATCGCAGCAGCCGAGGCGGGTAAAGATATCTATCTCCAGAAGCCTATGACAATGCATATCGGCGAAAGTTTTGCTGTACGTAATGCCATCAGAAAACACAAGGTAATGTGCCAGATCGGTACGCAAATTCATGCTGACGAGAATTACCGAAGAGTTGTCGAAATCATCAGATCGGGTAACCTTGGCGAGATTGGGACTGTCCGCACCTTTTTTGTAATGAATGAAGCCCCAAAGGGAATCGGGTCCGGGAACAATACTACAAAGATTCCGAAAGGAATGGATTGGGACATGTGGGTAGGACCTGCAAGAATGCAGCAGTTCAATCCAAACCTCGTCAAAGATGCTTTCTATCATGGATTCTGGATGGATTTTAGCGGCGGCTGGACTCCGGGAATGGCACCACATATCATTGACCTTCCTGTTTGGGCTCTTGATCTTGGATTTCCGGAAGAGGTCTCTGCCTCAGGCGGCCGTTATATTATCAACGATGATGGTGACGCCTATGATAATCACGAAGTGCTTATACGCTATCCCAAACTCACGATGAGCTGGATGAGCTCTTTGACAAATAGTTACGGCTTTGATTTTGCCCGCGAAAAGAAGAGTCAGCGCAGATTGGGCATTTATTTTCATGGCGTTAACGGAACACTGCAAACAGACTACAGTGATCATCTGATTTACCCTGAAGGGGACAGAATGGATGGCATGCAAACTCCTCCGGTTTCAATCCCACCGTCACCAGGTCACGAAATTGAGTGGCTCGAAAGCATAAAATCGCGCAAGTTACCATCCTGTAATCCGGATTATCATATTCGCGTTGATGTACCGATTCAGTTGAGCACATTGTCTTTGAAACTTGGTCGTTCAATAAAATTTGATCCGATCTCCGAAAAGATCACAGGGGATAAGGAGGCAGAGGCTGCAGCAATTCCAGAATATCGCGCACCCTGGAAATTTCCAACGGAATATTTATAGTAACCAAAAGAAAGAATTAATATGGAGAAACCGGCACGTTTAATGTCATTGGATGCCCTGAGGGGATTCGACATGTTGTGGATCATCGGAGGTGAGAATGTTATCAGAAACCTATCAAAAGCTACCAATATCGGGATTGTCAATGTCGTTTCGGATCAGATGGAACACGTCGCCTGGGATGGGTTTCATTTCTATGATCTGATAATGCCTTTATTCCTGTTCATGGTTGGAATGTCGATCCCGTTTTCTGTCAGTAAACGAATTTCGCTTGGAGATTCGAATCCCAGAATCTATCGCCACGCCTTAAAAAGGTTTGCCATCCTGTTCATCCTGGGAATGGTAAGTCAATGCCACCTTCTTGCATTTGATCTTGATAAGCTCCATATCATTCATGACACTTTACAGGCAATCGCCATAGGATATTTGATAAGTACGCTGATTTATACTCAGCTTAACCTGAAAATGCAGATCGGAATTACAGGAAGTCTTATATTAATTTACTGGATAATACTGACGTTTATTCCCGTCCCGGGACATCAGCCCGGGGTTTTGGAGCCTCAGATGAATATCTCTAAATACGTTGAACAAATGGTGTTTGGCAGATTTGATGATGGCCCCGCACCATATACCTGGTTCCTGGGGTCTATGGGATTTGTGGCAACAGTGATGACGGGCATATTTGCCAGCACCATAATCCGCTCTGATCGTGCTCTTTCATTTCTTAAATCGCCTAATCTGCAGATTCACAAAACTATATTACTTATTCTGACAGGGCTTACACTTGTCGTTTCTGCGTTAATACTGAATATTTGGTTTCCTGTAATCAAACCACTGTGGAACCCCACCTTTGTTTTATTGACCTCAGGAATAAGTTTTCTTCTGATGGCCACCTTTTATTATATTATCGACGTAAAAGGATACCAGCGTTGGGCTTTTTGGCTGAAAGTAATCGGGATGAACAGCATAGCGGTTTATATGATGACGGACCTCATCGATTTTGAAAACATGGCCCAGGTACTTGTATTTGGGTTAAAACAGTTTAGCGAAGCTTATTATCCTGTTATACTGTCTGTTGCTGCTTTATCGATTATTTATGGCATTCTCTATTGGATGTATAAAAAAAACACATTCGTCAAGGTATAGAAATAATTTCAAAACAACATCTTAGAATTTTTCAGTAATCCTGAATTAGGTTGCTTTGAATTATCAAGAGTTAAAAATATTGTAAAATAATCAAGCCCTTGATTTTACCCAATTCAAACATTTAAAGAAGAATTAATATAAGACACCAAATTCATCCAAATCAACAATGATCCTATCCAATCCATTGCTTGGAACCGGTCTCCACGCAGTTGGAGGTGCCTCTGCAGCAAGTTGTTATTTGCCAAATACAAAGACCCGTAACTGGTCATGGGGCACATTCTGGCTCGTACAATCCCTCTTTGCATGGATAATCATGCCGCTGATTGTGGGCTGGCTAACAGTTCCTACATTTTTTACCATTCTTCTTGAAGCTCCTTCAAAACCATTCTGGATGGCATTTGTCCTTGGGGGGATATATGGTTTTGGCGGAATGTCGTTCGGGAAAGCAATTCGGCATATCGGATATTCCCTTACCTACACACTCGCAATCGGCATTTCGGCTGTCCTTGGGACAATTTTACCGTTAATGATCTTTGGTGGTCTTGGAAGCTTTTTCACCAAACCCGGCGGGGAGATTGTTCTGACTGGGATGATTCTTTCTGTTCTTGGAGTTATTGTCTGCGGCTGGGCCGGTTTTAAAAAGGAGAAGGACATGAATTCCCTTGCTTTGGGAAAATCAGGGTTTAACATGTCTTTAGGACTGATTCTGACTATTGTTGCAGGTATCTTGTCAGGAGTTTTTAATCTTTCACTCGAATATGGGCAACCTATTTCGGATATTGCTGCTCAGCACGGAGCGGGGAATTTCCAGGGAAATGCCAAGATGATTATTTCAACAGCGGGTTGTTTTGCAGTTAATTTCGTCTGGTTTATTGTGGCCGGGATCAGGCAGGGAACGCTGCATGAGTTCCTGCCAGGTAATGGAATACCCGGTAAAATGATGTTCCGAAACTGGATCTGGTCTGCACTTGCTGGAACACTCTGGTGCTCCCAGTTTTTCTTTTACGGATTGGGCCATGTCCAGATGGGGAATTTTCAGTTTGCCAGCTGGGTCCTTCACATGTCAATGCTGATTTTTTTCAGCTATATCGTTGGAGTATTGATGAAAGAGTGGAAGGTCGTTAAACCCAAAACCTATGTTGTTTTGGTTATTGGGCTATTAACGCTGATCACCTCTTTCTGCATAACAAGTTACGGCAGTTACATCGGCGAACAGCTCATCAGGAATACGCATTAAAAAAGAGATAAAAATACAGGGATGAAGCGAAAAATTATTTTGTGCTTTTGCAGTATTACAATGTTAATTGGCACAGAATCATCCCTTGCCCAGAAATACGTGTTGTGGTTCTCAGATCCGGGAACGAAGTGGGAAGAGGCCATTCCTATTGGGAACGGAAGGTTGGGTGCAATGATCCGGGGCGGCATTCGTCGGGATACATTAAGCCTGAATGAGGAGACCCTTTGGGCAGGTGAACCAATCAATAAACAAAATTATGAGGCTCATAAATACCTTCCCGAAATCCGATCGCTTCTCAATGCACGAAAAACTACCGAAGCCGAGAAATTAATAAGTGAACACCTGCAGAGTCCATGGTGTCAATGCTACCAACCTGCCGGCGATCTTATTTTAGATTTCGATCATTCTCAACCGGTTTCAAAATACCGACGGGAACTAAACATGGATAATGGGGTTGTGAAAATATCTTATCATGCAGGAGCTATCTCATTTACGCGTGAAATATTTGCCTCATACCCCGACAATGTTCTGGTGACACATATTTATGCTTCCCGAAAAGGCGCCTTGAATTTCACAGTTTCGCTCAACAGCCAGCTTCCCTATGAGGTATCAGCCGCCGGTAATAATCTTAAATTGGAGGGAAGGGCACCGAGTAATGCTCCCCATTTGCTATTCACAAAATCAAATTTAAAGAGTGAATTTGAGGAGTGTAAAGGGATGCGTTTTCAGGTTCAGTCCCGTATTTTACCTTCCGGTGGACAAATCACAACCGACAAAGGTCGGATAACCGTTAAGGATGCTGATGAAGTAGTTATCTTACTGGCAATTCAGACCAGCTATAACGGGTTCGGCAAAAATCCTTTTACGGAAGGGAAAGACTATAAGACACTCTGTTCACGTGATATCGCCAAAGCAGCAAAAAAAGGATTCAGGCAGCTGAAAAAGAGGCAAATTACCGATTATACAAAACTATTTGGGCGAATGGATATCGATTTAGGAAAGGACAGTGCTTCCCTTAAACCGATGCAGGAACGAATAAAAAACTACACCCCAGGAAATGACCCTAATCTGGCGGCACTCTACTTTCAATTCGGAAGGTATCTGCTCATCTCCTCCTCACGGCCGGGCACCAAGGCCGCTACACTCCAGGGGATCTGGAACAAAGATCTTCGTCCGGCATGGAGCTCCAACTACACCATGGACTGCAATGTTGAGATAAACTATTGGCCGGTTAACCTGGCGAATCTGGCCGAATGTCATCTTCCGTTGGTCGATTTGATCAAAGACCTTTCCGTTGACGGAGCAAAGACAGCTCACAATATCTATGGAGCCCGGGGCTGGGTCGCTGGTGTCAATGCAGATATCTGGCGAAATACCTCTCCTGAAGGTGGAAGCGGATTTTGGAATATTTATCAGGTTGCAGGTGCGTGGCTGGCCCATCATTTATGGGAACAATATCTGTTTACGCTGGATAAAGCTTACCTGGAGGATGTGTGGCCAACGATGAAAGGAGCTGCGCTGTTTTTTGCTGATGCACTTCAGAAAGATCCAAAAACCGGATGGCTCGTGACAAACCCCTCGATGTCGTTCGAAAATAATTTCATCCGGCCCGACTCAGTGGTAGGATGGGCCTGTGTGGGAGCCTCTCAGGATATGCAGATTATCACAAGCCTATTTAATTACTGCATCGAGGCATCCCGGATATTGGGAAAAGATAAAGAGTTTTCAGATCAGTTATCCACCCTTTTACCTCAACTTCCACCAATGCTGATCGATCCCATTAGCGGGCAACTGCAGGAATGGCTCGATCCATGGCAACCAGCAAATCCATTCGGTGGTCAGGTAGCTCAGGGATGGGGTCTGGCACCGGGTCATCTCATTTCTTTACGAAAAACGCCAGAGTTAGCTGAAGCATTACGCAAAACAATTGAATTTCGTAAACCCGGTGAAGCCTACAATGCAGGTTCATGGACCGGTGCAATCCCTGCCAATTTCTTTGCCCGTCTGGAGGATGGTGCCGAACTTCAAAAGGTTCTGGACCGCCATTTTAAACTGGCTCTCTTCCCTAATTTTACGAGCAAGTTTTTCGGAAAATACTGGGAAATTGATGGTAATCTGGGTATCACCGCAGCAATTGGTGAGATGCTGATGCAAAGTCATACTGGGGAAATCCAGTTGTTACCAGCCTTATCTCCTGCATATTTAACAGGTAGTGTCCGGGGATTATGCGCCAGAGGTAATTTCGAGGTAACTATAATCTGGGAAAAAGGAATTCTTAAAAGTGCTAGTATTTTGTCTAAATCAGGTGGCCCATGTATTATTCGTTACAAGGATAAAACTATTAATTTGCTAACCATCAAAGGAAAGACTATTCATCTTTCAGGAAATCTGACCGTATTGAACTAATACAGATAAAAGAATTGTCATCAGTTTTAGAGATCAGATTAATAATTAAAAACTCATACCTCAACAATCCCTCCAGGGAACGGAAAGTCCTGTATTTCAGCATCAATCTGTGGTAAAAGACCTAATTTGTCCCGCTTCCAGGAATACATTATCAGAAATAAATTCGAAATTTCTTAATTCGTAATAACCTAATACGACTAAAAGCCGATAAACACATTAACCTTTCATAAATGTTATCTCCTGAAAATAGATCTATAAAACAGATTTTCAATGAACAATATATTGAACGGGTTCGTTATTATAAATTAAAATCTTTTGTCTTAAATACATTACAAAGATTTTAATTTGTTACCGACATAAAATAAATGATTAGTAAATCAATTATAAAATGAAGAAAACAGGTTTATTAATCACATTGACAATCCTGACTTTAGCCTTTCAAGCCCAAAGCGGTCCATGGATTATCAATTCAGGGGGTCGAATTATTAGTAGCAGCCCCGGCAGCTATTGGGTGGTTAGCGGAGGCGATTTTACACTCATCAGCCGTAGCGCCACCGACTTGGCCTCGATGGACAACTTGCTAATAACTTCCGGAGCCTCACTTACAATTGACTCACAAAGCTACCTCACGGTTACCGGAGTAGTAACTGATAATAATTCTGCCGGCACAGTGGGACTGACTATCAACAGCGATGCCACCGGTACCGCCTCGCTGATTACACCCTCTGCTACTGGTGCAGGATCTACGGCCGCCCAGCTTCACATGACTACCGGCACCTGGCATCTGGTGTCGTCACCAGTGTTACAATCTGTTACGGACTTCCTGACCGCAAGCAGCACTATTGCTATAAATGGTGCAGGCAGGGGAATGATGGACTACGATCCGGCGGCCAACAGCTGGAAAACTTTTTTCACCAATTCAAGTGCCGGGAATCTTGGCTCAGGTAAAGGTTACTGCGAACGTGTGGGTCCCGGCGATGCAAATATTACCGCTACCGGTCCGCTGCAGGCAGGACTATATTCTGTCGCCGCCACTCCCGGATACTGGGACTGCATCGGTAATCCATTTACTTCAACTATCGGAATTACCTCTCAGAGTAGTGCTGCCGATAATTTCCTAACACTTAATTCTGCCAATTTCGACCCTTCTTATGGAGCCATATACGTTTGGGCAACCGGGAATGACACCTACAACGGTCAATATGGTAATTACACAATAGTCAACAATGTGCCAACTGTAGGATTTGATGATCTTCCTCAGGGCCAGGCATTTTTAGTTAAACGTAAGGCAGTGGGAGGAGCTGCATTTAGCTTTACTAATTCCATGCAGTTGCACAACGGCGCTTTGGGATTGAAGGCGGCAAAAACACTCTGGCCAACAATAAAACTTCACGTTGCTGCCAACTCTCAGACAGCCTCATCACTGATTGTTTTTAATGAAGCGATGACTAAAGGACTCGACCCGATGTATGATGCCGGCTTACTCAAAGGAGCTTCAGAATTGTCGGTTTACACCAGGTTAGTCGAAGATAATGGTGTGGCGTTTGCTATCCAGGCATTACCCTTAAATGATTTTACCAATATGATTGTCCCGGTAGGAGTTGATAGTAAAGCTGGTGGTGATGTGGTTTTCTCAGCCGAGACTGCTAATCTCCCTTCTGACTGCAAAGTTATTCTGGAGGATAAAGTTAAAAAGACTTTCACGGATCTGTCGGCCAATGTTTACAAAGCTACACTAGTGCCAAACAGTACCGTTGCTGATCGATTTCAACTGCACACTTCATCCGCAACCATTGCAGCGATTGGCAAGGATAATCAGATCGGCCAATTAAATGCCTATGCCATTCCAACTGAGGGAATACGTATTGTTGGCGATGTGTCGGCGAAGGCAGTTGCGACCTTGTACGATGTAGTGGGCAAGGTAGTGCTGAGCCGGAAGCTAAGCGAAGGGTCACTCAATGTTATTCCAACATCTTCGGTCGGATCAGGGTTATATATTCTCTCGGTCGAAGATCAGGGAAAAGCAGAAGGATTCAAAATGAGAATCATGAATTAGGAAATGGTAAATGGAGAATGTTTTAATGGTCAATTATAAATGCAATGAATGAGATCATTGTAGAACGTATTAAAAATTATAAAAATGAATAAATTAATTCTTGTTTTAATTTCGCTTTTTATAACTGCAAATTTGTTTGCCCAAAGTGTAGGCATCAATGCAACCGGCACAATTCCCGATGGGAGTGCAATGCTCGATGTGAGTTCGACCTCGAAAGGATTCTTACCCCCAAGAATGACTTATGTTCAACGGCAAGCAATTGCAACCCCGTCAACCGGGCTTTTAGTGTTTTGTATAGATTGTGGGAGTCCAACTATTGGGGGTGAATTACAAATATATTCTGGAGGGCAATGGAGAAATTTGACGGGAAGTGCAGCTTCTTCTGCATATCCAATTCTTGCACAAACTGCAGTTGCATCAAGCATTACATTTAATTCTGCAAGTAGTGGTGGTAATGTAACAAGTGATAGGGGAGTTGCTATTACAGCTAGAGGTGTATGCTGGAGTACAAGCCCAAACCCTACCATAGCAGATTCCAAAACAACTGATGCCGGAACAACGGGTACGTATACCAGTAGTCTTACCGGGTTAACGGGTGGTACCACTTATTATGTACGTGCTTATGCTACAAGCTCAGCAGGTACTGGTTATGGTGAACAAATATATTTTAAAACACCAGGTATTGGCTCTAATTATGGCGGTGGTATTCTGTACTACATTTTGCAACCTGTTGATCCCGGATATATTGCTGGTGAAACTCATGGATTAATAGCAGCTGCTTCAGACCAAAGTACAGGTATCGTTTGGAGTAAAAATAATACAACAAGAATTGGAACAACATCTACCGCCTTAGGAACTGGATTGGCTAACACAAATGCCATTGTGGCACAATCCGGGTCCGGCACCTGCGCATCAAGTATTTGTTTACAATATAGTGGTGGAGGCTATTCGGATTGGTATTTGCCTAGTTTTGATGAGTTGATGTTAATGTATAATGCCATAGGGCAAGGGGCATCGTCTCCGCTAATTAATATTGGTGGATTTTCTAATGCCCCTTATTGGAGTTCGTCAGAGGCCCCCCCCATACTTGGAAACGATGTGTTGATAAATATTTTCGGTGGAGTTAACAGTGATGTCACCAGGCTCACTTCAAACTATGTTCGAGCCATCAGGTCTTTTTAGCAACAATTAATAAATAGTATAACCAATGAAAAAGATACTTCCTTATTCTCTATCGTACTGCTTTTGGCCAGCACAACTGTTTCGAATGCCCAAAGTGTAGGCATCAATGCAACCGGCACTACTCCCGATGGCAGTGCCATGCTCGATGTTAGTTCGACAACCAAAGGGTTTTTGCCACCGGATAGATATCAGCATGTTAAAAATTACTTCGATAATTTGAGGCAAATTTATTGTCCGGGTTTCAGCTTTTAAAAGAGTCTAAACTTAAAAATTCAGAAGGAGATAAAATGGGAATATTTCTAAAAGGATTTAAATCAAGCAGATCATTGTCGCCGGTAAGGACAAATGTGGCCTTTGCACAAACAGCAAGTGAAAGAAATTTGTCGTCTTTTGGATCGCGACAGGCAGTAATATTTTCGGTAATGTCGATTCTTTCTGCGAGTATTTCAAATTTTTGCAAAAAAGCCTGGCGCAATGACTTGAGAAGATATTTATCTAATTTATCTCTCATTAATACTTCTTGTAGTTCATGGAGAGTCTCGTCTGAGACAACAATGGTTCCAAATAGAAGCCCTCTACTGAATGCCTGTCCTACTGAAGAATCTGGGAAAAGAAGCGCGCTCACTACCACATTAGTATCAATAACTAACCGGTTATTCTTTTTCATTCAGTATCTCAAGCAATTTTTCGGGGGTAAGTCCGTTAGATTGGGCAATTTTCCCGGCTGTTTGCATAATTTCAAAAAGTTCTTCCCGAGCAGCTGCTTTCTTAATAAATATGGTTTTAAGCCAGCTATTTACAATATAGTCAACCTTTTTTCGCTCCTCAGCTGTTGCACTAAGATAGGC
>Ga0118677_10003826_pt1 | contig 28017 bp, 23 predicted proteins | sample AliMusrvi5mmetaG_FD_86154 | JGI IMG/M metagenome (GOLD analysis project Ga0118677, IMG submission 86154) | reverse complement strand
ATGCTGCGATGCGCCAGGCATGCGTGCGGCCGAGGAGAGCACTGCCAGCGCGCTGCCGTATTCGAACACGGCAAGTGTGCTGTCTGCCAGCGTGTCTCGGATAACCGAGTGGTGCCGCCTCCATCCGCGGACCTCGGCCGGGCGGCCCCAAAAGGCCACCAGGCGATCAATCATGTGGCCGCCGAGTTCGAACATCATGCCGCCTTTGTACTGCGACAGCGGAAGGCGGTCACCGTCGGGCAGGTCTGTGTTCATTACGCCGCGGATCATGAACACGTCGCCCAACCAGCCTTTCTTGACCGCTTCAATGGCGCGGTCGAATCCCTCATGGAATCGCCAGATGTAGCCGCTCTGCGCGGCGAGTTTCTTGCGGCGCGCCTCTTCCATCAATTCCCGTTTGACGCTAAGATCAGCCGTAGATTCTTCCAGTCTTAGCGCCAGTTCATCGGGCGATGTCGCGCCGACCTGCTGCAACAACCACTCCCGGCGCTGCAAGGAACCGCTCACCTGTTCTTCCAGCGCTTTTGCGGCCCGTTTCAGCTCTTCCTGCACCCGCTGGTAGAGGTGAGTCTGGAAAAGCGACTGCAGGATCTTTTCGCGCTCCTGTGAACTGGCCAGCAATAACTGGCGGAATTGTCCCTGCGGTAGCATCACCACCTGGCGGAACTGCTGCACCCGGAAGCCGAACATCTCCTCAACGCGGGTATCCACCCGGCTGGGCTGTGATTCCAGCACCGTGCCGGCTTCATCCTCCGCGCAGCCCGTGCGTTTCCACAGCGTTGCCTGCGGTCCATCGGTAATTGTCCCGGTGCCGCGCGCTTTTGGTCGCTCCTGCTCCGGACGGCGGGTGATGCGGTATTGCTCCGCCCCCAACGCGAAGTCGAAGACCACCTCGGTGGGCAGGTTGACGTCGGACTGATCGCAACGCATCTGCTTGCCAAGTCGGTCGTCCCCGGAGGTGCGGCCATACAGGGCAAAACACATGGCGTCGAGGATCGTCGTCTTGCCTGCGCCGGTGGGGCCATGGATCAGCAAGAGCGTGCGTCCATCCAACCGGCGAAAGTCGAGCATCTGCGTTTCGGCATAGGGTCCGAAGGCCTGCATGGTCAGTGCGATCGGTTTCATGCCGTCACCGCCTCTCGCTCGTCACGACGCATGGCTTCCAGCACAGCGTCCAACACCGCCTGCTCATCGTCGTCCGGTGCGTCGCCGGTGACCTGTTCGAAGAAGCGGGAGAAGAGCACGCCGGTGTCAAGTTCGCGGTGGTCGCCAGGCGGTCGTTCCCCTGCCCCAAGCGCCTCTAATTCGGGACGCACGATATGCAGCACGTTCGGATACACCTCGCGCAGCCGCCCCACGGCATCGAGGATGGTCCCCTTGTCCAGCAGGGTAACCTCCAGGTAATCTTCACGGTTGCCGGGCACGGGTAGCGTCAGCAGTTGCTGCATCGTGCCGGCAATGCGGCGCACGTCGCGGCGCGGGGCAAGGGCCACGGTCTCGACGGTGACGCGGGCGCGGCCGGCTTCCCCGGCGGCGCCGGCCGCGCTCCCCGGAGCGCCGATCTCGACCACACTCACCGACTTGTCGTGATCGTGCTCGGCGAACGAGTACTTGAGCAGCGAGCCGGAGTATCGCACGGCGTCCCAGCCGCAGCGCTGCGGCCGGTGGAGGTGGCCGAGCGCGACGTAGTCGAGACCGTCGAAGACGGCGGCGGGCACCTGCGTGGCGCCGCCGACGCTGAGCGGCCGTTCGCTGTCCTCGGTGGTGGTGGCGCCGGCCACGAAGGCGTGCGCCACGAGGACGCGGCGCGCGTCGGCCGGCGTGGCCGCCAGCGCGCGGGCGACGCCGGCCGCGATGACGCCCTCTTGGTCGTGGATGGTGCCGTCCGTGTAGGCGTGGCGCGCGTCCGCGGCGTCGGCGAACGGGAGGGGGTGGACGTACACCGGGCCGTGCTCGTCGGTGAGCACGACCGGTGAGGCCGCCTGCGACAGCTCGCCCGCCAGGTACAGCCCGCGCTCGCGCAGGAGCGTGGAGGCGAAGCCGACGCGCACCCCGCTGTCGTGGTTGCCGGCGATCGCGACTACGGGCACACCGCGCCGGTCCACGAGTTCCGTGAGCACTTCGTTCAGCAGCTCGACCGCCCCGCGAGGCGGGACGGCTCGATCGTAGAGGTCGCCCGCCACGAGCACCCCTGCCGGCTTCACGTCGTCCACCAGATCGAGCAGTTGCCACAGCACGTGCCTCTGGTCGTCGGTGAGAAGCTCGTTGTGGAAGAGACGCCCGAGATGCCAGTCGGCGGTGTGGATGAGCCTCATGGCGGCGACCCTACCACAGGGCCGCGACGGCGCAGCGGAGCCGCGGCCGTGCCCCGCGAGCCTGCCCAAAAGGATAGAATGGGCACAGTGCGTACCTTCCGCCTCTCCAAATCCAGGATCACGGCCGGGCTGCAATGCGGCAAGCGGCTGTGGCTCGCCATCCACCGCCCCGAGCTCGAGGTCTACGGCGCCGACACGCAGCGCCGCTTCGCGGCCGGTCACGACGTCGGCGCGGTCGCGCGCGAGGTCTACGGCGGCGGCGAGCTGATCGGCGACGGTGTCCCGCTCAGCCAGGCGTTGCGCGAGACCGAGGCGGCGCTGGCGCGACCGGGCGACCTCACGCTCTACGAGGCGACCTTCCGCCACGGCGGCGTGCTCGTGCGCTCCGACGTGCTCGAGCGCCGCGGCGGGCGCTACCGCATGGTCGAGGTCAAGTCCGCCACGCGCCTCAAGGAGTATCACCTGCAGGACATCGCCATCCAGGCCTGGGTGGCCGAGGGCGCCGGCGTGCCGCTCGACATGCTCGGCGTGGCGGTCATCGACACCGACTACGTCTATCCCGGCGGGGACGACTACGCCGGGCTGTTCAAGGAGATCCCGGTGGCCGACCAGGCGCGCCCGCTCATGGCGCACATACCGGGCTGGGTGCGCGGCTTCAACTCCCTGCTCGGCGGCCCGCTGCCGGCTATCCACACAGGCCAGCAGTGTCACCGCCCGTTCGACTGCCCGTTCGTCTTGTTCTGCGAGGAGCAGGAGGGCGTCGTGCGCCGCGCGCCGGGCGAGACGCCGGATGCCGGGGCGCGCTGCGCCCGCCCGGCCCCCGACCCGGCGCTCGGGGTGCTCGATCCCGCGGCCGCGGACTTCCTCGCGACGCTGCCGTATCCGCGCTACTACCTCGACTTCGAGACGGTGCAGTTCGCGGTGCCGCGCTGGGCCGGCACGCGCCCGTATCAGCAACTCGTGTTCCAGTGGTCGTGCCACGTCGAGGCGGAGCCGGGTGAGCTCGCGCACGAGGAGTTCCTCGACACCAGCGGGGAGGCGCCGATGCACGGCGCCGCGGAGGCGCTGGTCGCCACCCTCGGCGACGCCGGCCCGATCTTCGTGTACCACGACTTCGAGAAGTGGCGTCTCGTGGAGATGGCGCAGCTGTTCCCGGACCTCGCCGCCCCGCTCGAGGCGATCACCGGCCGGCTCGTCGACCTGCTGCGCCTGACGCGCGATCACTACGCGCATCCGGCGCTCAACGGGTCGTATTCGCTGAAGACCGTGCTGCCGACCATCGATCCCACACTCGATCACGCCGTCCTCGACGACGTTCAGGACGGCCTCTCCGCGCAGGCCGCCTTTCACGAGGCTCTGGACCCCGGCACGCCCGACGACCGCCGCGAGACGGTCCGCCGTGCGCTCCTGGAGTACTGCGGCCTCGACACGCTGGCGCTGGTGAGGGTCGCACACCGCCTCGGCGGAGCATGAGGAGCACCATGGACCACCGCACCGAACTGGAGATCGACGGCAGCAGCGTCACGACGCTCGCCGACATCGTGCCGCCACGCGGGCCGCTGCGCGTGCTGTTCGTGGGCAAGACCCCGTCGCCGGCGAGCGTCGAGGTGGGCCACTACTTCATGGGCCGCATGGGCAAGGGCCTGTGGAAGCGCCTCGACGACGTCGGCGTACTCTGCGCCGCGAAGGGCGAGTTCGCCGACGACATCCTGGTGGACAACGGGTTCGGCATGACCGACATCTGCAAGCAGCCGCGGCCGTTCGGCGAGGAGCCGACCAAGGCCGAGTACGTCGACGGCTGGGAGCGCGTCAACGGCCTGGTCGTGCGGCTGCGCCCGCGCATCCTCGTCTTCGTCTACAAGGGCGCGCTCGACAAGGTGCTCGAGTACTCGTTCGGCTGGGAGCACAAGAGCGGCTACGGCTTCAACGACGACCTCATGCGCACCTTCGGGCGCCGCGTGTTCGCCTTCCCCCTGCCGGGAGTGGCGTGCACGGCGCGCGAGGCGCAGCGCCACATGACGGACCTGGCCGGAGCGCTCAACGTCTCCTGACGTGCGCTGACAGGCCTGGCGACAAGGAGTACAACGAGATGAAGGTAGTCGCGTTCAACGGCAGCTCGCGCAAGGACGGCAATACCGCCATCCTGCTGCGCCGCGTCCTCGCCGAGCTCGAGGCGGAGGGCATCGAGACCGAGCTCGTGCAGCTCTACAACAAGCGTTTCGTGGGCTGCACGGCATGTCTCAAGTGCGCCGAGAAGCAGGACAACCGCTGCTCCGGGCTGCCCGACGACGGCATGAACGGGTGCATCGAGGAGATGCTCGCCGCCGACGGCATCATCATCGGCTCGCCCACCTACTACGCCAACTGCACGGCTACCACGCAGGCCCTGATGGAGCGCGCCGGGTACGCCATCCGCAAGGGCGGCAACCCGCTGGCGCGCAAGGTGGGAGCCGCCGTGGTCGCCGTCAGGCGCGGCGGCGCCATCCACGCCTTCGACTCCATCAACCACTGGTTCGAGATCAACGAGATGATCCTCGTCGGTTCGAGCTATTGGAACATCGCCATCGGGCGGGAGATCGGCGAGGTGGAGAACGACGAAGAGGGCATGGCGACGATGACGAACCTCGGCCGCAACATGGCCTGGGCGCTCAAGAAGCTGAACTCCTGAGGCTCACCGTCTGACGCGGACGGCCGGGGCTCCGCGGCTGCGCCGCCGGCCCCGGCCGTCCTCGTGCTCCTTGCGTCAGTTGCCGCTCTTGGGCAGGTACGGCGTGAGCCAGCTCACGAACGCCGCCTCACTGCGGGTCTGCATGAAGAACGTGCCGGGGCCGGTGAGGGTGACGACGAAGCCTTCGCCGCTGAGGAAGAGCGATTTCATGCCTCCGACCTTGTGCACCTGGATCGGCATGCCCTCCGGCCAGGCCACGAGATGCCCGGAGTCCACCGTGTACTGCTGGCCTTCCTGCAGGTCGACGCGCCGCAGGGCGCCGTAGGTGGCGACGATCGCCTTGCCCTGGCCGCTGCACTTGACGACGAAGAACGAGGAGGCGCCGAAGGCGCCCTTGAGGCCGCCCCAGCCGGTGTCGAGGTCGACCGTCGACTCGGAGGCGATGAAGCCGTCGCGGTGGAAGAGCCACGTGTAGCCCTGCAGGTCGATGTAGGTCATGTCGCCGGGCAGCGGTGCGGCGAGCAGGATCTCCCCGCCCGTCGGCGGCGCCGTAAACGTGTTCATGAAGAAGCTCTCGCCGGAGAGCGAGCGCTTGAGCCCCTTGAGGATCCCGCCCTGGGTGCTCGTCTCGATCTGCGTGCCCGTGGTCATGCTGATCATGGCGCCACCCTCCGCGCGCAGCGTCTCGCCTCCGGCAAGCCGGGCTACTGCGATGGTGAAGGCTGGACCGTTCTGGAACTCGACTTCCATGTGAGGCTCCTTCGTCGATGGCGCGAACGTATGTGCCGCATAGTATCGAGTCCTCGGCGGGCGGCGGCGTTGACTTGAGCCTCGCCGCGGCCGCCGGCGTGGTTTCTCTGCGCCCGCCGGAGTGGCATACTGTGCCTTGGCGCAAGGGCGCCGCAAGAGCCTACGCGAGCGGGAGCAAAGCATGGCCAGGCAGTTCTTCTGGGGGATGTTCATCACGCTGGCCTTCGTGGCCGTCGTCACCGTCGGCCTCCTGGGGATCTTCACGCTGGTGAGTCTCATCACCGGCCCCGTCGGCGGCTGAGCTCGGCCACCACCGCGCGTGACTGCCGTCCCCGCGGCGCATCTCCGAGCACTGGCCTGGCGCCTCTTCGGCCGGGTGCGACGAACGAAAGGATCCGGCTTGGCCAGATTCATCGAACGCAGCAAGTACGACTGGTGGGGCACCACCTGGAAGCTCGCCGTCTTCATCATGATGATCGTGTTCTCGGTCACGGTGATCTACCCGTGGCGCGGCGCCGTGTGGACGATGCTGGTCGTGCTCCTCAGCCTCTGGATCTACATCCGGCTCATGACCCAGCGCACGGCCTACAAGTGCGGCAACTGCGGGCACGTGTTCCAGCCCCCGACGCTGGTCAACTTCATGACGATGTCGTCGATGGGCAAGAACCCGGACGGTACCTACTACTCGGCCAAGAAGCTCACCTGCCCGCGCTGCGGCAAGGTCACCAAGGCGAAGCTGCTCAAGAAGGCGGACGCGAAGACCGCCCAGGGCAGCGGCACGATGCTCAGGGGCTGAGGCGCCGCAGGTAGGTCTCGACGACTGCCGCGAGGTCGGCCGGCGCCGCATCGACCACCTCGATGTCGGGCAGGCTGGCGAGGAAGTCCTTGCGGTACCCCTTCTGGCTCAGCCGGTGGTCGAGCACGACGACGACGCCCGTGTCGGTCTCCGTGCGGATTAGCCGTCCGAACCCCTGCCGGAACTTGAGGACGGCCTCCGGCAGATAGAACTCCCGGAACCAGTCCGTCCCGCTCTGCGCGCAGGCCTCGCGCCGGGCGCGGAACAGCGGGTCCTGGCGCGGGAACGGGAGCTTGGCGATCACGAGGCACGTGAGGGCGTCGCCCGGGAAGTCCTGGCCGGTCCACAGCGTGTCGACGCCGAGCAGGATCGTCTCGGGGTGCGTGCGGAACTCCTCGGCGAGCGCCGCGGCGCTGCCGTGCAGACCCTGTGCCAGCACGAGGACGCCGTCGTCCTCGACGTGCGCTCCCACCTCGGCGGCCACGCGGTTCATGTCGCGCTTGTTGGTGAACAGCGCCAGCATCCGGCCGCCGGTGACCTCCGCGAGTCGCTTGAGGCGCTCGCCCTGGCGCTCCGCGAGCGCTTCCGGGCGCCAGGCGCCGCCGGGGTCGTGCTCGAGCACGAGCACCGCCTGACGGCGGAAGTCGAACGGTGAGGGGAAGACGCGCTCCACCACGTCGACGTCCGCGTCGAGTCCGGTCATGCTCCGGTAGTAGGCGAACGAGCCGGCGACGGTGAGCGTGGCGCTGGTGAGGACGGCGCTGCGCAGGCGGTCCCAGAGGGCCTCGCGTACCTCGCGCGCCGGCGTCAGCGGCGTGCGCGCGAGCGTCCAGCGCGGAGACTGCCGTCCGCCGTAGCCGGGCGAGGAGGAGCCGCGTGCACCGCGGTCGCGGGTGCCGCCCGCGGCTTCGACGGCGCCCCAGGCGACGGCCTCGGCGCCGCCGCTCTCGGGCAGCTCGGAGAGGAGGGCCGCCGCCGCGGCGGCATCCTCCACGAGCGCCGCCACGGCGGCGTGGTCGCGGTGGTCCTCGGGCAAGGCCTCGGCGGCCGGCGCGGCGCCGGCCGACAACGCCTGTAGCCCCTCCGCCAGGAGGCCGGTGGCGGCGGCGAACGGGTCCCACGCGGGGTGCTCGCGCAGTCCGGCCGTGAGCCACACGGTGAGGTCGTAGGCCGCGTCGGGCGCCGTCGCGCCGCGGCCTTCCTCGTCGGTCTCGCGGGCGGCGCCGGCAAGCAGCGTGAGCGCCTCGCCGACGGCCCGCACGAGGTCGGGAAGGAGCTCGGCGGCGCGCTCGCAGGCGTCCGCCGCGGCGACGAGGGCGTTCGCCTGGTCCGGGATCGCCTTGCGCGCCACCGCGCGCAGCCGCCGGCCCAGCGGACGCTGGCGGCGCTGCCCGCGCAGGTCCGCCAGGAGGAGTTCCACGCCCAGGGCGTCGACCTCGTCGCTGAACGCCTCCGTCGCCTCCTGGTAGAGGAGGTGCGCCTCGTCGATGACCACGTCCTCGAACGGCGGCAGCGTGTCGCGGCCGGTGAGCAGCAGGGCGTGGTTGACGCACAGGAGGTGCGCCGAGTCCGCGCGGCTGCGCGCCAGGCGCCAGTGGCAGCCGCGGCGCTGGGGGCAGTGGCGCCCGAGGCACGTGGCGCGCGAGGAGCGGAGCTCGCGCGCGAGGTCGGCGAGGGCCGGGAGCTCGCGCGAGGCGCGGTAGGGAAGGGCGGAGAGGTCCACGTCGCCGCGCCGCGCCCTGCCGACGAGGTAGGCGAGCGCAAGGGCGCGGTCGCGATCCGGCAGGGCGCCTTCCTCGGCGGCGACCGCCTCGTCCAGGCGGCGCCGGCAGATGTAGTTCTCGCGCCCCATCAGCAGAGCCCAGCGCCAGCCGTCCGGCAGTACCTCGGCGACCAGGGGGAGCTCGTGCGCGGCGAGCTGGCGCTGCAGCGCCTTGGTCTTCGTGCTGACGACGACCCGGCGCCCCGCGGCGGCGCTGTGGAACGCCGCCGGGAGCAGGTAGGCGAGGCTCTTGCCCATGCCGGTGCCGGCCTCGAACAGGCCCACGCCGCCGCGCGCGAACACGTCCGCGGCGGCCTCCGCCAGCTGGACCTGACCGGGCCGCCTGCGGTAGCCGGGCAGGCGCTCCATGAGGCTGCCGGCCCGCGCGCCGTCCGCGACGCCGCCTGCGGCGTCCTGCGGGTCGAGCTCGGCGCGCCAGCCGCCGGCCTCGACCGGGAGGAGCGTGAGCTGCGCCGGGCCGCCTCCGGGCACGGCGTCGGCCACCACCGGCGGCGGAGCCTCGTCCGGAGCCGCCGCGAAGCGGTCGAGCAGGCGCAGCGGCTCCCAGCGCACGGCGCCGAGCAGGGAGCGCTCCTCCGCGCCGAGCCCCGCGGCGCGCGCGACGAGGCGCCGCAGCACGTCGGCCGTCGTCTCGGCGTCCGGGAGGGCGCGGTGCGCCTCCCGGTCGCTGCCGAACTCCTCGGCGAGGACGGCGAGCGCGTGGCGGTCGAGTTCGGGGAAGAGCAGGAGCGCCGCCTCGAGCGTGTCGAACCACTCGTTGCCGAGCGGCGAAAGCCCGGCGCGGCGGGCGCCGGCCGCCAGGTGCTCGCGGTCGAAGCCGGCGTTGTGGCCGACGATGACGGCTTCGCCGACGAAGTCGCGCACCTGCGCGTACGCCTCGGCGAAGTCGGGAGCGCCCCGCACGTCCTCGTCGCGGATGCCGGAGAGGCGGGTGATGAACAGCGGGATCGGGATGCCCGGGTCCACGAGCGTCGTGAAACGGTCGACGGTCTCAAGGCGAGGACCCAGCCGCACGGCGCCGATGTCGACGATCCGGTCGCGCTCGGGCTCGAGCCCGGTGGTCTCGGTGTCGAGGACGACGAGCTGGGGGACGGCCGGGGGCATGGGCTCAGGATAGCAGAGGCCGGGAGCCGGACCCCCGGCCCGGCCCGGCACCGCGGCCTCAGGCGCCGGCGGTCGCCTCGAGGGCGTCGGCCGCCATGGCGGCGATGAGGCCGAGGAGCTCGGCCTGGCCCTCGCGCGCCGGGCGGCCGAGCGTGAGCGTGAGCGTCAGCGGGCGGCCGCCGCTCGGCGCCGATGAGACGATGACGTGCGCCGAGTTGCTCTGCGTGCTCCGCTCGCCGCCGGCGGCCGCCGGCACGCCCGAGGCGCCGGCGCTCTCGCCCTCGAAGCTGGCGACGCAGGAGATGCCCTCGAGGGCGTGCGCGGCCAGCTCGGCCGCCTCCTGGAGCAGGCCGCCGGCTGTGCCGTGCGTGCGCAGCCGGCCCTGGCCGTCGGCGATCGTCTCGATGGCGCTGCGCAGCGCCACCACGTCCTGGTCGCTGCGCTTGAGCCGCGAGAAGACCTTGGCGTTGTGCAGCGCCACGGCGGCCTGCCCGGCGACGGCGTTGGCGAGGCGCAGTTCCTGGCGGCTGAAGCGGCGCTCGCGCTGATGGTCGAGCACCTCGAGCAGGCCGATGGACTGCCCCTGATGGACCATCGGTACGACCAGCAGGCTCTTGTCTCCGTCGCGGCGCATGATCGAGACCTCGGCCGGGTCGGCGTGCGGGTCGCTCACGTTGACGGTCACGCACTGCTGTTCCTCGATGACCTTGCGCGCCACCGGGAACTGGGCGAGCGTGTAGACCATGTTGTCCGGCTGGCGGTTGCCGACGTTGTCGTAGTCGGCGAGCACCGAGACGCTGCGCGAGGACGCGTCGAACTCGGAGATCACGCAGAAGTGCGCGTCCAGGAGGCCGGTCATCTGCTTGGCGACCTCACGCAGGAGATCCGTCACATCGAGCTGGCTGGAGACGAGGATGGCGGTCTCCACCAGCGTCTCCAGCTCGCGCTCGCGCGCCAGCCGCGCGGCGAGGTGGTTGCTGTCGCCGATCAGGTGGGCGAGCTCGTCGATGTCCTCCTGCTTGATACGGCGGTGCCCGCCGGCCGTGCGCGTGCAGGGCAGGAAGCCGGAGGCGGTCCAGCGGCGGATGGTGTGCGGTGAGACGCCCAGGCGCCGGGCGGCGTATTGGACGCTGAGATACATGTCCTGAACTTATCCTCGAACTTGTCCATCGTCAACAAACGCGAACTTCCGCGAATGCGGGTCACGAACTTCTGCCTCGTTCGACTGACCGCAAAAGACCAGCGTGGCGGCAGGATCCCGGCGCCACGACGATATCGGGCCGTGGAGGTTTGCGTGCGCCGCGTCGCTCCTCGCCGGGAGGCTGTTCAGGCGACGGCGACCGCGGCGGCGACCGCGGCGACGAAGTCGAGCAGCTCGACCTGGCCGTCGCCCGGCGGCTCCGCCAGCGTGACGGCCAGCGTGAGGTCCGTCCGGCCCGACGGGTCGCGGGCCACGAGCAGGCTGGCGCTGGTCCCGCGCCGCGGGGCTCCCGCGCCGGCCTCGGCGACCGGGCCCGCGCCGAACGCGCCGGCGCTCTCGCCGCTCAGGCTGGCGACGCACGAGATCGCCTGGTAGGCGTCGCAGACCGCCGTCGCGATCGCCTGCAGGACCTCGGCCGCCGGCCGTCCGACCGGCAAGCCGGCGGCCGCTGCCGTGAGCCGGCCGAGCGACTCCCGCAGGCTGGCGATGTCCTCGTCGCTGCGGCGGCGCTCGGCGAAGAGTTTGGCGTTGTGGATCGCGACGGCGGCCTGGCCGGCGATGGCGCTCGCCAGGCGCAACTGCTGGCGCGAGTACTCGCGCGAGCGCTTCTGGTCCACGACTTCCAGCACGCCGACGGACTGACCGCGATGCACGAGAGGGACGATGAGGAGGCTGCGGTCGCCCTCCCGGCGCAGCTCCGCGACCTCGGCGGGGTCGGCCTCGGGGTCGTCCACGTTGACGACCGCCGCCGCCTGCTCCTCGAGCACGCGGCGCGTGAGCGGGAAGTCGCGCAGCCGGTAGGGGCTGGCGTCCGGCAGCCGGCGCCCGGCGTGGTCGTACTCCGCCAGCGTGATCACGCCGCCCGCCTCGCGGTCGAACTCCGAGATGGCGCAGAAGTGGCAGTCGAGGAGGCTCGTCATCCGCATCGCGATCTCGAGCAGGAGCTCGGTGAGCTCGAGCTTGCCGGCCAGGGCGATCGAGGTGTTGACGAGGACGTCGACCTCGCGCTCGCGCGCCAGCTGGGCGGCGAGGTGGTTGCTGTTGCCGATCGAGCGCGCGAGATCGTCGATGTCGTGGTCGTCGATGCGCCGGTGCCCGCCGGCCGTGCGGCTGCACGGCAGGAAGCCGGTGGCGGTCCACCGGCGGATCGTCACCGGCGACACGCCGAGGCGCCGCGCCGCCTGTTGCACACTCAGAAGCATGGCCCCAACGTAGCCGGGCGCGTCGCGCCGGTCAACAGGACCGCTCAAGATCGTGTGTGCGGTGGGCACAAGTTCGCGAGTGCGCGGGGCGGGTATGGCCGCCGGTTTCCCGGGCGACGCCGGTGAGATCGCGGCGCCGGTGGCGGCGCGTGGCGCGGCGCTCCGGTAGCATTGGACGATGCTCCCGCGCCTGAAAGGGTTCCTCCGCGAGCTCCGCTCGTATCCCGGCCAGTTCTGGGTGCTCACGCTCGGCGTCTTCGTCTACGTCGGCGCCGCCGCCCTCGCCTTCCCGTTCGAGGGCATCTACCTGCACAAGTACGTCGGCGCGTCGATGACCATGGTCGGGGTGGTGTTCGGCCTGGTCCCGTTCGTGGTGATGCCGGTGCAGTTCTGGGGCGGCCGCCTCACCGACAAGGTCGGCCGCCGCAAGGTGCTCATCATGGCGCTCTTGATGGGTGTGGTCTGGTTCGTCGGCTTCGCCTTCGTGCAGACCGTCTGGGAGGTCGCCCTGCTGGTCGCCGTCGAGAGCGCCTTCGGGTGGCCGCTGTTCCAGACGGCGAGCAACGCGATGATCGCCGACATCGTGGAGCCGGCGCACCGCCAGGAGGCCTACAGCATCAACCGCGTGGCGATGAACCTCGGCGTGGTCATCGGTCCGGCGACGGCGGCGCTGGCGCTCGCCTGGGGTGCCAGCTTCCGCGAGCTCTTCCTCGCCGCCGCCGTGGGCTGTCTGGCGACGATGATCATCAGTGCGGTCTGGATCCGCGAGAGCCGGCCGGCGAGCGCTGCGGCGGCCGGCCCCACCGACGCCAAGGGCAGGACGGGCTATCGCATCGTGTTCGCGGACCGCGTGTTCATCGTCTTCTGCCTCGTCGCCGTGCTGCCCGTGTTCTGCGTCGGCAACTTCGGCTCCATCTACTCGGTGTACATCCAGTCGTATCTGCACGTCCCCTACGGCGAGTGGGGGATGCTGCTGGCGCTCAACGCGTTCATCGTCGCCACCGTGCAGTATCCGCTGGTGCGCGCCACGCGCTTCAAGAACCGCATGGTCCTCCTGGCCATCGCCAGCGCGCTCCTGGCCACCGGCATCGGTGGCTCCGCCTTCGCCGGCCCGCTGTGGTCGCTCGTGCTGCTGATCGTGATCATGAGCGTGGGGGAGACGCTGCTCTCGCCGGTCGCCTCGGCCGAGGTGTCGGACCTCGCGCCGGAGGCGCTGCGCGGGCGTTACATGGGCGTGTGGTCGGTCGTCTGGAACGGTGGGGCGGCGCTGGGGCCGTTCTTCGGCGGCTGGGCGATGGACCACGTCGGCGGGCGCCAGGCCTTCGCGCTGCTGCTGGTCATCGGCATGGCCGGCGCCGTCCTGTTCCTGGTGCTGGCGCCGGGCTGGAAGCGCCGCCGCCGGGCGCAGCTGCGGGCGGCGGCGCGAGTGGTGCCGGAAGAGGCATAGGCAGGCGTCCGGCCGCCGCCTCGCCCGCCCGCCGTCCGGCCGCCTTCTCTACAGCTCCAGTGCGTCCTGGAGGTCGCGCGCGTGCTCCTCTTCGACGATGAGGATGTCCTCGAGGGCGCGGCGCAGCCCGTACTCCTGCAGCATCTCCGCCTGGGCGACGCGCTCCTTGTAGCGGACGATGGCGTCGAGCTCGCCGTCGAGGTCCAGCTCGAGCATCGTCTTGGAGTCGGGCGAGATGTGGATGTCCCCCACGTCCACGGCGGGCACGCCGCCGAGGAAGTCTATCTGGTCCGAGAGCGAGATCGCGTGCAGGTGCTCCTCGTTGGAGTGCACCACGAGCTCGGCCTGGATGGCGCCGTACTGTGGCCCCGTCAGGGCGGCGGCGTGCTGGACGTACTGGATGAGCGCTGCGAACTCTTTGGCGAGGTCGCGGTTCAGCTCGGCGATGAGCTGGGCCTTGGTCAGCCTGCGCGGCTCCTTGGTCACGGCCTGGCTCGCCGTCGCGCGTCTCGCGGCGCGCGTGGGCTTCCTGGCCGGCTTCTTGGGCGAAGGTCTCGCCATGGGGTCTCCCTTCGGCTCGCTACGGGGCGGGGCCGCGCCACCGCGCGGCCTCTCGTCTCTGCGTACCCGCCCGGCGGCGCGGGCGAACCGGGCCGGGCGTGGCGGAAGGGCCGGGCGCAGCGGGCGCCGTGGCGCCCGCTGCGCCCCAGGTCAGTCCGTCACCGGCACCTGCGCCCAGGACTCGTCGCTCTCGACGGTCGCGCGCTTGGGCCGCAGGCGGTCGAGCGCGAGGTACAGCACCGGGACGAGGATGAGCGTGAGGAACGTCGACGTGAAGAGCCCGCCGATGACGACGACGGCGAGCGGCGTCGAGAGGAAGCCGCCTTTGCCGCCGATGCCGAGCGCCATCGGGATCAGGGCGAGGATGGTCGCCACGGCGGTCATGAGGATCGGGCGCAGGCGCCGCCGGCCGCCCTCGATCACGGCGGTGCGCGCGTCCATACCCTTGCGCCGGAACTGCTCCACCAGGTCGAGCAGCACGATGGCGTTGGTCACGACGATGCCGATCAGCATCAGGAGCCCGATGAGGCTCGGCATGCCGAGGCTGGTGCCGGTGAGGAGAAGCAAGATCACGGCGCCCACGGCGGCGAACGGGATGCTGACCAGCAGGATGAGCGGGTTCAGCAGGCTGCGGAAGGTCGCCACCATGATGACGTAGACGAGCAGGATGGCGACCAGCATGGCGACGCCGAGCGTGCGGAACACGTCGTTGGTCATCTGCGTCGCGCCGGCGAGCTCCCACGTGGCGCCGGCGGGGAGCTTGACTCCGTTCATCGCCTTGGTGACGGCCGTGGATGCGGCGCCGATGTTGTTGTTGACCGGCGTCGCCGTGATGCTGGCCGTGCGGGCGCCGTCCACGTGGGTCACCTGCACCGGCGCCTTGACCTCGGCGACGGTCGCGATCGAGCCCAGCGGCACCATGCCGCTTGTGCCCGGGACCGGCAGCCTGAGCAGAAGCTGGCCGACGGCGCCGGGGATCGGCGGGAGCGTGATCTGCTTGAGCATGATCTGCGCCGGCAGGACGCCGGCCGGGGTCGGCACCGTGCCCAGCGGATAGCCGTTGAGCACGAGCGTCATGTACTGGCTCAGCGTCGTGGGGCTGACGCCGGCCGCGGCCGCCTTCGCCTGGTCGATGACGACCGTGGCGGAGGGCCGCCCTTCGCTGAGATTGGACGTCACGTTGGCGAGGCCGGCCACCGTCTGCACGCGCCGCAGGACGATGTCGTTGGCTTGCTTGAGCACGAGCGGGTCGGCGGCCGAGACGCGCACCTCCATGTTGGACATGCCGCCCATGCCGGACGAGGAATCGTCGCCGGTCACCGTGACGGTGCCGACGCCGCTCAGTTTGGCGACCTCGGCACGCACGTGGTCCAGGATGGTGGTCTTGTCCATCGCCGGGTCGGTGGTGATGGCGAAGGACGCCTGGCTCGACGAGGCGCTCGTCCCGCCGCCGGCGCCGAAGAGGCTGCCGGTGCTGCCGGCGGTGACCTGGTAGATCGTCACGCCCTTGGTCGCGGCGAGGACGCTCTCGACCTTGCCCGCCGCCGCCATCGTTGCGTCGAGGCTCGTGCCGGGCTGCATCGTCTGGGTGATGCTCATCGTGTTCTGGCCGGAGCTGTCGAACAGGTTGGTCTTGAGCAGAGGTGCGAACATCATGGTCCCCACGAAGATCGCCACGGCGGCGATGAGCGTGACGGTCTTGTGATCGAGCGCCCACTTGAGCGCCGGCAGGTAGGCGTTCTGCAGGCGCGTGAGCTCTTTGGCGTCGCGGTGGCCGACCTGTCGCTTGGAGAGCACCCAGGTAGAGGCGACCGGGACGACGAGCAGGGCGACGGCGAGGCTGCAAAGAAGCGCGAACGTCACCGTGAGGGCGAACGGGCGGAAGAACTCCGAGGCGAGGCCGTGGATCAGCCCCAGAGGGAGGAACACGGCCACGGTGGTGAGCGTGCTCGCGGTGATGGCGCCGGCCACCTCGCGGGTGCCGGTGTACGCCGCGCGGCGTACATCGTCGCCCTCCTGCAGATGCCGGTAGGTGTTCTCGATCACCACGATCGAGTCGTCGATCACGCGCCCGATGGCGATGGTCAGCCCGCCGAGCGTGAGCATGTTGAGCGACTGGCCGCGGGACCACAGGATGATGAAGGCGCCGATGATGCTGAGCGGGATCGAGAGGCTGGCGATGAGCGTCGAGCGCCAGCTGCGCAGGAAGACCCAGATGACGATCACCGCGAAGAGGGCGCCGATGAGGCCCTCGCGCCAGAGCGAGCGGATGCTGCCCTTGACGAACGTGGACTGGTCGACGACCGTCGTGACCTTGGTCTGACCCGGGAGGTCGCGGGAGATCGCCGGCAGCGCGGCGCTGACGGCGTTGGCGATGTCCACGGTGTTGCCGCTCGCCGACTTGCTCACGGAGATGCCGATCGAGGACTTGCCGTTGGTCCGCGTCACGGCCGTGAGAGGCGCCGGCGCGATGCGCACGCTGGCGACCTGGCCGAGGGTGAGCGGCGCGACGGCGGCCGTCGTCGTCGATGACGATGTCGCGCCCGCCGTGGCGGCCGTGCCCGACGCCGCAGATGCGGACGCGGCCGGCTGGAGCACCAGGGCCTCGAGCGCTTGCAGGGTCTGCGCCCTGGCGACCACGGTGATCGGATAGACGATGCTCCCGGCGACGGCGCTGCCGGCGCCGGTCGTGAGGTTCGCCTGGGTCAGCGCCGCCGTGATCTGGGCCGGCGTGACGCCGTACTTGATGACGGCCTGCGGCTTCAGCTGGATGTCGAGCTGCATCTGCTGCACGCCCGACAGGGTCACCGCCTGCACGCCGTCGATGGACTGCAGGCGCGGCACGACGCGCGTGCCGAGCAGGGCGGCCAGCTGCTGCGGCGGCAGCGACGAGGAGACGGCGAGCTGGACGACCGGCATCGAGTTGAAGTTGAGCGCCGCGACCTGCGGAGCGTGCGCCGTCACCGGCAACAGCGCCCCGGACACGGTCTGCTGGATCTCCGCCTGCTTGGCTTTCATGTCGGTACCGAACTCGTACTGCACCGTGATGATGCTCATGCCGTCGTTGGAGAACGAGTCGTACTCCTTGATACCGCTCGCGGTCTTGAGCGTCTGCTCGATCGGCGCTGTCACGTTGCGCTCCACGTCCGCAGCCGAGGCGCCCTGGTCGACGGTCAGGACCGTGAGATACGGGAACGTGAGGTCCGGTATCAGCTCCTGCTTGAGCGAGGTGATCGCGAACGCGCCCACCAGGATCACGACGACGACGGCCAGGCCGACGATCGATCGGTTGCGCAGTGCCATCTTCGTGAGCCAGCTCACAACGAGCCTCCTAGCGGCGCGGTCGATGCGGGTTCGTGCGGAGTGCTTGTGGACGCAGCGGCGCGCCGGGCGCACCGGTACCGGAATCTACTAATGGGGCCGCGCGTGTGCAAGCCGCCTCGCGCGGCGTCAGCGCACGGTCGCTGCGAGCTGCGCGGCGAGGCGGTCGGCCAGCGCGGTCGCCTCGTCGCGCACGAGGAGCACGTCGAGCCAGCGCCTGGGGATGCCGGCCTCGCCGTGGACGGCGCCGGCGAGGGCGCCGGTGACGGCGCCGACGGTGTCGGCGTCGTTGCCGAGGTTCACGGCGAGCACCACCGCCTCCTCGAACGAGGCCGTGCGCAGCACGGCCCACAGGGCGGTGCGCAGGGTGTCGAGCACGTAGGCCGAGCTCTGGACCTCTTCCGGCTCGGCCTCCACCGCTTCGCGCAGCGTCGCGCTGACGCGCTTGTCCTCGTCATCGATGGTGTCGGCGATCAGCGGGAGGCGCTCGCGCAGTTCGCCGGCGAGCGCCGCCGCGATCAGATCGTTGAAGGCGACGCAGGCCCAGCCGGCGAGGCGCTCGAAGTGCGTGAGCGTCGACTCGCGCTGCGAGAAGGCGCCGCGCGCCTCCGCGTCCAGCGCGTAGCGCAGGCCGATGGGCGCGCAACGCATCAGGCTGCCGTTGCCGGCAGCCGGGCTGCCGAGGATCTCGAAGGCGCGCCGCGAGGCCAGGTCCCACTGCGTGCCCGAGCGGTAGCTGAGGAGCACGGTGCGCACCGTGAGGCTGACGTCCCGGGGGTGGGTCGCGAACCAGCCGTCGTAGCGGCGCATGATGTCTTCAGGGTCGAACCCGCCGACGTCGGCGAGGCTCTGCGCGAGGCACAACATCATCTGCGTGGCGTCGGTCGTCTCGCCTGGCGCCACGTCGTGGCAGCCACCGCCGACCATCTCGGTGATGACGCCGAAGCGCTCCTCGATCTGCTCTGCCGTGAGGAAATCGGCGGGCTCGCCGAGCGCTTCGCCGGCGGCGAGCCCCAGGAGCGTCCCGCGGAAGCGGTCCCGCATCGCGGCTTCGTCGTGAGCGGGGAATGGCGTCACGCGAGCAGGTCCCTCGCGAGGCGCTCGAAGAACAGCGCCTGGTAGACGACGTCCTCGACGAGGATGCGCTCGTCGGGCTCGTGGTCGCGGCCGCCGTGCATGGCGTGGAAGCTCTCGGCGACGAAGGGCGCGAAGCCGTAGGCGACGCAGTCGGGGAAGGCTTCGCGCACCCAGCGCGAGTCGGTGAAACTGCCGGAGCACATCGGTGCCAGCACGGCGTCGGGCACCTCGGCGCGCAGCACGCGTGCGATGCTCTCGCTCAGCGGCGTCGGCGCCGTCGAGGCGTTGGGCTCGGTGACGTCGACCCACTCGAACTCCCAGTCGATGCCGAGCGGGTCGAGCACGGCGCGCACGATCTCGTACGTGCCGTCGAGGGTCATCTCCGGCAGGATGCGGCAGTCGATGTACGCCTCGGCGTGCGTGGGGATGACGTTGACGGCCTTGCCGGCCGCAAGGATCGTCGGCGTGAACGTGGCGCCGAGAAGAGGCTCGACCAGCGAAGCGACCTCGGGGTCGAGCCCGCGCAGTTCGGCGCCGGCGGCGCGCGCCGTCTCCGGGTCTTTGAGGCGCGTCGCCAGCTCCGCATCGGCGACGATGGCGTCGATGAATCCCGCCGTCATCGGGGAGACGAGCGCCGGCGGGTCGGTGAGCCCGAGCGCCGTCACGGCGCGCGCCAGGTCGATGACGGCGCTGCGCTCCTTCTCGGGCACCGACGCGTGCCCGCCGCGCCCGCGCGTGCGGATGCGGAACTGGGCGAAGGCCTTCTCGCCGGCGGCCAGCAGGAACACCTTGTGGCCGTCCACCGGCAGCCACAGGCCGCCCATGCCTTCGTTGAGGAGGTAGTCGCAGCGCAGCGTCTCCGGATGCTCGCGGCAGAGCCAGCGGACGCCGCAGAACTCGCCGTCCTCCTCGTCCGCAGTGGCGGCGAACTTGATCGTGCCGGCGAACTCGGCGCCGGAGCGCTTGAGGCGCGCCAGCGCCACGGCTTCGGCGGCGACCTGGTTCTTCATGTCCGTGGTGCCGCAGCCCCACACGTACCCGTCTTTGACGACGCCGCCGAACGGCGGCACGCTCCATTCGGCGGCATCGGCCGGCACCACGTCGAGGTGACCCATCAGGGTGAGCGTGGGGCCGGGGCGCGTGCCGGAGAGCCGCGCCGTTAGGTTCTGGCGCTCGGGCAGCTCGCCGATCAGCGTGGTCTCGATGCCGTTGCCGGCGAGGTACTCGCGCAGCACGAGCGCGCAAGCCGTCTCGTTGCCGGGCGGGTTCGTGGTGTCGACGCGCAGGAGGGAGGTGAACAGGTCGACGACCTCGCGCTCGAGTTCGCCCCAGGCGCGGTCGTCGAGACCATACTGCGTCACACGCTCACCATCCTGCTCCGCGGGGAAGAGGGCCTTGCTCGTGAGGGCCCTGCGTGCGAAGGACTCGCTCGCGGAGGGCCCGCGGCCCCAATGATAGCGCGTCTGTACTTCGCCCGGCCAACCCCTTAGGCTCGCCGCAGGTACGCGTCTCGTGATCCAGAGGAGGGAGCGGCATGAAGATCGCTGTCGTCGGCGCCGGCGCCATGGGGCGCTGGGCCGTCAAGGAACTGGGCATCAGCCCCGAGGTCGACGAGATCGTGGTCGGCGACTACGACGAGGCCCAGGCCAAAGCGGTCGCCGCGGCGATGGGCGGCGGCAAGGCGACCGCGGCTTTCGTGGACGCGCGCGACCCGGAGAGCGTCAAGCGCGCCATCGCCGGCTGCGACTCGCTGGTCAACGCGACCCAGCACTTCTGGAACATCACCGTGATGCACGCGGCCGCGGCCGCCCACTGCAACTACACCGACATGGGCGGCCTCTTCCACGTCACCAAGCAGCAGGTCGAGCTCGACGGCGAGTTCAAGAAGGCCGGCGTCACCGCCGTCATCGCCATGGGCGGCGCCCCGGGCGTCACCAACATCCTCGCCAAGTACGGCGCCGACCGGCTCGACACCGTCGAGGAGGCGCATGCCCTCTGCGGCAACGTCGACGCCACCGACTGGAGCGCCTACGACGGCTGGGTCGTGCCCTACTCGCTGGAGACGCTCTGCGACGAGTTCAGCGTCACCGCTCCCGAGTTCATCGACGGCCACTGGCACACCGACATCTGCGGCGGCGAAGGGCCGGAGGTGCTCGACTTCGGCGAGCCCGCCGGCCTCCTCGAGGCGCACTTCACGATCCACTCCGAACCGTTCACCTTCTGGCACACCTGGAAGGACAAGGGGCTCAAGACCGCCACCTTCAAGCTCTCGCTCCCCTCCGAGTTCACGGAGCAGATGCGCTTCCTGGCGCGCATCGGCATGACGCGCACCGACGAGGTCGAGATCGGCGGCTGCCACGTGCGCCCGCGCGACGTGCTGCTCAAGGTGGTGAGCCAGATCGCCAAGCCGGCCGACGTCGTGCTCGACGACGTCGACTACCTGCTCGGCGTCGTGCGCGGCACCAAGGACGGGCGCCGGCTGGAGTGGCGCGTGCGCGCCACGGTGCCGGCGCACAAGGAGTACGGCGCCGGCGGCGGCGACGTGGACACCGGCATCCCGCCGGCGATCGTCGCCAAGATGATGGCGCGCGGCGACATCGCCGGCCCGGGCGTCTTCGTGCCCGAGCAGGTCGTGCCCTGCGAGAAGTTCTTCTGCGAGTTCGCGCGCTGGGGCGCGACTGTCGACGCGCAGATGAGGGAGCTGCTGGCCGCGCCGGAGGTCTGAAGGGCGCTCCGTCCGGCCGGGCGCGCTCAGCCGGGCCCGAGGTCCAGCGTCGCCTGCCCGCCCGCCGGGGCTTCGGCGTCGAGCAGCTGCGCCATGCGGCGCGCGTTGCGCATGCCCCAGTCCTCGTAGTTGTTGTTGAAGAGGACGTGCACGGCCTGCGCCCCGCGCGCGAGCTCGCGCACGTGCGGCACCCACTCCTCGAGCTCGGCGTCGCCGTAGAGGTACTTGAAGCGGTCCGAAGCGGCGCCGGTGCGCGAGTCCCAGGTGTCGGTGTTGCGGCCGTGGAGGCGGACGATCGCGAGACTCGTGGTCGCCGCGACGACCGGCGGCGTGCTGGTGCGCGGGGCCTGGGGTTCGTCGACGCTCACGTAGGCGAGTCCCGCTTCCTCCAGCAGGCGCAGCGAGCCGGCGGCGGCCTCCGGCTCCATCCAGCCGCCGCCGCGGAACTCCACGGCAAGCGGCCAGCCCGGCAGCCGCCCGGGCAGCTCGCGCAGGTACTCGCCGTTCGCCTCCGTGCGCGTGAACCACGGCGGGAACTGGAAGAGCACGGCGCCGAGCCTGCCGGCCTCGGCGAGCGGTGCGAGGGCGGTGCGATGCAGCTCCCACAGGCCTTCGACGGCGCCGGGCGCGAGGTCCTTGCGGTAGGCGTTCTTCTTGGCCAGCGTCTCTGCCGGGAGCGCATCCCGCAGCCAGTGGGGCATGCGGTCGACGCGCGCCGGGTGGCCGGTCAGGAGACCGTAGGCCTTGACGTTGAAGACGAAGCCCTCGGGGGTCCGCGCCGCCCAGAGCTCGCTGTTGCGAGCCGTCGGCGGCGCGTAGTAGGTGGAGTCCACTTCGACGATCGGGAACTGCTGCGCGTAGTAGCGCAGGCGGTCCTCGGCGCTGCTCACGCCCGGTGGATAGAACCGGCCGCTCGAGATGAGCGTGGGGTCAGTCCACGAGCAGCTGCCTACCAGGATCCGTGCACTCACGTCCGCTCCCGTCCCGCGACCTTTTCACTGCGCAGACAACGTTGTACCACGGCCGGGGCGGGCCTATACTCGCCCTTGAAAAGGCTTAGCCGGCGCCACGGTCTCAACAGACCACAGCCTCGCCGAACACGAGGCACTGAAGGGGGCGCCGCCGATGGGCGGGTAGCGCGAAAGCGGACCCGCCCATCGTCATGGGGCCCGCGTCCCGTCGCTCCGGCATCGCGTTGACCAGCCCCTCCGGCGCGCCTATACTCTCCTTCCCTCAGTGCTCAGTGTCGGAATGGCGGAATTGGTAGACGCGCTAGGTTGAGGGCCTAGTGAGGGTTTAACCTCATGGGGGTTCAAGTCCCCCTTCCGACACCACTTCTCTTCCTCCTCGCGCGCATCCACCCACGGCCAGTCGTGCCCACCCGTTCGTGGCGCCGAGCCGCGATTGGCCACGTGCCACGCCCGGGTATCACGGGGCATGGACCGGGTCGGCAGATCGCTGCGCGGATGCGTCGCGGGCGCGCTCGTGGCGCTTGGAGCGCTGCTCGCGCTCGCGGCCCTCGCCGCGACGGCTCCTCCGGCCGCGGCGCACGTCCCCTTCCTCGAACCCGACCGGTCGTCGGCGGCTCCGGCGAGGCCGGGAGACCCGTTCCCCGGCGCCGTTGTCGTGCCCGACGCGGCCATCTCGCGGGCCGTGTACGGCACGCTGGCTCACGACGCGCGGTTCGACGCGTACCGCCTTCAGGTGAGCCATACGGCCGTCACGCCCATCGAACTGCTCATCCCCCAGACCGGGGCGCTGCGCGACTTTCGCCCCTCGTTCGCGCTGGTCGGGCCTGGCCTGCGGTCGTCGGGCACACCGCCGCCGTTCATCCAGAGTCGTGTCGCGGCGGCCTACGGGAATCGTTCGTTCCCCATCGGCGACGGACCCGGCGTGATCGTGATCGGCGACCCGGGCCGCACGCCGCGGGAGACCTTCTACGAGCCGTTCAGCTTCAGCCGCTACTTCCGCGGCGGGCAGACGACGGTCACGCTGCGTCCGGGCGTCCGGTACGACCTCGTCGTCTGGGACCCTGCCGGCACGACCGGCCCGTACGCTTTCGGCATCGGGGTGGCGGAGAAGTTCTCGCTCGGCGACGCCGCCCGTTCGCTCGTCGACGTCGTGCGCATCAAGCTCGGCCTGTACGGGCAGGGGGCCTTCAGCTGGGGCGCGGCGGCGGCGCTGGCGGCGCTGGCCGCCGCCGCGATCGCTCTCGTCGTCTGGGCCCTGCGCCGGCGCCGTCGGCGCCGGCGACCTGCCGACGGTGCCGGCGCCCGTCGCGCGTCTCAGTAGCGTTTCGCCCGCTTCAGCCTGACGGGCGCCTCAGGCCGGCGCGCTCAGAGCCCGCGCCAGAGCGGCAGGCCGGTCTGCTCGTCGTAGGCGCGCTCGAGCGCCTCGCCGACCAGCTCCTGGAGTACGAGCTCGCAAGCGAAGATCGTGCACCCGGGAACCACGTGCCCGCCGATCGTCCCGCCCAGGTGGCCGGCGAGCGAGGCGTGCGCGTGCACGGCGATCGCGCCGTCGCGCTGAGACACGGTACCGAGCACCGAGACGAGTTCGACGGGCTCGTCGACCGCGAACTCGTGGTACTCCCTGGCCTGCTGGTCGTAGAAGGCCAGGCGGGCGTGCTGGAGCGCGCCGATCGCGCGCAGCTCGGCCGTCTTCATGCCGTGCGCTTCGGCCACCGCGGCGATCTCGGCCAGCAGGTCGCCGCCGTAGGGCAGCCGCGCCACGACGCGGCGCCCGCGCGAGAACTCCCGAGAACCCATGCCGCCTCCCTGTACGAATGGGCGCCGCCGCGGCTGCGGCGATGCTCGTGCGCAAGAGTGTACCCGGGGCGGCGGCCGCCAAGCAGCGTCGCGGCCGCCGCGCAGCTTCGGGCCGACGTCGCCCGGCACCTGCGGCCCGTGGCCGCCCAGCAGCTCCGCCCGGCGGCCGTCCTGCGGCTCCTGCCGGGCCGCCCGCCTCGCCTCGTCGTGAGCCTGCGGGCGGCGGTTGCGATGCCGGGGCGCCGGGTATCTGCCGTTCGGAGCCTGTCGACAGACGGAGGAGCCATGAGCGAGACGCGGAACCTGCGTCACCCGGAACCGGGGGACGTTGATACGTGGCGGGAGCAGTTCGACGAACTGGACTTGCGCATGGACGCGCTGCGCCAGGCGTTCCTCGACGGCGTGCGCTCGTTCAACATGACCGACGAGATCGTGGAGCGCATCCACGCGCGCTTCGACGACGTGGGCGAACAGCTTCACGAGATGCACTGCACCTACCCCTTCGGCGGGTGGCCGGGGCAGGAGGACTGCCGCTTCGAGCCTGCCGTCACCTATGAGAGTGACGCCCACAAGGCAGAGGATGCCTGAGCCGGCCAAGGAACTGGGAGACCACAAGGCGTGCGTGACCACGGAGGTCCGCGGTGACGTCTGCGTCGTGCGCTGCCTCGACGAGGAGGGGCGGGACCTGGCCGCCGACCTGCGCGCCGGTCTCGAGCGTTGCCGGGAGTCCGGCGCCGACGCCATCGTGCTCGACGTGGACCGGAGCGTCGCGGTCGGGCCCGAAGCGGTCGAAGTCCTCAGTGCCGTCGCGGAGGAGCTCCGCGTGGCCGGCGGCTCTCTGGTCGTGGCCACGGAGGAGCCGGCGGTTCGCGCGACGCTGGCCGACGCCGGGCTCGTGCACCCCACGGTCCCGCCCCAGGGCCACGACCTCAAGGGCACAGGGCACCCGTTCGTGCTCCCGGTCCAGGCGCACTGGGAGCACGAGTTCGTGTTCCCGGCCACGCGCGAGGCGCTGCCGACCGCGCGCCGCCGGCTGACCGCGCTCGCCGAGGTCACCGGTCTCGGCGAGACGGAGCTCTTCGAGTTCAGCGTGGCCGTGGCCGAGGCGCTCACCAACGCGGTCGTACACGGCTCGCCACACGGCGCCGACGACGACATCCTGGTGCGCTTCTTCTGCTACGAGGACGAAGTCGCCGTCGAGGTCGTGGACGGCGGCGGCGGTCTCGACGCCACACCGGTCTGTGTGCCCGAGGCGTCGGCCGTGAGCGGTCGCGGCATCCACTTCATGCGCTCGCTCTGCGACGCCGTCCAGTTCACCTGCGGGCCGCTCGGGACTCACGTCCTGCTGGTGAAACGCCGAGAGTAGACTGGCGTGCGCCGGCGCTCATCGCCGGACGAGCAGTCGAAACGCGTCGAGGGCCGCGGGGGGCCGGAAGCTTGGACGACCAGTTGCCACAGGGTACCAGCGACGTCGCGCCGGACTCTGCCGCGAAGGCTGAGAGGAGTGCGCGGATCGGAAGGCGCGGCTCGCTGCGGACCCCGGTCCTGATCTTCGTCGTCCTGGCCCTCGTCATCTCGCTCGTCGGGTACGGTGTGTACCGCCAGCTGGCTGCCTCGGAGCGTACACAGCAGGGCCGCCAGCTGGCCGCTATCCGCGACCTCAAGGCCGGCGAGATCTCGCGCTGGTACGCGAGTCAGCTGGACGTGGCGCGCACCATGGCTGCCGACCCGGCGCTTGGCTCCGCTGTGCGGCGGTGGGTCGCCGCCGGACATCCTTTGCCGGCGCCTCCGGAGATCCGCGCGATTCTCCGCGGCTACCTCGCCGGTGTCGGCGGCCGGGTCGTCGTCGTTGACGCTTGGCGCGCGCGCGTACTCGCCCACCCTGTCCTCGGAACTCCCGCCGCGGCCCGCGAGGTGGCTCTCGCGCAGCAGTCGATCGCTCGGCACGAAGTGCTCTTCTCCGACCTGTTCCTAGGGTCCGGCGGCCGGCCCGCGATGTCGTTCACCGCGCCTGCCGCCGGCGGCTTGCCCACAGGCGTGGCCGCGAACGCCGCCTACATTGTGCAGATCGACCCGAGCCGTCTTCTGTATCCGCTCGTCCAGCGCTGGCCGACCAGCAGCCCATCGGCTGAGACGCTGCTCGTACAGCGTCGCGGCCGCAGCGTCGTCTTCCTCAACACGCTGCGCCACAAGGCCGGCACGGCGTTGCGTCTGCAATTGCCTCTCGCACAGAAGGACTTGCCGGCGGTCAGGGCGGTCAGTGGCGGCCACGGCACCAGCAGCGGCACCGACTATCGCGGCGTGCCCGTGCTGGCCGCCGTCGGTCAGGTGCCGGGGACCAACTGGGCCATGGTCAGCAAGATCGACCTCAGCGAGATCGACGCGCCGCTGCGCAACACCGCCCTGGTCGTGATCGCGGGGGTCCTCGGCGCCATCTTCGTCGCCGGCGCCGGGGTCCTGCTGGTGTGGAATCGCAGGGAAAGCCAGCAGATGAGCCGGCAGCTTGCGGTGGAGCGCGACCTCCGGCTCAGCGAGCAACGCTTCCTCGAGGCCTTTCTCCACGCGCCGGTCGGCATGCTGCTGGTGCGACCCGACCGCTCGATCCTCAGTGCGAACCCCGCCATGTGCCGCATCCTCGGCTACGACGAAACGGAACTGTGCTCGCTGACCTTCGATGGGGTCACCGCCCCCGACGACCGCGGTTTCGTGCTGGAGAGCGTGGCACGCACCTTGAGCGGGCCTGAGGACACCTTCGACCTGGACCAGCGCCTCGTCCACAAGGGCGGGGAGCCGGTGTGGGCCAGGGTCACGGCAACGCTCGTGAACGACGCCGACGGCGCGCCCGTCCACTTCGTCGTCGTGGTCGAGGACGTGACCGAGCGGCTACGCGCGGACCGTGACCGCCGCCGCGCGGAAGAGGACCTTGCCGAGCTCAACGCGAGCCTGGAACTGCGCGTCGCCAAGCGGACCGAGGCTCTGGCGCAGGCCAACGAGGAGCTGGAAGCGTTCAGCTACTCCGTGTCGCACGACCTGCGCGCGCCGTTGCGTGCCCTCGACGGCTTCAGCCTCGCGCTCGCAGAGGACTACGGGCCCGTTCTCGACGAGTCGGCTCAGGACTACCTGCGGCGCATCCGCGCCGCCTCCCAGCGCATGGCCCTGCTCATCGACGACCTCCTGCAGCTGTCGCGCGTGACACGCTCGGAGATGGCCCTCGAGCCGGTCGATCTGGCCGGGATCGCGGAGGAGGTCATCGACGACCTGCGTGCGGGCGACCCGGCGCGCAAGGTCGACGTGAGCCTGCCGTCGAGCCTCGTCGTCGACGGCGACGCCAAGCTCCTCGAGGTCCTGCTCGTCAATCTCCTCGGCAATGCCTGGAAGTTCACCTCCGGCAAGGCGTCGGCGCACATCGAGCTCGGGGTCGAGCGTGCGGACCAGGGGAGTGTCTACTTTGTACGCGACGACGGTGCGGGGTTCGACCCGATGTACGCCGACAAGCTGTTCACGCCGTTCCAGCGGCTTCATACTAGTGAGGAATTCGCCGGCACCGGCATTGGGCTGGCGACGGTCAAGCGCATCGTCCGCCGCCACGGCGGCAACGTCTGGGCCGAGGGCGCGGTAGGAGTGGGGGCGACCGTGTATTTCACTCTGGGCGAAGGGGAGAGCGAATGAGCAAGGAGCGGCTGATCCTCCTCGTGGAGGACAACGACGACGACGTGCAGCTCACCCTGAGGGCGCTGCGGCTGCACCACATCGCCAACTCGGTGAAGGTCGTCCACGACGGCGCCGAGGCGCTCGACTTCCTGTTCTGCCGCGGCGCCTACGCGGACCGTCCGCCGGACGATCTGCCGCAACTGGTGCTGCTCGACCTCAAGCTGCCCAAGGTCCCGGGACTCGACGTGCTCAAGAAGCTGCGCGAAGAGCCGCGCACCCACCGCCTGCCGGTGGTCATCCTCACCTCGTCCAACGTCGAGAGCGACCTCGCCATGAGCTACGACCTCGGCGCCAACAGCTACATCCGCAAGCCGGTCGACTTCACGCAGTTCATGGAGGCGGTCGAGCGCCTCGGCCTCTACTGGCTGGTGCTCAACGAAGTGCCGCCGCCGGCGGACGACTGAGTCAGGCGCCGGCGGCGGGGTACAATCCGCGCATGCCCGACCGCGCCCTCGAGAACCGCCTCTTCCTGCTGGACGGCAGCAGCCTCGCCTATCGCGCCTTCTTCGCGCTCCCGGAGAGCATCACGACGCGCGACGGCTTCCCGACCAACGCGCTGTACGGGCTGAGCCAGATGCTCCTGAAGAT
>Ga0118677_10003824_pt1 | contig 28032 bp, 21 predicted proteins | sample AliMusrvi5mmetaG_FD_86154 | JGI IMG/M metagenome (GOLD analysis project Ga0118677, IMG submission 86154) | reverse complement strand
ATAAATTATTGATGTAGTTCAGACGGGATTTTTGATCCGGTAGGCTTAATCAGCAAGATTCCCACGCTGGCGACATATTATGCCGGGATATCTTACCGGTTACTATATCTTGTCAAAAAAGAGTAAAGTCTTAACCCTGAAACTTAGGCATATTGGTGCTTGGGGTTGGTTGCCGGAATAATCCAGAGTTTGGCGTTGCAAAAAAACATTATCATATGAATAAAAAAAATGAAGTAATCCTCGTTGCTATTTTCTTTTTTAATTTTTTTTTAGGAAACGTTGTCATAGCGAAGAATAGCCCTTCTCCTCTGCAGTCAGCAACACCTTTAGAAAATAAGACTACAATCGTTGGCTCTGAATCTGACGGTCTTATTACTGAGTTAAATGAGGATGGCGCGATTAAAAAAATGAAAGTTTACTATGCATCTGGATGGCAGGATGTTGAGTTTCGAAGTGATAAATTCAGAGGTCCCGGTTTTGGCAGTCAGATTACCATGAAGCAAAAATCGCAAGATGAAAGTGTTTATTGCGGAGAAATGCAAGGAATTATATATCAGATAATTTATTCGGTTATAAATAAAGGGCTTCGACTGAACGTAACAATTCAGAATAACAGCGGACAAGATTTTATTCCTAAACAACTGCCATTGTATTTGGGAATAAATACCTACATGGATAAATTTCCACAATGGAATCAGCTCTATTTCCCTACCTTTTTACGTTGTGAACCGACACATTTCTGGGGATATATGATGACCCCTCTGGGTAAGATACTGGGGATCTCCTGTAAAGATCCTGTCGGATCATATACTGTTGAATATCAAAAGTCTTTATATTCCCATTACATCTATACCGTGACACTTGATCTGATGCATAAACCACCATTACCGGATCATAATCCCATATATAAGCCTTTGACGGTTGGGGAAAAAAGGAGCTGGACTATTGATTTCATGGCTATTGAGGGTTTAAATCAGATAAAATCTACCCTTTCACGCTACGCTGAGGCACCTGTTGCAGATATGTACAGCTATACACTTGAACCTCAACAACCAGCTGAAATTAATATTCATTCGCCTTATCCGGTATCATTAACCATCACCACTCCCTCCGATAAAAGATTTGAAGTGAAGGTTAATAAACAAATCGGTACTTCTGTCTATGGTGCAAAATTTACCGAAACCGGTGAATATGGATATTATGAAATACGTACCTGTTCCGAAAATGGTAAAGTAGCCATGGGTAGTTTTTATGTCCGTCCCAAATGGTCATGGTACATCAATTCCTGCCGACAGGAGGCATTACGGTTAACCCCAAGAGCCGACCTGAAAGGCGGAGCCGACGGATATTCCTGCGAAACTTATTACGGTTTATTAGGTTTCTGGCTGGCGGCAAAACATTTTCCTGATCCCGCAATGGATGTAAAAGGTAGTCAGATACTTGAAAAAATACTTGCCAGGTTGTTCCGCGAAAAGGATGGAATGTATTTCAGCATAAATAAAGAGCGGATTCAGAATGGTTCATTTATGATAAGCGTGCTGGTTTCCCGTTATCTGGCAACAAAGGATATTGAATCGCTTGAGATGGCTAATAAATTCGCTGAATATATTCTTTCCAGGCAACACAAGGATGGCTACTATGGGGGTTATGGGATGCATCCATATACGTCGGTATTATATGTGGCTAAATCCATTGTTGAACTCATGGAGGCAGAGAAGGAATTGGCTCCAAAGGACCCCAAATGGCAGGAAAGATATGAAAGGCACTATAAATCGGTTAAACTTGCCATAGATGATCTGGTGAGGCGCAAACTGGATGTGAAAACTGAAGGTGGCTCTACATTCGAAGATGGCTCAGTTTCCTGTTCAGCGGCACAAATTGCCATGTTTGGCCTGATGCAAACCGATAAGACAGAAAGAAAAAAATATACTGATGCTTCAACTTACTTTTTGGATGCGCATGCCTGTCTTACCCGTTTGTTAGCTCCTGACACACGTTCAAACGGAAGCACCATCCGCTGGTGGGAAGCCTGGAACGATAATAAGGTGGATGGTCAGATGACAACATCCCCGCACGGCTGGTCGGGATGGCGACTATACGCAGTCTATTATCTCTATCTTTTAACAGGAAAAGAGGAATTGCTTCAGGGAGTAATGAATGCACTGGGATCATGTTCGCAGTTAATGGAATGGCCAACCGGTCGACTACGGCAGGCCTATGTTGTTGATCCTTATATTGAGGCATTTAAGCATGTCCCGGATCCAAATGAGCCTTTTGGTCGAAGGGTTCCACATATTTATGGCGAGGAGTATCTTGAAACCATCGGTGAATGGTATGGACAGACTACGGCAGGGAAAAACTACATGGATCGTGTAGAATGGGGCTGGACCGGAGACCTGATCCCTTTCGAAATATTTAAAGCCATGGAAGAATTTGCTCTGACAGCTGCATATGTTATTGAGCGTGAAGATGGAACAATTAAAACTTATAATTGTGAATGCGAAAGAGTGAATAACAGACTAATCATAAGTCCTTCAGAACAGGTGGTCAACCGTGTTCACTTTAACCTGAAAAGCGAATTTCAATGCAAAGTAATATTTACCGGTGGAATAGAAGTGCATTCACCAATTAAGGGGATGAAATGGCTCAAGGAGACAAACAGGTGAAACGATCGAAACGATAAAATTATCATGTACCAGGTTAAATTAAAGAATTTGGATTTTAGAATACTATATCATATATTTACAGTGGGAGGAAACACTATCTTTAAATTCATTCATTATAATAATGTCATCACAAATTTCACAACCCTTTAAATTTAAAAAATGAAAAGCAGTCTAAATTAAAGTCAAAAGTTTACTTTTGCAACCGTTGTGCAGAAAAAAGCATAACGGGAATTATTAATTTAAAAATACACTTTTATGAAAATGTTAATTGGTGGTAAATGGATTACCAAAAAAGAAACTATTGATGTGAATGATCCCTTTGATAACTCATTAATTGATGTGGTTCCAAAAGGAACGGAAAAAGATGCTTTGCTGGCTATTGAATCGGCAAAAAGAGGATTTGAGATCGCCAGAAAACTTACTGTTTTTGAAAGAGCAAATATACTTAACAAGACCGCAGATTATGTTGAGTTACACAAAGAAGATTTTGCAGTTACTATCGCCCGTGAAGGCTCCAAGACTATTAAAGAAGCACGGAAAGAAGCAACCCGCTGCGTAAATACATTGAGGATTTCAGCCGAAGAATCTAAAAGAATTTTGGGTGAAACCATCCCTTTTGATTCATTTCCCGGAGGAGAAAAAAGAATAGGATATTATTACCGCATGCCTATTGGAATAATATTAGCAATTACTCCTTTTAACGACCCATTGAATCTTGTTGCACATAAATTGGGACCAGCATTTGCCGCCGGAAACAGTGTTATTCTGAAACCTGCTACAGTCACGCCTTTATCAGCTTTAAAACTTGCAGAAGCTTTTCTTGCCTCTGGCTTACCTGCTGAATGTTTACAGGTGATCACAGGAAATGGTAATGAAATAGGACCAATATTGGTGAAAAATGAAGCAATAAGAATGATCTCTTTTACAGGAGGACTTTATGCAGGTAAAGAAATCACGAAAACTGCAGGAATAAAAAAGATAGGTATGGAACTTGGTTCCAACTCACCTGTTATAGTTTGGAATGACACCGATCTGCAAATGGCTGTTGAATCGTGCGTGTCCGGGGCTTTTTGGGCAGCAGGGCAAAATTGCATAGGCGTTCAGAGGATTTATATTCATCATGAAATTTACAAAGAGTTTAAAAAGAAATTTGTTGAACTAACGAAAAAATATAAGATCGGTAATAAGCTTGCTGAAGATTGTGATATGGGTCCGATGATTGAAGAAAAGGAAGCCGTAAGGGTTGAAGCATGGGTGAAAGAAGCTGTAAATTTAGGCGCTACCTGCCTTTGCGGAGGTAAAAGAAAAGGCGCTATCATGGAGCCTACTGTATTGGAAAATGTGCCTGAAAAAGCAAAGATCCATAAAGATGAAGTATTCGGACCTGCGGTAAATTTGTATTCAGTAAAGACAATTGAAGAAGCCATTGAAAAAGCAAACAGTTTGCCCTTCGGCCTACATGCAGCGGTTTTTACAGCCAATGTGAATACAGCTTTCAAGGTGGCTTATGAACTTGAATGCGGAGGTGTGATGATAAATGATTCAACAGACTACAGGCTGGATTCAATGCCTTTTGGAGGAATAAAGAATTCGGGATTGGGAAGAGAAGGAATAAAATTTTCATTGCAGGAAATGACAGAACCTAAAACGGTTTGCTTTTACAGGTATTAATTAATATTTTGAAAAACGAAAAACCTTATTTTTCAATCTTTAACCTTAGTAGAAATTAAGGCTACTACCACCCTAACCTTATTATCTTATCTCAGCAGAAATAAGGTAATAAGGTTAATTTCATCTCATATTCCTTTTCTACTAAGGTTGAAAAAAATAAGGAAAATAGGGTTTTTAGAACTTATGATATTAAAATAAGAAAGAATAGATTATTAAAGACTATCAACAATGAACAACGCAGTATTTAATTTCAGGGAACCGAAGAATGAAACGGTTTACCGGTATATGCCGTGGAGTGACGAATACAATCAACTTAATAAAGAACTAGATCTTCAAAGCAGCAATGAAATTGAGATACCACTTATTATTAACGGCAAGGAAGTACGAACCGGTAAAACAAAAAAGCTTACCATGCCTCACGACCATCATCATGTGCTGGCAACTTACCACATGGCAACGGAAAAAGAAGTGAAGATGGCAATTGATGCGGCTTTAAAAGCAAAAGATGAGTGGATGAATTTTTCATGGATTGACAGGGCATCAATTTTTATCAAGGCTGCAGAATTAGTTTCAAAAAGATACAGAAATTCATTGAATGCAGCCACCATGCTGGGACAGGGAAAGAATTGCTACCAGGCTGAAATTGATTCAGCCTGTGAAGTGATTGATTTTTTACGCTTCAATGCGTTTTTTGCCTCAAAATTATACGAAGACCAGCCAACAACAGAATATGACATGATAAACAGGATGGAATACCGTCCGCTTGAAGGCTTTATTTATACCATATCACCATTCAATTTTACAGCTATTGCTGCAAACCTGAATACTTCCGTTGCACTGATGGGAAATACCACAGTATGGAAACCGGCATCCACCGCAATTTTGTCAAATTACTTCCTGATGAAGATATTTCACGAGGCAGGGTTACCGGACGGTGTAATTAATTTCCTTCCCGGGCAAGGTTCTATTATCAGCAATGTGGTTATAAATAATCGCGATCTTGCAGGCATACATTTCACAGGGTCAACAAGCACTTTTAATGGTTTGTGGAACCAAACAAGCGCGCAACTTTCAATGTATAAAAGTTACCCAAAACTAGTGGGTGAAACAGGAGGTAAAGATTTCATATTTGTTCATCATTCAGCAAACCCTTTGGAAGTGGCTACTGCCATTGTGCGCGGAGCTTTCGAATACCAGGGACAGAAATGTTCGGCTGCCTCGCGTGCATACATCCCTGAATCATTGTGGCCGGAAATAAAGAACTATGTGCTTGACATGGTAAGCGCAATCAAGATGGGTGATGTAAGGGATTTTGGCAATTTTGTAAATGCGGTGATTGATGAAGAATCATTTGACAATATCATGTCGTATATTGAAAGGACGAAAAAATCGAATGATGCAAAAATAATGATTGGCGGAGAGGGCGACAAATCGAAAGGTTATTTTATTCAGCCAACAGTGATACTTACAACTGATCCTCATTATCTGACAATGGAAGAAGAGATTTTCGGACCGGTGATGACCATTTATGTTTATCATGACAAAGACTTTGAAGAAACTCTTCGGATATGCGATAAAACATCACCTTATGCGCTGACGGGTTCAATATTTGCAAGAGAAAAATATGCTTTGATTCAAGCTTGCAAAGCATTGAGATATGCAGCGGGCAATATCTATTTTAATGATAAGCCATCAGGGGCTATGATTGGTCAGCAGCCTTTCGGAGGAGCCAGATCATCGGGAACAAATGATAAATCAGGAAGCCATTTGAATCTTTTAAGGTGGGTAAGCCCGCGAACAATAAAAGAAACATTGCTGTCGCCAACTGATTTCAGGTATCCGTATATGTTAAGCTAAAAAAATAAAAAAATAAATGATTATGGAAAAAGAAAAAATCAAACAAATACTTGAGAGGTTTGGAATAAAAGCTATCAATAATGGAGTTTGCACCGGTTCTCAGTGGTTAAATACTAAAGGGGAAGTCACAAGTTCTGTTTCACCTCACGACAATAATGAAATAGCAAAGGTGAAAAATGCAACACTTAAAGACTATGAAACTGTAGTAAAAACCGCAGAAGAAGCTTTTAAAATATGGAGAGCAACTCCGGCGCCTAAAAGAGGAGAAATAGTAAGGCAAATAGGACTTGCACTACGAGAAGCTAAAGAAGACCTGGGTTACCTGGTGTCACTTGAAATGGGAAAGATACTCCAGGAAGGTATGGGCGAAGTACAGGAGATGATTGACATTTGTGACTTTGCTGTTGGACAATCCCGTTTATTAAATGGATTCACCATGCATTCTGAAAGAAGAGAGCATAGGATATACGATCAGTATCACCCATTGGGAATAATAGGATTGATCACTTCGTTCAACTTTCCCGTTGCAGTGTGGGCATGGAATTCAATGCTGGCAGCTATTTGTGGCGATGTTGTGATCTGGAAGCCCAGTTCAAAAACACCTTTATGTGCCATTGCCACACAAAATATTATTGCAGATGTGTTGAAGAAAAATAATCTTCCGGAAGGAATTTTCAACATGATTATTGCCAAATCCTCTGTTCTGGGTGACAACTTTGTTGCAGATAAAAGAATCCCTTTGTTCTCGATCACGGGATCAACAAGAGTGGGGAAAAGAGCCGGCGCGATTATCGGTGAAAGGCTTGGCAAATCAATTCTTGAACTGGGCGGCAATAACGCAGTAATCGTTTCACAGTATGCCGACCTGAATATGGCAATATCTTCCACTGTTTTTGGTGCTGTTGGAACATGCGGTCAACGATGCACATCCACCCGAAGAATTATTGTTCACAAAAAAGTTTACAATGAAGTAAAGTATAATCTTATTAATGCTTACGAGCAAATAAAAGAAAAGATAGGAAATCCGCTTTATGAAAATACTTTGGTTGGTCCATTGGTTGATAAATCAGCAGTTAAAGCATTTTCCAATGCTATAGAAGAGGTAAAGAATGAAGGAGGAAAAGTTTTATTTGGTGGAGAAGTTCTTGAAGGAGAAAAATATCCATCAGGAAATTATGTCGTCCCTGCTCTTGTAGAAGCTGAGAATAATTATAAGATTGTACAGGAAGAAACCTTTGCACCTATACTTTACCTGATCAAGTATAACGGGGATATTGAAGAAGCGATAGCTTTAAATAATAACGTTCCGCAAGGATTGTCATCTTCTATCTTCACATTGAACATGCGTGAAGCAGAAAAGTTTTTGTCCGATTCAGGTTCCGATTGTGGACTTGCCAACGTGAATGGCGGAACTTCAGGAGCAGAAATTGGCGGTGCATTTGGCGGTGAAAAAGACACAGGCAGCGGGCGCGAATCAGGCTCTGATTCATGGAAACAATACATGCGCAGGCAGACCAATATGATCAATTACAGCAATGAGCTTCCTTTGGCGCAGGGAATTAAATTTGAATTCTAAAGACCTTGTTTCTTCTGGGGTTTAGTTTGTTTGGATAGCAGCGGATGAAGGCAAAAATAACGTTGGTTATTTTTCTCAATTTGTGGTAGAATTTAGCGCGCTTTCTCCGCTGTTTTTTTATTGAATTCGCATCAATGAAAGCAATAGGCATGCAGTAAAATTCAATTACGATCTTATATTGGGGTGTTTTACAAAATGCAGAATTTAAACGATACTACTGAATAAAATAATTGGTTATTTCAATAATAAATAAATCCCTACATTGCAAACAATACAGGCATATTAAAATTAAACAAGATTTATTTTAAAAAGCATAAAAAAATTTACTGTCCATATTGTGAAAACATCACTGAAATTAATGAAAAGAGTACTGCCGATTTTTTTAGTAATATTTTTAATTGTATTGTTTTCGGGTATTACGAATGGAATTTGGGGCAATCATGAAGAAAATAAGGTTGAAAATGAGAAAATGATAATAACAGACAGGATGACTGTTGCCGAATATGGCCGATTGAACAGAATCCCACGTCCTGCACTTATAAAAATTTTCAACCTGATACAACTGTCAGATACCAATAAATACATTGGTAGATTCAGTTATGATAAAAGTTATATTCTCAAAAAAACAAAAGTAGAAATTGCAGAATTTACGGAGGAACACTCAAAAAATCCAATCCGATATACCATCCATTTTATTTTAAGCATTCTTTTGATGTCAGTTGTGTTTTATATGATTCGCAAATCACGTATAAATCCAACATCCCGAAAATATTTTTACATAATCTCAATTATAGTTTTCGGTATAGGGTTTAACTCAAACCCAAGCCCAATGGGGCCATTGAAGAACACTATGTCTTTATTAGGTAACATTACAGAAATTATTCATCCAAGATTATTTGCCATATTGACCTATTTGATTATCGGAATAGTTGCCAATAAATTTCTCTGTTCATGGGTTTGTCAATTGGGAGTTTTGCAGGATTTTATATTCAGGTTAAACCGTAATAAAAAAGATAATAAGGCTATCATTAAACAATTTAAAATACCCTTTATTCTGTCCAACTCATTACGTATTATTTTTTTTACGACAACTATTGTAATCTCATTCTTGTGGGCGATTAATATTATAGATTCAATCAATCCTTTCGCAGTTTTTGATGGGTTAAACATAAAAATATTTGGATGGTTTTTTGCCATAGGCATTTTGATCATCAGTATTTTTATTTACCGACCCTGGTGCTATTTGTTTTGTCCTTTCGGACTGCTGAGTTGGTTGTTCGAAAAGTTAAGTATTTATAAGATCAGGGTAAATTATAAAACCTGCACATCGTGCAATGCTTGTGCAAAAGCTTGTCCTTCCAATACAATGAGCGCTATTTTAGAAAAGAAAAAAATAATACCTGATTGCTTTTCCTGTGGAACATGTATAAACGAATGCCCAAGTGATACGATTAAATTTGATGTCCGGAAAAAGCAGTACAATATTTTGGAGAAGCGAAAATAAATCATTTTGCTTTCTGCAAAGAAAAAACAACCAAAATTAATGTAAAACGTCTTGTAACTTGTTTATTGAGTTTTATAAAACATTCAAAACTAAATATTAATTTACTTAAAAATTTTCACAATGAAAAATTTAAAAATAATTTTATTGGTTGTAATGTCTTTAGCAGTATTATCAACAATGGCTCAAAAAAAGTCCATGTTAATTGAATACCCAAGCCCTGAAGGAAATCTTCTGCTCAATGTTTGTCAAATTTCTTTCAACAATATTATGAATACTGAAACTAAGTCGGATACCATTAAAATATTTAATGATTGGGACAAGACTATGACAATTAAAATCACTGACCTGCCAGAATATTTGACTTGCAAATTAATACCTGACCAACAGCTTAAACCAAAAGAGAAAGGTATAATCGTAGTGTCATTTAATGCAGCTAAACGCAATGATTTTGGATTGGTGAATGATCGGTTTGTTATTTCGACCAACGACAGTATCAGACCCGAAAAATTGGTTACCATATTAGCAACCATTGTTGAGAATTTTTCAAAACTAACAACAGCACAATTAAAGAAAGCTGCAAAGATTAAATTTGAAAGTACAACTTTCAAATTCGATACAATTACGGAAGGCGAAAAGGTTGGTTATGATTTTATATTTTCAAACATTGGCAAAAGCGAACTTATTATCAGGAAGACCAAAGGGTCATGTGGCTGCACAGTACCCATTCCTGCAAAAACTAAATTAAAACCCGGAGAAAGCAGCAAAATACATGTAATATTCAATTCAGCAGGCAAATTTGGAAAGCAGCATAAAACAATTACAATAATAAGTAATGACCCCATCAATACCACAACGACACTTAATATTGAAGGAGTTATTAAGAAAAAAACAGAAACAGGCTTACAACAACCGAAAAATTAATTTTATAAAATAAAAAAGATATCAATCGGAAAATATTCCATACCTTTACAACATATTTTTTTTCATTTAGCAGCGGACGAAAGCGAAAAATTATTTTTAAAAAAGATTATAGTTAGCACTCTGTTATTGCTTTCTCCGCTGTTTTTTTTATTTAAATCTTACTGGAATAACCTTCCCTTTTTTAATTTAAAATCATTTTTTTCATTTAGTTTTTTTATCCAGTAAATACATTTCTTTTAGAAATGACACACCCATAAAACAAACGTCTCCTCTCAAAACCTGAGAGGAGACGTAATGTTGCTTATTCAATAAAAGATAATCGCTGTCAGAGATTGCTTACTGTTTGATAAGTTTCTTGTGTATCCTATAAGCTCCAGTTGCTATTTCGGCAAAATAAACTCCCGGTTTTAATGATGAAATATCATAATGAATAATTGAGTTTCCATCCAAACTCACTTTTTTACTATTTACCATTTGACCTGTGAGTGAGTAAACATTGATGTTTGCATCGCCTTTTATCGCTGATGGGAAAGTTATGTTGATTTCATTTTTTGCCGGAACAGGAAAAATTGATATTTGATCTGAAATAGAATTTTCATTGATCCCTGCTATCAACCTTGTGGTATAATTTGCACTCCATCCCTGGTCCTGGTTAACACTGTCGGTTGTAAATGTTATTAGCATAGAACCGCTTTTTGCAATCAACTGAGACGGGATATTGTGACCTGAAAAAGTTCCCAAAAGCAAATCACCGGTGGTTGTTCCATCATAAACACTGACAAAATCTTTTCCACTTTCTGTTTGTAATTGAGTAAAAGATAAAATTATTGAATCGTTTGACGGGGGCTGAATAAGCCATTGGCAATCGGTATTGTTCCAGTAATATGAATAACCGCTCCCATCACTTACAGTTCCGGTTGGATCAGTAAGGATTTTGTGTTGCTCGCAGTAAGGTGCATCGGATGGAACAAAATCAAGAACGATACTTTGATCCATAGAAAAATCTCCATTGCCTGAGTTAAGACTGTCAAGCCTGAAATACCCGTTATTCACTCCGCTCCATCCCCAATTGAAATGGAAAAGAGAGTCATTCATGTAGCCATCACAAACGAAAGCGTGCCCTTCGGTGGCATTACCGCCGCTATATAATAACGGATGACGATCATTGAGATTATTTACCACCAAATTGTGCCAGTCAAAATCGTTGTAATTACTTCTTTGAGCCACGCTGGCTGTCGGGCGATATTTGAAATGCGTAGTAATTGCCAAAGGAACAGAAGTAACCAAAGCTCCCGATCCTGTAGGTTCATAATCCATATTTACAGAAACTCCGCATTGATAGATAAGGGTCGAGATAGCCTCTTTGCTTGAAGGAGTAATTGCATTGGTCATTGCAGCCCAATTATAATAAGTGGTGTCAAAATCTGCTGAAATAGAAACAAAATAAGGATGGTAGTAAGAATTGCTTCCATAACCATGTGCAGGGAAATTATAAAATTTCATTACCTGAGCCATTGCTGTTGCCACACAACCTGCATAACAATGTCCACCGGGACCGGAAGCAAAAACAGGACAATGATAATTATACAATGCACTCTGATCCCATGTTGTTGTCAACATTGGGGAAATGTCAGCAATACCTTTTGTTTTGGCAACAGGCATGGTTGCATTTTGAAGATAGTAATTCCACATTGAATTTATGCTTTTATTAGAAGAAGTACGCGCATTTGCAACAGCTTTTGCATAGCTTTCAAGCCAGTCAGAAAGCGCTGGTAATTGTGCATCGGTTACAAAATTCCCTTCATTTGAATAAGCTAAAATCGGGGGTAAAGAATAATCTCCCGAAATGATGACATATCCTTTTGAACCGAAATTGAAAATAAAAAGAAGAGTATCGTTATTTTCAATTTTACAATATGATAATGCTGAATTTCCTTTTTGATTTGAAGTTTCCGCTATATTTCGGGAACCAAAATAGTTTTCTGCGACTTTTTGTGCTTCAGAATAAGAAATTTTCTGTGCAAAAACTGATGCGGAAAACATTATTGCAAAAAGAATAAGGCAACATAGTTTTATGTTATGATGTGATTTCATTTTAATGATTTTTTTATTTTGATAAATTGATTTGAAATTCCTGAAATTCAAAAAATATAACGTAGGACTTAACTCCTACTTTTTTAAAAATAATCAGGTTGAAAATTGTCTGAAGTAAACTCTATGCTGATACTATTGTCCCTTTGTTAATAGAGTCACACAATATCACTTTATGACCTAATGATCAAAGATGATTTTTTTGCGTGAAAAGTAAATGCTAAAATTTCATTTCCCTTAAAGTAAAAACATAGAGATGGAAAATTATAATCAGCTTTTCGGTGGTGGTGTTTGGGGCAATATAAATTGCTCCTTCAAAGCAAAATTATGAAACGAATAAATTGAAATTTTTGCGCAAAAATTATCAATTTGTTTTTGCGGATTGTCAGGCAGGGCGTCCTTAACAATATTTTTTACAAGATTTGATGTATTGTTTTTTGCCGGTAAATTTTGGTCAGAATTCCTTTGAATGTGGTCTTCCAATCCTTGAATTAAACATTCTTCATTTTTATCATTGATGCAGTAAAAAATAATATTGGAGCCATCAGATTTTTGCCTTACAATATCATATAATTTGCCTTTAAAAACAAACTCGCTGTTATTGTCCTTATACCTGAAATCTGACGAACCAGTAATAATATCGCTGTTTGGAACAATAATCTTTTCCAACAAGCTTTCATTAATGTGGTTCTTGATATAAGATTCCATTTCCTCCCTTGCCGAAAATTGCTCTAATGAAAAGACAACAAAATACCCGGCCAAATTATACAGGAAAATAAAGAGGAAAAATATGGAAAGCGCTTTTTTCATTCTTTGACAAAGGTAAACATTGTTTTGTTTTGAGTGAAAAGAAATAAAAAAAAGGAGAAAATTAATTTGATGTTTTAATAAAAGCTGTCTTGAATTATGTTGAGTGTGCAAAAGAGAAGATGTGTATTTGGGGAACTTTGGGGCAAGGGTCTTTGAAATAAATGTGAACACGGATTTGGTGGATTGGGGCGAATGTACACGTATTTTTTGATTCTGATAAAATTAGGGATGCAGTAAAAGGGCGATTTTACAAATTAAAAAGTCCAAAGTAAAATATCAGCGATTGCAAATCCATGCAGGCTAAAAATGTTATTGATGAAATGGGGTTTGATTAGTAGATGGCACGCGTTGGGAAACGCGCTCCATCGGGGATAAAAATGGATAGTAAATTTCTGCGGGCGTACTTTAGAAATAAAAAAACAGCGGAGGAAGCAATTTGGAGATTTGTTATTTGGCTGAATAGAAATCGCGCTTCCGGCCGCTGTTATGTTTATGTTGTGATCATTATGACCTTATTTTTTTGTCATTTGAAAAAATAAGGTTTTCATAAATTATCTCTTTTTGAAAATCATTTTTTTCGAATTTCAATCCGTAAAAGTAAAAATTTTCCAAATACCTTAATTAATTATTTTTCAACAATTGTTTGTTCAATGTAAGTTTTCAATTTTATTGTAGCACATGGTAGATTCGGCGCTGAGAGAATGAGTGATTGATTTGAAAGATCAAAAGTGGAAAATAATTTGAATGTAAAATGTAAAATGTAAAATGATGAATTTAAAATGTAAAAGTGAAGTGAGAAGTTGGGTCACTCGTTGGGAAACGAGCGCCAACAGGCATTTAAAGTTTTTTTTATGGTCATGAAGTTTTTTATAAATTTACAAAATTATTGCCGGAGGGTTAAATGATAGCCGAGGGTTTGCGAAAAGAGACTGAAAATGCAGAAGGAATTTGAAGAGTGTGATGTAGTGATATGCGGAGGCGGACCTGCGGGGATGACGGCTGCACTGGCTTTGGCTGATTCGGGATTGAAGGTTGTGGTGTTGGAAAAGGAACATTTTCCGAGGGAAAAAATATGCGGAGGGGCTGTGGCGGCTTACGTTCCAAAGGTGCTGAACACTATCAACCCTGCATACAAACAGGCATTGGAGGAATTCACACTAAAGGAAGAAGTGAATACCTGCCGTGTGTTTGCACCCAACGGCAAGGCTTTGGATCTTACTTTTAGCGAAAGCGGTTTTATCAGCAAGAGGCTGGACTTTGATAATTTTCTTTACAGGATGGTTTCACAAATTTCATCTGTGAAAGTGATGCAGGGCACGAAACTGACGGATGTGAAAATTACGGACGAAGGTGTTTTTATTTCAACAAACAATGACATCAGAATAAATGCAAAGTTGCTGATCGCATGCGACGGCGCGCACAGTGTTGCCAGGAAAAAACTGACACAGGACACCATTGATCTTTATCACCACTCGGCTGCAGTGCGGGCTTATTACAGGAATGTTGAAGGGATGACTGCGGGGGTTTATGAACTTCACTTTTGCAAGGATATTCTTCCGGGATATTTCTGGATTTTTCCTTTGCCTGACAACTGCGCCAATGTAGGACTTGGAATGCTTTCACGGCATATTGCGGTCAATAAAGTCAACCTGAGAGATGAAATGCTGAAGATCATTCAGAGTGTCCCCTATATTCAAAAGCGGTTTGCAAATGCAGAAATGACGGATGAAATCAGGGCTTACGACCTTCCACTGGGATCGAGGAAAACGATCATTTCAGGCAAGAGGTTCTTGCTTTGCGGAGATGCTGCATCACTGATAGATCCTGCAACCGGCGAGGGAATCGGGCAGGCGATGGTGTCAGGAAGATATGCGGGATGGCAAGCAAAAGCATGTTTTGAAAAAAATGACTTTGGCGCTGACTTTATGAAGCAATATGATAAAACGGTTTATGATAAATTGTGGTTGTCGAACCGCAGGCGCTACAGGCTGCAAAAGACGATTGACAAGAGACCATGGGTGCTGAATTTTGGAGTGAATTCGGCATTAAATTTCAGGTTTATTCATCGGATGATTGAGAAGTTTATTGCGCAGTCGTAGGAGAGAATTTAAGGAAAGAGACCGGTAATTGAATGGAATAGTCCAAAGAGTAATAGCGTGGGGAGAGTGATGGAATAATCTTATTGAAAAAGAATGCTAAGGCTGTACAATATTATAATCTCTTTATACTGGCTGTATGCTCACATTGGATTTGCATTTTCAAAAAAGGCGGGACAATGGGTTAAGGGCAGGCAAAACTGGCGGAATAAACTTAACGGCAAGATCAACAAAAATGACAAGTGGATATGGTTTCATTGTTCTTCACTGGGAGAATTTGAAGATGGCAGAACCTTCATTGAATCCACGCGGAGAAGATATGCAGAAGTGAAAATTTTACTGACATTTTATTCACCTTCCGGCTATGAGAATATGAAGCAATACGGATCTGCTGACCTGATCATGTACATGCCGTTTGATTTTAAAAAAAATGTGAAAGATTTTCTCAACATCGTCAACCCCACAGCAGTTTTTTTCATCCGATCGGAAATCTGGATGAATTATGTATTGGAAATAAAAAGGAGGGAAATACCTTTTTACCTGATATCACTAAACCTGAATCATAAAAGTAAGTTTATAGCATGGCCTTTCGGTCGCCTGTATTCGCGGGGGTTCGGAACTTTCGACATTATTTTTTGTCAAAACGAAATGACGGCATCAATTGTACATTCCTTATCAGGCAATCAAAATTTGGAAGTGGCAGGTAATACGAGAACAGACAGGATTAAAGAAGTAACTGATAAAATTTATGAAAATGAGAAAATTGAAAATTTTATTGGTAAAAACTATTGCATCGTTGCTGGCAGCGTATCATTGCATGAAGAAAAAATGATTTATGAGTCAATGAAAAAAATAAAAAACATTCCTGTCAGATGGATCATTGCACCGCACACAATCAATAAGGAAAGGATAGAAAAAAGTGTAAGAAAAAATTCAGGAATGGTGGCTTCATTGTCTGATTATACGAATACCGGTAACCACAAAATTCTTTATATTGACTGTATAGGGATACTGCCCTACGTTTACAGATATGGCAACATGGCTATAGTCGGAGGAGGATTCAGCAAGAAGGGAATTCACAACATTATTGAACCGGCCATGTATGGCCTTCCTATAGTTTTTGGTCCAAATCACCGCAACTATGATGAAGCTCTGGAAATGCTGGCGAATAATTTTGCAAATATTTATAAGAACAGCCGTGATCTGGCAATGAGCATTGAAAATTTCTTTCAACACAGAAATGATAAAGCTTTTCAAAACGAAATCAAAAAACAAATTTCCAGCAAAACAGGAGCAACAGGAAGAATTGAAAGCATCCTCAATGCCAGATTAGACGAGGTATTGTTTTAGTTGACTCGAAAATAAAATGTGCAGTGCTGCTTAATCAAAACAAATGTTGATGAATTTCTCTTTATTTTCAAACACCAAAGAAGCAAGGATAAAGTCCTCTATGTAGTCAATGTCTATGCTTTCGATATAATTCATTTCAAACATGAAGGGTTTTTTGCCAATTCTATTAAAGTTATTTTCAACAAATGACTTCCTGGAAAAAATAAAAAAATTAGAATTTTCAGAATAGAGGGGATCCAGGTATTGGGTTTGCAAAGACTCTGTCAGCTTATGATTAACGGGGGTTCCATCGGGCAGGTAAACCCTTTTCAAAATCTTATCAACAGAAAATAGCGAATCGTATTCCGGCAATTTTTCGAAATAGCATCGAATAGCACTCTCCAGCGTTTTTAAAGAAAGAAGCGGGTTGGTAACATGGGTTTGAAGAAAATACTCGCCCTCTGTTTTTGAAATTACATATTTAATGATATCACTGCCCGAAATATGATGGCCCAAAAGAAATTCAGGACGTGACTGAACTTCGACTTTCGTGCAGCTATCAGGGATTTTGTTTTGCAGATCCGGGCAATCAGTGTTGATAATAATTTTACTTATCAACTCACAATCCTGAAGCTTTGAAATGACATGAGTAAATAAAGGTTTTCCAAAGAAATCTCTGAAATTTTTATTTTCTACCCGTTCAGACTTTTGCTTTACAGGGATAATTGCTATCATTGACTTCATGTTGATATTTTTAAATTAGCACAATATTAATTGAGGGAAAAGCAAAATTTTAATGAGATTGTAAAAAGCAAAGATAGGAAAGTTGCCGATATTACTATTTTTTACAAATCAAAAAAATAGCCCTGTCAAATTTAATGACAGGGCCACATTATTCAATCATTTTTCTATTAAACAGGTACTATCTTCATTCCAAATTGATCGTTGTTTTAACGCTGAATTTGGGACTTCATATTCCTAGTAAAATACACGTGTCAGATTAAAACCAAGCATCAGACCACTTTTGGTACTTCCTTTGCGTGCAAACAGGTTCTGATTGTAAACCATATTGCGCTGGTAGCTTATGCCGCTGGCAGTAGTTACAAAAAGCTGGAAAGAATGGGCGGCAGATGAAGAAAATTCAAATCCCATTGCGATCGTTGGCTTAGGGTTTGTCAAAGTTTCAGTTTCAGGAACCAAGATCTTGTTGAAATTTTTATCGAATTCACACATGAAGGCAATCACAGATGTAAACTTCACTCTTGCCAGCGCCGAAATGCCAAAGTTACTATTTTTTCTTATAGGGATTCCTGCAGGAACATGGCCTGTTGAGTCCTGCTGCACTGATGGGTTTGCAACCTGAACCAGGTTATAATGTGAAAAAGTTGGAGCCACTTGCAGATTGAAATATTTGCAAAAACTGCGCGAGATCAGAATTTCGGTGAAGTAGGAAAGACGGTCAACTTCATAAAATGTATGACCCGGTGCAATGATCTTGTCTGTTGTCCTGGAATCATAATACATGGCACCGTACCAGGTAATGGAGAGTGGAATCTTGCCATTGGTGGTTTGTTTTAAAGCAGCCCATTTAAGGCTTCCCTGCATTGTCATTGGAGTGCTGGTGGATCCAATTCCAAACTGGATATCTTTGAACACCGGAATTTTTGATTTGAATCTATGGTTCAAACCAACACCGATATTGGCTGAAGAATATATTCCCCATGCGAGTGTGTGGCCAGAATTGAAAGGACCGAATCTGTGACTGATCTCCATTTCGGTTGTTCCGGGATCATTGATAATGCAGGTTTGATTTTCGAGAAAAACACCGCTGACATAAGTGTCGGTAACGGGTTTGTTGGTATCTGTTTTTTTATCCTGGCTGTAGAGGTTGGCCTGACCGAATAAAATAAAAAGTAAAGTGGCTGCAATGACCATTGGCAATGTTCTGTTGCAAGATTTCATGTTTCTCATCATCATTTTTCTTGTTAAGTGAATTAAAAATTGCTTTTTCTTTAAAATAAGAATTAATTATTGTGGGCTCCTTCGGTTATCCATGTCAGAATCTTTGCATCAAAACCGGCAGGTGCATAGGCTGCCATTGTGCCTGAGTGAATTTTTAAATAAATGATGCTGCTGGAAGGAGTGGCCGTGTTGACAAGTGCGGGTGTGACTGCCATTAAACTGCCATAAGAGGAGAATTCTGAGTGGCATCCCACACAATTTGTATTCAGGGCAGGTTGAATGTCTGTTGAATAATGTACAGTTGCGGCAGTATCATTAGGTGAGTGAGGTGTGTAAGGAATCACTGTTGGTTGGACACTATCTTTGTAACAACCCTGAAACATTCCTGCGATCACGAAGGCTCCGATAATGAATGCTGCAAGAAAGAGCTTCCCTGAATTCATCTTTTTTGACAAAAAAATTGTTTTTTGATTTTTCATGTGCTGATAGTTTTTGTTATTTAAAAAAATTAATAAAAGTGAGTATTACGGTTACGTTATTGATAATTTCTATTTAAAAAACGAAGGAAAATAATTAATAAAATTCTGATAACTGATGAACTATTTTGCGCTGATGTAATGGTATTGAAAACTTAAAAAAAATTAATGTTGATTCAATTTCTAAATTTTAATCATCAAATTTTGATGCAACTATATCACACTTATCCTATAATTATTATTGCGCAAAATTAAGATAACTTTTAGAACTCCGACTTCTGTTAACAAAATTTAGCAACTCTTTACTATATGTTATTGAAACTTTAAAAAAGATCAAAAAGATATCTACTGATTTTACCGTTACCTTTATTTATACAACTGACGATGGCAATCCATGCAGTTGGATTCCTTCCAGGCATCACCAACATCAACAGGGTGGATAAAAGGAACAGCTTTTTCAATGGTTGAGTACTTAATATCATCTCTCTTGCCTTGTGCAAGTATGGTATGACACAGATCACAACTTTTCGAGATCACTTTTCCATCATCAGATTTAAACCTGTTGTTATGACATCTGAAACATCCCATAGTCTCCAAATGTCCTATATGGCGAGGGTATTTGGCATAGGTGACTTTCATTTCAGGAAATGCATTGTTGGAATAAGAGTCAATTATTTCGTCAATCGCATAATTGATAACCTTTGAATATTGCTTGTAAATTGAAGGATATTTTTTCTTATAAAAACTCAGTATTCTTGTTCTTATTGTTCTATACGCAGAATCGCTGGACGAAAACTCATCATAAAGCACTTCCATAGCAGCTTTTTTCAACCATGGCATTGACGTTGGAATTTTGGCCGCAGCGAATAAATCATTTACGTAATGGGAAGGTGAACGGTATTCATGAGAAGGGCGATTATGACAATCCATGCAATCCATCTGGCGGGTTTCAACATTTTTCAGGGAATCTTTGGTCAGACTAACTTCCTCATCATTGAAGACAGTTTCCTTATTTGTTCTCTTGTTATAAACTTTAACCCAGTACACAGTGTCACGCTTTTTATTTGCTTTATAGTTTATGGTTATATCAGGGTTAATGTGCCAGTGAATTCCCTCTATCAAACCCAAAGCCTGGTGACTCGAGCCAATTTTCATATCGAGGACAACATTCCATTCGGTGTTTAAAGAATCCGCCAGGTAATACACTTCTTTTCTGAGATTATTTGTATAGAACTTCTGAGGCCAGTGGCATTTCTCGCAGGTTTGAGCAGCCGGACGCAGGTTTGTAATAGGAGTATAGATCGGCTTGTCAAATTCATTTATTATTGTCTTGTAAAGTTGTCGCATCCCTGTCAATTTTGCTTTCACAAAATAATCCATTCCTTCGCCAACATGACATTCAGCACATCTAACTCGTGCATGTGGCGAATGAGTATAAGCAGTATATTCAGGGTTCATTGAATGGCACAATTTCCCGCAGAACCCAACAGATTCCGAATATTTAACAGCTTCGGAAGTTCCAAAAACAGTCATTAATACAAAAATTGTAGAAATAATAATAAAGGCAGCAGCAGCGTTTCTATGCTTTTTATTGTTCAGGTTTATTTCAGGAAATTTTTTACCCGGACTTTTCCTTCTTCGCCATGTTCTGAACATTCCAAATGCAATAAGTACCAAGCCAGCTACCAGGAAACAGGGCACAACTATAAAGGTGAACAAATCAAAATAAACACTGCCTACACTGAAAAATTTCGTGATAATAATTAAAATTATCACTGTGATAAAAGCAATTGTAGCAGTGATCGTGCCCAGATAGGAAATAAAATTTTTATAGGTTTCGGGTAGTTTCATAGTTCAAATTTTAGTAAATATTTTGATGGTCACGGGTCATAGGTCATTGGTCAATAGTCAATAGTCAATAGTCAATTGTCATTAGTCAATTGTCATTAGTCAAAAGACAATAATTGGTATTGAGGACAAGAACTTCAATTCAGAATTATTTGTTATTAATGATTTTTTACAATAATTATCCTATAGTTTTGGTAGTGCAAAATTAATGTAATTTTTGACTTTTATGAAATGAATATTCATTCATACCCTTTCTAAAAATTAAAACCAGCATTAATCGCAAGGAAAATCAAGGTATGATGTTTGAAAAGAAATTAAAAAAAAATATCAGGGAGTGGAAAATGCAACAGGAACGATCTTACCATTCATGACTTGATGAGCGCTTAGGGCGAAATTCACAATAAATTCAGCCATTCCTGAAGGGGTTACAGGTGCATTGTAACCGGGAAAAGCTTCAGCAAGCATTTGTGTTTGCACTGAACCAAGGGCAAGACAGTTTACGCTAATCTTTTTTGATTTTAATTCTCCGGCCAAACATTCAGTCAGAATTCCAATGGCGCCTTTTGAAGCACTGTAAAGAGATAATCCCGGAAACTTAGAGCTGCCCTGAAACCCGCTCATGCTGCCGATATTGACAATATGAGAAGGCTGTCCAAAATATGGCAACAGGGATTGAATTAAAAGAAAAGGAGCTTTGGCATTCACTGAAAACATCAAATCGAAATCATTAGCAGTTAGTTTTTCAATTCTTTTATTTACCAGGGAACCAGCATTGTTAATAAGAATATCAACTTTCTTAAAATGCTCAAGCATGAAAGTTATAAGAGCTTTTTCAAAACCTTTTTTGTTCAGGTCTATGGAAACAGGGAACAACTTTCCACAACTTTTATTTTTAGAAAACTGAGAGGCCAGTTTATTCAGTTCTGAAATATTTCGCGACAATGCAATAACATTATTTTCTTTGACAATTGTGAATTGATGTGCGGTTTCAAAGCCAATTCCTCTACCCGCTCCTGTTATAATGATGTTCATAAAAATGTTTTTCCAAAATTACTAAATAAAATTTTACTTTTGCAGCATTGAAGATACGTGCAAATTTGCAAATTGATCAAATACTGAATTTTATTCTTCACTTTTAAATCATAAATATCAGAAGTGTTGCGAGCCAAAAATACTTATTTTCAGTGCCATAAAGGTTCCAATATTAAAAATAAAAATAAAATTTTGGTAATTCAAAACATAACTATATCTTTGCAGTCCTTTTTTTAATAAAATTTTGAATTTAATAATCAACCAGGTATGTATTTAACAGCAGAAAAAAAGAAAGAATTATTTAAAGATTTTGGTAAATCAGAATTTGATACAGGCACATCAGAAGGTCAGATAGCCTTATTTTCATTCAGGATCGCTCACCTTACCGGGCATTTGAAAACAAATAAAAAAGACCTCGGAACTGAGAAAGCTCTTGTTTGCCTTGTTGGAAAAAGAAGAAGACTTCTCGATTATCTGAAACACACAGATATTGAACGTTACAGAACAATCATCAAGAAACTTAAAATAAGGAAATAATTTTCGTTTCCTATTCTTTGGAAAAAGGCAATTCATTAATTGCCTTTTTTTGTCTTTAATAAAAAAATAAAAACATCTATGAGTAAAATTGGAATTCAAACTTCGTTTGATATTGGAGATGGCAGGATCATCACCATTGAGACTGGTAAATTAGCAAAACAAGCCGACGGCTCTGTTGTAGTGAAAATGGGAGACACTATGCTTCTTGCAACGATTGTAACAAAAACAGAAGCTGCAGAAAATGCAGACTTCCTTCCTTTATCAGTGGAATACCAGGAAAAATATGCTTCAGCAGGGCGCTTTCCCGGAGGGTTCTTTAAAAGAGAAGCCCGTTTGTCGGAATATGAAATTCTTATTTCACGATTGGTTGATCGCGCATTACGCCCACTATTCCCTGATGACTACCACGCAGAGACACAAGTACAGATCACTTTAATATCTGCGGATAAAAATATTATGCCGGATGCTCTTGCATGCCTTGCAGCATCATCGGCAATCGCAGTTTCGAACATTCCTTTTAACGGACCTATTTCAGAAGTAAGGGTAGCAAGGGTAGAAGGAAAATTGATCATCAATCCAACATTTACAGAAGTTGCAAATGCTGATATTGATATTATGGTTGCTGCTTCAATGGACAATATCGTCATGGTTGAAGGAGAAATGAAAGAAATTTCAGAACCCGAAATGGTGGAAGCAATAAAATTTGCACATGATGCGATAAAAATACAATGTAAAGCACAAACTGATCTTGCAGCATTGGTTGAAATAGCTAATCCAAAAAGAGTTTATTGTCATGAAAACAATGATGAAGATTTAAGAAAAGCTGTAACTGAAGCTACCTATCAAAAAGCATACACCTGTGCAAAATCAGGTAATAAGAACAAACACGAAAGAGGAGAAGCTTTTGAGGCAATCCTGAATGAGTTTATTGAAAGTCTTCCTGAAGAAGAAAGAGAAGCAAAGACACCACTGGTAAAGAAATATTATCATGATGTTGAAAAGAAAGCCATGCGCAACATGATACTTGATGACAGATTTCGTCTTGATGGAAGGAAACTTGACGAAATACGTCCCATCTGGTCAGAGGTTGATTATTTGCCGGCAGCGCATGGTTCTGCAATATTTACACGTGGAGAAACACAATCACTAACGACAGTTACCCTTGGTACCAAACTTGACGAACAAGCCATAGACGGTGCTGTAATTGAAGGAAGGAACAATTTCATCCTTCATTATAATTTCCCTTCATTCTCGACAGGTGAAGTTAAAATGAACAGAGGAACAAGCCGCAGAGAAGTCGGGCATGGTAACCTTGCATTAAGAGCTTTGAAACCTATCATTCCTGCAAGTGATATCAATCCTTATACCGTAAGAATAGTCTCAGACATTCTTGAATCCAACGGTTCTTCTTCGATGGCTACAGTTTGTGCCGGCACTCTTGCGCTTATGGATGCAGGTGTAAAAATTAAAAAACCTGTTTCAGGAATTGCAATGGGACTGATCACTGACAATGAAACAAAGAAATATGCCGTACTTTCAGACATACTCGGTGATGAAGACCACCTGGGTGATATGGATTTCAAAGTAACAGGCACCAAGGATGGCATTACAGCATGCCAGATGGATATCAAGGTTGACGGATTATCATTCGAAATACTTTTAGAAGCGCTGAACCAGGCTAAAGCAGGAAGATTGCACATACTTGGTGAAATGGAAAAAACCATCACAACACCTAGAGAAGATTACAAACCTCACGTTCCAAGAATTGAAAAAGTAACAATTCCCAAAGAATTTATTGGCGCTGTAATTGGACCTGGCGGAAAGATCATCCAGGAAATGCAAAAAGACACCAATTGCACCATCATCATTGAAGAAGTTGGTGAATTTGGGATCATAGATATTTTTGCAGCAGATAAAAATTCCATTGATGCCGCAAAGGATCGTATTCGCAAAATAGTTGCTGTTCCTGAAATAGGTGAAATTTATAAAGGAAAAGTAAAAAGCATTATGCCATTTGGCGCTTTTGTTGAAGTTCTTCCAGGAAAAGACGGCCTGCTTCATATCTCCGAAATTGAATGGAGACGCGTTGAAAAAGTTGAAGACGTGCTGAAAGAAGGTCAGGAAATTGAAGTAAAACTTATAGAGATTGACAAAAAGACAGGTAAAATGAAGCTTTCAAGAAAAGCATTGTTACCACGTCCTCCAAGAGAAGATAAACCACAGGCATAAAATGGTCAATAGTCAATGGTCAATAGTTATCAGCTATTGACCATTGATTTTTATGATAACCAATTTGTCTTTATTCCGTATAACCAGTCCTTGTTAAAGAAATAATGGCTACATCAAAACATCTTATAGCACCCTCTATCCTTTCAGCAGATTTTGTAAATCTTGAAAGAGATATTCAGATGATCAATTCTAGCAAAGCCGACTGGCTGCATGTTGATGTGATGGATGGATTGTTTGTTCCCAATATCACCATTGGTTTCCCGGTGATCAAAAGGATTAAAAAGATCTCAGCAAAGCCTCTTGATGTGCACCTGATGATCGTTCAACCCGAACGCTACATTGATGCTTTTAAAGAAGCAGGAGCTGATAATTTAAGCGTACACATTGAAGCGAGTGTTCATCTGCACCGCACAATTCATGCAATAAAGGATGCTGGTATGAAAGCCGGAGTGGTGCTTAATCCGCATACTTCCGTTAATCTCCTTGAAGATATTATAGCCGATGTTGATATTGTTTGCATCATGTCTGTGAACCCCGGTTATGGCGGACAAAAGTTCATTGAGCATACTTTTAATAAAGTGTTACAACTAAAGAAACTTATTGAAATCACAAATTCTTCAGCACTTATTGAAGTTGACGGCGGTGTTGACATTTCAAATGCTGCAAAGCTATTTGATCATGGCGCCAATATTCTTGTGGCCGGCAATTACGTTTTCTCCTCAAAAGATCCAGTTGAAACTATTGCAGGATTGAAAAGTCTTTGATCTTTTATCCGGTGTTGGCAGAAATTCCTTGTATTTTATTACAGAGTTGTCATTGTATCCATGAAATCATTGAACAGATTTTGTAGAAAATATCCTTATCCTTTCTTAAAATAATCTACTTTTACAGTCCTGAATTTATAAAGAATATTCAGCAAAAATGAAAATCGTAGTCAATACGCAATGCCTCATTAAAGACAAGCTGGAAGGGCTTGGCTGGTTCAGTTATGAAACGTTGAAACGAATCACTGTGCAGCATCCCGAACATGAATTTATTTTTGTCTTCGACAGGAAATGGGACAATGATTTCATTTTCTCGGAAAATATTAAACCGGTTATTCTTTATCCTCCATCACGTCATCCTTTTTTATGGCAGCTTCGTTTCGGCGAACTTTTTCCATTGTTATTGCATTATCACAAACCCGATCTGTTTTTATCAACAGACGGATGGATGCCATTGCATACAAAGGTAAAATCGGTTGATGTTATTCATGATCTAAACTTTGAATATACCCCCGAAAATATTCCTTACTGGTACAGGAAATATTACCAATATTATTTCCCGCGTTTTGCAAAAAAAGTGACAAGGCTGGCCACAGTATCTGAATATTCAAAATCGGACCTTGTAAGCAAATACAACATATCACCTGAAAAAATTGACGTAGTCTATAATGGCTGCAATCTCAAATATAAATGCATAAGCGCCACTGAACAGAAAAACACAAGACAGGAATTCACCTTCAATCAACCTTACTTTGTATTTGTAGGTTCGCTGCATCCCCGTAAAAACCTAAGCAACCTTTTCAAAGCGTTTGATCTTTTCAAGAAGAGTTCGGACAACAATGTCAAGCTGCTAATTGTTGGAGAAAAACGCTGGTGGACAACTGAAATTGATAACATTTACAACAGCATTAACCATAAGGAGGATATCATTTTCACAGGAAGAGTTGATCCTTTGAAGTTGTGTAAAATTCTGAGTTCATCCCTTGCCATGACCTACGTTTCTTTTTTTGAAGGTTTCGGCATTCCAATCCTTGAAGCTTTTAATTGCGAGACACCGCTTATCACCTCCAATGTAACATCCATGCCGGAAATAGCAGGTGATGCGGCTTTGCTGGTTGATCCATTCTCTCCTGATTCCATTGCAAACGCAATGTTGCAAATTGCAAACAGTGATACTCTGCGTCAGGAATTGATTGCTAAAGGAAAAATCAGAAGCCAGAACTTTAGCTGGCAAAAATCAGCAGATTTGTTGTGGGGCTGTATTGAAAAGGCTATGGGAAGTTAAAATAGTAATGGGTAATAGTTGTAGGTAATCAGTTTAATTAAGAGACAAAAATTTATTAATTTCTTGCCTGACTTGTTCATGTGGAATTCCCTTACCTTCGTGCAATTGTTTTAAACCTTTTTCAATATTTTTCCTTTCGGAATCAGACAACATATCCCACCAGTCAACGTCTTTGCTTAAAAGCATATTAAAATAAGCCTGAATTTTATCCAACACACTCACATCGTCAGTTTCATCAATGAGTTTATAAAGATTGGTTTTTATTTGAGTTGTATTCATCATTATAAAAAGTATCAAATTACAGAAAATTGAATTATGCCCATTTCAACAAATTCACGAATTACATCGGCATTACAAAATTACTAAATTCATTTCATTTATAAAATTTATTTAAGGATAGAGATTGTCATTTTCAAATTCCCTGATTAAACTGCAGCATTATTTTAAGAACAGGGAATACCCTCAATTTTAAATAAACTCACAACACCTCTTCCCTACCCTTCATTATGATAAGGTTCATTGCGGATGATGGTAAATGCCCTGTATAACTGTTCCGCAAAAAGCAAACGAATGATCTGATGTGAGAATGTCATTTTTGACAATGAAATTTTTGAATTTGCTCTTGAGTAAAGTTTTTCTGAAAAACCAAAAGGACCACCTACGATAAACACAAGATTTTTCACAGAACTATTCATCTTTTGTTGAATGAATGCAGAAAATTCCATTGATCTGTATTCATTTCCTTTTTCATCCAGAAGCACAACATGATCCTTTTCGTTTATTGATTTTAACTGCGCCTCCGCTTCTTTTTCTTTTACCTGTAAAGGGTTTAAACTTTTGGTATTTTTCAGATCAGGCAAAACCAAAGTTTCAAATTGGATGTAATGCTGCAATCGTTTTTCGAAAATTTTAAATCCCTCTTTGATGAAAGATTCTTCGGTTTTTCCAGTTAACATGAGAGTTATCTTCATTGTAGAAAAGGCTTGTTTTAGACCCTCCAAAATTAAAAATATTATTCTATCAGTATCACAAATTGAATTATTACATTTGCGTTGGTATTCTGTAAAGCATTATTTTTACCACGATATGATCATTGGCTCAATTTTTGCTTTTTCAATGAAGATTTCTTCGAGGTCACTTACTTCAAGGTCATAGTCGAACATTTTTTGCATAATGTTTCGCATATGAGGGTTTGCTCTGAGGTTGATCAACCCTCTTGTTAGAGCGTCTTCCTTTTTCTACCTGTGTCATTTCAGGTTTATATTTCCAGAAGTTTGCCATGAATGGTTCATAATCTGGGGATTCAAACACTTTGATTTCTGGTTCCTCATCAGATGACTTGTTTTTGTTCATTGATGTCTTTTGCAATGTATGTAGC
>Ga0118677_10003823_pt1 | contig 28046 bp, 26 predicted proteins | sample AliMusrvi5mmetaG_FD_86154 | JGI IMG/M metagenome (GOLD analysis project Ga0118677, IMG submission 86154) | reverse complement strand
CTTCACGGTCGCCGGGCGAAGGGGAAACGGGCGACCCCCGAGAGGTCGGATTTCACGTCGATGGCAGTGAAGCCGGAAGATTGGAGGAAACCCGTGACCTGGGATGCTTGGTCATGGCCGATTTCCAAAACCAGCCAGCCACTAGGTTGCAGGTGGTGGAAGGCGGCCGGGATGAAGCGCCGGATCAATTCGAGCCCGTCCGGCCCGCCAAACAAGGCGAGTGAGGGATCGTGCGCCACTTCGCGGGCCAACGTGGCACGTTCGCTTTCCGCGACATACGGGAGGTTGGCGACGATGCCGTCGAACACGCCATCCACTGCGGCAAACAGGTCGCTTTCGATGAATCGGACGTTTCCGGTTTCCAGCAGGGTGGCGTTTTCGCGGGCCAGCGCCAGGGCGTCCGGCGAAACGTCGGCCAGGGTGATCTCCCATGCGGGGCGCTCGGAGGCGAGGGTCAGCCCCAGCACCCCGGACCCGCATCCCATGTCGAGGACCCGTTGGTTTTCCGGCAGGTCCCAGGTCAGGATCCACTCGGCGAGTTCCTCGCTCTCGGGCCGCGGAATCAGCGCCCGGGCGTCGGTCTTGAATTCGCGCTTGTGAAACGAGACGGTCCCCAACAAATGTTGCAGCGGGATGCCCTCGCCGCGTTTCTTGAGTGCCTCGCGCAGGGACACGAGATCGGCTTCCTCGATCACCCGGTCGAACTGGAGGTACAAATCCATGCGGGTGCAGCCGAGTTGGCGGGCGACGAGCAGTTGCATGTTCCGGCGGGCATCCTCGATGCCGCGCTTTTCCAGATAGCGCGTGCCGCCATCAATCGTTTCCAGAACCGTGCTCATAGCTTGAAAATAAGGGTATTTCTTGGCACTTTCCGATTACTTTCCGAATTTGTGGTTGACGCACCCCCGCGCAAATGCGAGAAAAACCGCGTGAAAAAGCTCATACCCCGAGAGTGGACGGACAGCAAGTCTGGGAAAACCTATTGGCGCGTTCGGTGGAACGACGTGAACGGAAAGGAAACGGTCAAGGTGTTCGGCAGCCTGGAGGAAGCCGATGATCATATCAAGATGCTTGCCCCATTGCGCAAAAAGTTCGCCAGGGCTGCGGCGGCGAATCAGGACGAAATCACCGGACTGGCGCTCTGGCGTGAATTCGTGGCGGGCGAGATGACCGCCGGCCGCGACGCGCCATCACTGCGAGACGTGCTCAAGCCCGCCGTCGAGCGGTTGCGCATCGGCCAATCATCGCCCCCGCTTGAAGAACTCATGGATCGTTTCTATGCGGCCAAGAAGGGGAAATCCTCGCTCTACCTGGCCGCGATCAAGAACAGATTGACCCGCTTCGCGTCCTACCTCGACAAGGCGGAGCCAGCCGGATCGGTGGCGGTGGAAGACGTGGAACGGGCGCTGGCATCCATGCAGGCGGGCGGGTTGTCGCCGCAAAGCGTGAAGGGCATCCGTTCCGCCGCATTTGGTTTGTTCGCATGGGCGATGAAGCGGAAGCTCGTCAAAACCAACCCGGTGGATGCCACCGAGGCGATTTCGGTAGACCAGGGGGAAGTGGGCATTTTCAGTCCATCGCAACTTGGCGCAATCCTCCGTACGGCTTTGAGGATCCAGCCGCGGGCGGTTCCGGCATTGGCTGTCTGGGCATTCTGCGGAGCGCGGCGGGCGGAAATCAATCGCCTGCATTTTGACAATTTCGACAGGGAGCGGAAAGAGTTGAGGATTTCGGCCCGGACAGCGAAGACCGGAAAAGCCCGATACGTTCCAATGCCACCCGCCTTGATCGCCTGGCTGGAAGCTGCGGAGCAGGCGGGCGCGGCACCGTTGGGGAAACTTGTTCCGGGGAAATCCGATGCGGCGTCCGAAGGCGTGTTGTTCCGCTGGCTGAACGATATCCGCGGCGAGGCGGGTTTGGACGGGTGGCCACACAACGCCCTTCGTCACAGCTTTGCCAGCTATGCGTGCGCGGATACGGACGATTACGCCCGGGTTGCCGCATGGCTTGGACATGCGGGCGGCACCGCGCTGCTTGAAGCCCGCTATCGCCACGCATGTCCGAAAGATTCCGGCAGCGCATGGTTCAATGTCTTTCCAACCGATCCGCCTCCGGCCGAGGAGACTGCCGAGAAGGCAGCCACCCGCAAAACCCGAGCCAAGAAATCCGCATGAAAAGGGCGACAGAAAAGAAACCAAGCGCCAAAGCGAAGCCTAACAAGGAACAATTCCACTTCTTTGATAGCGAAAACTTCTGGATTGCTCACGGTCTCAACGCCCAGCATTCAGGAATGCTTTTTTTCAGCAAGACAACCGAGGAATATAGTGTGATACCCGATGAATCTTCCATCCTGTTTCCAAGACTAGCCAGAGCACGATATACGTCCCAGGAGGCTTGTCCCTTAGATCAACACGGCAAACCGAAAGCCGAATTCTTGATCCTGCTAACAATCCGGGATCGGATTGCCACCACCGGCATTTCACGTTTCACGAAGGATAATTGGCTCTGGCGTCGGCACCTCCTCAGAGGATGGCTTCATGATGCGGAAAAGACGGCTGGTCTGACACCATCGGCAGAATTTCCGCAGGCACTTTCCGAAGTCGTGACAGATGATGAAAAATTCGAGAACTTCATAGGGAAGTGGCTGGTCGGCATAGTGTGCGGCGATGGTGCCGGCAAGAATCTCCATAGACTGGCATCCTGGATTGATCGGATTGAAAAACTCGAAGCGGAAGGTGTTCCGGCAAATTATCAAAGATTCTTTCGGGCCGTTGAGGAGGCAGCAAGAAACGCGCAAGGGATTCCAACGCAAAAGGCCGTGCGGACAATTTTTGAAAAGGGTTTGAGTGCCAACCAACTTGGGGCAGGGACTGAATTTGACACCCTCAAAACCCGGCTTGGTTATGAGTGGCTTCCAGCGGCAAAGAGGGAACCATCGCGACGGGCAAGATAGGTCAGGATTAGATCACCGATCTAAGACCGAGCCATCGTTTCGCGTTTTTTGGCTTCGTATGACGCATGGACTCACTCCATGACGAAAAACGGACGGGCCGGTCGGGTCTCCCTGCGAGGCAATTACTGGCGGAAACATCGGAACGAACTCCAGCGACAGGCCCCGCGCTTTTGAAGCGCAAAGGTCTGGCGGTGGCTTTGGATTGTTCCCTTCGCACAATCGACAACCTCCAGGCCAACGGCTTGCCGTGCTTGCGGATCGGCAAGTCGCGACGGTTCATTTTAACAGAAGTCGTCGCATGGCTCCGCCGCAAAGGTGCCACGCTATGAACCCGACCGTGCACGAACGAGGCGGCCCCCGGCCAGGAACCGCCCCGAATCAATCGAACTGCCGGCAGCATGCCGCAAACGGCACCCGCTTTCAAGCGGAAACCCTCGCCGTTTTGCGTAGCCGCTTGCCTGAGTATCTCGCCGCCCGAGGCGTTGAACTTCGCAAGTGTGGCACGCGCCTTGTCGGGCGATGCCCGGTGCATCATGATTCAAACCCGAGCTTTGCCGTTTACGGTGCCAATCATGAGAACTGCGGCTGTTACCCGTGCGGATTCGATGGCGACGTGTTCGCCTTGTCGCAATGGCTGGGCCGTTCCTCGACCTTTCCCAAGGCCGTGCAAGACGTCGCCGCCGTGCTTGGGGTGTATCTGCCAGACTCACCTGCAGACCGCGCCACAGGGCCAGCTACGGCACGGCACAGGCCAGCCAGGCAACCCGAGCAACCTTTCACGCTTTGCGATAGCGACCGGGAGAAAATCCGCCTTGCGCGTCTGGCGTTTGATGATGCTTTCGACGCTGGCGAGGAAATCATTGACCGCATAGCCGCAAGCCTTGGCCTTGACCGCGAAACCTTACGCTACGCCGCGTGGGGAAGCTCCGGGCTTGGCTTGGCCAGTGGAGGCTATGGCAAACCGGTTTGGCTTTGCCATGCCTATCCGCACGGGTTGAAATGGCGCAACCCGAACCCTAACGGCACGCCGCGTTTCCGGTGGATTGTCGGCAGGCCAGCCGAACCTTGGCGGATGAAATGGGTGAAGCCCGAAACCCGCACGGTCTATCTAACCGAGGGGGAAAGCGATTGTCTCGCTTTGATTGCCGCCGGTTTAGAATCCGATGGAACCGCCGCTTGTGTCGCCAGCCCTGGCACCGGCTTTTCCCGCGAGTGGGTGCCGCTCTTCATAGGCAAGCGGGTTGTGATTTGTTTCGACCTCGACCAGCACGGCCAAGCCGCCGCCGCCAAGGTTGCCGGGTGGCTCAAAGGCACCGCCGCAGAAATTTCAATCTGGAAAGGAACCGCAAGCAATGAGTGAAGCCGCCAAAGTCAAAGACGCCCGCGAGTTTCGCAACCGTCACGGCGATGAGGAAACCCGGCGATCCGTGGAAAACGCGGCACCGTTCACGCCAGAGGCCGCCAGCAACGGCCATGCGCCGCATGAGGCGCAACCGCCGCCCAAGCCCGAGCGCAGGCCCCTCGCCGCTTTCCTTGTAAACCATTCCGATACCCTTGGCATGTCATGGCAGGAAATCGACGGATTGCGGCCGCCTTTTGTGATAGATGGATTCGTTAGGCGCGGGGAGGTTTTGCTACTTGGAGCGGAAAGCAAGAGCCGCAAGTCATGGCTGGCACAGGATGCCGGGTTTGCTGTTGCCGCAGGTTCGCCTTGGCTTGCCGATGGCGATGGCGAAAACGGTTTCACAACCGCGCAAGGCAACGTGCATGTGATAGACCTGGAGCTAAACCCCGGAGAAATGCGCTATCGGTTTGCAAAAGCCCGAGGGAACCGCTTCGCCGACTGCCCCAAGGTTGCCGCCGCTGTGACCTCCAAGGTTGCCGCCTATTCGCTCGACGGGTTGAACGTCGCCGACATCCTGCCATTGCTGGAAGAGTTGAAAGGCACGGTGCAACCCGGCGACTTGGTGATTGTCGATTGTCTCTATCGGCTTTGCCCCGATGGCAACGACGTTGTGCCGCTCGCTGCAATCCTTGAAACCGTCAAGCGGTTTGCCAGCGATACTCAGGCCGGGGTGATCCTTGTTGACCACTTCCGCAAGGCCGGTGACGACAAGGCCCGCAACCGGTTCAACGGTTCATTCGTGAAACAGGCCAGCGCAAGCACCCTGGTTGCCGTGGAAGTGACCGCCGATGACATGCTTGTCTTGAACATCGACGCCCGGACGTTCTACGGGTGCGGGAAAGTTCATGCCCGGTTCAACCTCGACAATTACACCTTTGAGCGGATACCCGATGCCGACATTGAAGCCGCCCGACAAAGCAAGGTGAAAGCCGAGGCCGAGGGGTGGATTCTGGCAATCTGGAAGTCCCGCCAGCTTGGCTACCACGCAACCGCCGCCGATGGAGTTGAAAAATGGAAGCTCACCCGCCAAGCCGCAAGCAACCGGTTCAAGAAGCTGGAAACCGCCGGATTCGTCGCCCGTGCCGAGTCGCAAGCGGGCCAATCGGTGAAGTGGGTTTTGACTACGGAAGGCGGGGAAATGGTAAAAACCGCCCTTAACTTGCACCCCGGCTTGCACTCATGAACTCTAACCCTACTGCCACAAGGGAAAGCGGGGGGTGCAAGCCACTTGCACCCGCACTTGCACCGGCCAAAACCGAATGCGTGCATGCAAGGGCCGATTCAGAGGCCCTGCTTGCACCGTTTGGGGGGGTGCAAGCGCAAGTTTACCTATAGGACTTGCACCCCTACCACTTGCACCCCCCTTTGACCCGCTGGCAAGGCCCGGACTTGTGCGGATTTTGCTAGGCCCGACAGCAAGCCAAGTGCTCACCGCAACCGGGGAAAAGGTGTTCGCCCTTGTTGCCAGTGAAACCTACCCCGGCGACCCGTCCCGGTGGGTGATTCTCGTGGTACCCGTCCCACTCGACGTTGCCCGCCAAGCTGCGTCCGTGGCACTTGGCAGGATGATAGCAACCAAGCCACGCAAGCCCACACAAGCCATCCGCAAAGGCACCGCCGCCCCCACCGGGCCGCGATGGATCGGAAAGCGGACGGGACAATCACCGGCCAAGGAAAGGGGCACCCATGCGGACACCACGACAGCGGCATCCACCACCGGGCGGGGATGGGACATGAGGTGACGGGGGCAGCCCCCCCACGCCGCCCGTCCGGGTGGCAGGTGGGCGCAACGGGCAGGCCAGCACGCGTAGCCGTTGCCTGAAAAGGAACCGGATTTTCGCTTTTGTGCAAGTTCCAAGTGGACAACCGCCGGTCTTGTTGAAAGGATCGAAATCAAGTGAGCGAGTACTCGGCCAACCTCAAAAACGCGGTTTCCGCCCGCCATGGGTGCGGGTGCGTGTATTCAGAAACCAGAGAACCGCGTTACCTGGCGGTCCTGAGAATCCCCCCGGTCAATGACCCGTCAGAAGCGAGCGGGGCCGCTGTCGCCTCGGCGAAATTCAGATAGACAGGGTAATGACACTGTTCGGCAGAGAATTGAAATATGAGTTACGTCCCAAAACCAATTAGCAGTGACGAGTTTCAAAAACTCTCCCAAGATTCCGGTATGATTGATCCAGTATGGGACCAGTATTTCTACACGCCCTTAATGTCTGTGCTAGAAGCGTGCGGTAAGAAGTATCATTCAAAATCGCGTCCTGAATATTTCGGCGACGCTCGCGGCTTTGCCACCAAACTTTGGGAATGCCACGACGAAGAGGAAATGAAGTCTCTTGTGGCAATCTTTGAAGAAGGTGCCGCCCAGTTCGCCTACGTACTAAACGTAACAGCTTTCGCAATGCTTCCACGACACCGGGAGATGCCGCTAGGAGTCGAACCACTACCAGAGAAGCCGTTTTCTGCTTTGGCTTTCCGGGGATTGGAGTGGCTTGATGACATTGAAGCAGGAAGTCCAGGAAAGACACTGCCGCGCCTATGAATCCAAAATCAAAGAGCCGGAGGCGTGGCTGCTCGACTGGCATTAGCTTCTTAGTTTCGTTACTCATGACTTTTCCTTTCGCTGCCAGCGGCAGCACATGATTCGTTTCGGAAGACAAATCAAGCCCACCATGTTCGACGACATAAATGACCCCGTGAGATTCAAGGCACTGGTGGCGATCAAGTGGCAAGGCGAGTATTTGCAGGTAGTGTGCAATGCGTATTTTCGTGATGATGGTGAGGCAGTATTCATGATTGGTCGTCATTTGCTTCCTGATGGGGAAGAGTTTGCAGGAGGGGCACACGCGATTGATTACATCTGTCCACCGGATTCGATGAAGCGGGTTTCCGGCGAAGAATACCGTTATCTTGGCACCATACTTGTGGATTTGGATGCAACTCAATCTTGGCCTCGGGCCTCGCCCACAGAACCGTCATCCCCGGATTCCGAAGCCGAGACATCTTGATTGCTGATTCCTCGTTCCTCGCCTTAACCAAGTCATAGACCAATTTTCCACTCCCGCTTAAGACCACCCGAAATGAAGATTCCGAACATGTCATGCCACGCAACCTGCCTTCTGGAGGGCAATCGTGTTTATATGCGGTTTCCATGGGTGACGGTTTTTCAAAAACGCATCAACGTATCATGATGCGTCGATACGTCAAGATCCTTTCCCTGTATCCTTTCCCTGTATTTGCGCTCAGGACGCCCCTGGATTGGCTGAGCCCCGTTTCCGCTGCACAACATGCCCCATAACGGACCCAGGAGGGACCAATTAATCGTTACCCTAAAACCGGCGGGTGGAGGGCCGGGATGCCCCGTGGTTGCGGGAGAATCGGTTGGCTGAAGAAATAACTGCTAGGGACCGAGAAACCATTTGATTAGATGGGCCGTTAGAGCGAACACCGCCGACATGGAAACAAAGCCATGCCCCACCGCCGTCCCGGTCGCCATTCTGGTCCGGGTGTCCTCCAAGCGTCAGGAAACCGAACGCCAGGTTCACGAGCTTCGTGCGGTGGCCGAGGCGCGGGGGTGGTCGGTGCTGGAGGTCATCGAGGAGGACGGCGTGTCGGGCGCGGCGAAGGATGCCGACCGGCACGGTCTGGCGCGGGTGGAGGCGCTGGCGGCGGCGGGTGTGATTCGCAAGGTCCTGGTGCATGAGGTTTCGCGGGTGGGCCGCCGCCCGGCGGTGGTGCATGCGTTCGTGGAGCGGTTGCTGGAGGCCAAGGTGTCGCTCTACTGGCACGCGCAGCGGATCGAGACCATGCTCGATGGCGGCAAGCGCAACCCTGCGGCCGGAATGATGCTTGCGGTTCTGGCGGAAATGGCGCTGGCGGAACGCGAGACCCTGCGCGAGCGGATCCTGTCCGGGCTGGAAAACGCCCGCAGGCGTGGCCGGAAGCTCGGGCGACCGGTGGGCACGGTGATGACGCGGGAGCATCTCTTGGAACGCCACAGCGCCATCGTACGGCTCCTGCGTGCCGGCAAGAGCCTGCGGGACGTGGCGGCCCGGACGGGCAAGGGCCTGACCACGGTCAAGCGGATCCGGGCGGCGATGCTGGCGGTCTCTCCTGCCGCTTGATGTCGGGGTGGCAGCCGCGGGCGCGCGTTTTGCATCTGGGAACCACCGGCAAATCTGTGATATGCCGCCCGCCTCCCAAAAGATTTCCCTTGCCCGTGATCCGGGGCGAGAGCGGTTGCGAGGGACGCCCGGCCCTTGGAAACGGAGGTTGGGCTGACCGCGTTCAGGATGACTGGGAGGGGCCGACTGTGGCGATGTGCCGCCACGTTGATGGACAAGCTAACCGCCGCCATCCCGGAGCCTCTGAAGAATAAAAAACAGGGGACTTGTCAGAAGCGAATGAATCCGCTTGGTTGGTCTTGTCCGAAGAAATTCGGATCGGGGCGTAAGAACCCCGCAGTAAGCGGCAGGCGTTGGCCGAAACAGCGCCGCCTCCAGACCGAAGGGTCGGGGAGGCGGTGGCGCATGTCCAGGCTTCCCTCTCGGGGGCGGCTAAAGGCCCCCGCGCTCGTCTTACTGCGGGTTCTTAACTCCCCGGCCACCTTGGGAAACCAGGGTGGCTGGTTTTGAGAAAATTGCCATCATGTCAAATCCACCAATCGGCTCCTGGCTATCCGAGGTTCTTGCCGAGGGATCGTGCGATCTCTTCATGGTATTCTGGCACCACTATTCCTGCGGAAGCTACACCCATACTTCCGGCCATGGGATTTTCTTCGATCTTGATGACGCCATCGACTACGCGGTGGCTCTCGTCCGGCGGGCGGAGGCGGAGAAAAGCCCCATAGACCAGGGTGTTTTTGACGAACTGGAAAATGGGACCCGAGCGTCAGACATAACCTGCAATTGGGACAGTCGGGATTTGGATATCGTGGACAAATCCGGGACGCGCATATTCCATAAGGTTTCCAGATGGAGGTTCTCCAAAGAAGACATGACGGCCAGGATGTATTTTGAATGCGACACCCCGGAGCTGATACGGATGGACATTGAGTTTGATGCCAAGAACAGGTCCTCTTCCGCCTAGCGATTTTCCAATTCTGAACCATTCACTGAATGCGGATTTCGCTGCGTTGCCAAAGGATCATATTACCCAACCAATCATTCCCATGAGTTTTCTAGGAAAACTTTTCGGCGGCAAAAAGAAGCCGACCCTCGCGACCATTTCCGACATGGTTCCTGGCGGGATCAAAGCTGTCGAGACGAGACCCCTTCACGAGTGCAAACAGATAAGTGCCTACGTCGTTTTCGACCAGAACACCGATGCGGCGGTGGTTTACCTCGATGTGCCGCTCGCTTGGATTGATGAGATGAAGCTGACCAACCTCGGGTTTCAGCTCCTATTCGACGAGGAAGGTCTCAAAAACAACTCCCAGATGGATACTCCCCAGTTGGTGTCTTCGGGCACAAGGCTGTCTTTCAACCGATATACATCCATGCGTTTCCTGCTGATGTCCTCCACAAACCAAGCGACCCATATCACCATTCCCTGGCCACCCCACGCCTTCGACGAATTCTCGCGGAAACGCCCCGTTCTCTTCGTCAGTCTTCGGGATGCCACGCATCACCTCAACGGGTCCCTTGATTCCAGAAATCGGGAATACCTTTACGATAGATATGTGAAGCGGGTTTTCCGCTAAATCAGGCGAAAACGAAGATAGACTCTATCAATTATAAATATGATCGCGCATCTGAAATTGAATCGAATGGAACTCCTTCAGGCTTGTAAACCTTTGAACGTCGCGATGCGACTTGTCCCATGCATGTCAACACTGCTTGTAACCCTGGCAATGCTCATTGTCGGATTGTGCGGCAGCAGCCCGGCAGCCCCCGAAGAGGTTCCAACGATTTCAGCCGAAAAGCTTGAAAGAGTGCGAAGGGACGCTGAACAAGGAATAGCCGAAGCCCAAAGTTACCTCGGAGCTTGTTACGATACCGGCACTGGAGTGACCAGAGATTTTTCCGAGGCGGTCAAATGGTATCGCAAAGCCGCAAACCAAGGACTTTCTGCTGCCCAATTGTTCCTTGGGGAATGCTATGTCAAGGGCACAGGCGTACAGAAGGATGATGCCGAGGCGTTTAAATGGTATCACAAGGCCGCTCAACAAGGATATGCCGCAGCGCAAGTCATGGTCGGAGCTTGCTACTCCCAAGGCATAGGCGTGCCCAAAGACAATGTGACTGCCTACATGTGGGCTGCCTTAGCCGCCACAGCAGGAACCCACGACGCCAAAGAACTTCGGGAAGAAATATCGAAACAAATGACGAACGAGCAAATTGCAGAAGCACAACGAATGATCCGGCAATGGAAACCCACGGTCCAAAACTCTCTGTTCCTACCCGGTGAATTCAAATCCGCAGAAGGTGGATTCTTAGTGCGGACTCCTGCAACTCTCAAAGAAAGCACCACCACAAAGAAAGTTGTGATATCAAGCGGAGGTCAATCCTATGACATAACAACCCACATATTCAGCGGCAAACAAGGCGATGTCATATACTTGGTTTCCTATGCCGATTTTCCTGAATGGATATTCAAATTAGGCGAGCCGGCAGCAATCACCGAACAATTGCTCAACCGCTCTGGATTAGCCGCAGAGACGCTTACAAACAGCAAGTTGCTGCTGGAAACCAAGATCACTCTAGGACGATATCCGGGACATGAAGTCCTTGCCGAATGTCAGGAACAAGGTCAAAAAGCCCTAATGAAGGTGCGTAACTATATCGTGAATCGACGACACTACCAAGTGATGACGCTTGTTCCAAAAGGCAAAGGGGAAATGATCGACACGAACGCTTTCCTGGATTCTTTCCAACTGCTCAAATAAGGGTATTTCTCAAAACTCGCTGACTATATGAAAGCCGTTGTTGTATCAATCGTGGGTTCTATTGCTGGTGCCATGGCATTCGCTGTCGTCGGGTTTCTCTTTGGACAAGCAATGACTCTCAAGAGATTTATTTCTGCGTTTGTTGTGTTCTTAATTTTCAACGGTCTCAAATCGCTCAAACAACATAGATATGACAAATGAAAATCAAATTCAAATGTGATGGGTGCGGCAAGGTTCTTGTCGCACAAACGGGCCAAGCTGGAAACGTTTCATGCTGCCCGAAATGCGGGTCGCCTGTAAAGATCCCGTTTCCGGGTCTCGCAAGACTTCCATACGTCGGGTTGCAACTTCTGGCATGGGGAGTGTTCTTGCTTTTCGCTTTCGGAATGAAGGCATGCCCCGAATTCCTGCTCGTCATAATGTTTACCGCTTCTATCGCCTTGGCATACCAAAGGCTACTGAACATCGGGTATCCTGTTGGAATGAGTTGGGCCGGAAGCATTCCGTTGAGCTTTTTATATTTCGCCGTTGAGAAGCCAGGAGCGTCGCAGACCCGAGCAAAGCCTGGGTTCATCCACTACTTGCTAGCTTCTCTCATTCTGTTCATAGGATTCCTAGTTTGCTGGGTTATACTTCTGAAATCACTCTAGATCTTAAACCTGAAATTGTTATGAAATACCTACAAATCGTTGGGACCGTGATTTGCGTGCTACTTACCGTGATTGCCGTGGAGTTGAAGAACCTGAAACCCATCACCATGAGCGAATACAGGGAAACGCTAAAAAAACTGGGTGACGGGACCAAAGCGTATAACATGCTTCCGGCCGTCGCCGTCACCCCGGAAGTTTCCATCGTGCACGAATACAACATCCAAAATCCACCTCCATGAACAAAATCAAATTCAAGTGCGAAGGATGCGGCAAGACCCTCTCGGCATCCGGCAACCAATCCGGCGAAACCCTCCCATGCCCGAAATGCGGGACCTTGCTGGTTGTTCCATTCGGAGGCATCGGCCTGATACCCTACGCCGTGATGTTCCTCACGACGTTCGTCGCATACTTCTTCGTCAAGTCCGCTGGGGCACCGCCCGCCACCGCTTGGCTATTGTTTGCGGTTCACGCGTTCCTCAACTATCAGCGGGCCGTCAATATCGGCCATTCCGATAGAGCTTGCGCCGTGTCGTGCGCCATGGCGATGATTCCCCTGAGTTTCTTCTATTTCGTCGCCAGGGGAACCGGTGCGGCCAAGAGGAAGGCCGGCGCGAATGTCGGATGAGCGGTGGATGTTCATGACACGGTTTGGTTGTTTGTGCTGGACGGCAGGGGACGGATTGACCCATGGTAGGCGGTGTTATGAAAATCATCAAGACGGTTGTTTTGCAGGGTTTGGTTTGTTTCGGACTCCTTGCGTTCATAAAGGTGCTATTCACGCCATCCACCGGCTACCTGGTGCCGCTCATCGACGACAACGGATTCGCGCACGGCTATTATTACAGGGTGGAAAGCTGGTGGGGACTTTCGCGGCACGATTACAGCACCAGCACGGGGCCAGACGGATTCAAATACTTCACGAGCAAGGAAGGACATGGCAAGAACGTTCCTGAAGACGCTTTCGAGAAATGGTGACCGGCCCGGCGATTTCAGGTAGGGGGCGGGGGTCGTTGGCTTCTGCGATTGCGGGTATCGGGAAGAGATTCATTTCCACCGGCTGAGTCCAACCGGTGCCGGGTGATGGCCATTTCCGTTCGTGGGACTGCCGTTGTTCCCGTTTCCATTCTGGCAGCAGGAGGCAACGGCTCGATTCTGCCTTCCCCTCATTCTATTCGGTGAACGCAATCCGCGTCTTCAACGTCACCCAGGAGGTTCTCAACCGTAAAGGACCTTGAGATCATCACCGATATTTCCTGGATTCCATTTCCAATCGCAAACGGCTCAATTCGCCGTTCTGTTGACGCAGTTCCTGAATAATTTGCTGTTGATCGATGGCGTTAAGACTTCTCTGGTATTCGGCTTCCGTGGCAGCGTGTTCCGTAGCCGCTTCGCTTGCAGTCATGGAACCAGCTCTCAACCGAATGTTAATGTCCCGATTGGCAAATAGTTTGTTCATCTCGGCGATTGCTTGAGGATCACCACTTCTTGCCCTGGTTTGAAGTTTCGGATCTACTCCTGCCTCTCCTATTCGGACTCTTTCGAGAAAGTCATCTAACACCGGGTTGCCGCTCGATCGTTTGGGATAATTGTAGTCTGGTTTCGGTGGCTCGACTTTCGTTTGGAGTTTTTGAAGTTCGGCTAGCGGAACATTGCTGACTTTCGGGGTGGCCGTAACGATGGCTTGCTGTCTTTTCGCTTCAGCCACCAATGCGGCGTTCTGCTTTTGGAGCGCTTGGACCTGGCTTGCGAGCGCTGCCGCCTTTTCGTTGGCCGCCAGTGTTTCTTGAGAAATAGCATTGTCGGGCAGCCCGTGTCCCGGTGCCATGGGTGCGGTTTTCCCATCAATACAGACGGTGACCTTGATTCCTTTGTAATACATGTCTTTGGCTAATTCATCGGCATATTTCATCAGGCATGCAGGATCTTTTAACTCCGGTTCTTCATGCACTCTGGCTTCCCTGATTATCAGGTCCAGCTTGTCGCTCATTTTTGAAGGCTGGGTGGTGAGGTCGGGATACTTCTTTTCGACCAGGTCAACGGTTTCGGTGTACTTCCGCGCATACTCCTCTTGCGCTTTGGTCGGCGTCGCGGCGAGTGGATTGCTCGGGACTGATTGCACGGCAGACGAATCAGCCTTTTGTGACTTTGGGGACTCAGTATCGGGTGGCCTTTTGATGGCTTCGGGGATGCCTTGGATGGCAATTTGGGGAATCACGATGTGCCCGGCTGGAGCTGGAATTGGTTTGAGTTGGCTGGCAGGTCGGGTTGTGTCTTCGGCGCTCGCGTCGCGAGCGAATGCTGTAAGCAGAATGCCAATTGCGATTGCATTCACGGTTTTCATGGTGACTCATAACAGGCCAGCCGTCGGAACATGTCGAGAAATAAATGCACACGCCCCTCGCGGGTGTTTGGAGTTTCCCCCCGCCCTCCGGGTTATTGGTTCTTTCAACGGGCTTCACCCCGAAAGCAAACCCTGGAAGCAGTCAACGTTGCCGTTCACGGCGGAGCACCCGCCAGTGGCATTTCCCTTTCCCCGCATTTGCGCTCAGGATGTCCCACAATCGCGGGGGCGGGTTTCCGCTGCCCATCGCCGCTCTCGCCGCCAGAAGCCTCCTTGCGTGGCGCTGGCGCGGCAGGTGGGGCGTTCAAGAGAACAACGGGGCGAATCGAGAGTGTGACTTTGCGGGAAGCGCCATCACGGCGCTTGTTCTGCCCTCCACGCCCACCGGTTCAATCCGGCCGGCTGCGGTTGATGGCCATTGGCGTTGGAGCGGCCATTGCCGTTCGTATGGCCGTTGCCGTCGGTCGCCGGATCGCTGCGGTGGCGCAGTTGGGCGGACAGGTTGAGGGCACTCACGACGTGCGCGGCCCGCTCGCGGATGTCGAGCAGGGTTTCGGGTCCGGTTTCCACGACCACTTGGTCGGGCGCGAAATGGCCGGCGAGTTTGCTGTCGAGTTCCAGAGCGCGGAGCTTGTCGTAACCCTTCACGCGGATTTGCCAGACCTCGGGATCGTCCACCTCGTTTCCACCGGGTGACCGTCCACGTTTCAGCTTTCCGCGGGCACCGCCGGAAACTTTCAGCCGGACGTATTCGGCGCACAGCGGCGATTCCGGCCCAAGTTGGCCGATGGGCGTTCGGACGATTTCCGCCAGGATCCGGCGCTTGGCATCGAGCGTCAACAGGCATTCTTCAGTCTGCGGCTTGCGGAGTTCGGCGATTCTCGCCTTCACGTTAGCAAAAGTAAGCAGTCGCGAGGCGTTCACTTTGGCCACCTCGCTTGAAACCGCGAACCCGGCCTTGATGTACGCCGGGCCGGCCGCCATCCCGCTTGCCACCAATTCGGCGAAGCGTGCTTGTCGGGTATTGAGGGGCTTGTTCATGCGTTCCATCTGGAGAGACTGCCGGCCTGTCCGTTGCCGTGACCGTTGCCGTTGCCGTTGCCGTTGGTGTTGGTGTTGGTGTTGGTGTTGCCATTCGTGTTGGTGTTGCCATTGGTGTTGCCGTTGTCGCTGGGTGTCGGTGTGGTCCTGGCGGCGAGCATTCGCGCCCGCAGGTCGAGGGCGCTGACCATTTTGTCGGCCCGCTCCTTGATCGCGTCCAGAGTCTTCGGGCCGGTGTTCATCTCCACCTTGTCAGGCGCGAAGAATCCGGCCAGCTTGGCGTCGAGTTCCACGGCTCGCAGTTTGTCCTGGGTTTTCTCGCCGCTGCTCTCGATCACGCCTTGCAGGAATTCCCGGTGTTTGTCTTTGGTCATCAAGAGCTTTCTGGTCACCGGCTTGCGCAGTTCGGCAATTCTGGCTTGCAGGTAAGGATTTGTAAGGGATTCGCACGCGTTCGCCTTCGCCACGCTTCGCGAGACGCTTGGGTACACCTGTAACCATGCTTCTACTCCCGTGCGTCCACTGGCCACCAATTCCGCGAATCGCTGCTGCCTGACCGTGAGCGGGCGTTGCTTGATGGGTTTCTTCGGCTTGGTCGGTGTCGTCTTCATGGCTTCAGGGTAGCGGACGGCACTGCCCCCGCAAGGGGCGCATGGCAAATATCAGACCAGGCGGTCCGCGAGGAGTGCGTGTTCCAAAACTCCATGATCCGCATTTCAAGCCGGGTTTCGTCGTCCGGGCCGGTTGGTTGGGCGTGACCCGCCGTGGCGTCGGTCATCGGCGCGATTGTCAGAAGAAAGGCAAGCATGATATGTCTGGACGTATTGGTGTTCATCGGGGCCGACCATAGCGCCGCAGACGGACCGAGTGTAAGGGGCGCATCGGATGAACAACGGGCCGGGAGCCACGCCACGCCACCGCAACGTTTTCCACCAGCGCCGACCGTAACGGTGCGCGTACCACTGGAAAGGTTCGGCCACCGGAGATCCCGGCAAGAACGGGCGCGGGCTAGAGTCCGGGGAGTCTCCTGGTTCTCACCCCCAACCCCAGGGGAGAATGTTCCAGCGGTGCATGGAATCCATCGTGAGCGGCGTGGCCGGGGGGATGTCAGAACATGCCGAAAAGGCACTTTCCGTTTCCTTTCCGTTTGGTGGTGCATTTTTGGGTGTTTTTTTGCGTTTCCGGCATCTTGGTCTAACTGCTGAGAATCGCTGCAAGCCTTGTATTTACTAGGGATTTTCGCATTTTTCCCGCCGGGTACAAGCTCTAGCGATACGGTTTCCAGAACCGTGCTCATGAATGCGCACCCACCCTGAACCAGTCGGCCCCAGCCGCCAAGACCTATGATCAGGTAAATGCCCGGATCGCGAGTCTCCCCACTAACTTGAAATGCACTGCTCATTTCCAGCGGGTTGCGAAATGGGCTTGATGTCTTTGTCTTGGTCGCGGAGCGACCCAATGATGGTAGCCGTGGGTTTCAACCCACGGTCAGCACGGCCCAAAAAAACCACCCGCGTCGCAGCGCGACGCATGAATCCGTGAGCGGAGCAATGACACCGATCCTGTTCAGCCGTCGCTCCGCGACGGAATGGATTCTTGTGGTCGCCGGAGTCCGTGGGTTGAAACCCACGGCTACCATCGAAGCATCGCTCCGCGATGGTTTTGCATGCGTCGTCGCCGCCGCCCTCCCAAGTTACTCCCGTGTTTGTCCGCCAACGCGCGGTGGATGCTCCAGACTCGCCCGCCCATGATCAGAGAAGGCATGGAGCCGGAAGCGCGTTTCTTTCGCACCCTAAACCATGGAGTGCGGCGGGAAGCGAAGCGCCACGCCGCTTTGGCTGGGAACCGCGCCCGATGACCGCCGGCTGAACCACGGTCATCCGCCGCCCCGGCCATTCCCTCGTGTTTGGAGCGCAGCTGATTGCACGAGTAACGGTTGCCACCAGCCAAAGCGGTGTCGCCCTGCGGTTGCCACCGCACTCCATGGGCATGCGGACAGAATGTCCGCGGTCCCGGACACCGCCCAGTGCAACTTATTTAGGAAAACCTTATGATCGGTCGAAATATTTTCCCCTAATAGCGCGAAGCGCCGGAAAATCCCTATCTGACGGGGATTCGGCGGCGACGGGATGGCTTCAGACACCCCCTGCCGATAGCGGAATCAACGGAATCTCTTGACCTTTCTAAGCGGTTGAGGGTAAAAGTCAAAAACCTAATGGATTTTTTCTCGTGAGTCGGACGCACCGTCCGTCCCCGTGTAACAGGAATCCACCGCCACCCCCAACTCCATGACTTATGAAATCCCCCCGGCAATCCGCCTACCCACTGGCCGCCATCAGCCTGGCGATCGTTCTATCGACCATTGACACCCTGACACTCGATGCGGCGGTGACCCTCACTGGCAGTGATGCCTTCGAGACCTCGGTTCCTCCGACCGGTGATCTCATCGTGACCGGCGACCTCAGCATCCTGAAGGGAATCGACTTCGGCACCGCGGCGGCCCACCCGGCGCTCAGCGCGGTGCAGATCAACTATTTCGGGGCCGGCGAGAATGCGGCCAAGTTCGATTTGACCGACCCGTTGGGGACCATCCAATGGCGGGACAACCTGGTTGCCGCGGCCAAGGACAAGATGAAACTCGATGGAGGCAATCTGCTGACCCTCTACAAATCCGATGGCACGGGAGTGGGCGTCCTCCTCGATCCCAACACCGGCCAGATCCAACTGACGGGAACCGGCGCTGGAATCTATGCGGGCGGCAACCCGGTTTTCACCATCGGATCAAGCGGCAACCTGGTGGTTGGCAACAGGCCGTTGAGCCTGGGCAACACGACTGCCTCCGGTTCGTCAAGCACCGGAGCGCTGACCGTCGCGGGCGGAATCGGTGTGGCGATGGACTCCTTTATCAACGGCATCAGGGTGGGACGCGGCGGCGGCAACGTGACCAGCAACACCGCCTACGGCTCTTATGCTCTTCAGTGCGACACCACCGGTGGCTACAACACGGCTTCCGGATATTTCGCGCTCTATGGCAACACCACGGGATATAACAATACCGCGGCCGGGGCCTTCACGCTTTACCGCAATACCACGGGAGGCTCCAATACCGCTACCGGTTATTATTCGCTCTATGGCAACACCACGGGAGGCTCCAATACAGCCGCAGGGTCTTATTCCCTGTATGGCAATACCACGGGATGTGACAATACTGCTACCGGTTATTATTCGCTCTATGGCAACACCACGGGATACTACAATACAGCCGCCGGAGCCTACACGCTTTACCGCAATACCACGGGAGGTTCCAATACCGCTGCCGGTTATTGTTCGCTGTATGGTAACACCACGGGGTACTCCAATACCGCCGCAGGTTATTATTCGCTCCATGCCAACACCACGGGGTACTCCAATACCGCCGCCGGTTGTTTATCGCTCTATGCCAACACCACGGGAGGTTCCAATACCGCTGCCGGTTACTTTTCGCTGTATGGTAACACCACGGGATATTCCAATACCGCCGCAGGAGCCTACACGCTTTACCGCAATACCACGGGAGGTTCCAATACCGCTGCCGGGTCTTATTCGCTGTATGGTAACACCACGGGATATTCCAATACCGCTGCCGGATATTATTCGCTGTATGGTAACACCACGGGATATTCCAATACCGCGGCCGGATATTATTCGCTTTATTCCAATTCCACGGGGGCCAGCAACACCGCCCTCGGCTCATATTCGCTTGGATGCATCACCACCGGATCATCCAACGTGGCCATCGGACCTTATGCGGGATATTGTCAAGCGAACGGCAGCGCCCTGACCGCCACGAACAGCAGCGTTTACATCGGCTCCAATGCCTGCGGGTTCTCCAACCTTGACCAGAATTCCATCGTCATCGGCAGCGGGGCCACCGGCGAAGGCGCCAACACCACTGTCATCGGCAATAGCGCCACCACCAAGACCCACCTCTACGGCACGGTCAACGCCAGCGGATTCACGGTGAACAACCAACCCGTGCTGACACCATCCTACGGGCAGAGTTGCACACTCTCGGGCAACGCGATTCTCGCCATTGGAAACTATGCGTCCGCCACCCAATCTGGTGCTATTGCCATGGGCACGTATGCGCAGGCATCAGGTTATGATTCGATCGCCCTGGGATCGTATTCGACATGTTCGGATACCTCAAACGGGAGCATTGCGATGACGGGGGGCATGACAACCCATGGTTATTCCTTTGCGGCGGGATATGGCATGGCAAACGGTGATCTCAGCATGGCTGTCGGCATTGGCGTAGCGGATGGCAATTCGTCGATCGCCCTCGGAGGATATGACTACCAATACGGAAACTGGCCTGGCAACCACAGCGCCGGGGATAACTCGGTGACTCTCGGAGGTGTCGGGAACCAGGCGTTGGGATTCTCGAGTGTTGCTTCGGGATTCTGGACCAAAGCATCGGCGAGCCAGGCGTTGGCCCTGGGTTCCCTCAATCTCGGTTCAGCCACCAGTGCCGATTCATGGGTGGAAACGGATCCCTTGTTAGAGCTGGGCAACGGCAATGCTCCGAGGAGCTGGGTAGAACCGGACGCGGTCAACCGCTCCAACGCAATCACCACACTCAAAAACGGTCAGACAACGCTTACCAACAAGGCCTGGAAAGCGAATGGGTTGGCACCGCTCGCGGATCCGGGATTGGACACCGCCAGCGGTGGGGAGGCTCTGGTAGTGGAAGGCCACACCCGGCTGAAAGGCAAGGTTATCATCGAGCAGGCCCAAGGGGACATCTCCATGGGAATCTACGGCCCGTAATCCCGTGAGCACCACCACAACTATCGGCATCCTACTCTCCCCCTGCGATGAATGCCTACCTTCGTTCCGCCCCCATCGTTCTGTTAGCCCTGCTGGTTCCGGTCCAAGGCGATCCTCCCCAGTGGTGGCAGAACGGCAACCCACCCGTCATCGATCCCGCCGCCGAGGCCAACCCGCTCGGCCCGGCCAATATCGGTCAGGCAAAATGGATGGCCAAACGCGCCTTGGAAACGCTGGCGGCCATCGACCCGCAGTTGGCTGACGGGATCGAACAACGGCTCACCCAAACCCGGCCTAACCAGGACGGCGCCATGGTTCCGGCGATTCTCGACTTCGGAACTCCGGTCGCGCCGCAGGATGCCGCGTGGCACGAGCGCCAGCATGCCCCGCTGCTGCTCGGCCAGCTCAAGGCGATCGCCACACCTTTCTATGACCAGCTCCATTTGGCGGCTCCGTCATGGTTGGATTATGATAGTTCCGATCCCGCCACACAAGGACAACTCCAACTCAACGGCACCACGGACCCGGCGGATGCCGCCAATTTCTATCCATGGACCAGCGACCCCGGCGACGACGCCAACCATGCCATCGCCACCATCGGCCAACTCAAGGCGGTGTTTTCCCTGCGCTTTGAATCCCTGGGAGCATCCCTGCCTAGTGGCGACTACGACCATGACGGTCTCACCAATGCCGAAGAAGCCGCCCTCGGCACCGATCCCCGCAACCCTGATAGCGACGGCGACGGCATGCCGGATGGCTGGGAAATCAAGTGGGGCTTGGACCCGCTCAACCCGGCCGACGCCACCGCCGACACCGACGGCGATCACGTCTCGAATTTGCGCGAATTCCAACTCGGCACTTGCCCCACCGGAATCTATCGTGTTGAAATGCTGCCATTGGACGCTAACAAGTATTTCCACTCGGCGGCGGACGACGGCTCGGTCGTCGTGCAGGACTCGCCGCTCCCGGATCCTGACAGCCCGCTGGAATGGATCACCGCACCCGACGCCAACGGCAACCGGGCGGTGGTGCCAATGCCCGCCGACAATTGGAACCCTCCCGACGCGATCCTGGCGGATCTCCAGACAAGCGGCGTTTTGTTAGATGCCGATTTCCTGAATCCGAGCGGTCCGGACTCTCCCGACGCATCCCTGCGGGTGTACGAAAGCACCGCGGGCTATCTGATTCTCAGGAAACCCGGAAGTTATGTCCGCCCGCTTGCCGCGGATGTTTCGTGGCAGGCAATCAATAACTTTGGCGAGGCCGCCGGCCTCAAGGACCGCCTGGTTACCGCCACCAATGATCAACCGGAATACCTCGCGCAGGACATCGTCATCGCATACGGGGAAGGCTCAATCGCCACCCCCATGCCCGGCGATTGGTTCCCGGCGGCTGCATCCCCTTCCCTCCAGGCATTCTCCGACGACGGCATGGTCCTCATCCGCCGGCCACGCACCACCCCGGATGGCAGCGCCCGCCAGGACGCCTACCTCTTCAACACCTCAGCCCGCACGTATTCCCTCGTCAAACAACCCGCTCCGGGCGGACAAGCTATCATTTCCCTCTCCACCAGGAACAGCCGTCTGCTAGGCGGCGGCCCCGCTCCTTTCCAAGTCACCACCTCTGGCACCCCGCTCCGCCTGGCCGACCTCCAAATCCTTAACTCCCCAACCAGCGCCACCGTCCCCCTCTCCTCGCTCTGCCAAAACGCCCTCATCCCTAACCACATCACCGCCGACGGCCGCATCACCGCCTCCACCACCGACCCCGACGGCCAACCCGCCATCATCCAAATCATCCCGAACAACGATGCCGACAATGACGGCATGGATGATGATTGGGAGGCCAGCCAGATCGCATGTTTGATAGCCGCCGACCCGCAACACTGGGCAAGCCTTGCAACCACAGGAACCCTGAATCCCAACACCCAATACTGGAACTCTCCTGATACTGCCGCACAGGCTTTCGCCAGCGGCACCAACCCCGGTGCCAAGCTGCTTCCAAAGCAAGTCGATAATGACCAGGACGGCGTGGCGGACACGGATGACGCCGATCCTAATGACAAGGCCGTGGACTGGAAACCCGCTGTCGAGGCTTCCTACGCGGTCATTGTGTTGGAACAGGAGGACTATGGCAGTTATTCATATTCATTTGAACCGGAGGCCTCCAATTGGCAGCAACCTGCTTTCTCGGCCTCCATCGACGACACCGGCATGGTGTTGTGGAACGACATGGCCCAAGCAAACGGATCGGCCTCATGGTCAGGCCGCCACCGGGTCTGGAAAAACGGTGTTTGGACCGATATCATGTCCCAGGATGTGAAATGCTCTGGCTTCGATTTGAACACCAGCTATATTTTCGATGAGGAACTCCATACTGCCAAAACAGTCAAGGTAACAGTCAATCCCTGCTCTCCTTCCGTTAGATCGGCCAGTGGCGGCTATGTCATCGGTTATCGCAATTATTCTGGCACCCTGTTCGGTCAGGAGTATTGGCAGGTTGTCAGTCGGGATAAGGATGGACACGCGATCAAGGAACAACGGTTTGATAGAAGCGTTTCAGCCGGTGCCGATGCGGTTGCATGCCTATGGATTTCACAGTCCGGACCAACGCAATCTGCGGCAAACTGGCAAGTTACCCCCCTCGCTCCTCCAACCAGCCAGCCTCAGATCCAGATTCCGGTTTCACCCGCATCTTTTCGTGTGACCGGGGTTTGCACCGCTGGCAGTCCCGGCGGAGCGATCGCGGCTCTGGGAGGAGACTTCTCATCAGTTGATTGCAAATGGAAGATTTGGATTCCGCCGACCGTTCCTGGCACCGGTTTGCCGGCATGGGAACGACCGTATGTGAATGTGACAACTGGCCGCTGCCTGCAAATCAATGCGATCGAGGACGGTGGCAGCGCCGTCGGCACAAGCTGGGACAGTTCCAGCCAATGGTGGCAGATGAACAACCGCCGGTTGCTCGTGATAGACGGTGGCGTGGAGCAGGAACTTCCGGGTGGAACCGGAGAGACACCCCATGTCTATGCCCTCTGCCGGGTCAAGGTGGGTGATTCCGGTGCTTCGCGCCTCGTTGCCGCAGGCACCAACCTGTGGGTGAAAAAGGATCGCCAGTGGCGCGTCGCGGAACACACGCCAACCGTGAACCCGGTGCTGGCAGTCGCGAAGGACGGCGTTCTTTTGGGTAAGAGTTCGATCTGGCGGAATGGCAAGGAGGTTTCGCTGGACACGCTTGTGGCAAACCAAAGGCATGACGGACCGCGTTCCGCGGCACGCTTCACCAACCTGCGGGCCTATGCCATGAGCGGCAATGGCGCCATCGTGGCCCTCGCCGATCACGCGGGACGGCCAGGCCCGGGCAAGAAGACGCTGGTGATGCTTGTGCCGTCTGAAATATGCCCCGACTACAATAGGGATGGCATGATCGACGACAAGGACCGGGGACAGGCGAGCATTGAGCGTCCATGGAGGTTCTGGAACAACGACAACAATGACGTTGGAGACACGGAGGGGACCGATATCCCGTTCGATTACGTTAACAGAGATTGCGAAAACTTATGCATCTCCAGCAGGCGCGATCTGCTCGATTTTTTTCCGGCGCGACTTGTAATACGCGACTTGCTCCGATTTCTTCCAACCGCCAAATATACCTATTGGCTCTCCTACGATACGCGATATATCCCAAGTGATCTTCCCGATTCGGCATCTCGCCCGCCGTTCTTGAAAGTCGCCTGGAATCCTGAGGCCACAATGGAACCGGGTGGCACAACCATGGATTCCGGAGCATGGCAGAAGGATGAGGCAAAGACTTCCGCTTTGGTTGACAAAAGTTTGGAAAGAATCAACCCAAGTGCCCGGGAAGGAAAAACATGTGTCCAAATACCCTCCGAAATGTTGATATGTGCAAGGACTGACGGTGGCCTAATCTGGATTTCCTCAGGCTATGCAAATTGGAAGTACCCAACTCCGTTGCAACTGCTTGTTAAGGATTCAAGTGACATGGTAGTCGCATCCTGCTCGCTGCCTCTTTCAATATCGGGCGTGGAGGACATGTTCCGCCACAAGAACCTCAGGGGCGTGTGCGAAGGCACGGGTGGATCCGCTGACCGCATGGTTTGCGATAACTATCCGGACGAGGCTTGCAACGACAAATGGCTCGTATTCGTTCATGGGTACAACGTGAACGGGGAGCAGGCGAGGGGTTGGAACTCCGGGGCATTCAAGCGCTTCTTCTGGTCCGGCAGCAACGCCCGTTTTGTGGGTGTTAGCTGGTATGGCGACGAGACACAAATGCTAGGTTCTTTCACGCCGAAGTATTACGAGAATGTGGAAAACGCCCTGACCACCGCGGAACATTTCGCCCATTACATCAACAACGACCTGGGGGAAGGGGAAAAATTCGTGGCGTCCCACAGTCTCGGATGTCTGGTGGTGGCCGATGCGATCGCCACCTATGGCGCGAACATCACCAAGGCGTTCTTATATGATCCGGCATTCCCGACGGAAAGCCTGCTGCCGAGGACGAAAATCTCCAACGACGCCGCCATGGAACCTCGCATTTGGAGACCCTATCCAAATGATATCAAATCGTCGGATTGGTATCGCCTGTTTCCGGATAGTGACGGGCGTTCCAACCTGACTTGGCGCGGGCGCTTCAATGCGGCCGTGCCGAAGCTGAAGATCCTGTTCTCCCCGGGCGAAGAGGTGCTCACCTCGATGCCGCTCAATGCCGAGGCGGATCCCGCCTGGGCCACTGAGGGACCGTTGGGCAAATATGCATTCGCACTCCAGGCGCGGCTGAAAGGGATGTATGCGAACGAGCCTTATGACTGCCCGGGAGTGGTTTCGTGGATTGTGCACACATACGCCGGTATTTCACCGGCAAGCAAATATGGTGGCTGGGGGCGCTCAGCCGGCTTCCAGGATCCCAGATATATTATTGCGGACAACAGGTTCCGTGACCCTTGGTGGTTCCAGTCATTCCTGAATGGGAATGGAAGATCCCGGTTGCTGCGACGACTTCAGGAGGATCCTCCATTCCGGGTATTTCCCTCAGGGCTTTTTGACCTCTTTGACACCTCAACCACACCCTCGGGTTGCGAGGACCTCTTCGTCCCCGATGCCGGATCGCAGGTGGCCAACACACCATGGAAAGCCCGTCGCATTCTCGCCCAGATGATCCCCGAACGGAGCCTCCCCGCCGGCGGCGCAGGCGGCAGCGGAGTGAAGTGCGAGGTGCAAAGCCTGTTGGACAAGTTTTTCATGGCCACAGGAAAGAATATCGATGCTGTTAACATGGAGAATTTTCTAATTAAATGTGGTGAGGATTACGTATGGCCAGAAGAAAGGAAGAAAGGAATAGCTTTTGGTGACGGCTGGCGTCATAGCGATGTGAGGGAGGTGGCTTACCCCTATGTGTGGAAAGCGTGGAAGATAGTCGTTGAGAATGCCAATTTGAACGAGAAACCGTAAACAACACATGAAAACCAATCAAATGAATCGCACAACCCTGTTATTCCTTGGCCTCTGCGCCTTCTCATGCGGATCGCCGGAACAGAAATTGAAAATCCGGGTGACGGATGAATTGGGCAAGCCGCTAAAGGACGCGGCCTGTATGGGCGGGTGGTGGAAGGACGTATTTGTCCATGGATCGACCGACCAGAACGGTGTTGTCGAGATGACTGCACGGACTGGAAGATATGAGACGTTCGTAAAGGCTGAGCTTCCTGGGTATTACCGGTCAAAGATATGCAAATTTATGATGACGGGTTCAACGGCTGACCATTGGGAGCCGTGGCCGGTGGAGGTGAATCTGGTTATGAAGAAGATCCGCAACCCTCATCCGATGTATGCATTGGAGGCCAAGGACGCCATGAAGTTTTCTTTCCCAAATGGTGAAGGAAGAGAATTCGGTTTCGATCTGATGGTCGGTGATTGGGTAGCGCCGCATGGCAAGGGGATCGTCGCCGATTTCGTATTGAGCCCACGCAAAGGCGAGGCGAAAGAAGATGAGATGTTTCCACCCGGCACGATGCTCCTTGCATTTTCCAATAGTGCTGACGGAATCATCGCCGTGCCGGAGGCTCCTGTTGGCGGTTCGTCGCTTGCAAGCCCCACAGAGGCTCCACCCTTCGGCTATTTGAAAGAATGGGAGTTTTCAAACCGTCCTTCCAAGGACGGATTGTTTCCTGGGTTGGACCCCTTGCGCCGGGTATGGGTAATCAGGGTGCGATCCAAAGTGGATGAGAAGGGGAATTTTGTGAGCGCTTATTACGGGAAGATCTCGGGACATCCGGAAATCCTGTTTTTTCCCCATGCCCCGGCGTTCAGAATGACCTGGTATTTGAACGACACCAAAAACGAAAGAAACCTGGAATGGGATTTGAAGACAAATCTCTTTAAAAACCTGGACCGCATCTATTGGCCTATGTCTCCGTAAGGTGATTCGACACCTCTGTCAAAGCCGCCTTTGACCTGATGGGAAACCATGTACAGCACATGAGATTCAATCAAATAAATCGCACAACCTTATTATTTCTTGGCCTCTGCGCCTTCTCCTGCGGATCGCCGGAGCAGAAATTGAGAATCCGGGTGACCGACGAATCGGGCAAGCCGCTAAAAGATGCTGCCTGTATGGGCGGATGGTGGAAGGACGTTTTTGTCGATGGTACCACCGATCAAAACGGCGTTGTGGAACTCACGGCAAGGACTGCCAGACATGAGACACTCGCAAAGGCCAAGGTTCCAGGGTATTACGAATCCGAGTCATACAAGTTCATGATGACAAGTTCAACGATGGATCATTGGGAGCCGTGGCCGGTGGAGGTGAATCTGGTGATGAAGAAGATTCGCAGCCCACATCCGATGTATGCGTTGGAGCCAGGAGAGGGCATGAGGTTTACTTTTCCAAAGGCCGCCGGGGCCGCATTTGGTTTCGACCTGATGGCCGCTGATTGGGTGGTGCCGTATGGCAAGGGGATCGTCTCCGATTGCGTATTGAGCGTGCGCAAAGGCGAGGCGAAGGAAGACGAACTGTTGCCACCCGGCACGATGCACCTTGCATTTTCCAACAGTGCGGATGGAATCATCGCGGCGGCGGATGCGCCGCTCGGCGGTTCGGTGCTCGCAAGTCCCACGGAAGCTCCGATTTCCGGCTATTTGAAAGAGTTTGTGTTTTCCAACCGACCCTTGGAGGACGGCTTGTTTCCCGGCTTGGAGTCCCCACGCCGGGTCTGGGTTTTCAGGGTGAGATCCAAAGTGGATGACAAAGGCAATGTCGTGAGTGCCCATTACGGGAAGATCCAGGGACAGCCTGTGATCTTGTTCTTCCCCCAAGGACCGGCGTTCAGAATGACCTGGTATTTGAACGGCACCAAGAACGAAAGGAATTTGGAGTGGGACCAGAAGACGAATCTCTTCAGCAAACTGGACCACAGTCATTGGCCTGGGTCTCCGTAGGCTGATGCAATAGATTCCCTGGCGAGGCTTCGCCTCAGACCCCAGAGACCAGATAGAAAACCTGACCTAGCCCAGGGCGCTGCCCTGATCCTTATACACAAATCGTGGGGCATGATTTCCCTCATGATATTGACCGAGTGTTGGACGTCCTCGGTCGCGGAGCGACCCTGCGAAGGTAGCCGTGGGTTTCAACCCACGGTTCTACGGACGGGAGGATATTGCGTCGCGGCGCGACGCTTGATGGAGCGGCTCCGGATCGTATTCCCCGGTTTCAAGCGTCGCTCCGCGACGCAAGCGCATTTGGATGATGCCAACCGTGGGTTTCAACCCTGATCCTTATACACATCTCAGGGACGGCGCGGATCACGGTTCAAAGTTTTATCATTATGTGTTAGAGGCCGCGCGCGGCCCCTGTTGTTTGCTGCAGTGAGCGGGATGACCGGCGGATATCACGGGATCCGGGCAGCAGGATGCCGGCGGCCTGTCAAGGCCGCCAATCTCCGT